>ERZ511473.375-NODE-375-length-79500-cov-8.697178_pt1 | contig 79500 bp, 68 predicted proteins | sample MGYA00374947_ERZ511473 | MGnify/ENA primary metagenome ERZ511473 (study PRJEB26303, sample SAMN06343854) | sediment metagenome | isolation source: hot spring sediment | place: Canada: British Columbia | collected 2012-09-26 ... | reverse complement strand
GCAAGCACCCTTGGTTACTTGGGGTGCTTTTCCAAGTAACTCGCCGAAGGCGAAACCCGAGGCCGTTAGGCCGACGCCCTTGATCTTCATAAGCCACGCCGCAGCTCCAGCCGCGATTGGATTGAACTTCTGCCCCAGACATCTGCCGACTACACAGCTGCCGGACACACCGTCCGCTGAGAAATGGAGGCTTATACATGCCAGACGCAAACGGCAAAATCCGCTACGCAGTGGTCGCTGGAGGCTGGATCTCCCAAGGCGCTTTCATGCCCGGACTCGAACAGACCGACAACTCCGTCATGACCGCCCTCGTCACCGGCGACCCCATCAAGGCCGACAAACTGGCGGAACTGTACGACCTCAAAAGCTACCACTACAACGAATTCGACACCCTGCTCAACTCCGGCGAAATCGACGCCATCTACCTGGCAACCCCCAACTTCCGCCACCGCGAATTCGCCGTACCCGCGCTGAAAGCCGGCATCCACGTCCTGCTCGAAAAGCCCATGGCCGCCAACGAAGAAGACTGCCTGGCCATCGCCGAAGCCGCCAAAAGCTCGGGCGCCAAACTGATGGTCGCCTACCGCCTGCACTTCGAGCCCGGCACCGTCGAAATGGTCCACCGCGTACGCGCCGGCGACCTCGGCGACCTGCGCCTGTTCACCGCGACCTTCGCCCAGACCACCGACCCGGCCAACCACCGCATGCAAAGTGGCTTCGACGCAGGTCCCGTGGCCGACATGGGCCCGTACCCGATCAACGCCGTGCGCAACCTGTTTGCCGCCGAGCCGATTGAAGTGCACGCCGTCGGCATCAAAACACCCGGCCGCGAGATCAACACCTTCGACACGGTCAATGTGACGCTGCGCTTTGCCGAAGAGCGCCTGGCGACCTTCACCGTCAGCTACAGCCTGCCGTCCACCGAGCGGTTCCAGCTGATCGGCACCAAGGGCGAGTTCGAAGCCTCACCGTGCTTCGGCTTCGGCGAAGGCGTTGCGATTGGCTACCGGGCGATCATCGACGGCCAGACCACCGAGCACACCCATCCGGTGGTCGATCAGTTTGGCGGCGAGACCCAGTACTTCTCCGACTGCATCCTGCAGGACCGCGAGCCCGAGCCGGACGGCGACGAAGGCTGGCGTGATGTGCGCGTGGTCGAAGCCATTGAACGCGCGCTGACCACCGGCCAGCCACAGAAGCTCGATCCCCTGCCGGAGCGCCCGGGCATTGGCATCGAGCAGGCCCGACGCCTGCCACTGGCCAAGGTGCCGGAGTACATCAATACCGACGAGCCGAACGCGTGACCCTGCCGATTAATCATCCGGGGCTGCGGGTCACCCAAGCGCTGCCACACGGCACACGTTGATCACAAGGCAAAGCCCGGCTATTTTGATGGCCGGGCGTTGCTCGACACCTGATGCCCGCGCGCCTTGCGGCTGAAAAAATGCAGTTGTATGATGACTGTCGACTTTGCGACAGACCACTGAGTCTGTCGTCGCTACGCTTCAAACAATTTCGAATTCCCCCATCAGGCGCCACGCCTGATCGATTCGCCCAAAAATAACAGGAGAAGCAGATGCCTACCGTTCTCGGTCAGAACTTCATCGGCGGCGCCCGCAGCGGCCTCGGCGAAGCACGCCATAAAAGCCTCGACGCCACCACTGGTGAAGCACTGCCTTACACCTTTCATCAGGCCACCGACGCGGAAATCGACGCCGCAGCCTCGGCCGCCAAAGACGCCTTTCTTGAATTCCGCCAACTGAGCCCGGCCCGTCGCGCTGAATTCCTCGATGCCATCGCTGACGAACTTGACGCCCTGGGCGATGACTTCGTGGCCCTCGTTTGCCAGGAAACCGCGCTGCCGGCCGGTCGTATCCAAGGCGAGCGTGGCCGTACTTCCGGCCAGATGCGCCTGTTCGCCAAAGTCCTGCGTCGCGGTGACTTCCTGGGCGCGCGTATCGATCAGGCAATGCCGGATCGCAAGCCGCTGCCCCGTGTCGACCTGCGCCAGCAGCGCATCGGCGTCGGCCCGGTGGCCGTGTTCGGCGCCAGCAATTTCCCGCTGGCGTTTTCCACCGCTGGCGGCGACACCGCGTCGGCACTGGCGGCCGGTTGCCCGGTGGTCGTGAAAGCCCACAGCGGCCACATGGCGACGGCCGATCTGGTGGGTAACGCCATCGTTCGCGCCGCCGAGAAGACCGGCATGCCAAAAGGCGTGTTCAACATGATCTTCGGCAGCGGCGTCGGCGAAGGCCTGGTCAAGCACCCGGCCATTCAGGCGGTCGGCTTCACCGGTTCGCTCCACGGCGGCAATGCCCTGTGCAAACTGGCGTCCGAGCGTCCACAGCCGATTCCGGTATTCGCCGAAATGTCGAGCATCAACCCGGTGGTCCTGCTGCCAGGGGCACTGACGGCACGCGGCACCGCCATCGCCGGCGAACTCGCGGCGTCCGTGGTCATGGGCGCTGGCCAGTTTTGCACCAATCCGGGCGTGGTGATCGGCATTCTTTCCCCTGCCCTGACTGCGTTCACCGAACAACTGATCGAGCATATGGGCGGTCAGGCACCTCAGACCATGCTCAACGAAGGCGGCCTGCGCAGCTACAGCAAAGGCGTCGAGAAGCTGCTGGCGCACAAGAGTGTCACGCACCTGGCCGGCAAGCCGCAGGAAGGCAAACAGGCGCAGGCTCAGCTGTTCAAGGCCGACGTCAGCATGTTGCTCAATGGCGATGAATTGCTGCAGGAAGAAGTATTCGGCCCAACCACTCTGCTCATCGAAGTGGCGGACGACGCTGAACTGAAAGCCGCACTGCAGGCCCTGCGCGGCCAACTGACGGCCACGCTGATTGGCGAAACCGCTGACCTGCAGAAGTACCAGTGGCTGGTGCCGGTGCTGGAAGAAAAAGTCGGCCGCATCCTGGTCAACGGTTACCCGACTGGCGTCGAGGTGTCTGACGCCATGGTTCACGGCGGCCCTTACCCGGCGACCTCCGATGCACGCGGTACCTCGGTGGGTACCCTGGCAATCGATCGTTTCCTGCGCCCGGTCTGCTACCAGAACTACCCGGACAGCCTGCTGCCGGCCGCTCTGCAAAACGCTAACCCGCTGGGCCTCAAGCGCCTCGTGAATGGCGAGTGGAGCACTGACGTCATCGCGTGATGATGGGGCCTGATTCGTCAGGTCCGACTCGGTGGGTCTGATTCGGTAGACCCGCGCAAAACGGCGCGACCCTGTGAGGGGCCGCGCCGTTTTTTTTGCCGTGTGACCCACCTGGAGCGTTGCCAGTGAGGGCGCGCCTGTTGCTGGCGCTGATCTCATTCAAGGCCCGAATCATTCCGGCGTGGACCCGGCCCGGCGCTTCAATTGCCAGCGCCGCCTTAGCCCACCCCCAACGCAAACCTCTTCCACAGACAGACTCGCTTGCGCCGACAACCGAGTGACGGCGATCATGAGTGCCATTCAGTCTTCACCGCTGGATTCAGCCATTAATGGAGGGGTTAGCTTGGTTGATAAAGAGCAGATTGAAAGGGCCGGTCAGAACGGGGAAGCATCCATTTGGCAGGCTGCCAAATGGCTGAATAAACCGAGCGTTAGCCAAAGCTTTGCTGATCAATCCTTAGAGATTATTACTGACGCCAAAACCGATTTCTGGCGTACAACCCATTACGGGTTCATTCGAGACAGCGGGCATTTCCTGGGATTCGAGACCACTGGAGACTTTACCGCTCAAGTCAGAGTTAACGCCGATTTTCGCGAGCTTTATGACCAGGCGGGAATTATGGTCAGGCTCAACGAGGAGACCTGGCTAAAGGCAGGCATCGAATATAACGACGGAATGCCCATGATCAGCAGCGTGCTGACGCAAGGCACGTCGGATTGGGCGCCCTGCTCGTTTTCCGGTGACCCGGGCGATTTCTGGCTTCGTGTGACGGTGTCCGATGGCGTGCTGCGCTTGCAATATTCCACAGACGGCGTGACTTGGCCATTGCTCAGACTTGCGCCATTTCCGGCCGCGGAAAGCTATACGGTGGGCCCTATGTGCTGCACACCGGAGCGGCAAGGGTTGAGGGTAAAATTTTCGGAATGGTCGTTGAGCCAGCCTCTCGGGCGAGACCTGCATGATTTGAGCTAGAAAACAGGCCTGGAAGAACAGTCAGGCAAACGCCTTTGCCCGATGCTTGCGCCTGGCCGACTTGCATCACACGCCATCTCGCTGTGGAAACCTGAACATGAATGAAGAACTGAGCATCATCGATCTGCTGGAAGGCACCGGCAAGGCCGTCGTCAAAGGCGCGCTGATCACTACGCAATACACGGGAACCCTGGAAGACGGCACGGTGTTCGACTCCTCCCGGGAGCGCGGCAAGCCGTTTCAATGCGTCATCGGCACCGGGCGGGTGATCAAGGGCTGGGACATTGGGCTTATGGGCATGAAAGTCGGCGGCAAACGCAAGCTGTGGGTGCCTGCTCAGCTGGCGTACGGCGAGCGCTCGATGGGCGCGCACATCAAACCCGGTTCAAACCTCATGTTTGAGATCGAGCTACTGGAAGCGCTGACGCGGGATGATGAATAGTCCCGGCTGACGCTAACACGGTGGGACCGGCTTTAGCCGGGAAGAGGCCGGAGTGTACGCCATCAATCTCAGGGTGTAACAACCGACGCCTTCCTGGCTAAAGCCGGTCCCACAAGAGCGGGACCGCCTTCAGTCGTCCGAGCCCAGGACCTACGCCTTCATCAACACCCGGGCCAGTTTATTCGCCAGTTCTTCTTCCTTGTACGGCTTCTGCACGATCAGTTTCGGGTCGACGTCGAGGATGTCGATGTCGGCGAAGCCGGTGATGAACATGATCGGCAGCTGCGGATGGTCGCGGCGGACGATTTCCGCCAGTTCACCACCGGTCATGTTGGGCATGGCAAAGTCCGTCAGCAGCAGTTCGATGCTGGTGTCGAGCTTCTTCAGCGCTTCGTCGCCGCTGTCTGCTTCGACCACCGAATACCCCAGCGACACCAGCATCATCGAGGTCACCGAGCGGACGTCCGGGTCGTCGTCGACCAGCAGAATCGTGCGGTGCTTGTCGTCGGCATCGGCGCGGCCTGGCATGTCGGAGGCGCTGATCACCGGGACTGCCGTGAGGGCCACACTGGGCAGGTACACCCGCAGCGTGGTCCCTGCGTTTTCAGCCGTGTCGATGCTGACGCCGCCGCCCGACTGCTTGGCAAAACCGAACACCTGGGCCAGTCCCAGCCCCGACCCCTTGCCCACCGCCTTGGTGGTGAAGAAGGGTTCGAAGGCCTTGGCCAGCACTTCCGCGCTCATCCCGCAGCCCGAGTCGCTGACAGACAACACCACGTATGCACCGGGTTCAGGGTCTTCAGGCCGTAACGGCATGCGATAGACCATCTCGTTCCAGGTGCTCAGCCGCAGTTGCCCGCCCTGGGGCATCGCGTCCCGGGCGTTGATCGCCAGGTTGAGGATGATCATCTCGGTCTGCGTCGGGTCCACCAACGCACTCCACAGGTCCTCGGCCAGTTCGGTTTCCACCCAGACGCTGCCGCCCAGCGCACGACCCAGCAGCTCGCGCATGCCGTCAATCGTGTCATTGAGGTTCAGTGCAACGGGCTCCAGTCGCTGGCGACGGGAGAAAGACAGCAGCTGACTGGTGAGTTTGGCACCGCGCTCGCCCGCTTCTCGGATGTTCTGCAAGCGCTGCGGCGACTTGGTAAATACGCCTTTTTCCAGATCCCGGCTGAGGAAATTCGCGCTGGTCAGGATTACTGTCAGCAAGTTGTTGAAGTCGTGGGCGACGCCGGCAGTCAATTGGCCGACCACTTCCAGCCGCTGCATCTGCTGCAACGCCGCTTCGACGCGCTCACGCTCCTTGATCTGATCGCGCAGACGCTTGTTGGTCGCTGCCAGTTCGTCCACCACCGCACGCTCGCCGGTGATGTCGCGCACTGCTGCGTACATCAGGCCGTCATCCGGCACGATGGTCCAGGATAACCAGCGGAATCCGCCGTCGGCGTGGCGCATGCGATTGACGAAACGCGTTGAAACATGGCCTTCGGCGACGCTGGCAGTTTCGCGCAACGTGGCTTCCAGATCTTCCGGGTGAAACAGCTCGCTCAATGGCTGGCTGCCGACTTCGTCCCGGCTCCAGCCGAGAGTCGACTCCCACGCCGGATTGAGGGCAATCGGCGTCATGTCGAAATGCAGCACGCCGAGCAGTTCCCGGGACAGCTCCCAGGTGCGATCGCGCTCGCGGGTTCGCTGCACGACACGTTCGCCGAGAATGTCGTTGAGCTGGTGCAGCGCCTCAGTGGCATGCTTGCGCTCGGTGATGTCCTGCATCACGCCAGTAAAGCGCACGCATTGGCCGTCTTCGAACAGCGAGCGGCCATTCAAGAACACCCAGCGCTCGGCACCCTCGTCGGTGATCAGTCGGTGCTCGATCTGGAAGGAGGTGTCCACCGTCAGGGCCGCCATGACCTTGCTGTGCAAGTGATCGCGGTCGTCCGGGTGACAGAGCAGAAACATGAGGGCCAGACTGACGGAGGTCTCGGCGCCAACGTCGTAAAGCGTTTTGCAGCGCTCGTCCCACAACAGCATGTCGGTGCGCGGATCGTAGGTCCAGACGCCCATTTCCGCCGCTTCGATCGCCAGGTGCGCCCGCACTTCAGCGACTTGCAGGGTCTTCTCGGCGAGCAGGCGCTTTTCCCGCTCCTGCACTTCCGATACCGCGCGCATCACCGCCTTGGGCAGCATTTTCATGTTCTGCTTGAGGACGTAATCGATGGCGCCCATGCGCATCATCTCGACTGCATGCTGCTCGCCGAAAATCCCGGAAAGAAAAATGAAAGGCGTCTTCGGCGCCAGTCGCAACGCGCTGTTGAGCACATCCGCGCCTGACGAGCCCGGCAACAGGTAATCGCTGAGAATGAGGTCGAAACGCGCGGCCGTCAGCTCGCGTTCAACATCCTGATGGTTGTAGACCAACGTAGCGTCGATCTTCAGCCCGCTGTTTTCGAGGGTGAGCAGGATCAGCTCGGCATCGAGCGAACTGTCTTCGACCAAAAGCAATTTAAGCGACGATAACGACATGGATAAAAGTCATTGTTCCAATAAGGGCTTGCGCGAAGCAACTGTGCGCAGGCCAACAGATGCCGATTCAGGAGCCTGGACGGCGTGCGAGCCGCAGGGAACCCGGTGGTGGCTCGTTCAATACTGCCCAGAACACGCCAAGGTCCGAGATCGCCGAGACAAATTCCTTGAATTCGACCGGCTTGACCACGTAAGCGTTCACACCCAGCGAGTAGGCACGATCCAGATCGGGCTCTTCCCGCGAAGACGTCAGCATTACCACGGGAATGCTGCGCAGTTCATCGGTTTCGCGAATGAGCTTGAGCACTTCAAGACCATCGACTTTCGGCAGTTTCAGGTCCAGCAGCATCACCGCCGGATTCCCTGCCACGCGATCATGGTGCTGGTTGCGGCGCAGAAGGTAATCAAGGGCCTCGGCACCGTCACGCAGTACGATCACTTCGTTGGCCAGTTGGCTACGCTCAAGCGCGACAAGGGTAAGCTCGAGGTCGTTGGGGTTGTCTTCCACCAGAAGAATGGGTTTAAGCATTGTGCGTCTCCTTCGACACTCAAAGGGTTACGGTCGAGCCGCGCTTTGGCAGCGCAAAATAAAAGGTAGCGCCATGGCCCAACTGGCTGTGCGCCCATACGGTGCCGTCATGGCGCTCGATGATCCGCCTGACACTGGCCAGGCCGATGCCGGTGCCCTCGAATTCTTCCATGCGATGGAGCCGCTGAAACACGCCAAACAGCTTCTCGGCGTATGCCATATCGAAACCGACGCCGTTATCGCGGATGTAGACCACGACCTTGTCATCCTCTTCGTAACTGCCGACCTCGATAACTGCCGGGTCCTGGTTGCGCGTGTACTTGACCGCATTGGACAGCAGATTACCCAACGCCAAGTGCAGGAACGCAGCGTCAGCGATGACCACCGGCAAGGGTTTGGTGACTTTCCACTGCAGTGGGCGGCCCTCGTAATCGGGCAGCATCTCCCGCTGGATCGACTCGACCATGGCGCTGAGGTCAACATCGGATAAGCGCATCGCTGAACGGCCCATCTGCGAGAAGCTCAGCAGGTTGTCGACCAGCGTACCGGCGAAGCGCGCCGAATCGCTGATGTTGTCCAGGAAGCGTACGCCCCGGTCGGATAACGTACTGCCCTCGATGTCGCTCAACAGCTCGGCGTAGCCGGCGATGTGCCGCAATGGCGCGCGCAAGTCGTGGGATACGCTGTAGGAAAATGCTTCAAGCTCCTTGTTCGACTTCTTCAACTCATCGGCGAGCGCCGCCATTTCTTCAGCCTTGCGCAGCACGATCCCCAACACCGCCGTCCGCAACTCGATCACGGCTTCGCAATCCATGTCGTCCCACGGTCTGGAGAAGCCGCTCACGGTCTGCTGCCACAAGGCGAAGCTGTGACGCGGACTCAGGGAGCCAGTCGGACCGATGCTTTTCTCGAGTTTGCCTGCCCAGTTCACCACCCGAGTCTGCTCGGGCCGGAACCAGATGATGAAGTTGGAATGCAGCTCGGAGATCGTTGTCGCCAGCACGCCGCTGACCGACGCCGCCAGCGCAGGCAGTTCGGGGATGTCGCGGCTGACGTTGTCCGAACGAAAAACCTCGTGGGGGTGGCGGCCGCTCAGCCAGTCGGAAAGCTTCACAAGCTGCACGCGGTCGGGGGTTTCGCCGTAGACATCGACGCTGGCGCCGGAGATCACTGCGGCACCGCTCGCGCCCACGAAGTCCAGCAACACCTGGGGCATGGAACGCAGGCCGCCAGTCACGCTGTCGAGATCGGCCATGGCCGCCAGCATCTGCACAATCTGCCGGCGAAGGCTGAGCATGCGCTGATTGTCGGTGTGGGCTTCCTTGCTCTCGATCTGCAGCGACAACACGCTACCCAACAGTTCACAGGCAGTACGAGTCTGGAAACTGACCCGACGGGGGGTGGCATTGTGGCAGGATACAAGGCCCCACAACTGGCCGCGCACCACGATCGAGATCGACATCGACGCCAGGGTCTGCATGTTGCGCATGTACTGCAAATGCACGGGAGATACGCTGCGCAAGGTGGCAAAGGTAAGGTCCAGCGGCGCCCCGGTCAGCGGATTGTTGCCTGGTATGAGAGGCGATGCCTGGTAGTTGGCGTCTTCAATGACGCGAATACGGTTGGCCAGATACAGCTTGCGAGCCTGGGCCGGCACGTCGGATGCCGGGAAGCTCAGGCCGAGCATGCTTTCATAGCCGTCCTCGGTCACTTCGGCGTTGACCAGACCGTTGCCATCGACGTCGAAATGGTAGGCCAGGATCCGGCCGAAACCGGTAATGCGCTTGACCTCGGCCGCCGCGCGCTGACACAGCGCGTCGATGGTTTCCAGCTCATTCATCTGGCTGATGAAGCCGCGCATCAGCGGATACACGTTGCCGTAGGCGGCGCTCATGTCGCCGGCCGGCTCGAACTCGGCGATCAGCACCTGATCATGGCGGTGCACCATCATGGTCATCGGCTGACCGGCGCTCGGACCCTGAAGAAAGCGCACATCACCCAGGTGGAAGGGGTTTTGCTCCTCATCGGGGAGCGCCTGCAAGCGCTGCAGCAGCAGCTCGTGTTCGGCGAACACACCGGACAGTGGGGCGCCGATCAACGACTGCGGATCAAGCCCCAGCCAATCGCTGACGTTGGCGCTGACCTGGATGACCGCCGACGCCGCTTCATTGATGACAAGCAGGAAACCCTGGGGCTGAATACTTCCGGGGATCTGGATCGGTTCCTGCGCGCACTGGTCTATCGCGCTCTGGAGGAGGTCGTCGGTGAGGGTCAAGGTTTGGCTCCTTCAACCTTCAGCGTTTGGGCAAACGGCGTCGGCAATATGTGGCCCGGGGGGCGGCACGGGTTGGAATGCCGCTCACGGTAACAAAAACCGGCCCGGTCAAATACTCCGAAGTGGGTGTTTACGATAAAAAAACCCACCCGTTCGCATCAGCCGTCGAGCATTGCCCGCACTTTCGCTAAAAAATTAGCCAACTGGAAGGGTTTCAGGATCATATCCATCCGTTCGCCCAGAAAATCCTGTCGATTGAGGGCGTTCTCCGCATAGCCGGTCATGAACAGCACCGGCAGGTCGGGACGCCAGCCGCGAGCGCGCTGAGCCACCTCGCGGCCATTCATCTCGGGCATGCCTACATCGGTGAGCAGCAGGTCAATGGTGGCATCGTTTTCCAGACACGACAGTGCGGTGCCGACATCCGCGACGGGGGTGCAGCGATAACCGGCATCGGTGAGCACCTCATTGACGAACATGCGCACCGAGGCCGTGTCTTCGACGATCAGCACATGCTCCCCTGCCCCCGGCGCCACCAGTGCAGCAGGCTGCTGAGGTTCGACGCTCTGCACGTCTGCCGCCGGCAACATCAACGTGACTTCGGTGCCGTGGCCGACGACGCTGCGAATCTGCACGTCGCCACCCGACTGACGGGCGAAACCGTAAATCGTCGACAGGCCCAGGCCGGTGCCCTGGCCGATGGGCTTGGTGGTAAAGAAAGGGTCGAACACTTTGTCCATCAAGTGGTGCTCGATACCAACGCCGTCGTCGCGCACGGTCAGCGCGATGTAGGCGCCATCCGCCATGCGCGAATGGCCCTGGGAATAGGTCTCGAAGGTGCTGATCCAGATATTGCCGCCCGCCGGCAAGGCGTCACGGGCGTTGATCACCAGATTCAGCACGGCGCTTTCGAGTTGCCCGGCGTCGACCATCGCCACGGCGCTGCGCGAAGTCAGCTCAAGGGTCAGGCAGATGCCTTTGCCGATGGTGCGTGCCAACAGATCCTCAAGGGAACGCACGTACTGATTGACGTCCGAAGCACGGGTGTCCAGGGGCTGCTGGCGGGCGAAGGCCAGCAGACGGTGGGTCAGGGCCGAGGCGCTTTTTGCCGAGGCCAGCGCGGCATCGGCATAGACGATGACCTTTTCCGGACGGCCGTCTTCGGTGCGCTTCTTGACCAGCTCAAGCCCGGTAACGATGCCCGTCAGCAGGTTATTGAAGTCGTGGGCGATGCCGCCGGTGAGCTTACCGATGGCGTCCATCTTCTGCGCCTGCAGCAACTGCTCTTCGGTCCTGGCGCGCTCGGCAACCTCGTGGGCAAGCCGGGTGTTGACCGAATCCAGCTGCTGCAGATGCGACTGTTCGCGGCGGCGGTGCTCGGTGACGTCTTCGATGAACACCAGGCTCATGCCGCTGACCCGGTACGGCGAAACCTGCCATTCGGTCTCGCGCAGTTCGCCCTTGACCCGCATGCTCAGGGTGCCCATCCACCGCTCGCCCGCTGCCAGGGCCTCCCGCAGCCCGTCCAGCGCCGAGCCCTGGTCTTCGCTGAAGCTGCGCAGCACCGAATTGTCCCCGGCGTCCTGCCCGAGCAATTGAGCGAATGCGTGGTTGGCTTCATGGACTTTCAGATTGCCGTCCATGACCGCGATAGGCGCCGAGACGTTGGCGAAAATCTCGCGAAAACGCTCCTCGCTTTCACGCAGTGCATATTCGGTGTCACGCACCCGCAGTAACGTGCGCAGGGTGGCAAGCAGCACGTCCGGGTCGACCGGGTGCACCAGATAAGCGTCCGCGCCCGCTTCAAGGCCGGTGACGATATCGCCGGTCTGGATCGAGGCGGCCGACACGTGCACCACCGGCAACAGGGCCGTGCGTGGCGCAGCGCGCAACAGGCGGACGATTTCGAAGCCGCTCATGTCGGGCAGGTTGACGTCGAGAATCAGCGCATCCGGCAAGCGCTCGGCAATCAGCGCGAGGCCCTCGGTGCCGGTACCGGCCTCCGACACCACGAAACCCTGACGTTCCAGGCGGCGACGCAGGGCGTAGCGGGTCGCGGTGTTGTCATCAACGATCAGCAGCCGGGTTTCAGGCTTCATCGGCTGGCTCCTGGGCCAGTGCCAACGGGATGACCACAAAGAAGGTCGAGCCCACGCCGGGCTCGCTTTCCACGCCGACGCGTCCGCCTAGCAGTTCGGCGAAGCGTTTGCACAGGGACAGCCCCAACCCCGTTCCGCGCAGGCGTTTCTGCAACGGCGAGTCGACTTGTATGAAGTCCTCGAACAGCGCGCCATGGAGTTCCTGGGGAATACCGATGCCGGTGTCGGTCACGGCAAAGCGAATCGAGTCCTCGGACTCCAGCCGAGCCGACACGCGCACTTCACCGCGCTGGGTGAATTTCAGGGAGTTTGAAATAAAGTTGCGCAGGATCTGTGCGAGCTTCTGGTCATCGGTATAGAGCCTCGGCAGGCCCACCGGCTCTTCGAAGATCAGGTCCACCGCCGAGGTGTCGACGATGGGGCGGAACATACCGCGCAGCGCCGAGAACAGATCGAACATGTCGAACCACGCCGGCGAGATGCTGATACGCCCTGCTTCGATCTTCGCCAGATCCAGCAGGTCGTCGACCATGTCGCTCAATTCGCGGGCCGCGGTGCTGATGAACGCGACCTGTTTGTGCTGTTCCGCACCCAGCGGCCCGTCCAGTTCGTCAGACAACAGGCTGGCGATGCTGAGAATCGAGCCCAGGGGCGTGCGGAACTCATGACTCATATAGGACAGGAAGCGGCTCTTCAGGTCCGACGCCTCACGCAACTGATCGGCCTGATCCTCAAGCTCGGCGTACAGCGCAAGCACGCCCTGATTGGTTTCATCGAGTTCGGCACGCAGCGAGTCGGTTTCAGCGCGCAAGCGTTCCAGCTCGCGCATGGTCTGGATTTCGACCCCGGATGAGCCCTCATCGGTCTCGCGGGTATTGTTGTCAGTCATCGAGCATCTCCAGATCCATCACCAAAACGGTTACATCATCCCTGCCCCGGTTGTAATCGCGTTGCAATACCGCTGCAATCACCGCCGGGTGTCGGTACACAAGACCTGGATAGTCGCGAAGATTCCAACGCGATTGCAGGCCATCGCTGAACATGATCAACAATTGCCCGGTGCAGTCGGTGTAGTCGATAGGCGCAGTCTTGCGGTACTGCAGGCCGACAATGCCGGGGTGCGAAGGGATGCCACGGGTTTTATCCTGGCCGATCAGCGTCGCGCCGATATTGCCGATACCGATGAAGCGCAGCTTGCCCCAAGCGCCGTCGAATTGCGCCAGCGCAGCGGCACCACCACGGCTGCCGCGCATGTCGAAGTGCAAGTCGTCCAGCAACACGCCGGGATCGGCAAAGGGGTTGCGGATGAACGCCCGGGCCCCCGCCATACCGGCCTCTTCGGCTTCCGGGCCGTGCCCCAGGCCGTCGATCATCATGATCGAGACCTGCTGGCCCCTGATCGCGACTTCCCAGACATCGCCGCAGGCCGGGTCATCGTGCAGCGAATGTTGAGTAATGCCCATGCGCAAATCCTTCACCACACTTTTGCGCGGGAAGAAGCGCGCCAGCAGCACGCTGCCACGGGGATCGCTGTGCACGTCGAAGACTTGCGCCTGACGCAGCACCGAACCCAGGCCAATGCCCTGGGTACCGCGTGTAGAGAAGCCATCGGCCATGCAGCTCTGCACGTCGAAGCCCTTGCCCCGGTCGATTGCGATCACCTCAACGCCCGGCGCTGCACCCGAAACGTCGCCCGGCAGCGCGCGCACGTGCAATTCGCCGCTGCTGGCGTGCTTGAGGATATTGCTCGCCAGCTCGGTCACCACCAAGGCTACCCGGCCACAATCGGCCTCGTCGAAGCCTGCCTGTTCGGCAAGCTTCTGCGTCATGCGCCGGGCGTGGCCCACCTGACTGATGTCCTCCACCGACAACACCTGGGTGAGGTGGCTGTGCAGGTTCAGGTCCATTTGCAGATCGTCACGCGCGTGCCTGCGCCGGGAGCGGTGTCCAGTTCGAAATCATCGACCAGCCGCTTGGCACCGGTCAGGCCCAGGCCCAGACCGCCGCCGGAGGTCCAGCCGTCGGTCATCGCCAGCTTGAGGTCGGGAATCCCGGGGCCTTCGTCGCGAAAGGTCAGGCGCAGGCCGACGCGCAGGCCGTCCTCGACGATCTCCCAGTCCATGTCACCGCCGCCGCCATAGACCATGGTATTGCGCGCCAGCTCGCTGACCGCTGTCACCAGTTTGGTCAGGTCGATCAGACGCATGCCGCATTCCTGGGCCAGCTTGCGAGCGGTCTGCCGGGCCAACACGACATCCTGCTCGATGCGAATGGGTTGAGTGCCGCTGCTGCGCACGGTCATTGGGAATAGGCTCGCTCACGCAGCAGCTTCATGCCCCGCTCGACGTTCAGCGCAGTGCTGACGCCCGGCAGGGTCATGCCCAGCTCGACCAGGGTGATCGCCACGGCAGGCTGCATGCCGACCAGGACGGTTTCGGCGTCCATGATCCGCGACAGCCCGGAAATCATGCCGATCATCCGGCCGATGAATGAATCGACCATGTCCAGCGCGGAGATGTCGATCAGCACACCGCGCGCCGAGGTGCGGCTGATGCGTTCGGACAGGTCATCCTGCAGCGTCAGCGCCAGTTGGTCATGCATGTCCACCTGGATGGTGACGAGCAGAAAGTCGCCCATCTGCAGAATCGGGATGCGCTCCATGGGCTCATACCGCCTTGGTAATGGTGACGCCCAGACGGCGCAGGGCCAGTGCGAGGGCATCGGCCAGATTGGCTTTGGTGACGACGCCCTGCAGGTCCAGACCCAGGTGCACGATGGTCTGGGCAATCTGCGGACGCACGCCGCTGATGATGCAATCGGCGCCCATCAGACGGATCGCGGTGACGGTCTTGAGCAAGTGCTGGGCCACCAGGGTGTCGACGGTCGGCACACCCGTGATGTCGATGATCGCAATTTCCGCGCCGGTGTCGACGATGCGCTGCAACAGGGATTCCATGACCACCTGGGTGCGTTGCGAATCCAGCGTGCCGATCATCGGCAGCGCCAGAACGCCGTCCCACAGTTTCACGACCGGCGTGGACAGCTCGAGCAGTTCTTCCTGCTGACGCTTGATCACCGCTTCGCGGGACTTCTGATAAGTGCGGATGGTGTGCAGGCCAAGACCGTCGAGCAGCTCGGAAATCTGCATGACCTGCTCGGCCACCAGCGCGGGCTGGTCGGCGAGGTCGCGCTGCAGTTGTGCAAACAGCGGGCCTTTGAGGGCGAAGATGAAGCTGGCGGTCTGCTGGGAATCCTGACCGGCCAGCGCCCGCTGGCTGGACAGTTTTTCCAGGAAGTGGCGGACTTCATCCCACTCCGCCGTGGTGATATTGACCGAGCCACCCTTCTCGAGGGCCGAGGTCAGCAAGCGCAGAAAGTCAGCGACTTGCTGGCGGATGTCCTCGGGTTTGAGATTGCGCGTGGCACCACTGGATTCAAGGTCGGCGTGCCATTGAACGGCCAGCTGCGATTCGGAACGCTTGAGCGCGTCAACGGTGATTTGTTGCAATGCTGCCATGGGAGTGGCTCCAGTGAGTGCGCGTCGAGAATTGGAGTGGGTCGACTTGAGCAGGCCTGTGAAATAAGCGGAATCTTGAAAATGCCGTGCGGCGCGTCGTCGCCATCCGTGGGCAAGGGTGTTGTCCCTACCCCCTATGTGCAAGGCGTTCGAACGGGCGTGAACCGGGCACACGAAATACCCTTGCCGTCAGTTGATGTCAAGGTAGCATCGCTTCGCTTCCAATGTTTCTTTATCGGCGCGATCGCGACGGCTTTAAAACACGCTGTCGACCACTTGAACATAGATCGAAAACGCCCCCAGCAGAAACCAGAACACCGTGAACAGCCACGGCGTGCGCATGGAGAACATCAGTGACTTGCGATAGCCCTTCTCGCTGGACTCGTGCTCGCTGAACAGTGGCGAGTCGTCGTACGCCAGGCCCATGGCCGGCTGGCTGCTGAGCAACTGGGCCTGCTTGAAATGCCAGTGATCGATGATTTCGTACGCCGCGCGAATGCCGGGCCAGGCGTGCATCGAGCTGATCAGCCCGAGCAATGTCAGGAATGGCGGCACCACCAGCGTGAACATCTTGCCCCACTCGGGGTTGAGGTTGGCCATCGATGACGCGAACGCGATCACCAGGAAGGACTGCGCGGAGAGATAGGCGTTGGTGCGGTTGGACAGGATCGACGTTTCGTACTGGATTTCCTTTCTGTAAAAATTCAGCCGGTCTTTCGGTGACCCGAACAGCATGGCGTCGGCGACTTGATCGCTGGCCGCCTGCTCCTCGGCAGCCGGATTGCTGCTGGTAATGATGATCGGTGCTTCGATGTCACGGCTCACGAGGATGCCTCCTGCAAATTCAATATGGGACCGGCTTTAGCCGGGAAGCTTTCAGCAATCGTAGCCTCACTTCAAAGACCCGGACGCCCGCGCCATGCAGCGAACCCGCCGCTCTTCCACCCGCTGCGCAAACCAGGCCGTGGTCAGTTTGCGCGTGATCTTCGGGCTTTCCAGCACGATGCCCGGCAGGATGGCCCGTGGCAGCGGTTTACCGGCGGCCTCGTCGGCCATGGCGAAAATCTTGGCGTACAGCTCGGTGTCTTCGAAGGCCAGTGTTTCGCCCTTCTCCAGCTGACTGCGGATGGTCGTGTTGCGCATGTCCAGCCGCGGGTAAAGGCTGCGCACCGCCAGTTCGGTCTGCCCCAGCGACGGGCCGAAATCATAGCTGATCAAGTCGCCGTCCAGCGCCAGACGCTTGCCGGATACACGCGCCAGTGCGCTCTGGAACGCTGCATTGCGGCTGGCGTACCAGCCGGCGTTGAAGTCGGCGAAGCGGTACAGCGGCTTGTCGTAGTTGACCGGATAACCCAGCAGATGGGCGATGCCGAAGTACATACCGCCGCGACGGCTGAACACTTCATGGCGAATGGAGCCCTCGACCGGGTACGGGTAATCCCGGGCCTCGCGCTCGGCAAAGTCGATGCTGACCTGCATGGGCCCGGCGGTATGGACCGGGTTGAAGTTGCCGAAGAGCGTCCGGCCCAAGGGAACCATGCCGATGAAATCATCGAAAATCGCGCTCAGGTCTTTTTCCGTGCGGGCGGCGCTGAGGCGTTCCTTGTAGGTCTTGCCGGTTGAGGAACGGATGTCCAGTGCGCTGCGCACCAGCAGATTGGGAATGTGCGCCTTGCCGGCGCGACGGTCGATCTCGTCCTGGGCGATCTTGCCCATGCCGGGGACGGCCGGATCGACCTGGAAGTTGGATTCCTGCTCGGTCACGGCCAGCACGGAACAGAGGTTTTCAACGCTGGGGTTGATTTTCTGCGCGTCGAATGCACGTTGAATGTCCTGGGCCCAGCCCTGCCGGTCGGCGACGGTGGCGGGCAATAACCGCACGATTTCAGTGCGTACCAGCGAGGGGTCTGGCGCGGGTTCCTGACGGCCTTGCGAGCTGCAACCGGCAAGCAGCGTCAGCAATAACAGGCTGACCAGGGCATGGAGGTGACGGCTGATTCCTTTCACGGGCATGACTTCTCGCTGGTGACTCAAACGGGGTGGCGGGGTATGGACAGCGGGGAGCGCTGCTGATTCAAGTGTGGCTGAATATGGCCTTTATAGCGGGACCTGCTTGAACCGGGAAGCCTCCGCCGTCAAACCTCAAGACAGATGCCCTACACACTCGCCTCTTCCCGGCTGAAGCCGGTCCCACTGGAAAGCATCGCGTGCATTCTGCGGGGTCGGCGCCAGACTTAATTGTGGGACCGGCTTTAGCCGGGAAGGCGTCAGTGGGCACGCTGCGAAACCGATGGTGCTCACACTGGCCTCTTCCCGGCTGAAGCCGGTCCCACTGAAAAGCACATCGCGTGCATCCAGCAAGGCCGGCGCCGGACCCACTAAGAAAGATCGCGCGCATCCAGCAAGGTCGGCGCCGGACTTACTGTGGGACCGGCTTTAGCCGGGAAGGCGGCAGTGGGCACGCTGCGAAATCGATGGTGTTCACACTGGCCTCTTCCCGGCTGAAGCCGGTCCCACTGAAAAGCATCGCGTGCATCCAGCGAGGCTGGCGCCGGCCCCGCTAAGAAGCATCGCGTTGAACCTGTGCAGCGACAGTGGTTCAGTTCTCGGGTAGGTATTACTCTGACCCACCCACCCCTTCAATAAGGAAGCCCGAATGTCCAGCACAGCGCTCATCGTAGTTGATATCCAGAACGACTACTTCCCCGGCGGAAAATGGCCGCTGGTTGGCGCCGACGCCGCCGCGGACAACGCCGTCAAGGTGATTGAGGCGGCCCGCGACGCCGGCGATCTGATCGTCTTCATCCGCCATGAGTCCGGCGCCGACGCACCCTTCTTCACGCCTGGCTCCGATGGCGCTAGGCTGCACCCCAAGGTCCTGAACCTTGAAAACGAACCGGTGGTGCTCAAGCACTTCCCCAACTCGTTCCGTGAAACCGGGCTGCAGGCGCTCCTTGAAGACAAAGATATCGAGGACCTCGTGATCATTGGCTCCATGAGCCACATGTGCATTGACGCTACCACCCGCGCGGCGGCGGATCTTGGCTACAAGGTCAAAGTGATCCATGACGCCTGCGCCAGCCGCGACCTGGAATTCGAAGGCAGCGTGGTGCCTGCGGCCCATGTCCACGCCGCATTCATGTCAGCGCTGGGCTTTGCCTATGCCGAGGTGCTGAGTACCAAAACCTATCTGGCCTGATGAAGGAGAAAACAATGAGCGAAAAAAAAGCCGACATTCTGGTCTGGGGTCCGATGCATGCGTCACTGATGCACAATCTTGAGCGCGATTACAGCGTCCACAAACTCGCCGACATCAACGACATCGACGCCTGGGCAAATCAACACGGGGCCGAGGTGCGCGGCGTCGTCACCAGCGGCGTGTTCGGCACCGACAACGCCATTCTCGATCGCCTGCCGAACCTGGAAGTGGTCAGCAGCTTCGGTGTTGGCTATGACGCGGTGGACACGCGCTACCTGGCGCGCCGTGGCATCAAACTGAGCAACACCCCCGACGTGCTCAACAACGCCGTCGCCGAAACCGCCATGGCGCTGATGCTCTGCGTGTCCCGCTGCATCAGTCAAGCCGAACGCTTCGTGCGGGCCGGCCAGTGGCCCACTGGCAAATTCCCCCTCGGCAATGACCTGTGCGGCAAGACCTGCGGGATCGTCGGTCTGGGCAAGATCGGCAAGACCATCGCCAAACGCGCCGCTGCGTTCGAGATGAACATCGCCTATTTCCGCCGTGGCCGCGCGTACGACGATGTGTCCTACCGGCACTACGATGACCTTCGGGAACTGGCCCAGGACTCGGACTACCTGATCGTCATCGTCCCCGGCGGCCCGGACACCCAACACTTGATCAACGCCGACGTGCTCCGGGCACTCGGTCCCAAGTCGTTTCTGATCAACGTCGCCCGCGGCAGCGTGGTTGACGAGAAGGCGCTGGTCGCCTCGTTGCTGGCCTCGGAAATCGCCGGCGCCGGCCTCGACGTGTTCGAAGACGAGCCCAACGTGCCGGCCGAACTGTTGAAGCTGGACAACGTGGTGCTCACGCCGCACATCGGCTCGGGGACCTACGAAACGCGCCAGGCCATGGCCGATCTGGTGTTCGCCAATGTCAGCGGTCATTTCGACAAGGGCACGCTGGTCACGCCGGTCGAACTGTAACCGGTGCTTCACGCGCAGGCCTGACGATGACGCGGACGGCCTGCTCGTATGACCGTTCAAACCAGAGCATACCCAGCCCATGGACTGGACGCGTCGTACCGTAAGTCAGTGACTGAACATCGACGCCAACTTTTCTGGATAATGCCGGTCGAACTGCGCCTACCCGCATTCCAGACACCTGAAAACGCATTCCGGTCGAGAAAGCCCGATCGAGAGAGAAGGAGAGCCCTGTTTGAATATTGCCGGCGTCATTTTTGACTGCGACGGAACCCTGGTTGACAGCGAACGGCTGGCCGCCGGTTTACTGCGCGACATCCTCAACCAGCACCAGGTATTGCTGAGCGTCGACGAAGTCCTGCAACGCTTTCGTGGCGTGCAGTTTGCGCTGTGCCTGGAAGGCCTGTGCCGCGATTATCCATGGCTGCCAGGCGACGACATCGAACCCGAATTCCGCGCGCGCACCCTGCCGCTGCTGCAGGAGCGGCTCGAAGAAATGCCCGGTGCGGTCGAATTCGTGCGCAACCTCTCGCTGCCCAAATGCGTGGCGTCCAACGGCCCGCGCAGCAAGATCGAAACCTGCCTGAGCACGGTCGGCCTGCTGGACGTGTTCCACGGCCTGATCGTCAGCGCCTATGAAGTGCAATCGTGGAAACCCTCTCCGATACTGATCGAACACGCCGCTGAATTGCTGGGCCTGGCACCCACTCAGTGCCTGCTGGTAGAGGACAGCATTCCGGGCGTTGAAGCAGGCCTGGGTGCCGGCGCGCAAGTGGCGGGCTACGGCGACACCGATTTCTCGGCGTTCATGGATAACGCCAACTTCCATCGCGTCAAAGATTTCGGCGAATTGAAGGAATTGGTACAGCGCATCAGTTGATCGACCGGCCATCCATCCGATCGGCCCTTGTTCATCCCCGGCTAACTCGATACTGTACATAAAAACAGTATCGAGAAAATCCATGCAGCTGATCGACAAGCTGAGCATCCTCGCCGACGCCGCCAAGTACGACGCCTCCTGCGCCAGCAGCGCCGCACCCAAGCGCAGTTCCGAAGGCAAATCCGGCCTCGGATCGAGCACCGGCATGGGCATCTGCCACAGCTACACCCCCGACGGGCGCTGTGTTTCGCTGCTGAAAATCCTCCTCACCAATTTCTGTCTGTACGACTGCCAGTACTGCGTCAACCGCCGTTCCAGCGACGTGCCGCGCGCACGTTTCAGCCCGGAAGAAGTGGTCACCCTGACCATGGACTTCTACCGTCGCAATTGCGTCAGCGGCCTGTTTCTCAGCTCCGGGATCATCCGCTCGGCGGACTACACCATGGAACAGCTGATCCGCGTCGCCAAGCTGCTGCGTGAAGAGCATGAATTCCGCGGCTACATCCACCTCAAGACAATCCCCGAAGCCGACCCTGCGCTGATCGAAGAAGCCGGGCGCTATGCCGATCGTCTCAGCGTCAACATCGAGCTGCCGACCCAGCTGGGCCTGCAAACCCTGGCCCCGGAAAAGGAAATGGGCTCGATCAAGCAGGCCATGCAGACCATCTACACCGGGCAACAAACCGTCCTCAACGAACCGCGTGCGCCGAAATTCACGCCCGCCGGACAAAGCACGCAGATGATTGTGGGCGCCGACGAAACCGATGACAGCACCATCCTGCACACTGCCGAATCGTTGTACGGCGACTTCCGCCTCAAGCGCGTCTACTACTCGGCGTTCAGCCCGATTCCAAACAGCCCGAAGAGCGTGCCCCACGCCGCACCGCCGTTGATGCGCGAGCACCGGCTGTATCAGGCTGACTTCCTGCTGCGCAGCTATGGCTACAGCGCCAACGAGTTGCTGCAAGGCCCCGGGCATCTGGCCCTGGACATTGACCCGAAACTGGCCTGGGCACTGGAGCACCGCGACATCTTTCCGCTGGACCTCAACTGCGCGGAGCCGGCGATGATTGCGCGGATCCCCGGCATCGGCATTCGCACCACCAAGCGCCTGGTCGAACTGCGCCGCCAGCGGCGCATTCGTTACGAAGACCTGACCCGGCTGCGCTGTGTGCTGGCCAAGGCCAAGCCGTTCATCATCACCAGCGACTACCATCCGCGTCAGGCCGAAAGCTCGAGCATCGACTTGCGCGAGCAACTGCGCGACAAACCGCAGCCGCAACAAATGGCGCTGTGGGGATGATCATTCTTGATTGCGCCGACGCATTCGACACCTGGCGACAGCAGGCGCGCTGGCTGCTGAGCCACCAGATCAACCCGGATCAAGTGAGCTGGAGCGTGCAGCAGGACGCCGACCTGTTCGCCAGCGACACCGAGTATCCGGACGAACCCGGCCCGTTTCGCGCGCGCATTCCCCTTGAGTTGCTGGAACTGCTGCAGAGCGCCGCACAGTTCTGCGGCGACCAGCGCTGGACGCTGCTCTACGAAGTGCTGTGGCGGGTCAGTCACGGTGATCGCACGGCCATGCTGGCCGGCGACAAGTTGGGCAGTGAATTGCATCGACGCCTGAAACAGGTCAGCCGCGAAGCCCATCACCTGCATGCGTTCCTGCGTTTCGTGGCGCTGCCGGTGATCGACAATGCCGAAGACGTCGCTGCCAAAGCGGCGATGCTGGAGATGACCTGCTTGCCGGAATACGTTGCGTGGCACGAGCCCGCCCACGACATTCTGGGCACCGCCAGCGAGCATTTCATCGGGCGCATGGGTCGTCATCGCTGGATGATCGCAACGCCCAAAGACGGCGTGTTTTATGACGGCAAGCAGCTGATTCATCAGCCTGTGTGCCCTGAGGCGTGGCAATCACTGGCGCGTAACGCCGATGATCCCCACGGCAATCTGTGGCTGACCTACTACAGCCACATTTTCAATCCGGCGCGGCTCAATCCGAAAGTCATGCAGGGACATCTGCCGGCGCGGTTCTGGAAGAATCTGCCGGAGGGGCCGTTGATTCCGGCCTTGATCAGCGAGGCGCGAACCGGGGGGCAGCGTGATGGTCAGGCGCGGGAGATCGCCGAGCGGCGCGGCAAAGTGATTCGTGGCAAACCGGCATCTTCACCCGCGGCGGACGCCCAATAGGCGGCGCGAGTGCGCTGATGTTCTCGGCAAGCCTTACTGATCCAGGCTGTTGACGGGTTCTAACTCATGATGGGCAGCGGTCTGCATTCCGGCGGTGCTGGTCGGCGTGCCCAGGGCAGTGCCGAAAAAGCGCACGGCTTCAGTGCTCAGGTCGCGATGAATACTTTCCCGATTGACGCCGATGGCGTCGGTGCACAGGCCGGGCTGGGTGGCACGTTGCTCGTCATCACAGGGCGCCATGAACACGAAGTGCCCTGCCCCGGCGAACAGTTTGAAATCCGAGACATCGGGCAGCTTGCGCGCCAGCGCTTCGGCGTTCTTGTCGATGGCGAGCAGTTCGTCGCCGTCGCCGCTGTAGAGCAACACTGGCACATGGACGTCAGCCAGCGTCTGCCGACCGAACATCAACCCCAGCGGCGCCATCAGCATCAACGCGCCCACCCGGGGATCGGCCTGGGCGTGCAGGTCGTCACGGTCTGCCACCAGTTCGCCCTGGGTTTTGCAGGCATCGCGGTCCTGAGGACGCTCGGTGCAGTAATGGCGCAGACGCTGCAGATCAGGCTGGGCGCCGGCGAGAATCAACGCCGTTTCGCCCCCCGCCGAATAACCGATCACCCCGACCCGGCGGGCACTGATGTACGGCGACAGCATCGGGTCAATCAGCGCGGCACTGATGGCTTCGGAGATTTGCAGAGGGCGACCGTAGAGATTGCTCAGGCTGCCCAGACGGCTGTGGTCCATGTAGTTGTCGCCCGGATGAAACACCGCCACAACGACAAAACCCTTGCGCGCCAATGACGTCGCCAGGTCGTGTTGCGCCAGTGGGGTGCCGGTGTTGCCGTGGGACAGCATCAGCAGAGGGAAACGGCCCATCGCAATGGTTGCGTCTTGCGACGCTTCAATCGGATAACCCTGGACGCGGGTGATGCGGTCATCGTCGGTGGAGGGGTAGAAGGCGTAGGCGTGCATGGGCCGGGAATCCAGCGGATCGAGAAACGTCAGCTCGTGAAAGCCCACGCTCCAGCTTTGCAGCTCGCTGGCCTGCACCGAAATCAGGCTGCCCAGCAGGCTGATCATCATCACTGCACAAAGACGCATCATTGCAATGCCCCTCACCTTATCAATCCATCCTTGCCGATTCAGACGCTCAAGTGCCGGAGCCCCGCGAAAACGGCGTCTGTCGCTATCTGACCCGCGAGGTTCGATAACATTCCGAAACGTTTGAGGATCAATTGTGCACAAGGCGGGCCAAGCTCGATGAAGTGAGAGACATTGGTCGCCGCGTGACGCAGAACAGACCGAATCGGCCGGCATTCTACGGTGCTCCAGGCAGGTTACGCGCAAAGATCTCATAAAGGCTGTCGCCCGGCTGAACACGCGGCCGCAAAACGACGAAAGCCCCGTCATCCATCGGCGTGCAGGCCGTTGGTGACAGGGCTTTCGGATGGAGCCTTTACCGCGTTGAGCCGCTTCGCCGGGATGCTTGCAACCCGATCCCGCTTAAGCGAACAGCGTTTCGCTGATGGTCTTCTGCGCGGCGGCCATGGCAGCGGCACGCGGCTCGTCGCCATAAGCCAGGCCTTCGGCAACGACGAATTGCAGGTCAGTAATGCCGATAAAGCCGAACACCACCTTGAGCAGGTCGTCATGGCCGGCGCCGCTCGGCAGGCCCTGATGCAGACCGCCAGTGGTCGAGACGACGATCACTTTCTTGCCCTTGCACAGACCTTCCGGGCCCGCTTCGGTGTAGCGGAAGGTGCGCCCGGCCACACAGATGCGGTCGATCCACGCCTTCAACTGGCTCGGGACGCTGAAGTTGTACATCGGCGCACCGATCACCACGACGTCAGCCGACAGGAACTCTTCCAGCGTGGCTTCGTTGGTTTCCACTTCCAGCTTCTGCGCCGCGTCGCGGCCTTCCACCGGCGTACCGGCAGCGGCCAGTGTGGCGCCGGAGAAATGATTGAGTGGCTCGTTCGCCAGATCGCGGTACACCACTTGGGTGTCCGGGGTGGTCGCGGTGAAAGCCTGAACGACGTCGCGGCTCAACTGACGCGAAGCGGAGTGATCGCCGAGGATGCTGGAATCGATGTGCAAGAGTTTCATGAAGTGCTTCCCAAGGTGAGAATCGCCGCTTGGCGATCAAGTGGCGTCATCCTACCTTGTGAGGTAATGCGTGATTAGAGGGTTGAAATGCGATAGATCGTCTCGCTGATGGGACAATCTAGGAATCTGCTTCGGCGCTTCCCTATGCAGTATACGTCGTGGCCTTCAGCCAAGCCTCCGCCCGGCTGAAGCCGGTCCCACCCACCAGAACGCCGAGCATCCGGTGGGACTGGCCGGGGCTCACCAATGGGGCGACCGTCAGCCAGTCCTGCCACGCGAAGCTCAGTGTTCGTTCTTGTCCAGGGTTCTCAACTTCTGCGGCAATGCCCACATCAAGAGGCCTGCTGCGATCAGGCTGCTCACGCCGATCACATACAGCGCGGGTGTCGTGGTGCCGGTGAGGTCTTTGATGCCGCCGACCATCACCGGGCTGACGATGCCGCCGAACTGCCCCAGTGTGTTGATCAGCGCGATGCCCCCCGCGGTCCCGGCACCTGCGCCCGCCAACAGCTTGGGCGGGAGGGTCCAGAATGCCGGAATGGCGGCGACAATCCCGCCACCGAGCATGGCCAGGGAGACGATCAGAAGGCTGGTGTGCTGGGCAAAAAACCCGGCACTGAAGAAGCCAATGGCCCCAAGCACCATCAGCCCGCAGACGAACTTGCGGCGTTCACCGCTGGCGTCCGACAAGCGTCCGACCACGATCATGCTGATGGCGCCGAAGATGTACGGGATGGCCGTGAGCAGCCCGATGATCAACGGGCTTTCGACGCCCGCGCTCCGAATCAGTTGCGGCGCCCAGAAGTTAAGGCCGTAGGACGCGACCTGAATCAGGAAATAAATCAGCCCGAGCACCAGGAAACCCGGCATTTTCAGCGCAGTCAGCAGCGAACCGCCCTGCTTGTTCGGTTCATGCTGGGCGATGCGGCTGGAGAGGTAGGTCTTCTCGGCGTCGGTCAGCCAGTGCGCGTCCGCGACACGGTCCTTGAGCAGCTTCAGCACAGCAAAACCCAGGGCAATGCACGGCAGCCCGCCGAGCAGGAACAGCCAGTGCCAGCCGCGCAGCTGCATCACGCCGTCCATATGGCCGAGTACTAACCCCGAGATCGGTGCGCCCAGCAGCCCGGCGAAGGCCGACGCCAGGAACAGAATCGAGGTGATGCGCCCCCGGTAGGTTTGCGGGAACCAGAGCGTCAGGTAAAACAGCACCCCCGGTGCGAAACCCGCCTCCATGGCGCCGATGATGAAACGCAGCACATAGAACTGCCATTCGGCGGTGACGAAGACCATCAGCGCCGTGGCGACGCCCCAGGACATCATGATGCGGGCAATCCAGCGTCGCGCGCCTACCTTGTAGAGCATGATGTTGCTGGGCACTTCGAACAGCACGTAGCCGATAACAAACAGGCTCGCTCCCAGTCCGTACGCGGTGTCGCTCAGGCTCAAATCGGTTTGCAGCTGAAACTTGGCGAAACTGATGTTGATGCGATCAAAAAACGCGAACAGGTAGCAGACCATGATCAACGGCATCAAGCGCCACGCAACCTTGCGGATCAGTGCCTTTTCGGCGCTCACAACCTCGGCGAGGCTGCTGTTCGGGGTCAGAACAGAGACGGTCATTGCGATACTCCAGATGGACTCTCTGAAAGAGCCCTATTGTTTTTGTTGTCTGGACGCGCGCACAGCGGAGTGGGCGCGTTTGTCGAGGAAACCGGGGGTGGGCGGCGCGTTAGCCGGGCAGATTGTCGGGCGCCGGGTGCAGATCGCGGTTGCGTCCGGCCTTGGCCACCTGCCCCGGCATTTCATGGCCCAACAGGGCCGGTAAACGGCGCGACAGGGTGAGCAGATGCGCCAGGTCGATGCCCGTCTCGATGCCCATTTCATCGCACATATTCACCAGGTCCTCGGTGCAGATATTGCCTGAGGCGCCCGGTGCAAAAGGGCAGCCACCGAGCCCGCCCAGTGACGCATCAAAACGGCGCGCGCCTGCTTCGTAAGCCGCCAGCACGTTGCTCAGCCCCAGGCCGCGGGTGTTGTGAAAATGCAACGTCAGCGCCGTTGCCGGGACACGGGCCAGTACGCGCTGCACCAGTGCAAACACCTGACGGGGATTGGCCATGCCGGTGGTGTCGGCCAGGGAGATGCCGTGCATGCCCAGTGCCAGATAGTCATCGACAATTTCCAGCACTCGGTCTTCATCGATGCGGCCCTCGAACGGGCAGCCGAACGTGGTGGCAATGGAGCCGTTCAGGCTCAAGCCAGTGCCCGAGGCCAGTGAGACCACCTCGGCAAAGGCCGCCAGGGACTGCTCGCAGCCCATGCGCATGTTCGCCCGGTTGTGGGTCTGGCTGGCGGACATCACCAGATTCAGCTCATCGGCACCCGCCTCGATGGCACGCTGGGCGCCGCGCAGGTTGGGAATCAAAGCGACGTAGGTCACGCCGGGCTCGCGCCGGATGCCACGGAAGACCTCGTCCCCATCACGCAAGGCTGGAATGGCTTTGGGGGAAACAAAAGAACCGGCTTCGATGCGGCTGAAACCGGCGAGAGAAAGTTGGTCGATCAAGGCGATCTTGTCAGCGGTGTCCACCCAGGTCGGTTCGATCTGCAAGCCGTCGCGCGGTGACACTTCCTGCATGATCAGGCGCTGGGAGAAGTCAGTGATCATTGCACCACCCCACTGTGCTTGAGCTGCGCAATGTCGGCGGCGCTCATGCCCAGCTCGCCGAGCACGCTGTCGGTGTGCTGTCCCAGCGCAGGGCCTTGCCAGTTCACGGAGCCTGGGGTTTCCGAGAGTTTCGGAACGATGCCCGGCATCTTCACCTTGGCCCCGCCCGGCAGATCGGCGTCGAGAATCATCCCGCGCGCCTGGTAATGAGGGTCGGCGACGATGTCCGCGACGTTGTAGATCCGTCCCGCCGGCACTTCGGCCTGTTCAAGCGCCTTGAGCACGTCGTCAATGGGCAAGGCCGACGACCACGCGCTGATCGCCCCGTCGAGCATGTCGCTCCGGGCGGCGCGGCCATCGTTGTGGGCGAACTCGGCGGCCTCGGCCAGATCGGCGCGGCCGATGGTCAGCATCAGGCGTTTGAAGATCGGGTCGCTGTTGCCGGCGATGACCACGTAGGCACCGTCAGCGGTCGGGTAGGTGTTCGACGGCGCAATGCCCGGCAGCGCGCCGCCGCTGCGCTCACGGACGTGGCCGAGCATGTCGTACTCCGGCACCAGGCTTTCCATGACGTTGAACACGCTTTCGGCCAGTGACACGTCGACCACCTGGCCCTCGCCCTGGCCGGTCTTGACCCGCAACAGCGACATCAGCGCGCCCATCACTGCGTGCATCGACGCCAGCGAATCACCCAGGCTGACCCCAACCCGCGCCGGTGGCGAGCCGGGCGTGCCGGTGGTGTAGCGGATGCCGCCCATCGCTTCGCCAATGGCGCCGAAACCGGGGCGGTCGCGGTACGGGCCGGACTGACCGTAGCCGGAAATGCGCACGAGGGTGAGTTTGGGGTTCAGCGCGTGGAGCACGTCCCAGCCCAGACCCAGTTTTTCCAGCGCACCGGGCCGCAGGTTTTCGATCAGCACGTCTGCGCCTTCGGCCAGACGCTTGACGATGTCGATGCCTTCGGGAGATTTGAGGTTCAGCGAAAGGGATTTCTTGTTGCGCGACTGCAGGTACCACCACAGCGAGGTGCCTTCGTGAAGTTTTCGCCATTTACGAAGCGGATCGCCCTGCCCCATGGATTCGATTTTGATCACCTCCGCACCGAACTCGCCCATCAGGCGGGCGGCGAAGGGAGCAGCGATCAGTGTGCCGATTTCAATGACGCGCACGCCTTGAAGGGGGCCTGTCATAGCGGTTACCTCGAGTCTTTCTTGGAATTTGTCGCCAAGACTAGAAGAACGCGGCTCAGCAAATCCAACCGTCAGTTGGCAACCAGCGTTCGCGAAACGCGAAGGCTCAGGCCTCGGGGCTCTGCAGATGATCGAACAGCAAGCGGCTCACCGGCGACAACGCAGCCGTGTCGCGCACCACCAGAATCAGCGTGCGCCGGGCCCAGGTATCCCCAAGGCCCACGGCCCTGAGGCCCAGCGACGGCCCGAGCAGATCGAACGCCTTGCGCGGCAGCACGCCGATGCCCATGTCGGCCTGGACCATCCGGCACATGGCGTCGAAACCCGGCACATGGATGCGCACCCGCAGCGGTCGGCCGTGCGCGCGTGCGGCGTTCTGGGTGCGCATGTTGATGGAGCTGGCGGCGTGCAGGCCGATGTAGTCGCTGCCAAGGGTGTCCTCGAAGGCCACCTGCTGCAGCCCGGCCAGCGGATGATCGTCACGCATCACGACGACCAGTTCGTCGTGGCGATACGGTGTGCTGTGAAGCCCCTGAAGATCAGTGTCCTCGGAGCAGATGCCGATGTCCGCGACACCGTCGACCAGGCCCTGCACGACGCCGTTGCTGGGCCGCTCTTCGAGATCGACTTTGACCAGGTCATGGCTGGCGACGAAGGCGTGCAGGTCCTCCGGCAAGAACTGAATGATGGCCGAGAGGTTGGCCAGCATGCGCACATAGCCGCGCATGCCCTGGAGGTGCTCGTCGAGTTCAAGGCCCATTTTTTCCAGATCGGAGAGCATGCGCCGGGCATGGTGCAGCATCGTCTCGCCGGCGGCCGTCAACAGCATGCCCTTGGCATTGCGCAGGAACAGGCCGATGCCGAGCACTTCTTCCAGCTCCATCAACCGCTTGCTCGCGGCCGACACGGCAATCGCCTCGCGCGCCGCCGCCCGTGTCAGCGTGCCTTCTTCGTACACGGCGACGAACAGCTTGAGGGTAATCAGGTCGAGGCGACGGATTAGGTTTTTGTGCAGCATGGGACGTACTCGCTCAGGGTGCGGCCGAAAGAATACACGGCTTGGCGAGCGGGCACGGCTGAAGCCGGTTCTGCCTTCCATCCGCGGTATTTCAGTGGGACCGGCTTTAACCGGGAAAAGGCCAGCGTGTGCACCCTCAATTTTGCGGTGTGACATCCGACGCCTTCCCGGCTAAAGCCGGTCCCACTAAATGCCGGCACACTGTCAGTGGGATTGGCTTTAGCCAAGAAGAGGCCAGCGTGTGCACCCTCAATTTTGCGGTGTGACGACGCCTTCCCGGCTGAAGCCGGTCCCACTAAATGCCCGCGCAGTGTCAGTGGGATTCCGAGCGGTATCAGTGGAACTGGCATCCCGATTCCGGGGTGCCATCCGCCACAAATCGATTTCATGCAGGGCAGCACATTGCATTTCTGCCAAAAAAGAGGGTAATCCGCCATCAAGCTGAACCGGTTCAGGTCGATATCCCGGTGATCTTTCTCTCTATGGACAGCCCCGACATGAACCTCAGACGCCTCAACATCGCTCCCCGCTCCCTGATCTGCTTCGGCTTCTTTGCCGTACTGATCGCCGCCGTGGGACTGTTCTCGCTGCTGCAAGCGTCGAAGCTGAAAGACGCCCGGGACGCGTTGCAGGACAATGTGCTCCCCACCCTCCTCACCATCGCCGACATCAAAAATGACCTGCTGACCATCCGCTTGGGCAATACCAGCCTGCGCGCCGCACAAAGCGCCGCCGGCAACGATGCCGCAATGAAGCGCGTCAGTCAGGGTCGCGCCGACCTGGAAAAAGACGTGCAGCGTCTGAGGTCCTTGCTGGTCAGCGAGCGTGGCATTAACGCCTACGCGGAGATGGAGCGCGACATGCAGGGCTACCTCGCCGTGCACGCGCGCTTTCTCGACGCCGTGGCGCAGAAGCGCGATGACGTGGTCGCCTCACTGACCGAGCCATCCGGCGAACAGACCCACGCGGCAGACGCGCTCGCCAAGGACATCGCCGCCATCGCCGACCTGGGCAACCAGAAAATGCGGGATTCGGATGTGGCCGCAGATGAAAGTTACGCCCAGTCCCGCGATGTCATCATCGGCGCGATCGTGATTGCGCTGGCCGCTACCCTCGCCCTGGCCGCGCTGTTCACCCGCAGCCTGGTCGCGCCGATCGCCAAAGCCCTGGCCATCGCAGAAAACATCGCAGCCAACGATTTGAGCAAACCGATTCAAGTGGACGGTTCCGATGAGCCGGGCCGCCTGCTGCAAGCGCTGTCGGTGATGCAGCAGAACCTGCGCCACACCCTTTCGGAGCTGGGCCACTCGTCCAATCAGCTGGCCTCGACCTCGGAAGAAATGACTGCTGTGACCGAAGAATCCCTGCGAGGGGTTCAGCGTCAGAACGACGAAATCAATCAGGCCGCCACGGCCATCAATCAGATGAGCGCAGCGGTGGAAGAAGTCGCCCACAACGCCTCGCTGGCCTCGACCGCCGCGCGGGATTCCAGCGATTCGGCGGAACAGGGCCGCCTGCGGGTCGACGAAACCATTTCGGCGATCAACGAGCTGCACGATTCGGTCGGCACCACCGCCGATGAGATCAATGGGCTGGCCGGTCAGGTGCAGAACATCAGCGGCGTGCTGGACGTGATTCGCGGTATTGCCGATCAGACCAACCTCCTCGCCCTCAATGCGGCCATCGAAGCCGCCCGTGCGGGCGAAGCGGGACGTGGTTTCGCGGTAGTGGCTGACGAAGTCCGCGCCCTGGCGCACCGCACCCAGCAGTCCACCGCCGAGATTGAAAAAATGATCGCCTCGATCCAGGGCGGCACCCACAAGGCGGTCACGGCCATGGGCCAGAGCAGCGAGCGCGCGCGGGTCAGTCTGGACATTGCCGGTGCCGCCGGGCGTGCCCTTGCCGACATCAAAACCGCCATTGTGGTGATCAACGAGCGCAACGTCAGCATCGCCACGGCCACGGAAGAACAGGCTCAGGTCGCGCGGGAAGTCGATCGCAACCTGACCAGCATCCGCGACCTGTCGCTGCAGACCTCTGCCGGCGCCCATCAGACCTCGGCGGCGAGCAACGAGCTGTCGCAACTGGCGGTGGGCCTGAACGGTCTGGTGATGCAATTCAGAACTTAATGGCACCCACGGAATCGCACCATTGAGCCGCCTGTTTGCGGCATCAAACGATTTCGGAGGTAAACGCATGAAGTTTGTGAAGCTGGGGTCCACGGGGCTGGACGTGTCGAGGCTGTGTCTGGGGTGCATGACGTTTGGCGACCCGGACGCCGGTACGCACCCGTGGACGCTGGATGAAAACGCGAGCCGGCCGATCATGAGGCACGCGGTCGAGCAAGGCATCAACTTCTTCGACACGGCCAACAGCTATTCGGCAGGCACCTCGGAAGTCATCGTCGGCAAGCTTTTGAAGGAATTCACCCGTCGCGAAGAAACCGTCATCGCGACCAAGGTGTTTTTTCCGGCCAACATGTGGCAAGGCTCCGAGCGCCCCAACGAACAGGGCCTGTCGAGGAAAGCCATCATGGCCAACATCGACGCCAGCCTGAAGCGGCTGGGCACCGACTACGTCGACCTGTACCAGATTCATCGCTGGGATTATCACACCCCCATCGAAGAAACCATGGAAGCGCTGAACGACGTCGTGCGGGCCGGCAAGGCGCGCTACATCGGCGCATCGTCGATGTTCGCCTGGCAGTTTGCCAAGGCCCAGCAGGTCGCGAAGGCCCATGGCTGGAGCCGCTTCGTGTCGATGCAGAATTACCTCAATCTGGTGTACCGCGAAGAACAGCGCGAAATGATTCCGCTGTGCCTGGATCAGGGCGTCGGTCTGATGCCGTGGAGCCCGATGGCCCGTGGCAGGCTCACCCGGCCCCACGGTCAGCAAACCGAACGCACCAAGACCGACGTCTCCGGCCAGTCGTTTTACGAGGCGACGGAAGCCGAAGATGGCCGCGTCATCGACGTGGTGGAACAGATTGCCGGCGAGCGCGGCGTGCCCATGGCGCAAGTCGCGCTGGCGTGGGTGTTGGCCCAGCGGGGCGTGTCGGCGCCGATTGTCGGCGCCTCCAAGCCCCATCATCTGGACGATGCGATCGCGGCGCTGGATCTGGTGCTCAGCGACGACGAAGTGAAACGCCTCGAAGCGCCCTACGTTCCCCATGCTGTCACGGGCTTCGCGTGAAGCCCAACGGCAATTCCGGGCTTGCCACGGGCCGGGCCGTCGTGTTGTTCGACGGCACCTGCAAGCTGTGCAATGGCTGGGCGACTTTCATCATCAGCCAGGACCGCGAGCACCGGTTGACCCTGGCGGCCGTGCAGTCGCCCGAGGGTCAGGCTTTGCTGAAGTGGGCGGGACTGCCCCAGGATCAGTTCAACACCATCGTACTGGTGGAAAACGACCGGTTTTATGTGCGTTCGGACGCGATGTTCAAGATCCTCGCTCGCCTGCCCGCCCGATGGCACTGGCTGCTCGTCGCGCGGGTTTTCCCGAGGGTGCTGCGGGACTGGCTGTACGACAAGATCGCGCTGAACCGCTACAAGCTGTTTGGCCGTTATGACGCCTGCCGCTTGCCCGCCGCGGATCATCCCGGCCGCTTCTTGAACAAGAACGCCCTCAAGTAGCGACCAGGTGACACCAGCGCCGGGGTGACGGGATGCGGTCAGTGACGCGGCTTGCGCGCCCACGCGCCGAACATCACGTCACCTATGTAGATGCCTTCTGACTGCGTGCGCTCCTCATCAAGGCGCTGCTGCAGGGTATCGATGTCGACCTCGTCGGCCGTCGCCACCCCCAGGGTGATGATCCGCGGCAAACACGCACGGACGATGTAACCCAGGGCGTAGGCCTTGTCGGGGGTCTGCACGATGCATTCGGCGCGCACGTTCTCCACGGCCAGACCGGCCTTGCTCAGAATCCCATGAAGATGAAAGCCGATGTGCAGGTCGGCGCCTTCACGGGCGATCATCTCGCGCAGCCAGCCCTGGGCCTGGCGGTGCAGGGCGAAGCCGTCGAGGCTGGCCGGGACCATCGTGGTGTCGTGTTCCTGGAAGACCATGACGCCGCCGGGCCGAAGCAGCCGGCCCAACGCGGTCGCTGCCGCCACGGTGTCGGACTGATACATGAGCACGCGGCGGCCGACGACCGCATCGAAAGTCCCCAACGACGCCGGCACGTCCAGCAACCCGCTCTGAACAAACGTCGGCAACGCCAGGTGACCTTCAATGGCCCGGCTGCGCGCCGTGGCAAGCGCCGCGTCATCGTGATCAATCCCTACCACTTCCCCCGTTTCGCCTACCAGCCCGGTCAGCAGAAAGGTCACATCCCCCGATCCGCAGCCCACATCCAGCACGCGCATTCCTGGGCCAATGCCTGCGTCTATCAACAACTGAGTGGTGAAATCGGGTCTGGCAGTCGTCAAGGGAAGCGCTCCGAAAAAGTGCGCGAAGTCTGCGATACGGGCGGCATGTGGGTGACCCAGCGCTCCGGGTCACCCGCCAAGGACTATTCCTCGGCCCAGTCAATCCAGCGCACGCCGACTACAATGCCCCAGTTGCCCTGCGCATTGGGTCTGCGCCAGTAGGCAGCTGGCTGTGAGCGCAGAAACGCAAGCGCCTCGTCGTAACCGGCGAACTTTCGCTCATCGCCCTTGGGGCCTACGGTGTAGCCGTTTCTGCTGCCCAGCGAAGGCACAAAAACAGATCCATCGCGGGCCTGTGGCACCATCAACGACGAGCGATCTACTTTTTTGGCTGATCGTCCTCGGTGGCTTCAGCGGCTTCGGGCACCGCAACGTCCTCGGCTTGTAACAGCGCTGCGCCCGTGAAGCCAAGAATGCCGGCAAACCGCGCTTTCAACAGCGCTTCCCGGGCGTTGAGAAAGTCCAGGAAACGGCTGGTCTGATACAGCCCGGCATCGGCCGGAATTGAATGGTCCTCGACGAAGGCGCTGCTGCGGCCTTCGAGCCAGACGTCAAACGGTTGGTCGGACTTCTCGATGTTATCCAGGTAGGGCAACAGCTGCAGGTTGCTGATCCGGTCCTTGCTCTGCAGAAACGCGTCCACCGTCCATTCCGAAACACCCTGGCTCAGCAGCCTGGCTTTGGTCAGGCTGGCCTGGGGGAAAATATGGTCGATGTGGTATTGCGCGCTCCCCCATCGTTTGTCCGGGTGCAGCAGTGACAACGCGAAGAACGTCGTCCAGTCCTTATAGGTGAGGGCCAGCAGGTCATCCAGGCTGCGCGGGTCGGTGAAGTCAATCTGGCTTTGCCGGCGCAGACCCAACAATAGCGCCCGTTCTGGAAACTCGGTGGTAACCGCCAGACTCTCTTGAATAATCTTGCGGGACTGGCTGATGGTGCCATCGGATGAGCCGCCGAATGTACTGGCCAGCAGCGCCTTGACCAGCCAGCGGTGCATGGCCTGCATCGCTTCGACGTCACGGGCGTTGGTGGAATTGAAGCGAATCGAGGTCTTGAAGAAGTAGTATGCGATGGGCAGCAAAGCGTTGGCGCTTGTCAGCGTCTCGCGGTCGATGCCGAAATCGTTGGCCAGACGCACGGTCATCTCCAGGGCGGTTTTTATTCCGTCCCAGTTGTGCCGGATGAGATCCAGATTTTTCTTGGTGAAATTCGAAACCTTGTACGCGTTGGGCAGATCGGAGAGCACCAGGCAAGCTTTCATCACCCAATCTTTGTCGAAGCTGTTGTTCCGGGCGAGGCCGCTGTTCAGGTAATCGACGTAGTTGTAGATCTCTTCCCGCGCATTCAGATCGCCCCATGTGGTGGTGATCGTCGACAGCAGAAGGTCGGACTTGCTGAGCTTGGTCCCTCCCTCGTTGGCCCGCACAAAAATATCCAGCACTCGCTCAAGGGAGCGACTGGTTTCGGTGAAATAGGCGATCGACTCGTCGACCCATACCGAGTGATACAGCTTCTTGAGGTTGCGCTCGACAATCCGGCAGTCCGTGCGGGAAGTGTCTCTGGACTCCAGCGAATCGAGGAGTTTCTCGACATAGGCGTCGAACAGCTCCTTGTCGTCGAACTGCATGATGCTGTTGACGGGAAACCAGTGAGCCCCCTCCTGCTCGGCCGGCGCGGCAGCAAAAAAGGCCAATCCATAAGAAATGTCCGACTCGGATTCTTCGTCACTGGCGTCTTTCAGCAGATCGAGGAACAGACTCTGGCGCACCCATGAATCAGGGTTCTGCCAGCGCTTGCCTTTGAGCTTGACCTTGTAAGTGCCGCGCAAGCCGATCAACAGTGATGTCAGTCGTTGCTGACCGTCCAGAACCAGCGTCAGGTGCTGGTCGGTGACGATGGCAGTTTCGTTGTGAAAATCGCCGTATTTGAAATCTTCGACGAATTTGTAGATGTCCAGGGTCGTGGCTTGGGCGGGCTCGATGTCCCAGAAAAGAAAGGAGCTGATCGGGTAACCCTTGAGCAGGCTGTCGAACAGCCGAACGATCTGATCCGGCGTCCACACGTACGGGCGCTGAATGGCAGGCAAATAGTAGTCACGGTTCAGGCGTCGGATGACACCTGCGATAGAACTGGATTTATACGCCACTCGAAGTTCATCCCTGGGATAGCACGACAGGCCAGCGTCGGTAATCTGCAACGGCCGTGCGCGACGTTATATCAGCAGACTCCAGCCCGCAATGTGCTGCGGTGAGCTATTTCCCGCCGCCAAAGGGATCTGCGCGACTGAGAGGCGTCCCAATATATGGGACGGCCAATCACATATTGAGGTCTCCGGATATGTCGTCTATGGTGAAACCTCTTCGCTCCTCATAGCCACTATAAAAACAACAGGAAGTCCCATGCCCACGCCATCTCTGGATTCGGGCCTGCACGCCAGCACCATGAAGCGCCTCAACCTCAAGTTGATCCCCTTCCTGATGCTGCTGTACATGGTCGCGTACATCGACAAGTCGAACATTTCCGTCGCCGCGTTGCAGATGAATGCCGAGCTGGGCCTGACCGCCCGCATGTATGGCATCGGCGTGGGGCTGTTCTTTCTGACCTACATCCTTCTCGAAGTGCCCAGCAGCGTCATCCTCACGCGGGTCGGCGCGCGGCGCTGGATTGCGCGGATCATGATCACTTGGGGCATCGTCGCGGCAGGCATGGCGTTCGTGCAGAGCGCCAATCAGCTGTACGGCATGCGCCTGTTGCTGGGCGCCGCCGAGGCCGGTTTTACGCCGGGGATCATTTACTACCTGTCGCAGTGGTACCCGAAGACCGATCGGGCCAGGGCCATGTCGTTCTTCTACATCGGCGCCGCGCTGGCGTCGGTGATTGGCCTGCCGCTGTCGGGCGCGTTTCTGCACCTGGACGGGTATTTCGGCGTCAGCGGCTGGCGCTGGCTGTTTCTGCTGGAAGGCCTGCCGGCGGTGATCCTCGGGGTCGTCGTGTTGCGCTATCTGCCGGACTCGCCGCAGACCACCCACTGGCTGCAAGACGATCAGAAAGACTGGCTGAGCCGCACCATCGCGGCCGAGCAGGCTAACTCACCGATTTCCCACCATGCCGCTTGGCAAACCGCCTTTCGCAGCCGTCAGGTCTGGCTGTTGAGCCTGTTCTGGCTGTTGCAGGCGTTCGGCACCATCGGCATCACGCTGTTCCTGCCGCTGATCGTCAAATCGGTGTCCGGCCAGGAATCGTTCACCGTCAGCGTCATGTCCGCGCTGCCCTTCCTGTTCGCCTGCGTGTTCATGTACTTCAATGGCACCCATTCCGACCGCAAAGGCGAACGCGGCTGGCACCTTGCGCTGCCGTTGATGGCCGCCGGTGTGCTGCTAGCGCTGGCGGTGTGGACCAGCAACCCTTGGCTGGCGTACGCCTTGCTGGTGCTGGCGGTCGGTCTGAACTGGGCGGCCACGCCGGTGTTCTGGGCGACCACCACCGAATACCTGTCGGGCGCTGCCGCCGCGGCGTCCATCGCACTGATCAACTCCATCGCCAACATCGCCGGCCTTGGCCTGCCGCCTGTCATGGGCTGGATCAAGGACGCCACGCAAAGCTACGACTACGCCCTGCTGCTGGTCTCCGCAGCCTTGCTCGCCGGCGGTGTATTGGGACTGTTTCTGGCCCGCGCGCCCCGTGCTGCACCTGTCACTACCCGCGCAATGGCTCCCGCTGCTGCTCCTGTCCCAAGAGGTTTAGATGAAGCCAAGGCTCCTTAAAATCGCCCGCTTGCCGGCCATGCTCGATGACGCGCTAAACGCGACCTATGAGGTGTTGGAAGCCGATCAAAACGGCACCGGCGTCGACGAATCCACCGCTGACATCCGCGCCATGGTCGCCAACGGCGAATCCACGGTCAGCCGTCAGTTGATCGACAGCCTGCCTGCGCTGGAAGTCATCGTCGTGTTCGGCGTGGGCTACGACGGCGTTGATGTGGCGGCGGCGCGGGAGCGTGGCATCCGCGTCACCCACACACCCGATGTGCTCACCGAGGACGTGGCGGATTTCGCCATGGCCTTGATGCTGGGCATCGCGCGCAACCTTCGCGTGGCCGACCGTTTCACCCGCTCGGGCGCCTGGGCAGACGGGCCTATCGCCTTCAGCCGCAAGGTCAGCCGGGCGCGACTGGGCATCATTGGCCTAGGCCGCATCGGCGCCGCCATCGCCCGCCGGGCCCAGGGCTTCGACATGTCGATCGCCTACACCGGCCGCCGCCCTCAGGACGTGGCATACACCTATTACCCGTCAGCGCTGGAACTGGCCGGTGCGGTGGATTTTCTCGTGGTCGCAGTCGGCGGCAGCGCCTGCACCCATCATCTGGTGGACGCGAAGGTGCTGGAGGCCCTGGGGCCGAAGGGCTATCTGATCAACGTCGGACGGGGCAGCGTGGTCGATGAAACCGCCCTCGCCCAGGCCCTGGCGGAAGGTCGTCTAGCCGGCGCCGCGCTGGACGTCTACGAAAACGAGCCGCACCCTGCCCCTGCGCTTCTGGATCTGGACAACGTCTTGCTCACTCCGCACATGGCCAGCGCCACCTGGGACACCCGGCAGGCGATGTCCGATCTGGTCATGGCCAACCTTCACGCCTGGCGCTACGGGGCAGACTTGCCCACCCCCGTACCGGATTAAGCCGATGTCGGCAGCGACTGGATGAATTGAAAAACCAGTCGCAGAAGACGGCATTCGTTGCCTGTTGGCAGTGAGGATTTGGCGGTATGGTGTGGGCTTTCCCCTGCCAAGGAAGATCCATGGCCACAAATTCCTCCAGTCACGCTCAAAAGCACCTCGCCGTCCTGATTGATGCAGACAACGCTCCTGCTGCCATCGTCGAAGGCCTGTTCGAAGAAATCGCCAAATATGGCGTCGCCAGCGTCAAGCGCATCTACGGCGACTGGACAGGGCCGCAGCTCGGCGGCTGGAAGAAGGTCCTGCTGGATCATTCGATCCAGCCCATCCAGCAATTCGCCTACACCAAAGGCAAGAACGCCACCGACAGCTCGCTGATCATCGACGCCATGGACCTGCTGTACACCCGGCGCTTCGACGGCTTTTGCCTGGTCTCCAGCGACAGCGACTTCACCCGCCTGGCCTCGCGATTGCGCGAAGAAGGCCTGACCGTGATTGGCTTCGGAGAAGAGAAGACGCCGCGACCGTTCGTGGCGGCGTGCGACAAATTCATCTACATCGAATTGCTCCGTGAAGAGGTGATTGCCGCCGCCAGCACAGAGCAGACCCTCGACGCGCCTGCGCAGTCAGGCGTGGCAAAACCCGTAGCGACCGACACGCCGAAACGGCCCAAAGCGCCTATCAGCTTCATCGCGAAAATCCTCGACGACATCGCTGACGAAGACGGCTGGGTTCAGCTCGGCGCCCTGGGCACCAACATCACCAAGCTGCGACCGGAATTCGATCCGCGCACCCATGGTTACAAAAAGCTCAGCGACCTGATCAAGGGCTATCCGCAAGCGTTTGAGCTGCAGGCCAGACCGGCGTCCAGTGGTACGGCGGTGATGTACGTCCGGCACAAACAAAACGGTAAATAACCCATCAGCCTGTCCCCTTTATGGAGCCTTCCATGCCCGTCTTCTCGGTCGACTATCGCTTCAAAGACGAATCCCGCAACCATCGCTTCGAGCTGAATCAGCCAGCGCTGTTGGCGTCCGACGCCGCGATGCACCTGCTTGAGCTGCATTTCGGCGACAGCGAAAACAGCCTGATCATGCCCAACGCCGATGCCGGGCCGGATGAAATCATCGAACAGGCCGGCCAGCTAGGGCTGACCGACATTCGTGTCACACACGCCGAGGGATGACCTCCGGTAAAACGCGTTGAACCCTGCAGCGGCACCTGCATCCGATCACTACTACTGAGTATTTCCCGACTGACAGGTGCCCCATGATCGAAATCAACAGCTACACGACCGTCAAACGCCGGGAGCGCGTGCCCCATGACGTATTCGCCCACTACTGGCGCGACGTCCATGGCCCGCTATGCTCGCGGCTCCCCGGCCTGGGCTTGTACATCCAGCACCATTTCTCCCGGCAGCAGGATGCGCACCTCTGGCCCCTCGCCGATGGCATCAGCGAGATTCAGGATTACGAACTGGACGGTGGGGTGGAGATCGGTTTCGAGTCCGCCGCTGACCAGAAGCAGTTTCAGGAGGCCAGCCCGATCCTGTTCTCGGACGAGCAGAACATGTTCGACGAGACCCTGGCCTACGCCCTGCCCCAGGGCTCGCTGACCCTGACCAACGCGCTGGCCGATGAGCGCTTCAACGGCACCGACACCTTCGACCGGATTCACATCCACTTCAGCCCGCGGGAAACCCTGGCGCAGTTGCAGGCCTACCTGAAGTCGGATCTGGGCCCGCTGCTGGCAGCGGCCGACGACGTGGCCAAGGTCTGTCTGCACCTGTGCGAGCCCTTCGAAAACGACGGCCAGCACCCACCTGCGCCGAACGTCGCGCACTTCGCCAACAAGGCGCGCGCAGAATTGGTCGTGCTTGAAATCGCGTTCACGTCACCCCTGGCGCGTCGGCGTTTTTTCCAGAGTGACGCGTTCCAGAACAGCTTGCCTGAGCAGTCGAAGCACATCGCCCAGCTCAAGACGTTCGCCGTCTCCGGGCTTTACACCTACGTGCGCGACAAGTCGCTGACCACCGCCGGATTGCGCGGCAGTCGGGCAGCCGAGTTGATCGAGTATCTGGGCGCGGTGAATCAGGTTCAGCCCGATGTTAAAGAACTGATGCTGAAAGGCACTCAAGCCAGCTAGCGGTTCCTCTCGGTAGTCGTGGCGTCACGGCTGGCGTTTCTCTGGCCTGCGAGCAACCGCCACGGCCTTGTGATTGATCTGATCCATGCATCAAAGGATGAAAAAATAACGATTATCGTCGTCTGAAAATTGCCACAGAATCTCCAGTTACAAGCGCTTACAAACTCAAAAAAAACGCTGGAGAACAACATGCATCAGCCGCCACGCCAGATCTCCTCCGGGAAGTCCAGGGCAGGAATGGTCTTCCGGGTGACCTCCGGAAACTTTCTTGAACAGTTCGACTTCTTCCTCTTCGGCTTCTACGCCACCCAGATCGCCTCCGCCTTCTTCCCCGCCAGCAACGAGTTCGCCTCGTTGATGATGACCTTTGCTGTCTTCGGTGCAGGCTTCCTGATGCGGCCGCTGGGCGCCGTGCTGCTCGGCGCGTACATCGATGATGTCGGTCGCCGTCGCGGTCTGATCGTGACGCTGGCGATCATGGCCAGTGGCACATTGCTGATTGTCCTGGTGCCGGGTTATGCCACGATCGGTCTGTGGGCACCGGCGCTGGTCTTGCTTGGCAGGCTGCTGCAGGGCTTCTCCGCCGGCGCAGAGATGGGCGGCGTGTCCGTCTACCTCGCCGAAATGGCAACGCCGGGGCGCAAGGGTTTCTACGCCAGTTGGCAGTCGGCCAGCCAGCAAGTGGCCATCGTCGTCGCCGCCGCCCTGGGTTACGGGCTCAATCAATGGCTGGCCCCGAGCGAGCTGTCGGCGTGGGGCTGGCGCATTCCGTTTGCCGTCGGCTGCCTGATCATCCCGTTCATTTTTCTGCTGCGCCGCAGCCTTGAAGAAACCGCAGAGTTCACCACGCGCAAACACCGCCCGACGATGAAGGAAGTCTTCGCCACCCTGCTCGGCAACGCCAGCGTGGTCATCCTCGGCATGTTGATGGTGGCGATGACCACCACCGCGTTCTACATGATCACGGTTTACGCACCAACCTTCGGCCGCTCGGTTCTACAGCTCAGCACCAGTGATGCGCTGATTGTGACGCTGCTGGTCGGCGTATCGAACTTCTTCTGGCTGCCCATCGGCGGCGCACTGAGCGACCGACTGGGACGCAAGCCGTTGCTGCTGGCGATGTCATTGCTGACGCTGCTGACGGCGTACCCCGCGCTGTCGTTTCTGGCCCAGGCGCCGACCTTTGCCCACATGCTCGAAGTGCTGCTGTGGTTCTCGTTTCTCTATGGCATTTACAACGGCGCGATGATTCCCGCGCTCACCGAAATGATGCCCGTCGAGGTGCGCGTGGCGGGTTTCTCCCTCGCCTACAGCCTGGCAACAGCGATCTTCGGCGGCTTCACGCCGGCGGTCTCGACCTGGCTCATTCATCTGACCGGGGACAAGGCAGCGCCGGCCTACTGGATGATTTTTGCGGCCCTTTGCGCCTTTACCGCGACGCTGGTGCTGTACCGCCGTCTCGCCACTCAGTCACTTGCCACTGCTTGAAGGACCCTCTCATGAACGCTTTACTAAAACCTCTCTGTGTCATGGCGCTGACCAGCTGCGCCTACGGCAACCTTGCGTACGCCGAAGAGCTGACCGTCATGACCTCCGGCGGCTTCACGGCCGCCTATCAACACCTTGGGCCAGAGTACGCCGAGCACAGCGGCAACACGCTGAAAACGGTGCTTGGCCCGTCGATGGGTAAAGCGGCGGAAGCCATCCCCAACCGGTTGAGTCGCGGCGAGCACGCCGATGTGGTGATCATGGTGGGTTACGCTCTGGATGACTTGATCAAACAGGGCAAGGTCGACGCCGGTTCGCGGGTCGAACTGGCGGACTCGCGTATCGGCATGGTGGTGAAGGCCGGCGCCGACAAACCGGCCATCGGTACGGATGCCGAGCTGAAACAAACCTTGCTGGCGGCCAAGTCAGTGGCTTATTCAGACAGCGCAAGCGGCGTCTACATCGAGAAAGAGCTGTTCAAGAAGCTCGGCGTTGAGCTGCAGCTGGCGCCCAAAGGCAAAATGATCGAGCGCATTCCGGTGGCTTCCGTTGTGGCCAAGGGTGATTACCAGCTCGGCTTCCAGCAGGTCGCCGAATTGCTGCCGATCCCGGGCGTGACTTTCGTCGGCAAGATTCCGGAAGACGTGCAGTCGGTGACCCGCTATGCGGCCGGCATTCCGAAAAATGCCGATCACCCCGTGGAAGCGAAGGAACTGCTCAAGTTCCTGTCGTCCCCCGACGCCCAGGCCAGCATTCGCGAAACCGGCCTGGACTCAGTCCCGCGGTAACCCCCCGGGCAGCGCGCGAATCCGCTGTTCCAGCTCCAGTGCCGCGGGCGTCAATGTGCGTCCGCGGCGTTTGAGCACTCCCATCTGCCTGACCACCTCCGGCTCCACCAGCCTCACTTTCGCCAGAATCGGGTGGGCGGAGATCGGCATGGCAATGGACGGCACCACCGCAATGCCCAACCCCGCCTCGACCAGCCCCAGCACCGTAGTCACGTGCCGTGCTTCGCAGACGCTGTTCTTGCCCGGCTGCAGCCCGGAAAGCGCACGATCCAGCACCAGACGATTGCCCGAAGATTTATCCAGCGTAATGCAGTCGTGCTCGCACGCCTGAGCCCAGGTCACGGTGTCGAGGGTGGCCAATGGATGGTCGCGGCGGCAGGCAATCACGTAGTGCTCTTCGAGCAGCGGACTGAAATCGATTTCCGGCGCCAGGTTGCCGGTGAAACTCACCCCGAAATCGGCTTCGCCGGACGCCACCGCCGCATTGACTTCATTGGCCGACACGTCGATCAGCCGGATGTTGATCAGCGGGTATTGCGCGTGAAAGCTGCGAATCGCATGGGGCAGGAAGTAGTACGCCGCAGACGGTACGCAGGCCACGGTCAAACTTCCTCTGCGGTTGGCGCCACCGTCGCCGACGCTGAGCAGGGCGAGGTCCAAGTCATCCAGGAGCCGTTCGACCTGGGGAAGAAAAGCCCGGCCGACGTTGGTCAACGAGACCTTTCGCGTGGTCCGCTCGAACAGTTTGACTCCCAGGGCGGATTCGAGCTTTTCGATACGGCGGCTCAGCGCCGACTGGGTGATGCGGATTGATTCGGCCGCCCGTCGAAAGCCCTGCTTTTCAACCACCGCACGAAAAGCCTGAAGGTCATTGAGGTCGAAGTTGATGTTCACGGCATGTCGTCGCTTTGATCGTAGACGGGCATCAATGTTAAGGCGCAACGCGCCCGCGAGCCATCCCCAGGCAAGTCTCATGGCGCGCCGCTGGCGTGGATTGGATTGGATTGGATTGGATTGGATTGGATTGGATTGGATTGTTTAATACAGCGTGTCGGCGATCCGACCCGGCAACGCCTTGTCGTACGCCTCGCCGTCGATGGCCGCCTGGGACACCTCTTTGAGAATCTGCCCCGCCGTCGGCAACGCGCTGCGCGGCACCTGCTTTGAGGCATCCCACAGCCCTGCCCTGATCACCGCCCGGCTGCACTGGAAATACACGTTGGTGACGGTGATGCGCAGCACGGATTTCGGCGGTTTCCCGTCTACGGCAAAACGCGCCAGCAGGTCAGGCGCGATGGAGATTTGCGCGGTGCCGTTGACGCGCAGGGTTTCGCCGACGCCCGGGACGAGAAACAACAACGCGACGCGCGGGTCTTCGATGATGTTGCGCAGGGTGTCGATGCGGTTATTGCCACGCCGGTCCGGCAGATACAGCGTCTTACTGTCTTCGATGTGCACGAAGCCTGGCAGATCGCCCCGCGGCGAAGCGTCCAGGCCACCTGTGCCCGACGAAGCGAGAATGACGAAAGACGCCGCTTCGATGAAGGGCCGGTAAACGGGGTGGATATGGTCGACTTCCTTGACCAGCGACGGCGGCGCGATCGGGCCATAGATCGCTTCCAGGGCCTGCACGGTTGTCAGGTATGAGCTGTGTTCAAAGTCCATCGTGGGCTCTCTGCTATGTCTTCGTGGCTGGACAGGTGAAGCGCCGTAATGCTTCGTGTCCGTTCGGGCCAATAGTGCCAGACACGTGTGGCAGATTGACCGGCGATCTGATTCACTGCCTGCCTTTTCACCGTCCACCCTCTGCACACCGGGTAAACAGGCATGAACCGTCGCAAGAAACTTAACCAGATACTCAGAGCCAACGCAAAAAAGGCGAGTGCCAAACTGGCGCCGAAGAACAAAGACACCTACGTCAGCAAGGCCGACCGCTTGAAGCTGGCTGAGGCCAGTGCTGACGCCACAACCGAATCCACGCCTGAAGCGGCCAGCCGTTCCGAGGCGGTTTGAACCCCCTCAGATTGTAGCGCCACTGCCGACGCCTTCCCGTAGTAGGACCGGCTTCAGCCGGGAAGAGGCCAGTGCGTACGCCATCAATTTTGCAGTGTGATTGCCGACGCCTTCCCGGCTAAAGCCGGTCCCACAGAAAGCGCGCGGTGTCAGTGGGACCGGCTTCAGCCGGGAAGAGGCCAGTGAGTACGCCATCAATTTTTCAGTCTGACTGCCGACGCCGTCCCGGCTAAAGCCGGTCCCACGGAAAGCGCCGACTTCAGCCGGGCAGCGTCTTCGATCACCGCCCGTACACGATCGGCATCGGCGGCGGTGACCGGGCTATACACGATCATCGACAGGTCCAGTCGTCCGTCCACCGCAAAGTTGGAGTATTCCAGCTCAATGACTCCGTGGGGATCGTGGCGCAGGCGCTTGGTGCCTTCGCCTTGAAGCCGCACATCGTTGTCCCGCCACAGCGCCGCGAATTCGGGGCTCAGGGAGCACAGTTCTTCCGCCAACCGAGTGACCTCGGAAGCAGCACCCGCGCGGGTCGCATCGGCCCGAAACGCCGCAACGATAAAACGCGCCACCGCGTTCCAGTCAGCCTGTCGCGCCTGGGCGTGCGGGTTGCAGAACATCAGGCGCAAGATGTTCCTTTGCCACACTGGCAGCAGACTGTAATCGGTGAAGACCGCCGCCGCTGCGGTGTTCCAGGCCAGCACATCCCACGTCGCCGTTTTGATAAACGCCGGGCTGAACGCCAGGGTATCGAGGACCCGTTGCAGGCGCGGCGTCACCCCGTCGGGCGCGCTGTAGACCACTTCCGGCGGATGGCCGAAGGCGAGCATGAACACGTGCTCGCGCTCGGGTGCGGTCATCAACAGACTTTCGGCAATCCGGTCCAGCACCTGGGCCGAGGGTGCACCGCCCCGCCCCTGCTCCAGCCACGTGTACCAGGTCGCGCTGATATTGGCGCGCTGCGCGACTTCTTCCCGGCGCAAACCCGGTGTACGTCGTCGGCCGGAAAAGCCGAAACTGGCCGGGTCCAGGCGCGCCCGGCAATCCTTCAGATACGTGCCCAGCAAATGAACAGACGGGTTGGCCATGATGATCCTGTTAGTTCTTATACCCTGATAACGTCACGTCTTTTAAGCGGATAAACGTTACGCGCATCCTGCCGACTTCAGCAAAAGGAGTTTTCAGCAATGCGCGTATTTCTTACCGGCTCCACAGGCTTTATCGGTTCCCGGGTTGCTCGGGAATTACTCGCCGCAGGTCATCAGGTGATGGGGATGACGCGTTCCCAGGCCAGTGCTGACGCGTTGCGAGCCATCGGTGCCGAACCCTGTCGCGGCACCCTTGAAGACCTCGCCAGCCTCAGACAGGGCGCCGACCTGTGCGACGCGGTCATTCACACCGCGTTCGATCACGACTTCGCCCACTTCATTGACAACTGCCAGAAAGACGCCCGTGCCATTGCCGCGCTGGGCGAGGCGCTGAACGGCTCGCAACGCCCGCTGCTGATTACGTCCGCGACGCCGATGGGCTCGTCGGCACCGGGTGAGCCTGCCGATGAGGATCACTTCAATCCCGAGCATCCCAATCCCCGGGCCGCCTCGGAGCTGGCCGCAGAGGCGCTGTTGCAACGCGGCCTCAACGTCGTGGTGATGCGCCTGTCGCAAATCCACGACACGGTCAAACAGGGCCTGGCCACCGAACTCATCAGACACGCGCGGCAGACAGGCGTCTCGGCTTACGTCGATGAAGGTCTGAATCACTGGTCCGCCGCGCACATTTCAGACACAGCCCAGCTGTATCGCCTCGCGCTGGAAAAATACCAGCCCGGCGCTCGCTATCATGCAACCGCCGAAAGCCACATCCCATTCCGCCTCATTGCCCAAACCCTGGGCGGAGGCCTTGGCCTGCCCGTTGTGTCGGTGCCGGCGGACGAGGCGATGGCAAGGTTCGGCTGGCTGTCGAGCTTTGTCGGGCGAGACATGGCGAGCCATAGCAGCAAAACCCGCGAACGGTTGGGCTGGGTGCCGACCGGGCCGGGGCTGATCGAGGATCTCAACGGGTGTTTTCAGCAGCGGTGAATGAATTACGGAGCCTCTGATCTGCCGTTTCTCGAAGGGCAGGCCCGCTTACGCAACGGGCCTACAGCGCGTCAGAACCCCATGAGAAGCGATAAGCCCGTGCAGGCGCCGTTGGCTCGCAGCGACCATTGTCCGCATCAGCCCCGACGATCAACCATTCGGCCCTCGACGTTGATCCCAACTGGCGAGCCTTGCCCGCTACAAAGCAGCGTTCAAGCTCGGCGGCGGGCACCAGGGCAAAGGCGGATGGATGGGTGCGCAACCAGAGCGCGGCGTGCTCGACGGCCGATTGATCGGCGAACCCGAAATGCACCAACGGCTGGCGCGCGAACAGCCAATGCCCTTCCCGCCAGCCGACCAGCACCAGCTCGGCGCCGTCAGTCAGCCGGGCCGCTTCCACCATGAGGGCCTTATGGGGATTGGGTCCGTCGGTAAACGGCTCCACGAAGCCACGGCCGAACCACAGGCAAAACCACGCCACCACCGCAACGCCAAACACGGCGCGGGCCTTCGGACGCTGGCCAAACCAGCGTCGGAGCAACCACGGAATCAGCGGCGCGGCAGCCAGCACCAGGCCCGGTAACGCAGGGAAGATGTAGATCTTGCGCTTGCCGGTGCTCAGGCAGAAAAACAGCACCACCAGGACCACCCAGCCCACCAAAAGCAGTATCCGGGCGTCGTGCTTCTGCAGTTGGCGCCGCCAGGCAGGAACCAGCCACGGCAGGGCCAGCACCAATGGCAGCCAATACTGCGGAATGACGGTCAGGAAATACCAGAACGGTTCGCGGTGATCCCAGGCCGACGCGTAGCGACCACCGGTTTGGTGAAACAGGATTTCCTTCAGGTATGCCACTTCGTCAGTGCCACCTTTGAGCCAGACGGTGGCCAGCAACGGCACGACCCAGACCGCACAGCCCGCCAGCACCACCAGAAACCCGGTCGCCCAGCGAAGCCCCTGCCCCGGCATGACGGCCACACCCGACCAGCCCTTTCGCACGGCATAACCGTAGGGCACCAGCATCAACGCCGGCAGAAAACCGACCCCTTTGCTGATGATGCCCAGGCCCATGGCCAGACACGCGACGTAGAACCAGCCCCATGCCGGGCCCAGCAGAAGATGCCGGACCATGCCGTAGAAACCGAGCGCCACCCACAGGCACAGGAAGCTGTCGATCTGGCCGGTGCGCAGGATGCTGTAGGTCTGGTAGGTCGCCAGAAACAGCAGCGCGGCGATACGACCCACCCTGCGGCACCAGAGGCGCCGGCCCAAGTCGTACAACACCGCCGTAGCGGTCGCCGCCGAGAGCAGGCCCGGGATGAAAAGTGCCAGCGACGGCGAACCGGTCAGCCACGTGAAAAACGCGACCGTCCACATGAACAAGGGCGGCTTGTCGCCGTAGATTTCGCCGGCCCGATGGGGGATCAGCCAGCTGCCGCTGTGCAGCATCTCAAGCGCTACGCCCAGGAACCTTTCTTCGTCGACATTAAACGGCTGCCTGATGCCAAAGCCGGCGCCGACCAGAAGCAGTGCGAGCACAACCAGCGCCAGATACTGCAACGCGGGGGAATGAACACGTCGCACCGGCTATTCCTTCAGGTCTTTGTGTTTGGCAATCAGTTGCAGGTTGCGCAGGTACACCACGAAGCCAAATGACTGACCGATGATGAATACCGGGTCTTCACGGTAGATCGCATAGGCCAGCAACAACGCGCTGCCAGCAATGCTCAGGTACCAGAAACCCACCGGAATCACGCTGCGTTTCTTGATCTCGCTGTACAGCCACTGCAAGACGAAGCGGCCGGTGAAGACCGCCTGGCCGAGAAACCCGACCGTGAGCCAAAGCGCTTCGCGGGTGAAATTCATCCGTTCATCTCCTCGGGCCGGGTATTGAGTCGCGTACGGCGCACCAGCCACCAGACCCCGAACAGATCGAGGATGCCGACCAGCGCCCGGTCCAGGTTGCCGTAGTTGGAAACGCCGGCCTGGCGATGACGGTGGTGAACCGGATGAACGATCATTCGGCCATGGTGACGCTGGATCAACGCGGGAATGAAGCGGTGCATGTGATCGAAATAAGGCAGTCGCAGAAACGCCGCTCGCTGGATGAGCTTCAGCCCGCAGCCCGTGTCGGGCGTCGCGTCCTTGAGCAGGCGGCTGCGCAAACCATTGGCAAAACGCGACGCCCAGCGCTTGCTCGCGGTATCTCGGCGGTTGACGCGGTGCCCCGCCACCAAGGTCACCTGCTCGCCCTGCCCCTGTTGCTGCCCTGCGTTGCGCACCAGCGCCAGCATGCCGGGCAAGTCGGCCGGGTCGTTCTGGCCGTCACCGTCCAGCGTCGCCAGCCATTCACCGCGCGCGGCGTGGGCGGCATGCCAGATCGACGTGCTCTGGCCGAGGGAAACGCCGTTGTGCAGGATTCGCAAAGGCTCGTACCCTTCGGCCTTGATCTGCTGCAGGACGCGCAGCGTGTCGTCGGTGCTGCCGTCGTCGACCACCACTACCTCATAACGCTCACCGGCCAACGCAGTGCGTACTTCATTGAGCAATGAAGGCAGGTTTTGCGCTTCATTTTTTGCCGGGATCAATACCGACACAAACAGCGATTCACTCATCACGCCCACCGCGCCTCTTGTTTTGATTGTCTGGCCTGTTTTGATTGTCTGGCCTGCTGGCCCTGTACGCAGGGGTAGAAATCGCGATACCAGCGCACGAATTCAGCCACGCCCTGCTCCAGCCCGACCTGGGGACTGAAGTCGATCCATCTCGCCAGGCCGGCAACATCGGCCCAGGTCTGCAGCACGTCACCCGGCTGAAGCGGTAGATAGCTGCGCTTTGCCTGAATCCCCAACGCCGACTCCAGGCAGCGGACGAAGTCCAGAAGCTTCACCGGCGCCCCTCGCCCGATGTTGAAAAGCTGACACGGCGCCACTCCGTCAACGGGCGGCGGTGGTCGGGGCAAGAGCCGGTTCATCGACTCGATGATGTCGTCGACGTAGGTGAAATCCCGCGCCATCTCGCCGTCGTTGTAGATATCGATGGGTTCGCCTTCGAGGATGGCCCGGGTGAATTTAAACAGCGCCATATCCGGCCGTCCCCAAGGGCCGTAGACGGTAAAAAACCGCAGCCCCGTCGCCGGAATCCGGTACAGATGGGAATAGCTGTAGGCCATGAGCTCATTGGCGCGCTTGGTTGCGGCGTACAGAGAAACGGGTTGCTCGACGGCGTCTTCCACCGCGAACGGCAGCTTGGTGTTGGCGCCGTACACCGAGCTGCTCGACGCGTAAACGAGGTGCTTTACCGGGTAGGCCCGGCAGGCTTCAAGGACATTGAGAAACCCGACCAGGTTGGCATCGGCGTACACGCCCGGGTTGTCGATGGAATAGCGAACCCCCGCCTGCGCCGCAAGATGAATCACCTCGCTGAAGCCGTACGCGCTGAAAAGGCCACGCAATGCGCCTTGGTCGATGATGTCGATTTGCTGAAAGTGAAAGCCTGGGAGCTGTTCAAGCTGTGCGAGCCGGGCACGCTTGAGGTCAACGCTGTAGTAATCGTTGAGGTTGTCGATGCCCACCACGTGAACGCCCTGGCGGCACAACTTTCTGGCCATGTGAAAGCCGATGAACCCCGCAACCCCTGTGATCAGAACCGTCATTGCGGTACCGCACGGCGGCGGCGATCGGCCCGGGTGAGTCCTGCGTATCCTGCGCTTAAGACAGTGACATTCATTTCATGAGTCCTTTTACAGAACCAGCCAACCGTCCGGAATCACCGGGACGGCTATCTGACGCTGTCGGATGCTTGATCAAGCGACATGAAACTGTGTCACAGCAATATTTAAGCAATGTGAACAGGGTTTGCGGCACATCGCGTGAAGCACCCGAGATGCGACCAAGCGAAGCCCGGAGTCGTTGAGCAATCCGCTCCAGCGCAGCCCTGATGGCTTTTTACCGACAGGGAAAACCGTTCGCATTTATTGATCTCGCCACGGTCAATCCCAGTGGGTCATTCCCCGACGCCTGCAAATCCCTTCAACCTCCATGTCAAAAGGACACTGTCATGGCTTCAACAGACAGCAAGCCCACCATCGATTACACCGTGCGAACCGGCCCGGGCACCGTGCAGGTCGACCCCTCCACGGGGGGCGATCAAACCTGGAGCGTTATTCTCCAGCCTGACGGCAAGATCATCGTCGGTGGCGAAAGCTTCCAGACCGCCATTGGTTACCCCGGCTCGCCGGGCGATGAAAGCTATGGCACACGCGGCAGCTTCACGTCGGTGCGCCTCAACAGTGACGGCAGCCTGGACAGCAGTTTCAGCCAGGACGGGATTGCCCTCGTGCCCGGCAACCTGGACCCGGAAGCCTATGCCGACTACGTCATGGCGGTGCAGGCCGACGGCAAAGTGCTCGCCGCGCAGCCGGGGCTTGGCGGTTTAAAAGTCGAACGCTTTAATCTGGACGGTACACTGGACACTACCTTCGGCAGCGACGGCGCCGCGGCAGTGGTCCCGCCTTTCACCTACGACGGTCTGTCGATGTACGCGACGGCGGATGGCTCGGTGTATGTCAGCCTCCGCGGCACGTCGCAGGCGATCGTGTTCAAGCTGGACAGCAGCGGATCTCCGGACAGGGATTTCGGTGCCGACGGCGCCCTTGTCCTCAATCCGACCGGGCATTACGGCAGCGGTAATATCGCCACTGTTGTGCAGCCCGACGGCAGCGTATTGCTCGGCAGTTGGCTGTACGTGGGCTCCGACGGACCCCACGACCCGGGCGATCCGGTTTATGCCGTTCAGCGGCTTGCAGCAGACGGCGACCTGGATACCGCATTTGGCGTGGACGGCGTGGTGTACTTTGATGCCGCGTTGGGGCTCGATTACCGTTCTGCGATGACCGTGCAAGCCGATGGCAAGATCATCATTGCCGGCGAGAGCAATGACAGTACCGCCTTCAACGTACTGCGTCTGAATGTCGATGGTTCCTTCGATACTTCCTTTAGCGACGATGGCAAGCTCACCCTCGAGGTGCCTCAAGGCGAGAAGAACTATGCCCATTCTGTGGTTGTTCAGCCCGATGGCAAAATCCTGATCGCCGGCGACGTGATCACACGATTGAACGCCGATGGAAGCCTGGATACCACCTTCGGCAGCCAGGACGGCCAATACCACGTGGACGGCTCCATGGAAGCCAATCAGCTGATTGGCAACGACACGGCCGAGATCATCCGCGGCCTGGGCGGAGACGACGTGCTGCAAGGCGCCGGTGGCCGCGACGTGCTGGCAGGTGGAACAGGCGCAGACATCTTCCGCTTCACCCAGATCAGCGACAGCTACCGTACCGCTACCGAAACAGGCAGCGACCGCATTCTGGACTTCGACGCTTCCCAAGACCGTGTAGACCTGATTGCGTTGGGCTTCACCGGCATTGGCGACGGCCATGATGGCACACTGGCCATCCAGGCCAATGCTGACGGCACCCGCACCTACCTGAAAAGTTTCGATGCCAACGCCGACGGGCAGCGCTTTGAACTGGCGTTCGAAGGCAATCTGACGGGGCAATTGGACAGCACCAACCTGGTGTTCACCGCACCCACCGTCGAAGGCACGGCTGGCAAGGACTTGATTACGGGGAGCGCACTGTCGGAAGTCATCTATGGCCTGGCCGGTCACGACCGTATCGACGGCGGCAGAGGCTCCGATGTGATCATCGGGGGCGCGGGTGCCGACCATCTGAGCGGCGGCGACGACCCGAATCTTTCGGTGTACGGCCGTAACGGCATCAATGACGCTGACGTGTTCCGCTACACCTCAGCCACTGACAGCTACCGCACCGACACCCAGAGCTTCGTGGACCTGATTGACCGGTTCGCCAACAACAACGACAAGATTGATGTGTCGGCGTTGGGCTACACGGGTTTCGGTGACGGCACCGGGACTACCCTGAAGATGGTCTATAACCAGGACCTGGACCGCACCTACCTGAAGGATGTGGAAGCGGACGCTCAGGGCCATCGGTTCGAAATCGCTCTCACCGGCGACTGGACCCAAGACCTGGGCAATACTGAAATGATCTTTGCGCAGGCCGAGGAAGTGACCTTGGTGGGCATGACCAGCGAGGTTGCCCTCGGCTGACAGGCTGGTGCATCGAGGGGAACGGCTGATGCGCGTTCCCCTCTTTGAGGAGTTAATGAAGGCGGTTACCTGCGTCAACCAGCGTGTTATAGGCGTCGAAGAGCCGCATCGGTGAGCCTTCAGTATTTTTGGCACCGATACCCTGCATCCTCATCTGGTCAATCTCGCTGTAAGGCACGTGGTCACGGACCCGGCGCATGCGATCCTTGCAGTCCTTCAAAAAGTTTTCGGCCTCGCTCTGGAAGCTCGACCAACTCAGTGGCTTGCCGGGCTCATATCCACGCCCCGGCCGAAGTATTTCACGGCGTGAAGCAGTCACAAAAAGAATTAACGATGGGGAAACCGGTTCGGGAATGGTTCAGGGGGGATGATCGAATCGGTGACTGCGGGGTTTTTACGAGACAGTGCTCGGGCAAAACCGGTCGGCGAGCAGTGATTACTCATTACCGACCGTTGCGTCACCGCTTAAATCTGAAACTGCCTGGTCAACCGGTTCAGCCCGGAAGCGAGTTTTGTCAGCTCCGCGGTGGCAAGCGCTGTCTGGCTGGCACCTACGGAGGTTTCGCTGGAAAGATCGCGAATGCTCACCAGATTTCGGTCCACTTCACGGGCCACCTGTGCCTGTTCTTCCGATGCCGTGGCAATCATGAGATTGCGCTCGTTGATCTGGTTCAACGATGCGGTGATGGCCGCCAGTACCGCACCTGCCCCACTGGCCATTTCGAGAGTTTTATTGGCCTGGACACTGGTCTGGTTCATCGAGGAAACCGCACCGCTGGTACCTGTCTGGATCGAGCCCACCATCTTCTCGATTTCCTGGGTGGATTGCTGAGTGCGGTGGGCCAGGGCTCTGACCTCATCCGCCACGACCGCGAAGCCGCGACCGGCCTCCCCGGCCCGGGCCGCTTCTATTGCCGCGTTGAGGGCGAGCAGGTTGGTTTGCTCGGCAATCGCCCGAATCACGTCTAGGACCTTGCTGATGTCGGTCGCCATGACGGCCAGGGATCTCACTTCGGCGGAGCTGGACTGGACATTGGCCACCATCAAATTGATCGCCGTCACGGTCTCTTCAACCTGGGTGCGCCCGGCGTTCGCCGCAGAGCTCGACTGCGCGGTCAATTCGGAAGTAGAAGTCGCATTGCTCGCCACCTCCTCTACCGCGGCGCTCATTTCGGTCACCGCCGTGGCCGCCATTTCAATTTCGCGGCTCTGGCGCTGGATGGTCTTCGAGGCTCCCTCGGTGACGGCATGCATTTCTTCACAGGTCGCCGCCAGCTGCGTGGACGAATCACCAATCAACGTCAGCGCCTGGCGCAGGTTGCCCTGCATGACCGCCAACGCTTTGATCAACCGGGCCGCTTCGTCGGTACCTTCGGACTTGATGTCCTTGCTCAAATCGTTTGCCGCGATACGTTCGGCAATTTCCAGCGACTCGCCAATGGGCCGGGTAAGACTGCGGGTGTACATCAGCGCGAGCAGCACCGAAGCCGCCACCGCGACCGCGATGAACAGGCCCACAATCAACAGGGTTTGCTGATAAGCCGCGTCAGCGTCAGCGCCGGCTTTCTTGGCTTTGCCATCGTTGACCTCGATCAGACTGGCGATCGATTTTTCCACCGCCGTGGCGGCGTCTTTCATCTGGTTATTGGAGAGGGCCACCGCGGTTTCAAGCTGCCCGGACGCAATCGCTGTCAGGTAAAGATCCTGGGCAGCGGTATAGCCACGTTGCGCTTCGACAAACATCTGATACGCCTCTCGGCCCTTGGGGGTGACGATCAGCGCGCCCAGGGCTTGCAGGTAGTTACCGATCAACTGCCGGGACTGCTGGATGTCGCTGAGGGCTTTGGTTTTGCGGTCCTGAGGTTCGACGGGGTTGCGCAGACGAGCGTTGTTACCCCTGATGCTCACAAACTCGCGATCCAGTTGACCGAGCAATTTGACGCTGGGCAGGACATTGGTCTCGACGAACTTCTCTGCTGAATTGAGCAGGTCGGCCTGGCGCAGAGCAAGTAATCCAATTGCAATGATCATCATGCAAAAGAAACCGAAGCACAGTATCGAGCGTGAGGCGAGGTTCAATTTTCTGAGGATCATGGGGAAAATAGTCCGGAGGTATGTAAACCGATATCGATTTGATTTCGGGATACTTGAGCGCCAGGGGCCGCCAGCCCTGCTTATCGGACGAAACGCAGGTTAAGCCACTCGTCAGGGTAGATTTGCGCGAGTGAACTGACCTTTTGACACCTGCAAAGGGCGACGGCTCGCCAGGTTAACTGACGTTGTGCGTTCGGCCTTCACTACTGCGCCGAGTCTTCATCAGACCGTTGCCCTTGCGGGTCAACGGGGCACAGCGCATGATGCGCAATTATTTATTTCCTAACGCAGAGTATCGATGGCCCACCATCCCGCCCCCTTTCCTTTCAACGAGGAAGAGCGTGTCCTCTCGCTCGAACACCTGGACGTGCTGGACAGTGCCAACGAGCAGGCATTCGACGACATCGTCCTGCTGGCCACCACCCTGTGCGACGCGCCCATTGCGCTGGTGTCGCTGGTCGATCGGGAGCGCCAGTGGTTCAAAGCCTGCATCGGCCTCGGGGTGCAGGAAACCCACAGGGACCTGGCCTTCTGCGGCCATGCGATTCTTGACCCCGCCGAGGTACTGGTGGTCGAAGACGCCACCCTCGACCCTCGATTTGCTTCCAGCCCGCTGGTGCTCGGTCCACCCTTCATTCGTTTCTACGCCGGTGCGCCCATTGTCACGGACAGCGGCGTCGCATTGGGCACCGTCTGCGTGATCGATACCCATTCCCGGCAACTGAGCGAACGCCACGCCCTTGCGTTGCAGGCGCTGGCCCGGCAGGCGGCTGCCTTGCTCGAAGCCCGATGGCTTGGCACGCAACGCGCAAAGCAACTGACCCAACTTCAGGACCAATTCAGGCAAGCCGAGCAGAGCCAGAACGAACTCACCCCGCTGCTGGATAACTCGAGGGGCATTTCATCACTGGGAATGCTGACGGCGAGCATCGCCCATGACTTCAATAATTTGCTGCAAAGCGTCAGCGCTGCGTTTCAGCTGATCCGCCTGCGCTCCCGACGGCCAGTGGACGTCGAGCGTTTCGCCGAAACCGGGCTGCAGGCCGTTGAGCAAGGTCGGCAACTGATTGGCTATTTGATGTCGAGCGTGCGCGGTGACGGGCCTGAACTGATCTGCATCGATGTGACCGCTCGCCTTCACGGTGCCCAGTCGCTGATGCGTCACTCGATGAGCGAAACCATCGACCTCACGTTCGATTTCGCCGAATGGGGCTGGGGCGTGCTCTGCATGGAAGCCCAACTTCACGCGGTGGTGATGAACCTCCTCGCCAACGCGCGCGATGCCCTGAACGGCACCGGTCAGGTGCATGTATCCACGCGCTGGGTGCATGTAGAGGATGATTTATCGCTGCATCAGGGCGACTACCTGGTTGTCAGCGTACGAGATAACGGTCCCGGCATGGCACCTGAAATAGCAGGCCGCGTGTTTGAGCCTCTGTTCACGACCAAGGCCACCGGCCAGGGCACGGGGCTGGGATTGGCTCAGGCAAAGGATTTCGCGGTCAAGTCTGGCGGAGATGCGCGCATTGACACAGCCCCCGGTGCCGGAACGACGGTGAGCCTGTACTTGAGGATTCTGGGCTGTATCGCAACGTCGGACGCGGTTCAAGCCGTGTGATGACTCGCTGAACTGAACGTCAAGCGTCGACATTTCTTTCACATTCACGCGGTATAGTGGCGGCCCTTGTTGGGGAGTAGCCTGCTCTGGACTCATTGTCACAGAGCGTTCGTGTCAACATTCTCGGCGGCCTGCCGTGGCACGAACACCTTCGGGTTGGCGAGACCAACGATGCATCCATGCCTAAAGTCGGGCGTGTGGTTGCGTCGTTGACTCATTGCCCGACTGGAACATAACCGTGAACCCGATTTCCCTGATTCTTCTCGCTTTGGCCATGTCCACGGATGCTTTCGCAGCGGCCATCGGTAAAGGCGCGAGCCTTCACAAGCCTCGTTTTGTAGAAGCCCTGCGCACCGGCATCATCTTCGGCGTGATTGAAGGCATTACGCCCCTGATCGGCTGGCTCATCGGCCAGGCCGCGACGTCCTACGTCGAGAACTGGGATCACTGGATTGCCTTCACGCTTCTGCTGATACTCGGCGTGCACATGATCTACAACGGCCTCAAGCACGAAGAGGCCGAAGAAGAAAAGCCCAACCAACACTCCTTCCTGATACTGGCCGTGACGGCCTTCGCCACTAGCATTGATGCACTGGCTGTTGGCGTTGGCCTGGCCTTCGTCAACGTCAATATCCTGATCGCTGCCGCCGCCATCGGTATCGCTACGACGGTCATGGTCACCATCGGCGTGATGCTGGGCCGCGTACTGGGGACTGTGGTTGGCAAACGCGCTGAAATCATCGGCGGCATTGTGCTGATGCTGGTCGGCGCGACGATCCTGTACGAGCATTTGTCGGCGGCGTAATGCGGGGGGCAGTTGTGCCATCCCGTCACTGGAGGCCGCGCAAAGGTTTGTCCCTGGTGAAGAAAAATTCGGCAAAACTGCCCAAACTCAAGATTTTTTGGATGGACTGAAAGAAAATTGCGCGGCCATGGCCGCAATCAAGGAATTTCGCGATGACGTCTAGTGCACACTTCAGACGGCAGGGGTCGTCGCGATTATCAGTGTTTGCAGGAGCACCGCCATGAACCCCCAGATCCGCGAGGCGACAGATCAGGACGCCGCCGCCATCAGCGGCGTCATCGTGGCCGCCCTGCGCGAGTCCAATCGCCAGGACTATTCCGCCGCCGTGATTGCGCAGGTGGAGCAGAGTTTTTGCCCGTCGGCGATCCTGTGTTTGCTGGCGCGGCGGCAGGTGTACGTGGCGACCCTCGGTGAAGTGATCATGGCCACGGCGAGCCTCGACCAAGCCACCATCCGCAGCGTATTCGTCGCGCCGACATACCAGGGCCAAGGCGCCGGGCGCGCCTTGATGGCGGCCGTTGAATCAGCCGCCATCTCCCACGGCGTCAGTCGGTTGCGCGTGCCCTCTTCCATCACGGCCGAGGGCTTTTACCGGTCACTGGGCTACTCGACCGTTCGGGATGAATACCACGGCGAGGAGCGGACGATCATCATGGAGAAGTCGCTGACGTCTCCGGCCTAGTCACCGTCGCCACACCCGCCCTTCTGCGCTGACGACCCAGGGCGAGCGCTCCGCAACAATCTGCACACCGCCGACCCACCGCTCTGCTGGCTCAAGATCGAGCCAGTTCACTTCCCCGCGCAGTACGCACTCACCCAGCGCGGTCAGTCCGACCAGCCGTTTGGGCCATTCGCTGCCCGCTTCTTCGTGCAACAGCGGTTGCGGTGCATCGATGAGAGCCCTGAGCAGTGCGTTGAACATCATGTCGCCCAGATACGGCAGCGGCTCATAGGTCATCATCAAATGACCGAAGACCTTGCCGGCGGGCATCTCGCCTTTCTCCGCGAGAATGCGCAGGGTCAGTCGCTGGGTCAGGCCCAGGCCATCTTCTGCGCCGGGCAGTTCTTGCAGTTGCCTGGCCAGCGCGGGACCGAGCAACGGCAGCGCCGAGTGGTGGTGTGTGGCGAGCTCGGCCCAGCGAGTGGGATCCGCTGCGGTGTAGGCGGCCCAGACGTGCCGGGCCAGTGCCAGGGCGTCTTCACCGATGGCGCGCCGCTGGGGCCAAAGCCAGGCGAGCAGGTCCGGGTCCAGTTGGCCGATGCCGATGAATCGCTCGACGCCGGGCACGCGGTTGATCTCGATAAGCTCCAGCCTGCGCGGGACGCAGGGCAAACTCGCCAGCAGCCGAACCAGAAATAGCTGATCGTACGCATCGGCCTCGCACCACAGCACCAGTTCACTGTTAGCGTTCAGACGGGCCAACGCCTCACGCTGAATCGCCTGACGTTGCTGAATATCTCGAGCTGACAGCCCAAACGCCTGCTGGGCAAAGACTGCCCTCACCGCCCAGTATTCGTCGTCAGGCAGCGCCGGCACCGGCCCCATGACCATGGGGTCGTCGAACATCTGGAACGCACCCGCGAAACCAGCAACGCGCAGGCTGCGCTCGATGTCATTGCCGCAGCGCCAGTGCTGAACCTGTGCTTCACCCGTCGCCGCGAAATCCGGATGACGGGCGGCAAATGCGACGGCGTCGGCATGGGCGATCAATTTGGGCCAACTGGCGAATCCCGCTTCGCGGGCCACCAGCCATTGGGTGTCGGCGAGCCGGTAGTCGGGGCCCGGCAGGCCCATCGCGCGCAGTTGCGCCCGGGCGTCATCCGCTTCGCTGTTTTTCAGGGCTTTGAGAAGACGTTTTGCGTGCTTGCGCAGCGCAGGTAGATCGAGCAGACCGTGTTGACGGGACGCATTCGTGGCAGGCATGCCAACTCCTTACAGGGCTCGGTCCGCCGACAAGCCGGGAGCTGGAATGAGTGAGTGTGCAACGCTTGCCTTGGGAAACCCCTTCGCGCGGACCGCAGGCGCAGCAGACGCCCGGATAGCGACTTTAGCGGGAAGGTCGGCAGGATGCAAAGGTGGGGGCGGAAACGGGGGCGGGCATTGAACGGGATCACGCCGTGAGTATTACCTCACGGCGCGTGCGTCCCTCCGGCCACTCCCGTGCTGGCGCGCAGGGGCAAGGACGGGCCTGCCGTTACGTTAAACGAGCGCAGTCTCCGGATGATCCTGAGCCACGCCTACCAGCTCCACCGAAACGGCATCCGCTGCGGCGGATGAGCTGGCCAGCGACGTCGGGGTGTCGGCAAACACCATGGATTTTGAAGGGAGCGCGGCGTTGAAATCCCCGTCCAGAACCAGCTCGAAGCGATGCCCTTGCACGTCGGCGTCCAGGTCTTTCAGGTAGACCCGGGTGTGCTCGGCGTTGGTGGTGAACTTCAAGGTGCCGTCATGGCCGTCGCCAAATCCGGTAAAGCCGAGGCCCGAGACGTCGAGGGTGTCGTGAGCGGCATCGAAGTCGCCGATGCGGTCTGCATGGCTGGCGGTCGCCGTCCGGTAGCTGTCGGACACCGAGGTAAACAGAAACAGATCCGAGCCCGTGCCGCCGAACAGCACGTCGGCATCGGCGCCGCCGATCAGGGTGTCGTTGCCGCTGCCGCCCAGCAATCGGTCATGGCCGGCGCCTCCCCAGATCAAGTCCGCGCCGGATCCGCCGTTGAGGGTGTCTGCCCCGTCCTTGCCATTGATCGAGTCGGCCTTGGCCGTTCCGACGATGGCATCGCTGCCATTGCCGCCGTCGATGGCATTCAGCAGGGGGTTGGTCCCGACGTGGTCGCCCGCGCCTTGCAGTGATACGGCGTCCTGCTGCAGATGAGCGAAGGTGTTGCCATACACCGAGGTGCTGCCTGACTGTCCACCCTCCTCTGCCACGCCGAAGGTGCTTTTGTCACCGCCAGTGATGAGGTTGTCGGCGAAGGTGTTGTGATCAGACGGATGAAGTTTCCCGGAGACGCCGCCGCGGTCGTCGAACGGCTGGATCAGCACTTCCGCGATGCCGGCTTTCTGCGCGTTTTCGTGGATCAGATTGCCGCGAACCTCAACGTCCGTGCTGCCGTAGACACGCACGCCGGACGTGCCGTTGTGGTGAATGTCCACGCCGCTGATATCAACGCCATTGGACAGTTTCACCAACACGCCTTCAGCTGCGTTGCCGTATACCTCGCCACCTTCGATGGAGATGTGGTACGGCGAGGGAATGTTTTCGCTGCCGCGCTGGACGACGATGCCACCGCCGCCATTGTCGTGGGAGACGTTGTTCAGCAGCGCCAGATCGTGGGTGGTCGTGACGATGTTGAAACCGTGACGGTCATTGTCGTAAGCCAGGTTATTGCGAAACGTGCTGTCGATCAGGTAGTCGGCAACGAACCCGTCCAGCCCGTTGCCGTGGGACACGCTGTTTTCAATGAGCATGTTCGCCGTGCGTTCGTGGGGGTCGAAGCCGTAGCCCGAACAGTCGCGGATCTCGACGCCGGACAGCGTGACGTTCGAGTCCTGGCCCGGCTGGCCTGGCAGAAAGCCGTTGTACCAGCCATCCACCTTGCCGCTGGTGCCATCGCGGTTGCCGTCGAGGGTGAGGTTGCTGACGCCGAAATCGTGGGTCGCTTCGCCGCTCGCCGAGCGGATGATGCCGGTGACCGCCTGGTCGGTGCCATCGGCCAGCTTGAGCACCGTGTTGCCCATGCCCTCGCCTTTGATGAACACGTTGCTTTTGAGCATCAGGGCGCCGTCGGCAGGCTTTGCGCCTGGGGTCAGGCTCCAGGTGCCGGCAGGAATATAAACATCACCGCCGCCGGCTTTTGCCGCAGCATCGATGGCGGCTTGAATGGCCGCGGTGTCGGACGTATGCCCATCACCGACTGCGCCAAAATCCCGGACATTGAATTGCAGTGTCATAACGTGCTCCGTTTTGAATGAAGAGACGGGGGCAGTATGGGCATGCTGTGTGAAAGGTGGGCCATCAGACGGGATGGGTGACGAGCGGTGGGGGAATCAATCCGCGGGCAATCGCAGAGTGGGATGGCTTGCGCCTGCCAATGTAGGAGCGTGGCTTGTCCCGCGATCGGCTGCGCAGCAGTCGTGAACCTGACGATCGCGTTTGGACTGGCACTACGCAATCGCCCGATTGACTGCCGCTGCGCGCCAGATCGCGGGACAAGCCACGCTCCTACAGGTGGTTTTCAGTCACGCCACTCACCCTTGCTTTATCACGCACTCACTTCCCCACCCTGCTCAAACCGCTGCTGCAGCAAGTGCCGCGCCGCACCCGCATTGACGTAGCTTCCGATCAGTTCGGCCAGCTCGGGCAGCTTGAGCTTTTTGTCATCGCGGCAGAACCTGCTCATCGGCAGCATCAGCAACCGCTTTTTCTTGTTCAGCGCCACATCCGGTGCGAAGAACGAGCGGGAGGTCAGTTCCGGCAGAGGTGCGTCGTCTTCGAGCAGGATCGTCAGCATGACGACATTTCCCACCTGCAGGTTGAAGTCGGCGATGTCGCGAATCGGCAGCGGTGCCTTGAGGTTAGCGAACACGAAATGATCCGGCGTCAGCAGCAGCGCGGTTTTATGCGCGCGCCTGAACAAACGCAACCCAAAGGGCAACATGCACAGCATGATGAACAGAGCGATGCCGGCACCGACGAAAAACGGCTCCGCATCACGTCCCGCAGCACCGGGAAACAGCAAGGGTGCCAAGAGCAGGATCAGCCCCGCCACTGCCAGCAGGCCACTGAAGCCGATCAGAATTTGCCCCCGCAAACGCGCCCCCTCGTACAGGGCCACGTCGCCGGTTACGTTGCCGGCGTGGGTGCGCAACGCCTCAACGATCGCAGCGTCCTGCTGAACGTGATGGCTCAGATAATCCTGGGTCAGGCGACTGCGCAACACCTCGGGCTGAGCGAAATAGCGGTTCATGGCAGCGCAGGCCACTGCAGCATCGAGCGGCCGCGTGCCACTGCGCACGGCGTCGTCGATCGACACGTTGAGAGACGCCACGCGCTCGCCGTTCGAAGGATGGGTATCTGACGGATGCGGCAACTGCGTGGCCATTTCCTCTTCAGGGAGGGTCAGCGGCAGCGCAGCTATCTCATGCAGAAGTGCCGTGGGCAGATCCTGCACGGCGCTCTGCTCGGGGGTGATATTGGTCGCCTGGGCGATATGGGTGGCCAGGCGGTCCTGAAGCATCGGGTCGATGGCGGAAATACGCACCAGCGCCGAAGCGGCCGCCAGATTGCCCGCCAGCTGCGCACCGGCGGCATCGGCTTCCAGCTCACGCACACGGCTCCAGTGCATCACCGCGTGGTCGAAACTTTCCATGAAGTAGGCACCCAGCATGAACGCCGGGTGCAAGGTCGCCCGCTGCAGCCATTCGCTGTCGACCAGAGTCTGCCCGATCACCACCAGGCTGCGCTCGATGCCGTGGTAGATCGGCACGAAGCGCATGCTGAACTCGGTGTCCGCGCCCGCAAAATGCCCCAGCTCGTGACCGATCACGGCGGTGGTCTCGGCTTCATCGAGGATGCCCAGATAGGCCAAAGGCACATGCAGGGTACGGCCGGTCAACGTGGCGTTGGCCGGCGCGAGGGCGATGTCGCCGGAAGTGACGTAAAAGCCGGCGGCCATGCCCAGCACGATGTGATCGGGCGGCAGTGCGCCCAGTTTCAGGGCCAGATCCTTCACGTAAGCCCAGAGCACCGGCGCCTGATCGACGGTGACCGCCTCTCCCATCACGTCCATTGGCGTGGGCTGGAACATGTTGAGCATGACGCGTAGCTGGGTGCCCATCTGCCAGATGGAGTACAGGCAGCCTGCGACGAGGACCATGGCGAAGAACATGAACTTCATTTCGCCGGCGGAGAGTTGCCCGGCGTGCCACACATTCAGCGCCTCGAACGCGACGAGGGCGGCAATGGCTGCCCCCATGACCACCACATGCCCGACCAGAACGAAGGGCAATAGTCTGGTGACACGGGTGAAGCTGTGCAGCAGTTGCTCACGAGACTGCATGGCCCGTCGGCCCGCCCAGTTCAGAGCGAGCAAGCCGACGCCGCCCATCAAGGCAGCCAGCAAGCCCAGCGTGATCACACCGATTGCCAGCCAGACCATGACGTCGGTCAGCGGCAGCAGCGTGTCCAGCTCGCCCTGCAAATCAGCGACGCGGGACAACGCCTCCTTCACCTCCATTTTCTCGCCGTCGCCGACGTCCACCATCACGGGACGCGAACCGCTTTTGTCGGCAATGGCCTGGAGTTCCGGACGGGCCCGATCAAGGTCAGCCTGATAACCCGCGTAGGTCAGGCGATTGTCGGTACTGCGTTGCAGCTCCCAGACCCCCAGCAGATTTAACGCAAGGGGGAATAAAACCAGTACAGCGATGAGCTTGAGTATTTTCATGTTCATGTGGCGGCCCTTTTCACAGCGCCGCCGAGTGCCTTCCCTGGCGCGCGCCTACTTCCTTGAGCAGAGGTTTGATGCCTCTGCGTGCTTTCCACAACCGAGACCTGCGCGGCGGTGAGCTACGCCAGCATCGGCAAATATCAGCGACCCAGCAATACGGCCTGCATACGTGTCTGCGCTTCCTGAACCACTTTGGCCTTGGCATTCAGGTCCTGCAGCAGCGTGTTCAATTCAGCCTGTACCTTGGCGTCAGTCACTTGCACCGCCGAGCCATTGATCTGGATCTGCGCCTTGTGTGCGTCGACGTAGTCCGCCACTTTGAGGCCCGATTCGAAGGTGCCGTTGACTTGCGGCATGACGGTCAGGAGTGCATTGGCCGGTACGGTGACGGTGCGATCGTAGGCGCTGTCGTATACGGTCTTCAGATCGTCCGGCTGCTTGAGCTGGGCATGGGCTGCGTCGGCTTTCGCCAACTCTTGCTTGAGCTGCGCGATCAGGTCGTTCACCCCGGTTTGCACCGTCTTGAGATCATCGCGGCGCTCGATCACGTCGCCCAATGAACGGAACGCGCCTTTCTGCACGAAGCCGTTCAGGGGTTTGGTGCTGGCGTCCATACCACTGTTGAAATCAGTGATCACAGCGTAGTCCCGGGTGTAATCGCCGAACGACTTCGATTCGTCCGGGGTCAGCTTGGGCACGTGAACGCCCGGTTTGTCGATGATGCGTGTTTGCAGGAACTGCTTGAACGCGGCGCGCTGGTCAGGCTCGCTGCTGCCGCAAGCGGTCAGTAGCAAAGGGAGTGCGAGGGCGAGTAACCAGTGGCGGCTGAATGAGACGGTCATCGTCGGAGAATCTCCAGGGAGTGAATAAACCCGGGCAGTTGGGTCTGCCCAAGGCTGTGAGTGTCGACGCCTGGATGCCCGGGGCAGCCCCAGGCATGCATGAGCGAAGACGCGGTGGGTTGAACAGGGTTCAGGCGAACGCCGGCACAGTGGCTGGCCGCCCCCTCACGCTGCTCTCCATGAGCAGCCCAAGGGTACTGAGAAACACATCGAGGCTGAGGATGCCGGTTGCCACGGTCGACAGCACCACCTTGCCCGCCGCATCCCGAATCTCGATTGTCTCGCTCCAGGTGCTGTGATCCATGCTGCGCAGCGTAGACATCGGCACCACGCTGTTCTGAACCAGCACGGCGTCGCGGGAGACGACGATTGGCTGGGTATCTAAGTGGAGGAAATCGCCGCCCATGCGCTTGCGCCAGACGTGCGCGGAATTGATGCAATTGAACGTGATGCTGCCACCGCCGTGAAGGGTATCGAGGACCACGGGCTGCCGCGCGTTGAGGTACAGCTCGCGGAAGGTTTCCATGAAGGTGGGAAAGCCTTTCAACGATGGCAGCACCCGGTGAAAGGGTTCGCTGGCAGTACGGCGGAAAGCCAGGTTGGTGATCAACCCGGTGTAAGCCACCTGCCCCGAACTGAACAGATAAACGTCCTGAATCTCGCTGAACGGCACATAGGTTCGGGCGCCACGGGTCGTGTGCGCAATGCCGTCTTCAAACAGCTCATAGCTCGTCTGGCGCTGCCTGTTCTGCCACACATAAAGCCCCAGCACGCCCAACCCGAGGACTGCCAGGAAAGCGCTGGTGGCATAAATCATTAGGTCGGGGCTGGAAAAATTCAGCGTGGTGCCACGAGACGTGGTCAGTTCGACGGGGCCCGCAGCGCTGTGGGGCAACATCGTGCCCAGGTACAAGACGAATCCGGCCAGGCTCAGCAGGACCGCGCCGAAGACCAGCAGAAAAACCAGAAAGCCTTTGCCGTAGCTGAAACTGGCGACGCGCTGGCCAGTGGCGGGTGCCGCCGTTGAGGTTGTTTGCATGGCGACTTTGCATCCCTGTAAAAAGTGTGAATCAGCGCCGTCCGAATTGCCCTGGCGATGGGCTGCGTGGCGCCCTGATAAAAAACGTTGGCGCAGATAAATCCGTCTGTAACCGTGATGCTAGATAGCTTACGCAGAAATAAATTCCCTTTGGATCCCATTATTTTGTAATTTTGCGAAATGTTTCGCAGTCAGTGGGGCGGGTGCATCTGAGCATTTGAACCCCTCGCGCCGATCACTCTCAAATCAGCGCACCCAACCTTCAGGCTCAAGGACGACAACGCCCATGAAAGACAAGAACCGCACAGGACTTCAGCCATGATTGTCGGGATTGACCTTGGCACCACCAACAGCCTGATCGCGCTCTGGAAAGACGATGCCAGCGTGCTGGTGCCGAACGCGCTGGGCGAGCTGCTCACCCCCTCCGTGGTCGGCCTGGACGACGAGGGTCGGATTCTGGTCGGGCAAGCCGCCCGCGAACGCCTGCACACTCACCCTTCCCTGACCACTGCGTTGTTCAAACGCCACATGGGCAGCGCCCACCAGACGGCCCTCGGCGACCACCTGTTTCGTCCCGAAGAGCTTTCAGCGCTGGTGCTTAGAAGCCTCAAGGAAGACGTCGAGCGCGCCCATGGCGAGACGATCGATGAGGCGATCATCAGCGTCCCCGCCTACTTCAGCGATGCCCAACGCAAAGCCACGCGTATCGCAGGGGAACTGGCCGGCCTCAAGGTCGAGAAGCTGATCAACGAACCCACCGCCGCCGCGCTGGCGTTCGGCTTGCCGCAGCACGGCAAGGAAAGTTCGTTTCTCGTGTTCGACCTGGGGGGCGGGACGTTTGACGTGTCGATCCTTGAGCTCTTCGAGGGGGTCATGGAAGTGCGTGCCAGCGCGGGCGACAACTTCCTCGGTGGCGAAGATTTTGACCGGCTGCTGGCCGAGGCTTTCGTTCGCTCCCAAGCCGAACAGCCAGGCTTTCCCACTCCCGAATCAATCACCCACGCGCTGCACCGCGAGGCCCAACGCCTGCGCATCGCCCTCGGGCAGGCGCGCAGCGGTGAGTTCGTCCTGCGCGTGGACGGCAGGGAGTGGCAGCACACCTTCAGCCAGGAGGACATCGCCGCGCTGTATGCGCCGTTGCTCGAGCGGTTGCGCAATCCGGTCGAGCGCGCCATGCGCGATGCCAGGTTGCAGGTCGGCGATCTCGACGAAATCCTGTTGGTCGGCGGCACTACGCGTATGCCGCTGGTGCGCAAACTGGCGGCGGGCATGTTCGGGCGCTTTCCTTCGATCCAGCTCAACCCGGATGAAGCCGTGGCCCACGGCGCGGCGATACAGGCGGCGCTTAAATCCCGGAACGCGGCCCTGGAAGAAGTGGTGCTGACCGACGTTTGCTCCTACACCTTGGGCATTGAGGTCGCAGAACGGGTCGGCCGGCACCGGGAGTATGGGCACTATCTGCCGATCATCGAGCGCAACACCACCGTACCGGTCAGCCGGGTGAAGACCGTTTACTCTTCCGAAGCGGGACAAACCGGCGTGACGGTGAGCATCTTTCAGGGCGAAAGTCGTCTCGTGCGCGACAACATTCCTCTGGGCGAACTGGAGATTCCCCTTCCGCCGCGCAATGAAGGCAACGTCAGTCTCGACGTGCGCTTCACGTACGACAATAACGGCATTCTTGAATGTCAGGTCACTATTCCCAGCACTGGCGATGCGTTCGCACTGGTTATCGAAAACAACCCCGGCGTGCTCAGCCCTGAAGAAATCGCCGAGCGCCTGCAAGCACTCGCTGCGCTCAAGGTGCATCCGCGCGATCAGCAGATCAATACGCTATTGATGGCGCGTCTGGAGCATCTCTATCAAGAGAGCCTGGGAGAACGCCGCGAACTGATCGGTGACTGGGCAAGCCAGTTTCAGCGCGCCCTCGACAGTCAGGACGAGCGCCTCATCCGGCAGACGCGCACGGAGTTGGACGAGCGGCTCAAACAGCTGGAACATGGCGGGTGGCAATGACCCATGGACAAGACGTTCGATTGCTGGAAGATTCTCGACCTCCCTGCCCGCTCCGATGAGCGCAGCGTTAAACGGCAGTACGCCAGACTGCTGAAGGTCACCCGCCCGGACGAAGACCCCGTCGCGTTCCAGCAACTGCGTGAAGCCTACGAACGCGCGTTGCAGCTCGCCCGTGAGGGCCCCGAGGACAGCGCAGACGGGGCAGCGATGAAAGAGACCCTGTCAGCGCCTCTGGTGGCAAGGCCCGCGCCTTTTGCCGGGCCGGTAGTGCGTTCGGCGCACGAACTGGCCGCCGATCTGCCTCAACGCTTTGACGACAACACCGTTGATGACTGCTGGAATGAAGCCATCGCAAAAGGCATCGAAGCGAACTTCGAAGCCTTGCTGTTTGTACGTTGCGTGAACGCGCCGGATGCGCACCCGAACCTGTTGCGATGGGGCCTCGAAACCCGCCAGTGGCTGACACCCTGGCAACAAGTTCGTCCTCGGCACTCCGATCAAGAGCGGCTCGGCCATTTGCTCTCCATGGGCTTGTACCGCAGGCTGGAGCAGCACATGGTGGCCGGCGATGAAACACGCTTCATCGAGTGCCTTGAGCGCCACAGTCGCCAAGGCTGGCTGGGCGATCTGGCCCGTCGTCAAACGCTGCAAAAGCAGGTGCTCGATCTTTTTCTCGAACATAAGAACTGGTCCCCCGCGTTGTTACAGCAGGTTCGGCGGCTGTTCGACTGGGAGGCAGCCGAAGCGGCTGTGCCTATCATCGATGAGCAATGGCACGCCCTGCTCTGGCGCTGCGAAGAGAAGAAATGGCTGGACGAATTGCGTGCGCTCGCACGCCAGGGCGATCAGCATCCCGACCCACGCGCCACTGCTGCTGCGCTGTTCCTGACCGGTTCATCCGGGGAACGCCTGCAGGCACGCACCGCCACATTCACCGAGGCTGACTGGCAGGCTTGCGAACAATTATCCGAGGACTTCACGAAGCGGTTTCCCGACTGGCCCAAGAGATTTCCGGACCACAACCCATGGTTCTGGAAAGCACTGGTAGGACACGAAAGTCCGCAGCACGTGATGAAGCGGGCCTGCGCCGGCATGACAATCACCCTCGCCCTCGGAATGATGGATCGCCTGCAACCCGACGAGCTACCCGTCATGGTGATTATGTCGCCGCTCCTGATCCTGCTGGGGGTGCTGGCCGCTTACATGGGCAAATGGCTGTTGGAGCACTGGGTCACGTTCACGGAATCCTTCTACGACATCGATCAACGCGTGAGCGCGTGGTGCGCACGCCACCAACTGACGCGGGATCGGCGTTATCTGGTGATCCGCAACAGCGTGCCGATGTTCGTCGTGGCTTTCACTCTATGGAAATGGCTCGGACTGCTCGGCGTGGTCACGTACGTGATTACTCTCCTGCTCGGCAAACTGCCAACCAGACGCGCGGCGCCGCTGGATCGGCAATACCGCTGGCGACGGCCGTTGCAAGCGATCTACCGGATTGCCGGGCTCAGTCCGCTGCAGTGGCTGTTCGGAGTTGTCATGGTCGTTGTGATCGTTTACGTGCAACAGAACATGCCCGGCACGCTGCTGACCCAAGGTTCCTGAGACCCGGCGCTGCGCCGATTAGTCCGGCTGAACGATGCGCTTGGAGGCCTCGGCGGCAAAGCCCGAGGCCCCGTTCCCAGCATAGTCGCCCCACAGGCGCCGCATTGACCTAGAGCCGAATATCCTCCGGCCGTTGAATCAGTGCCTCGATCCGGGTGCCGGTGACCTGCTCTTCATTGGAAAATCCGTCATAGCGCGCCAGCTCGCCAAAACCGATGCCGGTGAGCGCTTCAATCTGCGTAACGCTGCGTCGATACGTCCTCAGTGCGCCAAACATCAGTTCCAGCTTGCCCAGCTCGCGGGTCTGGTCGATGACGTACGCGCTGGCCGAAGGTTTGCCGTCATCGCCGAGGAACGCGACAACTTTCCAGAAGGCTCGGGGGATTTGCACGCCCCGGTACAGCGGGTCGTCACTGCGCAGGACTGGTCCGGTGAACACCGTGGCGCGCTCTTTCCAGCGGCGAGTGTTTCCCAGGATGAAGTCTTCGAGCTCCAGCCAGGTCTTCTGGTTGAAGGCCGACATCTGCGGCGAGCAGTTGGTGAAATGGAAAGTGTCCTGATTGGCGGTTTGCGCCTCGGCGCCCCAGTTGGGGTCTTGGCGGCGAACCAGATGACCGCGATCCAGCAGGTTGTCGCGGTACAGCTCGTCGCCAATCTGCGCCTCGACCGGCAGGCGACCGTCGTAGGCCCAGGCGTCCTGACTCCGCACAATCTCGACGCTGCTGCCCCCCTCAATGTTCACGCCGACGTACAGCGCGATGCGCCGACTCCGGGACATGCTGACGGAGAAGTGGGTGTAATCCAGACGATTGCCCGGAGTGCCAACGGGAAACACGTCATCCGCTGATGACGCCGTTGGCCACGGCACGACGAAGTCTCCGAGAAAATCGCCGCTGTAGCCGGACCGGCCTTCCAGCTCCGATGCCGGCGTGACCCGTGCTTGCGGGGTTGAGCGCAGCGCGGTGGCATGGGATGACGGGGCGGCCGTAATGGGCTGAAGATCAGCAAGACGGGGGCGATGGGCCAGGTCCACCTAAGCGTTATGTGTCGGCATCCTGCTTCCTCTTGATTGATGAGGCCCGTTGGCGGGCCCTTTTGATACAACGCACACGATCATGTGCCGCAAAGTGTGAATATCACATGACCCTCGCTGGCCGGACAGCCGCTGGATCAAATGCGGGTCTCAATCCAGGACCGGCTTTAGCCGGGAAGGCGTCCGGTGCCACACCGCGAAGTTGAGGGTGTTCACGCCGGCCTCTTCCCGGCTGAAGCCGGTCCCACTAACAGCACCACGCATCCAGTCGGATTGGCGATGGCGCCTCATTGTGGGACCGGCTTTAGCCGGGAAGACGTCCGGGGCCACACCGCGAAATTGAGGGTGTTCACGCCGGCCTCTTCCCGGCTGAAGCCGGTCCCACTAACAGCACCCCGCATCCAGTCGGATTGGCGATGGCGCCTCATTGTGGGACCGGCTTTAGCCGGGAAGACGTCCGGCGCCACACCGCGAAGTTGAGGGTGTTCACGCCGGCCTCTTCCCGGCTGAAGCCGGTCCCAATAACTGCAGCCCACGCATCCAGTCGGATTGGCGATGGCGCCTCATTGTGGGACCGGCTTTAGCCGGGAAGGCGTCAGTGGTTACGCCGCGAATTCAATGTTGGCAAGGCTGGCCTCTTCCTGGCTGAAGCCGGTCCTACTACACCGCACGCCTTGCAGGTAGAATGCTGCGCTTGCGGGCAGCCATTCTGCCCATCTGCCCGATAAGCGCCTTCCCATGCCGTTCGAACTCACCGTTGAACCCACCACCCTACTGGTGCTGGCTGTCGTTGCCTTTGCCGCCGGATTCATCGACGCCATCGCAGGCGGCGGCGGGCTGTTGACCACGCCTGCCCTGCTCACTGCCGGCCTGCCGCCACATCTGGTGTTGGGCACCAACAAGCTCAGCTCGACCTTCGGCTCGGCCACTGCCAGCTACACCTTTTACCGACGGAAGCTGTTTAACCCGGCGCAATGGAAACGCGCGCTGATCGGCACGGCGGTGGGGGCGCTGATCGGTGCGGTGGTCGCGCATTATCTGCCGGCCGAACTGCTGAACCAGATGCTCCCGGTGATCGTGTTCGGCTGCGGGCTGTACCTGCTGTTCGGCGGCACGCCCAAGGCGCCGCTGGACAGCAACGCGCCGATCAAGACCAAGTGGCAGTTGCCCCAGGGCCTCGGGCTGGGCTTTTACGACGGCGTGGCCGGTCCCGGCACCGGGGCGTTCTGGACGGTCAGCACGCTGTTGATGTACCCGGTCGATCTGGTGAAGGCCAGCGGCGTCGCCCGCAGCATGAACTTCGTCAGCAACGCCGCCGCATTGATGATCTTCGCCATCAACGGCTCGGTGGACTGGGTCATCGGGTTGACGATGGGCGTGGCGGTGATGGCCGGCGCCTTTATGGGCGCTAAAACAGCGATCAAGGGCGGCGCCAAGTTCATCCGCCCTGTGTTCATCACCGTGGTGTTGGGCTTAACCGTCCGCCTGGCCTGGCAGCACTGGTTCAACTGAGCCTGAGCGCCGGGCCAGATACAGGTCGATCAGGTAGCGCGCAATCGAGCGACTGGCCGGCAACGGCGGCAGGTCATGGATGCTGAACCACTGGGCGTCTTCGATTTCGTCTGCCTGGGGGACGATGTCGCCCCTGTCGTATTCCGCGTGGAAGCCGAGCATCATCGAGTGCGGGAACGGCCAGCACTGGCTGCCCATGTACTGAATGTTCTTGACCGTCACCTGAACCTCTTCCATCACCTCGCGCCGTACACAGTCCTCGGCCGACTCACCCGGCTCGGCGAAGCCCGCCAGCGTGCTGTAGACCCCCGACACAAAACGCGGCGAGCGCGCCAGCAGCACTTCATCGCCACGGGTGATCAGCACGATCATGCTCGGCGAGATCCGCGGATAAGCGCGCAGATTGCAGTGCGGGCAATACATCGCCCGCTCGCCCGGCACTTGCTGTGCCGGTTGACCGCAACTGCCACAAAAACGGTGTTCACGGGCCCAGGTGCTGATCTGCGCCGCGTAGCCAAGCATCTGGAACACATCAGCGTCGTCGGCGAGCATGAACTGACGCAGGGTCTGCCACTGCGAGCCCTCTAAATCCAGGGCCGGAGCCACCTCCTGCGAATCCCGAAGGGTCTGTACGTACACCGGCTCGCCATCGAAATGGCCAATGCCGTGCTCGTGCATCAAGGGCAGGTCCTGCCGCCTCAGCCATTCGCGCGGGAACAGCACGCCGTTACTGTCCTTCAAAAAGCCCTGGTCACTCTGAACCACAGCCCAACCGCCGGGTGTTTGGACATCAAGTACGGCGGTGGTCCAACGCTTCGGGCGCGTCATGCCTCAACTCCTCTGATCACCGAGCTGCCCGTCCCCAGCTCGATAGAGAGCTCAGAAGCGGCAGGCGGTCATGCATTTAAATAGGTCAATCAATTGTCGAAGACCGGCTTCTGTTTGCTCATGTGAGCCACCATCGCCAGCTTCAGGTCGGCCGATTGCAACATGGCAGCGTTCCAGGTGGCAATGTATTCGAGGCCGTCGTCCACGCTGTGATCGCGCATGTAGCCGATCATCCGCTTGCTGCCACTGATGGCGATGGGGGACTTGCCGGCGATGTCCCGGGCGATGGCGAACACGCCTTCGAGCAACTGCGGCAGGTCGCTGAACGTGCGATTGACCAAGCCAATGCGCAGCGCTTCTTCGGCGCCGACGTTGCGGCCGGTGTAGGCCATTTCGCGCATCATGCCGTCCCCGATCAATCGCGGCAGGCGCTGCAAAGTGCCGACATCCGCCGCCATGCCCATGTCGATTTCACGAATGGAAAACAGCGCATCGTCGGCCGCGTAGCGCATGTCACAGGCACTGATCAGATCGATGGCGCCGCCGATGCAATAGCCCTGAATGGCGGCGAGCACCGGTTTGCTGCAACGGTCGACTACGCTAAAGGATTCCTGCATCTGCAGAATCTTGCGCCGCAGCAGGCGGGCGTTGCGGCCCACGTCCTTGCCCAGCTCGCTGGCCACCGACGCGAGCAGCGTCAGGTCGATGCCGGAAGAGAAGTGTTTGCCCGCGCCACTGAGCACCACCACCCGAACGTCGTCAGTGTCGTCGACCCAACGGAAAATCTCGATGATCTCCTGCCAGAACGCGGCGTTCATCGCGTTGATTTTCTCCGGACGATTGATTTGCACGTGGGCAATGTGGTCGGCCAGTTCGACCTTGAACGCACTGTAGTCAGACACGGCTTCAGATCCTTTTATGGGCCATATGGGGGGTTATTCCTTGACGCCGAATCATAGCAAGTCAATCTGTGCGCCCGCAGGCCACGGTTGCGCCATTTGCCGGACCGCGAATCTGCTGCCCCCCGTCTCGCAAAGCCGTCGGTCGGCCCGCAATAAACTGAACGCTCCCAGCCGGTAACGGTCCAGAGTGATGGCTGCATGTAATCGGGGTTCCCGGCCATGTCGGCCTGGGTAGCCGGCCTGTTCCGGCGCCCGACCTTTTCTCAGGTCGCAAGAGGGCGATTCTTGACTACATCAAAAGCGGCAACCGGTATCGTGGGCCTGGATGACATCCTTGCGGGTGGCCTTTCGCGCAGTCACGTGTTTCTCCTGGAAGGAGAGCCCGGCACCGGCAAAACCACCGTCGCGCTGCAGTTTCTGCTGGCAGGCGCAGCGGCGGGCGAACGTGGTCTGTACATCACGCTGTCTGAAACCGAGCGCGAATTGCGCGACGGCGCCCGCTCCCACGGCTGGGAGCTGGACGAAAACATCTCGGTGTTCGAACTGACACCCCCTGAAGATTTGTTGAACGCTGCTCATCAGCAGAGTTTGCTGTATTCCTCGGACCTTGAACTGGGCGAGGCGACCAAGCAGATTTTCGAAATTGTCGAGCAGGTCAAACCTTCGCGGGTGATCATCGACAGCCTCTCTGAAATCCGCCTGCTGGCGCAAAGCTCGTTGCGTTATCGCCGGCAGATCCTGGCGATCAAGCATTACTTCGCGCGCTACGACACGACCGTCGTACTGCTCGACGACCTCACCACCGAATCCCTGGACAAAACCGTCCACAGCGTTGCCCACGGCGTGATTCGCCTTGAAGGGCTCACGCCAACTTATGGCGCCGAGCGCCGTCGCCTGCGGGTGGTGAAGTACCGCGGTCAGAAGTACCGCGGCGGCTATCATGACTTCAACATCATGGACGACGGTATTCAGGTGTTTCCGCGCCTGGTGGCGGCCGAGCACCGTGCCGGGCATGTCAGTCGCCAGCTCAGCAGCGGCATCAAGGAAGTCGACGCGCTGCTCGGTGGTGGACTGGACAGCGGTTCCAGCACCGTGATTCTGGGGCCTGCGGGCACCGGCAAATCGTTGATCGCGTTGAAGTTCGCCGCTGCGGCGGTGGAGCGCGGCGAGAAGGCGGCGCTGTTTATCTTTGATGAAGAACTCGGGCTGCTGTACAGCCGGATGAGCAAACTGGGCATTGATCTTCGCGCACTTGAGGAGACTGGCAATCTGCTTATCCAGCAAGTCGACGCCGCTGAATTGTCCCCCGGTGAGTTTGCCCACCGCGTTCGCCGCTGCGTCGACGAACTGGGCATCCAGACCGTGGTGATCGACAGCCTCAACGGCTACCAGGCCGCGATGCCTGAAGAGAACGCGCTGGTCCTGCACGTGCACGAATTGCTGCTCTACCTCAATCGTCATGGCGCCTCCACGTTCATGACCGTCGCCCAGCACGGTCTGGTCGGCGACATGCAGACCCCGGTGGACATCACCTACCTCGCCGACTCAGTGATCCTGCTGCGTTATTTCGAGGCGCTGGGTCAGGTCCGTCGGGCCATTTCTGTCATCAAAAAACGCACAGGCACCCATGAGTCAACTATTCGTGAATACCGCATCAGTTCGTCCGGCATGACCATCGGCGAACCGCTGGAAGCCTTTCAGGGCGTACTGCGAGGCATCCCTCAATATCTCGGTGATAACAATCCGCTGCTGCGGGACACCGACGCGTGAGCACTCCGGGACAGTTATCGGAACGGGCCATTATCCTGGCCCCTCTCGGACGCGACAGCCTGATCGCGTCGACCATGCTGCAGGAAGCCGGCTACCCGGCGATCATCACCCCCGACCTCGGGCAGCTGTGCAATGAGCTGATGTCCGGTGCCGGTCTGGCGATCATCGCCGATGAGGCCTTGCGCGGCGCTGACATCAACCCGCTGCTCAGCTTGCTGGCCAATCAGCCGGCCTGGTCGGACTTCCCCATCGTGTTGCTGACCCATCACGGCGGCCCCAAACAGAACCCTTCAGCCCACCTGGGCAAGATGCTCGGTAACGTCACGTTTCTGGAGCGGCCGTTCCACCCGGCCACGCTCATCAGCCTGGTGAGCACCGCCGTGCGCGGCCGCCGACGACAGTACGAAGCCCGCAGCCGCCTCGAGCAATTGCAGGAAAGCGAGCAGCGCCTGCAGCATGCGCTCAAAGCCGGACGACTGGGTTCCTGGCAGCTGGACACCGAGTTCCTCGGCCTCGATTGCTCGGACATCACCAAAGCGCACTTTGGCCGGGACGAGCGCGACACGCTCTCCTACCACGAATGGCTGGGTGCGGTGCATGCTGAAGACCAGCCCCGCATGCAGTCGGTGTTGCAGCACACCGTGGACAGCGGCGCCGATTTCATCATCGAGTTTCGCAACGTCTGGCCGGACGGCTCGGTGCATTGGGTCGATATTCGAGCCCGGGCGATCCGCGCGCGCGATGGCCGGGTCACCCTGCTGTCCGGCGTGACCTCGGACATCACCGAGCGCAAGCTGGCCGAACAGCAGCTGCGCCAGCTCAACGAAACCCTGGAGCAGCAAGTCGAGGAACGCACCTCCCAGCTGCGCCACAATGAAGAAGTCCTGCGTCAGTCGCAGAAGATGGAAGCAGTGGGCCAGCTCACCGGGGGTATCGCCCATGATTTCAACAACATGCTGACCGGTATCATCGGCAGCCTCGAACTGCTGAGACGACGCATCGCTCGGGGCCGCACCGACGACCTGGATGGCCTGATCGACCTGGGCGTTACCTCGGCCAATCGCGCCGCCGCCCTGACCCACCGTTTGCTGGCGTTCTCGCGGCGCCAGTCGCTGGACGCCAAGCCGGTCTTGATGAATGACCTTGTCAACTCCATGGGCGAACTGCTGAACCGCAGCGTCAACGAGAGCATCCGTCTCGACATGTGCCTGGACCCGGAATTGTGGACCGCCGAGGCCGACCCGAACCAGCTCGAAAGCGCCCTGCTCAACCTGGTGCTCAACGCTCGCGACGCCATGCCCGATGGCGGCATGCTGATGATCGAGACCTTCAACCGCCGCCTCGACCGCGAATTCACCAACGCTTACGAGAATCTCCTGCCGGGTGACTACGTGGTGCTCAGCGTGCGCGACACGGGCTGCGGAATGCCGGAAACCGTCATTGGCCGGGCATTCGATCCGTTTTTCACCACCAAGCCGATCGGCCAGGGTACCGGTCTCGGTTTGTCGATGATCTACGGCTTCGTCAAGCAATCCCACGGGCACGTCGCCATCGAGAGCCAGGTTGGCGACGGCACAACCGTCCAGCTGTTTCTCCCGCGTTACCACGGAGCGGCGCAGCAAGATGACCCCGCCCTGCCCAACGACACGGCCCAGGCCCGTGAAGGCGAAACCATTCTACTGGTTGAGGACGATCCGGCCGTGCGCGCACTGGTCAGCCAGGTGCTGAGCGAACTGGGTTACGCGTACGTGGAAGCCGGTGATGCCGCCGGGGCGATTCCGATCCTGGAATCGGGCCAGCGCATTGACCTGATGATCAGCGACGTCGGCCTGCCGGGCATGAATGGGCGTCAGCTGGCCGACATTGGTCGGCAGCTGCGCTCGGATCTGAAAGTGCTGTTCATCACCGGCTACGCGGAAAACGCCAGCGCCCGCTCGGGGTTCCTTGAGGAAGGTATGCAGATGATCACCAAACCGTTTGCCTTTGACCAATTGACGGCCAAGGTGCGGGAGATGATCGAGGGCTGAGGCAGGCGCTGCAGACACAAAAGCCGGCGATTGCCGGCTTTGTTGTTTTTGTTGCTCAGGGTGGAGGAAATCAGTTGAGCAGGGTTTGAATCTGCGAGTGCAGCGTTTCCATGGTGAACGGCTTGGCGAGAATCGGCGCCTTTTTGGTGATCGGGCTGCCGCAGTCAACGATCTCTGCCGGGTAGCCACTGATGAAGATAACCTTGAGCTCCGGTCGCAGCTTGACGGCGGGTTCGGCGATCATCACGCCAGACACCCCGCCGGGGAGGCGGTAATCGGTGATCATCAAATCGAGGTGGGGTTTGGTGGCAAGAATTTCGAATGCCTGCTCACCGTTCTCCGCCTGCAACACCCGATAGCCTTCGCCCGACAGGTAATCGGACAGCAGCATCAGAATGAGCGGCTCGTCTTCGACGATGAGTACGACATTTTCTGCATCAGAGCTCATTTGAACGCCTTTGATCTTATAGATAGCTGCCATTACGACCATGGCCCGCGCTGGAGGTTGCGCAGGTTGATGAGTTATTTGATTGATCACCGGATGGGTCGGCCTAACGGCCTCGGGTTTCGCCTTCGGCGAGTTACTTGATAAAGCCCCAAGTAACCAAGGGCTTGTGCTCCTGGTTGGGCTCCTCCTTCGTCGGAGTACCCTCACTCCGGTCTCGCTCCGTGGGCCCGCGCCGAACGGACATCCATGTCCGCAACGGCGCTCTCGCGGCATCCATGCCGCTCGGCCCGCTCCGCGAAACCTGCGTTCAGCCTGCACCCAAGTCGCGATTGGCGGTGACTGAGCCTTTTGTGTAGGAAGATCAAAAGCGCTTTCAAGCAGATCAAAGGCTTCCCGGCTGAAGCCGGTCCCACAGTCGGGGACGACGCCACTTCTGCCGGATGCAAATGATGCCTTTAGTGGGACCGGCTTCAGCCGGGAAGAGGCCAGTGTGAGCACCATCAGGCTTGCAGGTCATTCGATCGTTCCCACGCTCCGCGTGGTAACGCAGCCCCGGACGCTCTGCGTCCTGCAGGCGAGGCGGACTCATGTCTGGGCGATGGGACGCGGAGCGTCGTGGGCGGTGTTACCACGCGGAGCGTGGGAACAATCAAAGCAGATCAACAGCTTCCCGGCTGAAGCCGGTCCCACAGTCGGTGGCGCCGCCACTTCTGCCGGATGCACGCGATGCCTTTAGTGGGACCGGCTTTAGCCGGGAAGAGGCCAGTTCAGGCGCTGACATTCGATCGTTCCCACGCTCCGCGTGGTAATGCAGCCCGGACGCTCTGCGTGCTGCAGGCGACGCGGACTCATGTCTGGGCGATGGGACGCGAAGCGTCGTGGGCGGTGTTACCACGCGGAGCGTGGGAACAATCAAAGCAGATCAAAGACTTCCCGGCTGAAGCCGGTTCCACAGTCGGTGGCGCCGCCACTTCTGCCGGATGCACGCGATGCCTTTAGTGGGACCGGCTTTAGCCGGGAAGAGGC
>ERZ511473.358-NODE-358-length-82461-cov-9.440802_pt1 | contig 82461 bp, 74 predicted proteins | sample MGYA00374947_ERZ511473 | MGnify/ENA primary metagenome ERZ511473 (study PRJEB26303, sample SAMN06343854) | sediment metagenome | isolation source: hot spring sediment | place: Canada: British Columbia | collected 2012-09-26 ... | reverse complement strand
AAGGAGTTTTCCGTTTCGTCTGCGCCGGAAGTGGGGCGAATTATAGACAGATCCAGAGGGGCGTCAAGCACTTATTTGAACTTTATTCCAAACGAAGTGTAATCCGCCCGAATGCCTTCTTGCCCGCCTGGCACACGTGGGTCGCGCCGAGCTTGAACACGAACCCGCGATCTACAACTTCACCATCTATACGCACGCCGCCGGATGCAAGCAGGTCGCGAGCTACCGCAGAGTTCTTTACCAGCCCTGCCTTATTAAGGACGGCAGCAATCGGCATATCTTCGGGTGCAGCCAGGTCAATCTCCGGGAGATCTTCCGGAAGCTCCCCATCCTTCATACGGTTACCAGCAGAACGGTGGGCGGAAGCCGCAGCCTCCTCACCATGGAAGCGCGCGACAATCTCTTCAGCCAGCTTGATCTTGATGTCACGTGGATTGGCACCCGTTTCGCAATCCGCTTTAAAGGCGGCAATCTCTTCCATGGTGCGGAAGCTCAGCAGCTCAAAGTAACGCCACATCAATGCATCGGGAATGGAGACGAGCTTGCTGTACATAATGCCGGGCGCTTCCTGGATACCTACATAGTTACCCAGCGACTTGGACATCTTCTTGACGCCATCCAGCCCTTCCAGCAACGGCATCGTCAGAACGCACTGCGCTTCCTGACCGTAGGCGCGCTGCAGCTCACGCCCCATCAGCAAATTGAATTTCTGATCGGTGCCGCCCAGCTCGACGTCGGCACGCAAAGCAACCGAGTCGTAGCCCTGCACCAGCGGATAAAGGAATTCGTGGATGGCAATCGACTGATTCGACTTGTAACGCTTGTCGAAGTCATCACGCTCCAGCATCCGTGCCACGGTGTACTGGGAAGAGAGCCGGATGAAGTCTGCAGGACTCAGTTGATCCATCCACGTGGAATTGAATGCGACCTCGGTTTTGGCCGGATCCAGAATCTTGAATACCTGAGCCTTATAGGTCTCGGCGTAGTCCAGCACTTGCTCGCGGGTAAGCGGGGGACGGGTGGCGCTCTTGCCACTCGGATCGCCAATCATGCCGGTGAAGTCGCCGATCAGGAAAATCACCTGATGCCCGAGATCCTGGAATTGACGCAGCTTATTAATAAGCACCGTATGTCCGAGGTGCAGGTCGGGCGCGGTTGGATCAAAACCGGCCTTGATGCGAAGCGGCTGCCCACGCTTGAGCTTTGTGATCAGCTCGGCCTCAACCAGGAGTTCATCTGCACCGCGCTTGATCAGCGCTAGCTGCTCTTCAACCGACTTCATAACCGCCCCGTAGTGCCTTATTTCAAAGGGAAACAACCATACAAGATCAGCGCCCAAATACAAGTTCCAGCAATAGGTGCGCAACGAATCGGCTAGCGAGCCGATCGCAAGCTTGCCTCAGGCGAGATTTGGTTATATTTTATACAGTTATTTCATCTTCATCATGTCATTCATCTTTTCCATTTCATCTTTTTTCAAAGTCAAAATTACCTATGACCGACACTCCGCCTAAAGCGCCACCGCTTTATCCGAAGAGCCACCTGCTCGCAGCCAGCGGTATCGCCGCACTGCTTAGCCTGGCTCTCCTCGTATTCCCATCCAGCGACGTCGAAGCCAAACGAACAAACCTTGCTCTAGAACTGGACACACCTGCTGATCAGATCGAGCAAGAACAAGACGCTCACGAACAGACTCAAGCCACAGAGGCGCCCGTAGATTCTCCTTTCGCCCAGATCGAAGGTGATTCGACCGAGCCGGCCGCAATGGCGAAAAACACCAGCGATACCAAGGCTGCACAGAAAGAGGTTGCTACTGCCAAAGGCCCGACTCACCGGGAAATAGTGGTATCGAAAGGCGATACGTTGTCTACGTTGTTCGAAAAGGTAGGATTGCCTGCAACTGCAGTGCACGACGTTATTGCCAGTGACAAAAAAGCCAAGCAGTTCAGCCAGCTGAAAAACGGACAGGTGCTGCAATTCGAACTCTCCCCCGAGGGCGACCTCAAGCAATTGCACAGCAAGCTGAGCGAGACGGAAAGCATCAGCATGTCCCGCACAGACAAGGGCTACACGTTTACCCGTGACGTGACCAAACCCAATGTCCGGACTGCCTACGTTCACGGAACGATCAACAACTCGCTGTCACAATCTGCCCAGCGTGCTGGCCTCAGCCATACCATGACCATGGAGATGGCAAACATCTTCGGCTATGACGTCGACTTCACCCAGGATATCCGCAAGGGCGACGAATTCGATGTGATTTACGAGCAGAAGGTCGTCAACGGCAAGACGGTCAGTACAGGCAATATTCTCTCGGCGCGCTTCGTAAACCGTGGCAAGACTTACACCGCAGTGCGTTACACGAACAAGCAGGGCAATACCAACTATTACACCGCGGACGGCAATAGCATGCGTAAAGCATTCATCCGTACGCCGGTCGAATTCGCCCGCATCAGTTCGCTGTTCTCATCCGGTCGCAAACACCCGATCCTGAACAAGATTCGCGCCCACCAAGGCATCGACTACGCTGCACCTCGTGGCACACCAATCAAGGCGACCGGCGATGGCAAAGTCATTCTTGCCGGGCGGCGCGGCGGTTACGGCAATACCGTGATCATTCAGCATGGTGAAACCTACCGGACGCTGTACGGCCACATGCAAGGTTTTGCCAAGGGCATTCAGTCCGGATCCAGCGTCAAGCAGGGTCAGGTCATTGGCTATATTGGAACCACCGGTCTGTCTACGGGTCCTCATGTTCACTACGAGTTCCAGGTAAATGGCGTTCATGTCGATCCATTGGGGCAGAAGCTGCCAATGGCTGATCCGATCGCCAAGTCCGAAAAACAGCGGTTCATGCAGGAAAGCCAACCTTTGATGGCTCGCATGGACCAGGAAAAGGCCACCATGCTGGCCTCGAGTAAGCGCTGACCCATGACTTTATATGTAGGTGTAATGTCCGGAAGCAGTCTGGATGGACTCGACTTCGCGCTGGTAGAACAGGATGACCGACCACGTTTGCTCGGCACCTACTACATTCCTATGCCCGACGATCTTCGCGCCGAACTGCTGGGGCTCTGCGCCAGCGGCCCGGACGAATTGGCGCGTGCTGGCATCGCAGAGCAGAAGTGGGTTCGTCTCGCGGCTCAAGGCGTACTGGCTTTGCTGGACCAGCAGAATGTGTCAGCCGGTGAAATCCGCGCTATCGGCAGCCACGGCCAGACCATTCGTCACGAGCCCGCCCGCGGCTTCACCATTCAGATTGGCAACCCTGCCCTGCTCGCCGAGCTGACGGGCATCACCGTGGTGAGCGACTTCCGCAAGCGTGATATCGCTGCAGGTGGCCAGGGCGCTCCGCTGGTTCCGGCATTTCATGAAGCGTTGTTCGACGATAACAAGGACTACCGCGCAGTACTCAATGTCGGTGGTTTCAGCAACCTCAGCCTGATCGAGATCGACAAACCGGTTTCGGGCTTCGACTCGGGCCCTGGCAATGTGCTGCTCGACGCCTGGATTCAGGCACAGCGCGGCGTGAGCTACGACCGGGATGGCGCGTGGGGCGCGAGCGGGACAGTCAATGATGCGCTGCTGAAGTCCATGCTCAGTGATCAGTTCTTTCAGACCAAGGGTCCCAAGAGCACCGGCCGTGAGGTGTTTAACCTCGGCTGGGTTCACCACCACCTGTTCCAGATGCCCACGCTGAGACCCGAGGATGTGCAGGCGACGCTGCTGGAAGTCACCGCATTGAGCATCACAGAGTCGCTGCAATCGGCACAGGCGCAGACTAAAGAACTGCTGGTCTGCGGCGGCGGTGCTCACAACAAGGCGTTGATGGATCGACTGGCAGCGCTGCTGCCAGCAACAAAAGTCACGAGCACTGCGGAATTCGGGGTTGATCCTGACTGGGTCGAAGCAATGGCATTCGCCTGGCTTGCACACTGCGCACTCGAAAGTGTACCTGCCAACCGTCCGAGCGTGACCGGGGCCAAAGGCTTGCGTGTTCTGGGCGCGATCTACCCGGCTTAAGCGCCAGGCTCGCCATGCAAAACGCCGCGCAAATGCGCGGCGTTTTTGTGTGCAACGGTCAGAGCGGTCAGATCAGATCGAGAACGAAGAGCCACAGCCACAAGTAGTCGCGGCGTTAGGGTTCTTGATCACGAAGCGAGAGCCTTCCAGACCTTCCTGATAATCCACCTCCGCACCTGCCAGGTACTGGAAGCTCATGGGGTCGACCACCAGACTGACGCCTTCGCGCTCGACGATGGTGTCATCATCGGCAACATCTTCGTCAAAGGTGAATCCGTACTGGAAACCGGAACAACCGCCCCCGGTCACGAAGACGCGGAGCTTCAGACGGTCATTGCCCTCTTCATCGACCAGAGTTTTCACCTTGTGCGCGGCACCGTGGGTGAATTCCAAAGCCACAGGGGTAAAGGATTCAACGCTCATGCTAAAAATCTCCCGGCGCTAAGCCGTCATAATGCGTAATGACGCGCATTATCCGCTTCTCCTAGAAAATTGGTCAACTATTGTGACGGCAGGTACAAGTCGCAAGCGACAAGCCGCAAAAAACAGCCCGCTATCAGCCATCGAGTTGAGACTTGAAGCCTGAAGCTTGAAGCCGCTACTACGGCAACATCCCTGCGTGGGACAGGCCCAGCCGTTCATCAAGGCCAAACATGATGTTCATGTTCTGCACGGCCTGCCCCGAAGCCCCTTTGACCAAGTTGTCGATGACCGACAGCACTACCACCAGATCGCCATCCTGCGGACGATGCACCGCCATGCGACACACGTTTGCGCCGCGTACGCTCCGGGTTTCGGGATGACTTCCGGCCGGCATAACGTCGACGAAAGGCTCATTGGCGTAGCGCTTTTCGAACAACGCCTGCAGATCGACCGACCTGTCGACGACTGTTGCGTACAACGTGGCGTGAATACCACGGATCATCGGCGTCAGGTGCGGCACGAACGTCAGCCCGATATCGCCGCCGGCAGCTCGGCGCAGCCCTTGGGTGATTTCGGGAAGATGGCGATGCCCCTTAACGGCATAGGCCTTGAAGCTTTCGCTGGTTTCGGAATACAGCGAGCCCACACTGGCGCCGCGACCTGCACCGCTGACGCCCGATTTGCAGTCCGCGATCAGGCGCGACGGATCGGCAAGTCCCGCTTCGAGCAGTGGCAGGAAACCCAGCTGAGTGGCGGTCGGATAGCAACCCGGCACCGCGATGAGGCGTGCGCCCTTGATGTGCTCGCGATTGACCTCCGGCAAGCCGTAAACCGCCTCGTCGAGCAGTTCCGGCGCACCGTGGGGCTGGTTGTACCACTTGGCCCATTCGACCGGGTCTTGCAGACGGAAGTCGGCGGAGAGGTCGATGACCTTGGTGCCAGCGGCGAGTAACTCGCCCGCCAGCGCATGTGCGACACCGTGAGGCGTGGCGAAGAACACTACATCGCACGCGCCCAGCACTTTGGCGTCCGGCACGCTGAACGCCAGGCCGTCATAGTGACCGCGCAGGTTTGGGTACATATCAGCGACAGGCAGACCTGCCTCGGAGCGCGAGGTGATCGCAACCACTTCAGCCTCTGGGTGTTGCGCCAGAAGACGCAGCAACTCGACGCCGGTGTAACCCGTACCGCCGACGATACCGACCTTGACCATAACCTGCCCCTCTACCAAACCAGTGGAAAGCCGCTGATCATATGGGTCGATTGCCGATGGGACAACCGCGAACGTGACGTACGGGCGCGTAAGCCACTACTATTTGGCACCGTGTTCCTGGAAACAAACCAAAATGCTCTATCTCTGGATTAAAGCGCTGCATATCGTTGCGATGGTGTGCTGGTTCGCCGCCTTGTTCTATCTGCCGCGATTGTTCGTCTATCACGCCATGAGTGAAGACTCAGTAAGCCGCGAGCGCTTCTGCACCATGGAGCGCAAGTTGTACCGCGGCATCATGGTGCCCTCAATGATCGCCACCCTGGTGTTTGGTATCTGGCTGATTGTTCTCGCACCGGGCTTCCTGCAGCAAGGCTGGTTGCATGCCAAGCTCACCCTCGTCGTCCTGCTGATTGGCTATCACCACGTGTGCGGCGCCCAGGTTAAACGCTTCGCACGCGGCGAACCTGGTCGCAGCCATGTGTTCTATCGCTGGTTCAACGAGGTACCCGTGTTGATCTTGCTGGCCGTGGTCATTCTGGTCGTCGTCAAACCGTTCTGACGCGCATTGCTAACATCGTATGAACTCAAGACAAGGAAGCCAGCATGGCGGAGCATTTCAAGATCGTTTTCGAGGGACAGCTGCGACCAGGCGTCGAGCTGGAAACAGCACGCCTGAACCTGGCGCAGCTATTCAAGACCGACGTGTCCGGCGTTGATCGTCTCTTCACCGGCAATCCCGTGACCATCAAGCGCAGCCTGACGCGGGACGACGCGCAGCGTTATCTCGCCGCGTTGAACGATGCAGGTGTCGAGGGCCGCATCGAGCCCGAGGAGCCAGTGTCATTGCGCCTTGAAGAAGTGGTCGAAGACGCTCCCCGTCCGGCTTTCGAACCTGCGGCATCCCCTTACGCACCGCCGCGCACCCCGGTCGCACAAGACTGGCCTGCCGTGGGCGAATTGAAGGTGTTTTCCATTCAGGGGCGTATCGGCCGTCTGCGCTACCTGGCGTGGAGCCTGGCGCTGGTGGGGGTCGCGATGCTGGTCGCCGCCCTGTGTGTCGGCGTCCTCAGCGTTTCTCTGGTCGCGGGCGGACTGCTCGGCACCGTTGCCCTCGTCGCGTTCGTGGTTGTCAGCATCCAGATCGGCGCCCAGCGTTTACATGACGCCGGTTGGTCAGCCTGGTTGCTGTTACTCAATCTGGTGCCGGTGGTGGGCAGCTTCTTTCCGATCGTGATGATGGCCGTCCCCGGCAGCACGGGCCCTAATCAGTACGGTCCGCCACCGCCTGGCAACACGCCGCGGGTCAAGGTCCTCGCCATTCTCTGGCTCGCGGTGCTCGCACTGGCGTTAGTCGCCGGGATGATGGGTGGCCTGGAAACGGTTCAGGAACAGGTCGAAGCCACCACCAGCGAATATGAGCAAGCGCTGCCTTACGATGATGACTCCAGTGACACGGAACAACCGACCGTTCCGGTTGATCCCGTAGATATTGGTGACTCCTCCGACAGCAACGACGACCAATAACTATCTGGCAGCAAGGACGCTGTCTCAATACGAGCTGCAAACACTGGAGAATTGCATGACCCGTTACGCCATGGTCACAGGTGCATCCAGCGGTATTGGCCTGGCGATGGCCGAAGCCCTCGCCCGCCGGGGTCGCAACCTTATTCTGGTGGCCAGGCACCGGGAGATGCTCGAAAGCATTGCGCTTGAGTTCACCCAACGGTTTGGCGTCGAGGTGCTGTTCCGCGCCTGCGATCTGGGCGAACCGCTGCGCCTCTCGGGCTTTCTGCTAGAGCTCGAAGAAGGCTCGCGAAGCATCGATTTGCTGGTCAACTGCGCCGGCATCGGCAACAGCGGCCCGTTTCTCGCTCAGGAATGGGCGCAGGAGCAGGACCTGCTCGACCTTAACGTGCTCGCGCTAACGCGCCTCTGTCACACGGTTGGCAATCTGATGGCGGTCCAAGGCGGCGGTCAGATCCTTAACGTTGCCTCGATCATGGGCTTTCAACCCGGGCCGTGGATGAGCACCTACGCAGCGAGCAAAGCGTATGTACTGCATTTTTCCGAAGGGCTTCGCGAGGAGCTGCACAAAACCGGCGTGAAGATTTCGGTGTTGTGCCCCGGGCCGACGCGCACAGCGTTTTTCCGCACCGCACAGCTGGATGCCGGCAAGTTTACGCACGACAACCACATGACCGCCGAAGAGGTCGCGCTGTACACGGTTCGCGCGCTGGACAAGAACCGTGCGGTGATCATCCCGGGTTGGCGTAACAGGCTACTGACGCGCCTGCCGCGCTTTGCCAGTCGCTGGATGACGCGAAAGCTCTGGGGCTCGATTCTCAAATCTCGTACGTCAGCCTAACGCGGCCCATCGCAACAAACATCTGGGCGTGAACCGGGACGCTCAGTACACTGCCTTTATCCCCCTCGAAACGGAGCAAGAAGGCTGTGGATACTTTGTTCACCAAGATCATTAACCGGGAAATCCCGGCGAAGATCATCTACGAAGATGATCAAGTGCTGGCCTTTCACGACATCGCCCCCCAGGCGCCTGTGCATTTTCTGGTTATCCCGAAGAAGCCGATCGCCACCCTCAGTGACGTGACTGAAGACGATAAGGGCCTGCTGGGCCATATCCTGTTCACCGCTCAACGCCTGGCGAAAGAGCTGGGTTGCGAAGACGGCTTCCGCGTGGTCATGAACACCAACGAGAAAGGCGGACAGACTGTCTATCACATTCACATGCATGTGCTGGGTCAGCGGCAGATGAACTGGCCGCCGGGCTGAGTCATCGTCTCCGGTCCTCGTCGACCTGCCGGGTGCGCGTCCACGCCCCGGCGGGCTGACACCGGACAAGCCCGGTTACACCGTTTGAGGTAGACTGGTCGCCGTGGATTTACCCGGAGGCGCCCATGGCTACCGAACGTCACTACTCACCTATCGACCGTTTTCTGCTTCAAGCCGACGCTGCGATGAAAACGCTGCTGCCCGTCAGCGCGCACGCACACCGTCCCTCGCCTGCCATCGTTAAACCCGACGTCAAGATGAATGAGCCCGACACCCGGCATGTCGCAGGTCTCATGCGCATCAATCACACCGGCGAAGTCTGTGCCCAGGCGTTGTACCAGGGGCAGGCGCTTACCGCGAAACTGCCTCAGGTGCGCAAAGCCATGGAGCACGCCGCCGAGGAAGAAATCGACCATCTGGTGTGGTGCGAGCAACGCATTCATCAGTTGGGCAGTCACACCAGTGTGCTCAACCCGCTGTTCTACGGTGCTTCGTTTGGCATCGGTGCAGTGGCTGGCTTGATCAGCGATCGAATCAGCCTGGGCTTCGTTGCCGCAACGGAAGATCAGGTGTGCAAACACTTGAATGAGCATCTGGAGCAATTGCCGGTCGAGGACGAGAAGTCCCGGGCGATTCTCGAACAGATGCGCGCCGACGAGGAGCATCATGCAGAAAGCGCGCTCGAGGCCGGCGGTTTCCGCTTCCCGGCGCCGGTGAAATTCGGCATGAGCCTGATGGCCAAAATCATGACCAAGACCACCTACAGGATCTGATCGGATCCGCGGTAGGCCGGTCTCTATCAAAAAAGAGCTGCCGCTAAAAGCTGGAAACAAAAAGGCGCCTGAAGAGGCGCCTTTTTTATACCGCTGAAATCTTAGACCGGCATGTTGCGGCCGTAGAATATTTCGAGCATCTCGTGCTTCACGCGGCCAGTGACCTGCTCGCGCTGTTCAGCGGAGAGATTGCTGGTGGCGTCGCCGAACAGGTAGTTGTCCAGCTCGAACTGCTTGAGCAGCATTTTGGTGTGGAACAGGTTTTCCTGGTACACGTTCACGTCAGTCATCTGGTAACTGTCGCGCGTGTCATCGGAAAGGTAATTCTGGATCGAGTTGATCTCGTGATCGATGAAGTGCTTCTTGCCTTCGACATCACGGGTGAAGCCGCGCACGCGATAGTCAACGGTCACGATGTCGGACTCGAACTTGTGGATCAGGTAATTCAGCGCTTTCAACGGAGAGATCACGCCGCAGGTCGACACGTCGATGTCCACACGGAAGGTGGCGATGCCGTCAACAGGGTGAATTTCAGGATAGGTGTGAACCGTGATATGGCTCTTGTCCAGGTGCGCGAGGATGGTTTCCGGCAGCGGACCCGGCGATTCTTCGATCTGGCTTTCGGTCGGCGTGACCGGCTGCTCGGAGATCAGAATGGTCACACTGGCGCCTTGTGGATCGTAGTCCTGACGAGCGATGTTCAGGATGTTCGCGCCAATGATGTCGACGACATCGGTGAGAATCCGCGTCAGGCGTTCGGCATCGTACACACTGTTGATGTACTCGACGTAGGCCTGCTGGTCCTGCGGGGTTTCCGCATAGCAGATGTCATAGATGTTGAAGCTCAAGGTCTTGGTCAGGTTATTGAACCCGTGGAGCTTGAGTTTGCTTTTCACCGTTAAAAACTCTCTATATGGGTGCGGCGCTGGCCGCGTGATCAAGCATGCCCGTCAACTGAGCCCGGCTCAGCTGCGTAGGACGGTTAACACCTCTTCGCGTTGGCGATTTTGGTTGTCTGGTCGGAGGCGAGCCGGTTATCCGGCGGTCGCGCCCTGAAAAAGGGGCGCATTATGCAGACGTCAGAAGTCGCATGCCATAGCCTGCACCGCTTTTGTGAAAATTGAGCGTCGTTCAGCCCAGTTCGATGATCTCGTAGTCGTGGGTGATTTCAACGCCTGCGTTACCCAGCATGATCGACGCTGAGCAGTATTTCTCGGCGGACAGCTCGATCGCACGCTTGACCTGCGTCTCTTTCAGGCCGCGCCCTTTAACCACGAAATGCAAGTGGATCTTGGTGAACACCTTGGGATCTTCGTTGGCGCGCTCGGCTTCCAGAAACGCCTCGCAGCTTTCGATCGGCTGACGGGCTTTCTTGAGGATACTGACCACGTCGTAGTTGCTGCAGCCACCCAGCCCAATCAGCAACATTTCCATCGGGCGAACACCGAGGTTGCGACCGCCACTTTCCGGAGGGCCATCCATCACAACCACATGGCCGCTGCCGGACTCACCGAGGAACATCGCCTCACCCGCCCATTGAATACGTGCCTTCATCACCGGACTCCAATGCTTGAAAAATGGCGGCCAGCTTAGCACAGGGCCCTACCGTCGCTGAGAGGACCGGGCGTGTCCGAAAACGACGGAAATGTAGGATTTGTCTGAAAAAATGGCTAAATGCCGCTCTTGAGCTGCGTCAAATCGGAAACTCTGCCGATACCTCTAGGAATGCCTCAGGGCGCAGTTTTTTACGGGATACAGCCATGCTCGCCGTGCCGCCTACGAACAAGATGAAAATCGCCGACAAACTGCTGCCGCACGCCCAGCGGCGACGATGCCCGGCGAAGACCAACATCCTCTGCGCAGGCGAAGAATCGGACTCGCTGTACCTGATCATCAAAGGCTCGGTGACGATCCTGATCGAAGACAACGAAGGCCGCGAGATGATCGTGGCCTACCTCAATACCGGGGATTTCTTCGGCGAACTGGGCCTATTTGAGCAGACGGCCGCCAGCGCACACCGAAGTGCCTGGGTGCGCGCCAAAACCGAATGTGAAGTGGCCGAGGTCAGCTACGCCAAGTTTCGCGAGCTCAGTTTGCATGATCCCGAATTGATGTACGCCATCGGTGCCCAGATCGCCGAGCGCCTGCGCAATACCACGCGCAAGGTCGGCGATCTGGCCTTTCTGGACGTTACTGGCCGCGTTGCCCGCAGCCTGCTCGATCTATGCAAACAGCCTGACGCGATGACCCATCCGGATGGCATGCAGATCAAGATCACCCGCCAGGAGATTGGCCGTATCGTGGGGTGTTCGCGAGAGATGGTCGGGCGCGTGCTGAAGGCACTGGAAGAGCAGAACCTGGTGCATGTCCGGGGCAAAACCATGGTGGTTTTCGGCACCCGTTAACGGAGGACCGTTACCTACAGGTGAATCAGATCCCGGCCAGCAGACGTGTGTAGCGTTCGCTTAGGCGGTGCAGAAAATCCGGCGCGCCGAACAGCTCATGCAAAGCGATATGGCTTTCTGCTTTGCACCGTGGATCGAGTTCGCAGGTTTCATTGAAGCGATTGACCGCATTAACCATTTCGACCCGCTCGTCTTCCAGCAGCATCGCGGCATGGGCCAGCACCACCGGCCGCTTGCCACCTTGACTCTGGCGCCAGCGCTGCGCGGTACCGACCATCTTGCGAGCGTTGAGGTTGACGTTGAAGCGGCCATCACAGAATGCACCTTCAACTTCGCCCAGGGAGGCAGCGCCCCCCAGCTCACCCAGCGTATCCAGGATCGGCTGACACAGGCGCATGTAAGCGTTTTCGATGCGATCGCGGTCCAGATCGGTGTCCGGCTGCACATACACAAGCGCCACATTGACCGTCGAAGGCGATTGCGGCACAGGCTCGCCACCACTTTCACGCAACAGCACCGGCCAGCCACTGTCGGCAAGCGTTTCGCTGGCTTCAGTGAAGCCGGGAAGACGGCTCAACCGCCGCGGCATGACCAACGCACGATCCGTAGGCCGCCAGAACAACAATCCGCTGTCGGCGTGGCCATCACACACCGACGCCAGCAGATCCTGCTCGGCCTTGAGGCCGACTTCAACGCAGGATTCCAAGAGCTGAAGGGTCATGCTGCCTCCTGACGCGAGTGGCGATGGCTTTCAGGCCTGAAAGATTGGATCAGTCCAGGCCGCCGGATTTGACCGCAGTGCCTTTCTCCGGGAAGAACAGCCGCTGCAATTCCACACCTGGCTTCTCGGCGCGCATGAACGCCTCGCCCACCAGAAAGGAATAAACGTCGCTGATTTCCATCAGCTCAACGTCGGCCCTGTGAAAAATGCCGCTTTCGGTGACGACCAGACGATCACGCGGAATACGTGGAAGCAGGTCGAGGGTGGTTTCCAGACTGACGTCGAACGTGTGCAGATTGCGGTTGTTGACGCCCACCAGCGGGGTGTCGAGGATTTTCAACGCCCGCTCAAGCTCGTCGCCATCGTGGACTTCAACCAGCACGTCGAGGCCGACACCTTTGGCAACGGAGGCCAGCTCGGCCATTTTCACATCGTCCAGTGCCGAAACGATCAGCAAAATGCAATCGGCGCCCAATGCCCGCGCCTCGACAATCTGGTACGGGTCGATCATGAAGTCCTTGCGTATCACCGGTAGCGAACACGCCGCCCGGGCTTGCTTCAAGTAATCATCAGAGCCCTGAAAGAAATCGATGTCCGTCAGCACAGAAAGGCACGTGGCTCCGCCCGCTTCGTAGCTATTGGCTATCTCTGCGGGCTGGAAGTTTTCGCGGATCACACCTTTGCTTGGCGAAGCTTTCTTGATCTCTGCGATGACGGCCGGCTGCTTGCGCTTTGCCTGGGCGATCATCGCTTTGGCGAACCCACGCGGCGCATCGGCTGCGGCGGCCAGCGCTTCCAATTCGGCCAGGCTGACACTGGCACGACGCGCAGCGACTTCCTCGACCTTTCGGGCCAGAATCTTTTGCAATACCGTCGGTACGCTCATGCTTCATTCTCCTGCTTGAATACCGCCGTAAAGGCACCGAGTTCTTCCAGCTTTTCGCGGGCCAGACCCGTGTGCAATGCGTCGTGGGCCAAAGCCACGCCTTCTTTCAATGATGACGCATGGTCAGCCGCGTAAAGCGCGGCGCCGGCATTGAGCACGATCATTTCAGCCGCTTTCTGCCCGTGCTCCGATTTACGCCGCCCCAGCGCGTCGCGAATCAATTCCAGCGACTGCGCCGGGCTCTCGACCACCAGACCGAACAGGCTCTGGCTTTTCATGCCGAGGTCTTCCGGCTGAACCCAGTATTCGTTTACCTCGCCGTTCTTGAGTTCCGCTACAAACGTCGGCGCGGCGATGCTGAATTCGTCCAGGCCATCCTGGGAGTGCACCACCAGCACATGTTTGCTGCCCATGCGCAGCAGCACTTCGGCCAAAGGCCGGCACAGCGCCTGGCTGAACACGCCGACCACCTGATGCTTGACGCCGGCCGGGTTGGTCAGTGGACCGAGCATATTGAACAGGGTCCGCAGGCCCAGTTCCTTGCGTGGTCCGGCGGCGTGTTTCATTGCGCCGTGATGGGTTTGGGCGAACATGAAGCCGATGCCGACGCTGTCAATGCAACGCGCCACTTGCACCGGAGTCAAGTTCAGGTAAACGCCTGCGGCCTCCAGTAAATCGGCGCTGCCGCTCTTGCCGGAGACCGCGCGATTACCGTGCTTGGCGACTGTGCAACCGGCCGCCGCGATCACGAAGGAGGCCGCGGTCGATACGTTGAAAATGTTCGCGCCATCGCCACCGGTACCGACGATGTCGACTACGCCGTCGAGGTTTTTGAGCTGAACCTGATCCGCCAACTCGCGCATCACAGACACCGCACCGACGATCTCGTCGATGCTTTCGCTCTTCATGCGCATGCCCATCAGAAATGCGCCGATCTGTGCCTGGGTGCACTGACCGGTCATGATTTCGCGCATGACCTCGCGCATTTCATCGGTGCTCAGGTCCAGTTGATTCACAACCCGGCCCAGCGCCGTTTTGATATCCATTGCCATGTCGAAGTGCCCTTAACCCTGACGGGTGCCGCCGGTCTGCTTGAGGAAGTTGGCGAACAGCTCGTGGCCCTGCTCGGAAAGAATCGATTCAGGGTGAAACTGTACGCCCTCGACGTTAAGGGTTTTGTGACGCAGGCCCATGATTTCATCAACGGAGCCGTCTTCGCGCTGGGTCCAGGCGGTCAATTCGAGACACTCAGGAAGGGTCTCGCGCTTGACCACCAGCGAGTGATATCGGGTCACGGTCAGCGGATGCTTCAGCCCTTCGAACACGCCTTTGTCTTCGTGGATCAGCTCGCTGGTCTTGCCGTGCATGACCTGGCGCGCACGCACCACGTCGCCGCCAAACGCCTGGCCAATCGACTGATGACCCAGGCAGACGCCGAGCACAGGCAGCTTGCCGGCAAAGTGCTTGATCACGTCAATAGACACGCCCGCTTCGTTCGGCGTGCACGGGCCGGGGGAAACGACGATGCGCTCAGGGTTCAGGGCTTCGATTTCGGCGACGGTCATTTCGTCGTTGCGAATCACTTTGACGTCGGCACCCAGTTCGCCCAGGTACTGCACGACGTTGTAGGTGAAGGAGTCGTAGTTATCGATCATCAGCAGCATGGTGCTTAACCTTTTGAATTACTGACTTCTAACGTGGCCTTCTGTTTTCGGACCGCAGTTGCCCGCAGAGGTGTCGCAGGAAGGGTTCCGGCGAGGCACTGCAAAACCGAGGCATCAGAAGGCATATCAATACAGATCCGGCGGGGCCGGCGGGGGACATAGTCAGGCGCGCCAACGCCAGCGGGCGTGGCCCTTGATAACGCGCATCAAGAAGCTGCTGACAATCGACACAGGAAAGGTCTCGTTCATACGTTGCCGCACAGTAGCGTACCGCCGCAGGGCGTGCAATATCGCAGTGCCCGGATGGCGCGACCCAGAGGCCGATTGGCAGGAACTGGGCGCCTGCAAGATGCAGATCGCAGCTTGAAGGCCGGTACAGAATATTTGCCGTGAATGCCACGGCATCGTGGGCGATTTGTGTCGCTGCTGCTACCTTCTCGTACAGCACTGAAAACAATAAGGGATGCCCCCATGCTCAAAGCCACACTGCGCTGGCCGTTCGCGGCTTGCCTGCTCTCGCTCGCCTGTTCCTCGGCCCTGGCCGCCTCTTCTCCCTATTCAACGATGATCGTGTTTGGCGACAGCCTGGCCGACGCCGGGCAATTCCCCGATGCGGGCGGACCACCAGGCGCCACCTTGCGCTTCACCAACCGCACCGGCCCGACGTACCTGAACGGGAGCGGTGAGGCATTCGGTCTGAACTCATCGACGTTGCTGGGCGGAATGCTTGGCGTGGCGCCCGGAGACTTGCAGGCATCCACCTCACCCGTTCGCGCGGCGCAAGGGTTGGCGGATGGTAACAATTGGGCCGTGGGCGGCGACCGGACGGATCAGATCCTCGCGGCGATCACCACCCAATCCCGGATTGCCAACACCGATGCCACCACTGGCGTCACGACAGTGTTCCGGACGCGACCCGGCTATCTGGTTGAAAACAGCTCGCGGGCTGACCCCAACGCCCTTTACTACCTGACCGGGGGCGGCAATGACTTCCTTCAGGGCCGGGTGCTGAGCGCGGGACAGGCCGTCAACGCGGCGAACAACCTGGCCAACGGCGCGCAAATCCTGTCCCAGGCCGGTGCGCGTTACATCATGGTCTGGCTGCTGCCTGACATCGGCCGCACGCCTGCTGTATTCGGCACGCCATTACAGGTGCCATCGACGTTGCTGAGCGGGGTGTTCAACCAGCAGTTGGTCAATCGGCTGGGGCAAATCGATGCCGAGATCATTCCACTTAATGTGCCGGGGCTCATACGCGATGTACTGACCGAGCCGGCGCGCTACGGGTTGGCGGCCGATCAGAATCTGGTCGGCACCTGTTTCAACGGCAACAACTGCACCGCCAATAGCGTTTACGGGATTGGCGGCCTGACCCCTGATCCGACCAAACTGCTGTTCAATGACGGCGTGCACCCCACCGTCGCGGGTCAGCGCCTGATCGCCGACTACGGGTATTCGATTTTGTCCGCACCGTGGGAAATTACCCTGCTGCCGGAAATGGCCAACGGTACGTTGCGCGCGCAGCAGGATGAACTGCGCAGTCAATGGCTGGCGGACTGGGGCAACTGGCAGAACGTTGGTGAATGGCGAGCCATCGTCGCCGGTGGCGGTCAGAAAATGGATTTCGACGCGCAAGGCAATTCCGCCAGCGGCGACGGTCATGGCTACAACCTCACGGTGGGCGGCAGCTATCGCTTCGCTGAAGACTGGAGAGCGGGCCTGGTTGCGGGCGCATACCGGCAAACCCTCGAAGCCGGGGCCAAGGATTCGGACTACAAACTCAATAGCTATATCGCGACCGCGTTCGTGCAGTATCAGGCACAACACTGGTGGGCAGACCTGGCGGCCTCGGGCGGAAAACTCGACTACGACAATCTCAAGCGCAAGTTCGCGCTGGGCATCAGCGAAGGCGCGGAGAAAGGCGACACCAAAGGCGATATGTGGGCAGTGAGTGGTCGCGTGGGCTTCGATCTGGCCGAGCAGAGCAGTCGCTGGCATTTCTCGCCGTTCATCAGCGCCGACTATTCCCACGTCAACGTCGATGGCTATTCGGAGAACAGTGCGCGCGCGACCGCACTCAGTTACGACGACCAGACGCGCAAGTCGAAGCGGCTCGGCGCGGGGCTGCAAGGCAAGTTCGACGTCACGCCGCAGACTCAACTGTTTGGCGAAGTGGCCCATGAGCGTGAGTTCGAGACTGATCAGCAGGACGTGACCATCGCGCTGAACAGCGTGCCGGGCGTGGACTTTGACCTGAAAGGCTATGACCCCCAGCGCAGCTTGAATCGCGCCAGTGTGGGCCTGAGCCAGAAGCTGGCGCCCGACCTGACGCTGCGTGCGGGCTACAACTGGCGCAAGAATGATGACGTGACGCAGCAAGGGTTGAACCTGGCGGTGAGTCTGGATTTCTGACGCTATGGTCCTGTAGGAGCGCCGGGGTGGCGCTCCACCTTGCTCGCGATTACGTCCGTGTAGACGCTGCAAGTGTTGTCGGGTAAATGGTGATCGCGAGCAAGCTCACTCCTACAAGTGGTTTGTATCGGCCACAAAAAAACGGCGCCCCTGGCGCCGTTTTTCATGTGCAAACCAACCATCAAACCTCGGGCGTCTGCTGCGCCAGAGCCACGGCGCGGAACATCGCGCGGCGCTTGTTGAGGGTTTCTTCCCACTCCAGCGCTGGCACAGAATCCGCAACGATGCCGCCACCGGCCTGCACATGCAGCTCACCGTTTTTGATCACGGCGGTGCGGATGGCAATAGCGGTATCCATGTTGCCGTTCCAGGCAAAGTAGCCCACTGCGCCGCCGTACACACCACGCTTGACCGGCTCCAGCTCGTCGATGATTTCCATCGCACGAATCTTCGGCGCGCCCGACAACGTGCCCGCCGGCAAGATAGCCCGTAGCGCATCCATCGCCGTCAGGCCGTTCTTCAGCTGACCAGTGACGTTCGACACGATGTGCATGACGTTCGAATAACGCTCGATGACCATCTTCTCGGTGAGCTTTACCGAGCCGACTTCCGAAACGCGCCCCGTGTCGTTGCGCCCCAGATCGATGAGCATCAGGTGCTCGGCGATCTCTTTGTCGTCGGACAGCAAGTCGACTTCCAGCGCGTAATCCTCTTCCTCGGTAGCGCCGCGAGGACGCGTCCCGGCAATCGGCCGTACGGTGATCAGATTGTCTTCGACCCGCACCAGCACTTCCGGGGAACTGCCGACGACGTGGAAGTCGCCGAAGTTGAAGAAGTACATGTAGGGGGTCGGATTGAAACACCGCAGCGCGCGATACAGATCGATCGGTGCGGCCTTGAAGTCGATGGACATCCGCTGGGACGGCACGACCTGCATGCAGTCGCCGGCGAGGATGTATTCCTTGATCGTGTCGACGGCTTTTTCGTAATCCGACTGGGTGAAGCTGGAACGGAACACCGGGTCCGCCGCCTGCGGACGGGTCAGGTCCAGACCACGACGGGGCGTGATCGGCTGACGCAGTTTCTCCATCAACGCTTCGAGTCGCGCCAGGCCACCTTCATAGGCTTCAGACTGAGCCGGATCAACCAGCACAATCGCGTGCATCTTGCCGGCCAGGTTATCGAACACCACGACGGCATCGGACACCATCAGCAAAATATCCGGCACGCCCAGCGGATCGGGATTCGGGCATGCGCCCAGACGCGGCTCCACATAACGCACGCAGTCATAACCGAAATAGCCCACCAGACCGCCGTTGAAGCGTGGCAGCCCCGCGATGGTCGGAACGTTGTAGCGGGCCTTGAAAGTCTCGACGAAGTCCAGCGGGTCTTCGGCTTCGAGGCGCTCGATCTCGACGCCGTCGTGGGTCACGCTGACGGTGTGGTCATGCACGCGCATGACCGTGCGGCACGGCAGGCCGATGATCGAATACCGCCCCCACTTCTCCCCGCCCTGCACCGACTCAAGCAGGTAGGAGTTGGGCTCGTCAGCGAGCTTCAGATAGATCGACAGCGGGGTATCGAAGTCGGCCAGGGTTTCGTAGGCAAGGGGAATGCGGTTGTAGCCTTCAGCGGCCAAACGCAGGAATTCTTCGCGGGTCATATCAGCCTCGTGGTCTGAGGGAAAACGGTCAGGGATGCAAACGCGCCGGAGCTCCGGCCAGATTCAAGTCAGGCGCGCCAACGCCAGCGGGCCAGGGCCTTGATGACTTTCATCCAGAGTTTGCGAGTGACCACCACGATGGATTCTCTAAAGGAGGGAGACTTGATGTCGGGCAACGTTATCTCAGCGCCCTGCGCTAAGCAACCGGCAGAACTGCCCGGAATCAGCATGCGCAAATCGTCGATGACCAGTGCCGGCGACTCTTCTGCGATCGGGCGGCCATGGTTGTAGCCGTAACTCAATGCCACACAGGCGACACCCGCCGCTTTCGCCGCCAGCACGTCGTTGCGCGAGTCACCCACGAACAGTGACTGCGAGCCCGGTACGCCGGCCATTTTCATGACGAAGAACAGCGCCGCCGGATCGGGCTTCTGCTGCGGCAGCGTGTCGCCACCCACGATCCAGCGAAAGAACCGGCCGAGCTTGAGGTCATCCAGCAAGGGCGCGACAAAGCGTTCCGGCTTGTTGGTGATCAGCGCCATCTCGACGCCCATCTTCTGCAGCCACTTCAGGGTTTCGCGCACGCCGGGGTAGACCTTGGTCAGGGCGTGGCTGCCGCTGTAGGCCTCCATGAAAATCGCCAGCGCAGCCTCGGTGGACTCTTCATCGACGGCGGTGTGATCCATGTCGTTCGCCAACGCGCGGCGTACCAGCACGCGCACCCCGTTGCCGATCCAGTCACGGACCCGCTCGATGCCCGCCGGCGGCCGGCCGAGCTGGATCAGGGTCTTGTCCACCGCTGCTGCCAGATCCGGCACCGAGTCGATCAGTGTGCCGTCGAGGTCGAACATGATCAGCCTGGGCAGACGGCCCGGAAACAGCTGCTCGAAGCCGCTGTTCAACGGGCCAACGCCAGTTCTGCGTGCATCTTCGCAATAACTTCGCGGTAATCAGGCGCATTGAAAATGGCCGAGCCTGCGACGAAGGTGTCGGCACCGGCTGCGGCGATCTCGCGGATGTTGTTGACGTTGACACCGCCGTCGATCTCCAGACGGATGTCGCGACCGGATGCGTCAATGAGTGCGCGGGCTTCACGCAGCTTGTTGATCGTACCGGGGATGAATTTCTGACCGCCGAAGCCCGGGTTGACGCTCATGAGCAGGATCATGTCGACCTTGTCCATGACGTATTCGAGCAGGTTCAGCGGAGTCGCCGGGTTGAACACCAGACCCGCCTTGCAGCCCCCTTCTCGGATCAGTTGCAGGGAACGGTCGATGTGCTGGGTCGCTTCCGGGTGGAAGGTGATGTAGGTGGCCCCGGCTTCGATGAAGTCGCCGATGATGCGATCCACCGGGCTGACCATCAGATGAACATCGATGGGCGCGGTGATGCCGTATTTGCGCAATGCCGCGCAGACCATCGGTCCGATCGTCAGATTGGGGACGTAGTGGTTGTCCATGACGTCGAAGTGGACAATGTCGGCGCCAGCGGCCAGGACGTTGTCGACTTCCTCTCCCAGACGGGCGAAATCGGCGGACAGAATCGAAGGAGCAATAGCGAAGGGCTGCATGACGCACCTTTTATGAGCGAAATCACGGTGGCGCGCATTGTACTCCAAGAGTTTGAAACGTGCGTTGGGTCGCGTGCGAGTGCGCCGAGAGGCTTGATTCAGGGGGCGCAAACAGCGCAAGGCCCGGTGCGACAGCATTGCGCACCGGGCCTTGGCTTGATTCAGCGATTCAGAATCGGCAACGCCATCTGATTGCTGAAACCCTTAAACAGTCTCGACCAGCAGACGAGGACGCGAGCTCAGGGCGTAACGGGCCAGACCAAAGCTCAACGCAGCACCAATGATCAGCATAAAGAACGTGCCCCATGCCGCTTTGGAGACTTGCTTGGCCGCGACATCCGCCGCTTCACGGGCCTGTTGCTCGGCCTGCGCCTTCAGCTCTGCGACTTTCGCCGCTGCTTGCTGATAGGCCTGGGCATAGTTGTCGACGATCTGCTGCGCTTCCGCTTTGCTCTTGCCTGTGCGAGCGGCCACGATGTTGACCAGCGCGTCTTTGTCGGCGGCATTCAAGGCCGGTTCGCCCGCTTTCTGGAGGCGATCGAACCATTGCTTCAACTGATCGCCGGCCTGGGCTGGATCGGTGGAGGCCTGCTCTGCAGTCTGCTTGGCATCGGCGCCAGCCACGTCGGCTTTCTGATCCAGCTTTGAAGGATCCAGCTCTGGCTTGCCGGACTGCTTCAAGGTGGTGTCCAGCTGCGATTTCAGGCTGTCCCAATCCAGGCTGATGCCGTTTTTATCCAGCTGCTGCTTAATGCTCTGGCCCACACCCGGTGCGGAAGCAGCCACGCCATCGGCCGCCAGAGAAAGACCCTTGCCGGCGATGTTGCCGGCAGTGCCGACCAGCGATCCGGCCAGCGACGCGAGGAGCCAGGTGGTCAGCAACGTGCTGACCGTCCAGCTCAACAGACCATGCAGACCGCCACGGTCCGGCGCGGTACGGCCCGACACCCAGGCACCGGCGGCAATGGCCAACAACGTACTGATGAACAACCAGGCGCCGGCGCCCCTGCCGAAACCGCTCAGCGGGTTGCCTTGGGCCATGGGGTCCAGGGCGCCAGCACCGATTGCCGTGCCAAGCACGCTCAGCACCAGGTACGTCACCAGCGTGATTGCTGCACCGGCAAACACCGATCCCCAAGACACACGGAATGGCGAAGCGCTGCCCAGGACAGCAGATGTTGCGTAGGTCGAAGCCATGAAAATTTCCTCTGGTGCAGGGGATGCAGATCAAGCCTGCAGCCGAGGTATCAGTGCAAATGCACCACCTGCGTTGATGAGGGCGAGCCCGCGTGGGGCAGGCGCACCGCGTCTTAAGCGACGTGAAACCAGTTTGATCAGCCCGTGGAGGTCTGTGATGGCGCATTTGCACCGCTTCGTCTGGTGCATTCGCACCGACCCTCGCGGACACGGCTGCACTAAGCTGCAGCACTAAGCTTTTGCCAGCCGGTCGGATAGCGTGGAGCGCCCGGCTGACCGAAGCCCGACCGCATTAAAACGTCAGGAGAGCAAGCATGTCAGAGGCCATCCTCGCCAGAGAAACCAACCGCCGCCAGTTGCAGCAGATCATCTCAGGGCTGTCGGACGGGGTAATTCTGGTGGAGGTCGATCAGACCATCATCTGGGCCAACGAAGCGGCGCTGCTGATGCACGGGGTCGAGGAGATCAGCGAACTGGGCGCCAACGGCGAGGCCTATCGGGAGAAGTTCTCCCTGCGTTATCGCAACAACCATCCGTTGGACGTTGATCAATATCCGATCAGCCGTGTGTCGGCAGGCGAGGTGTTCAGCGATGTGCTCATCGAGGTCAGCAAGATCGGTGAAGGTGAAGAAGACGAGCGCAGCTGGGTGCATCGCGTTCGCAGCATGGTGCTCGAAGACAGCACTGGCACACCTGAATCCCTGGTGCTGATTCTGGCCGACGCCACGGAGTGGGCCGGCGCCGAGCAGCGTTTCGAAAAGACCTTCAACGCCAACCCTGCTCCCGCGGTGATCTGCCGCCTGAGCGACCTGCGCTTCATCAAGGTCAATCAGGGCTTTCTGGAAATGACCGGGCACTCGAGGGAGAACGTTATCGGCCGCTCTGTGTACGAGGTGGACGTGCTTGAGAACGCCGAGCGCAAGGACCTCGCCATCGAGCGCCTGAACCAGGGCGCGACCATTCCGCAGATGCAGGCCGAGCTGAAGCTACCGGAGGGCGGCACCAAACTGGTCATCGTCGCCGGGCAGCCGCTGGACATGAACGAAGAAGATTGCATGCTGTTTTCGTTCACCGACCTTGAGCCCAGACGCAAGGCCGAGACCGCCCTGCGCCAGAGCGAAGAGCGGTTTGCCAAGGCATTCAAGCTGACACCGGTGCCGACATTGGTGTGCACGGCGGACCGGCAGCAGATCGTCGAAGCCAACGAAGCGTTCTTCAACACCTTGGGTTACACGCCCCAGGAGCTGATCGGCCGGACCGTTGCCGAGCTGGGTTTCATCGAAGATGGCGCGGTGATGGACGAGCTGTTCAACGTTCTGGAAACCACCGGGCGTGTTGAAGGGCTGGATCTGAAGGTCCGCAAGAAAGGCAGCGAGTCGATGGATTGCGTGCTGGCCGCTGACACCGTGACGATTCAGGACAATGCCTGTTATCTGTTCGTGCTGATGGACATCACCGAGCGCAAGCGATCCGAGCTTGAGCTGGTCGAGGCCATCGAGACGGTGATGCAGGACGCCTCGTGGTTCAGCCAGACGCTGATCGAAAAGCTGGCCAATGCCAAGCGGGTCAACACCCGTCATCTGCCCAGCGCCTCATTCACAGACCTGACCGCTCGCGAGCGGGATGTCCTGGGGTTGATCTGTGAAGGGCTGGCGGACAAGGAGATTGCGGCGCGGTTGAACCTGGCGCTCAACACCATTCGCAACCACGTCGCGACGGTGTATTCCAAGCTCGACGTGCACAGCCGGGCGGAAGCCATTGTCTGGGCGAGGGAGCGGAACCTGTTCGCCAATCAGGGCAAAAGCAAACGCTGAGTGATGCAAATGCGCCAGTGCGTCTGGTGCATAGTCACCTTCAGCAGGTGACGCCAGGGCTCTACGCTATGGGTGTGGCTGACCCGTTTGGATCAGCGAGATATTCATCACCGATACTCACTTCCTGGAGTCAAGACATGAAAACCGAACAAGTGAAAGGCGTACTGGAGCAGGCAGCCGGCAAGGCCCAAGACGTCTTCGGCAACCTGACTGGTGACGAGCGTACGCAAATGGAAGGCAAAGCGCGGCAAGCGGCGGGTGAATTGCAGGAACGTTACGGCGATCTGCTGGACGAAGTGGCGACCTTCACCCAGCAACGGCCGCGCACCACATTGATGGTCCTCGCCGGCCTGACGCTGACCGTCGGCTGGTTGCTGGCTCGTCGTCGCGGTTGAAGCATGTCGTTGCGAATCCGGCAGAGATGATCAGCGCTTGAGCAAACGCCATCGCGGGCAAGCGCGCTCCTACACGTGATCACGGCAGCTCACCGATGGTTGGATCACCCCGAAACTGTAGGAGCGCGCTTGCCCGCGAAGAGGCACTTACCGGCAATACATCTGCGCGACGACTGACCGATCAATACGCCGCGCGGTAGATTTTCTCGATGTCGGCAGCGGTCAGTTTCCGTGGGTTGTTGCGCATCAGGCGCTCGATCTTGCTGGCCTCCTCGGCCATCGCGGGAATGGCGTCTTCAGGCACGTTGAAGCTGCGCAGGCCGGACGGGATTTCCAACGCGGCGCACAAGTCGGCCATGGCTTTCACCGCCAGGTCGGCGGCGTCCTTGTCGCTCAAATGGGCAACGCGGACGCCCATCGCGTCGGCAACGTCGCGCATCCGTTCGACGCAAGCCAGCTTGTTCCACTCCATCACATACGGCAGCAACAGCGCGTTGCTGACGCCGTGGGCAATGTTGAAACGCCCGCCTAACGGATACGCCAGCGCATGCACCGCGCCAACCCCGGCATTACCGAATGCCATGCCGGCCATGAGGCTGGCGGTGGCCATGTCTTCTCGCGCTTGCAGGCTGGACGGATTGGCGTAGGCCTTGGGCAGCGCCTTGACGATCAGCTTGATGGCACCCAGGGCGATGGCGTCGGTGATCGGCGAAGCATTCACTGATAGATAGGCTTCGATGGCGTGCACCAGCGCGTCGACTCCGCTGGCCGCCGTGACACTGCGCGGACAGGTCAGGGTCATCAAGGGGCTGACCAGCGCGACGTCGGGCAACAGGTAATCGCTGACGATGCCTTTTTTCAGCTGTGCCTGTTTGTCTGAAAAGATCGCCACGTTGGTGACTTCTGAACCGGTACCGGCCGTGGTCGGGATGGCAATCAGCGGCGGGCCTTTGCGCTTGACCAGATCAACCCCGAACAACTCGGTCAGCGGCCCTTCGTGATTGGCGAACGCCGCGACGCCCTTGGCGATGTCGATGGCACTGCCGCCGCCCACGCCGATCAGGCCGTCGTGACCGCCCTCTCGGAAGGCGCGCGTGCAGTCCTCAACAATAGAAATTTCGGGTTCGGGTTTGACCTGATCAAACAGGCCATAACGACGACCGCCCAATTGCGCCAGCGCAAGGTCGACCGTTCCGGATTTGACCAGTATCGCGTCGGTAACGATCAGCGGGTTTTGCACGTTGAGCCGGGTCAGCTCGGTGGACAACTGCTCGATGGCGGCGGGGCCCGTGATCAGCTTGTTGGCGATTTTGAAAGCAGAAACACTCATCGGGCTCGTCCTTTACGTTGCTGTTGGAGCCGGGGCTCTTTTACAAGGCAGGGTTGGCATGTGTTGAGTGAAACATAGACCGGATCGTGGGATGCGTCAGTTTTGTGAAGTAGGAAGAGGATAATGTGTGCGCTATCAATTTTTCGGCGTGGCACCTGACGCCTTCCCGGCTAAAGCCGGTCCCACTAAAAGCAGGCGGTGTGTCAGCGAGAACCGCTGGATGAAAGCAGTGCATGTGTAGGACCGGCTTCAGCCGGGAAGAGGCCTGCGTGGACACCGTCCATTTTGCAGTGTGACGCAGGCCGCTTTCCCGGCTAAAGCCGGTCCTACCATTCGCGTTACAGCCAGTGCCCCAATGGGTGTTGATCACTCCACCGCCGTGCGCAGTTTCTCGCTGCGGCCGCGCAGCCATTCGAGCACCAGCAACAGCACCACCGAGAAGCCGATAAGCAAGGTCGCGGCGGCGGCAATCGTCGGGCTGAGGTTTTCGCGGATGCCGCTGAACATCTGCCGCGGCAAGGTCGCCTGGCCCGGGCCTGCGAGGAACAGCGTGACCACTACTTCATCGAACGAGGTCGCGAACGCAAACAGCGCTCCGGAGATCACGCCCGGCGCAATCAGCGGCAGGGTCACACGTCGAAACGCCGTCGTCGGCGAAGCGCCCAGACTCGCCGCTGCGCGCACCAGGTTGTAATTGAAACCCTGCAACGTGGCCGACACGGTGATGATCACAAACGGCACACCCAATACGGCGTGCACCAGGATCAGCGAGATGTAGCTGTTGCCCAGACCCAGTGGCGCAAAAAACAGATAGCTCGCCACCCCGACAATCACCACCGGCACCACCATCGGCGAAATCACCAGCGCCATCACCAGCGCCTTGCCGGGGAAGTTGCTGCGGGTCAGACCGATTGCCGCCAACGTCCCGAAACCCATGGCGAGCACCGTGGCAGCCGGCGCGACGATCAGGCTGTTCTTCAGCGCGCGCATCCACTCCGCCGAGCCGAAAAAGTCCTGATACCAGTGCAGCGAAAAGCCCTGCAGCGGGTAGACCAGAAAACTCCCGGAGTTGAACGACAGCGGCACGATCACCAGCACCGGCAGCACCAGAAACAGCAGAATCAACCCGCACAGCGTGCGCAGGGTGTAATGCCAGACCCGCTCGATGGGCGAGGAATAAGGGCTCAACATAGTCGTTCTCCTCAGCTCAGACGCAGGCGGCTGGCGCCGACCAGCCAGTTATAGATCAGGTACAGCACGACGGTCGCCAGCAGCAACAAACCGCCCAGCGCCGTCGCCATGCCCCAGTTGATGCTGGTGTTGGTGTAGAACGCCACGAAATAGCTGACCATCTGATCGTTAGGGCTTCCGAGCAGCGCCGGGGTGATGTAGTAACCGATGGCGAGGATGAACACCAACAGACAGCCCGCGCCCACACCGGCGTAGGTCTGCGGGAAATACACGCGCCAGAAACTCGCGAACGGGTTGCAGCCCAGGGAGATCGCGGCGCGCATGTAGGTCGGCGAGATGCCTTTCATCACGCTGTAGATAGGCAGGATCATGAACGGCAGCATGATGTGCACCATCGAGATGTAAACGCCGACCCGGTTGAACACCAATTCCAGTGGTTTATCGATGATGCCCATGGCCATCAGTGCGCCGTTGATCAGGCCGCTCGATTGCAGCAACACGATCCAGGCGGCGACTCGCACCAGTATCGATGTCCAGAACGGCAGCAGGACCAGAATCATCAACAGGTTGCTCTGACGTGCAGGCAGATTGGCCAACAGGTACGCCAGCGGATACGCCAGCAGCAGGCAGATCACGGTGATCACCAGGCCCATCCAGAAGGTGCGGGCAAAGATGTCGATGTAAATCGCCTGATCGGGCGTGGCCGGTGCCAGTTCACCGAGGTCATCGATGCGGTGGTCGACAGCGGCCAGCAAATAATAGGGAGTGAAGCTTGAGGTGTTGCGGCGGATGGCCTGCCAATACGCGGGATCGCCCCAGCGTTCATCAATGGCTTCCAGCGCTTCCTTATAAGACGCCGGCTCTTCCTTGAATGGCATGGCGCGGGCGGTTTTCGCCAACAGGCTGCGGTAGCCCGCCAACTCCTGGTTCAAGCGTTTGGACAGATCGCCCAGCGTCTGATTCTTGCGCGCTTCGGCCAAATCCTGGCTCGCGGCTTTGTACACCGCGTCCGGCGGCAGCCCCTTGCCGTCCCATTTCGCCACTTCCACCACAGTGAGCGGCATGCCACCCACCACTTCCGGGTTACTGACGCTTTTGTAGAGCAACGCCGCAATCGGCACGAGAAACACCAGCAGCAGGAAGATCACCAATGGCGCGATCAACGCCTGAGCCTTCCAGCGATTGACGCGCTCGGCACGGGCCAGGCGTTGCTTCAGGGTCGGGCTGGCGCCTTCAGTCAGGGGCACGGCGGTGGCCATAGTGAACTCCGAAATCTCTCAACAAAGAGCGCGTCCCCTGCCCTGCTTTCAGCCAGTTCAGACGACGCACCCGGATCTAACTCACAACGAAGCGCTTAAAGGGCTGCGATCTTATTTAGCCGCCCAGGAGTTAAAGCGCTGTTCCAGCGACTCACCGAAGTCGGCCCAGAATTTCACGTCGATCTGCACCTGGTCCTTGATGTTCTCAGGAGTGGTCGGCATGTTTTTCAGGGTTTCAGCGCTCAACAACGGGACCGCGCCCGTGTTGGCAGGACCGTAAGCGATGTTTTCGGAATAGGTCTTCTGCTGCCCTGGCTTGAGGGAGTAAGCGATGAACTTCTTCGCTTCTTCAGCGTTTTTCGCGCCCTTCGGAATGGCCCATGCGTCGAAGTCATACACGCCGCCGGTCCAGACCACTTTCAGGTTGCTCTCTTTCTGCACGGCTGCGATGCGACCGTTGTAGGCCGAGCTCATCACGACGTCGCCCGATTGCAGATACTGCGGCGGCTGTGCGCCCGCTTCCCACCACTGAATGCTTGGCTTGAGCTTGTCGAGCATCTTGAAGGCGCGGTCCTGGCCTTCCTTGGTCGCCAGCACTTTGTAGACGTCTTTCGGCGCAACGCCGTCAGCCATCAATGCGAATTCCAGGGTGTATTTAGCGCCCTTGCGCAGGCCACGCTTGCCCGGGAATTTCTCGGTGTCCCAGAAATCAGCCCAACCGGTCGGTGCGGATTTCAGCTTGTCGGCGTTGTAGGCCAGCACGGTGGACCAGACGAAAAAGCCCACGCCGCACTCGGAAATTGCGCCCTTGACGTAGTTGTCTTTGTTGCCGAGATCGACCGACGCCAGCGACTCGAACATGTCTTCGTCACAGCCTCGGGACAGCTCCGGCGATTCCACTTCCACCAGATCCCAGGTCACGCTTTTGGTGTCGACCATGGCTTTGACCTTGGCCATCTCACCGTTGTATTCGCCCGCGATGATCTTGCCGTTGCCTGCTTTTTCCCACGGCGCATAGAAGGCTTTTTCCTGGGCCGCCTTGTTCGCGCCGCCGAAGGAAATGACCGTCAGGTCCGCTGCCATGGCTTGCGCGGCGCACATCATGCCGACCGATAAGGCGGTGAGCTTCAATGTCTTGAGCATCAGTTTTTCTCTCCACGAACAATGTTGGTTAAGCGATGGGGCGATTGGCTCGCCTCTGGGTTCTTCGGTTGACGCGTACCGCAGATGTATCAATGCGCATCCAGCAACGGGTCTAGCGCGCGGGCGTGCTCGACCTGCCATCCAATGGGCACTACATCGCCAACACTCAGGGCCGGATCCAGCTCGGCGATGGGCTGCTTGACGAAGAAATCGGTTTTACCGGCCACTTCCAGACGCACCCGCACGTGGTCGCCCAAGTAGATGAATTCGGCAACGCGACCGGAGAAGCGATTGACGCAACTCTCGCTGCGGCCGTTGAGGTTCACGCGTTCGGGACGAATCGACAGCGTGACCGGGCTGCCGGTGGCACCGATATTGATCGCCAGCGCTTCTACTTTCTCGCCGCGCGCCAGGCCGACCACGCATCGATCGCCGCTCTGGCTGAGCAAGGTGCCGCTGATGCGGTTGTTCTCGCCGATGAAGTTGGCAACGAAGGTGTTTTTCGGCTCTTCATAAAGGGTGCGCGGTGGGGCGATCTGCTGGATCTCGCCCTGATGGAACACCGCGACGCGGTCCGACATGGTCAGCGCTTCGCCCTGATCGTGGGTGACGTAGACGACGGTCACGCCCAGGCGCTGATGCAGATGCTTGATTTCCATCTGCATGTGTTCGCGCAGTTGTTTGTCGAGCGCCCCGAGGGGTTCGTCCATCAGCACCAGCTGCGGTTCGAACACCAGCGCCCGGGCCAGCGCGACACGTTGTTGCTGACCACCCGACAACTGCGCGGGGTAACGATGGGCGAAGGTGCCGAGCTGCACCATGTCGAGGGCGCGCTTGACCTTTTCGGCGACGTCGGTCTTGCTCATGCCGCGCACCGACAGCGGGAACGCGAGGTTTTCAGCGACGGTCATGTGCGGGAACAGCGCGTAGTTCTGGAACACCATGCCGATGTCGCGCTTGTGCGGCGGTACGTTGTTGATCGAGCGGCCGGCCAGCAGGATCTCCCCGGCGGTGGGCGTCTCGAAGCCGGCGAGCATCATCAGGCTGGTGGTTTTGCCGGAACCGGACGGCCCGAGCAGGGTGAGGAATTCGCCTTTGCAAATATCCAGGTTGAGGTCTTTGACGATCAGGGCTTCGCCGTCGTAGCTCTTTTGCACACCGCGAAAGCTGACCAGAACATCACTCGCCCCAGCGCTTGAATCGACGTTGCTCATTGCCCACACCTTTGTTTGATCCACCGTAGGGATCAAGCCTAGATGAGCCTGAAGGCCGCGCAAATCGGGGCGTGAGAGAGAATGGCCTAGGCGGGGTGGAAAGTTTAGGGTAGGGATTGCCCTACAGGGATGGCGGGGATAGGTATGACTTATCAGAGGGTTTTATTGCCTTCACCGACGCTTTCGCGAGCAAGCTCACTCCTACAGGGGATTGCGGTCAGTCTGTAGGCGCTGGTGTGCCCGCGAAGGCGTCAGCAAAAGCGTTGGAAGAGGTCGTTTTCAGACCTCTAATCTCAAACCAACTTGTGCTCCATCGCATACTTCACCAGCTCGGCCAGCGAATTGATTTTCAGCTTCTGCATCAGGCGCGCCTTGTGGGTACTGATGGTCTTGCTGCTCAGCGCCAGCTGCTGGGCGATGTCATTGACGTTGGCGCCCTGGGCCAGGCGCTCGAACACTGAAAACTCGCGTTCTGACAACAATGAGTGCAAAGGCCGGCTGTCCGTCAGACCGACCTCAAACACCATGCGATCGGCCAGGTCCGGGTCGATGTAACGCCCGCCCGCGGCCACTCGCCGGATCGCCGTCAGCAGCAACGCGGGGTCACTGTCTTTGGTCGCGTAACCGGCAGCGCCGACCTTCAAGGCCCGTGCGGCCATTTGCGCCTCGTCGTGCATCGACAGCACCAGAATCGCAGGCGGATTGTTCAGCGCGCGGATTCGCGGGATCGCCTCCAGGCCGTTGACCCCCGGCATGGAAATATCCAGCAGCACGACCTCGCACGGGATGTGACGCAAAGCCTCCAGCAACTGCTCGCCATTGCTGGCCTCCCCGACCACTTGCAGATCCTTCGCCAGGTCGATCAGCTGTTTGATGCCCTCGCGGACAATCGTGTGGTCTTCGGCAACCAATACGCGAATCAATGCACGTGCTCCTCAGCGACCGGGTCCAGCGGAATGTGGATGCGCAAGGTTGTGCCTTCTCCGGGCAAGGTGTCCAGATGCAATTGCCCGCCCATTATGAGAACCCGCTCGCGCATGCCCACCAGCCCGAACGACGCCGGACGTTCGGCGCGCAGATCGAAGCCCTTGCCGTCGTCGGCGATGCGCATGCACAGCACGCCGTCGCTCAGCGTAAGGCTCAACTCGACCGTGTGCGCCTCGGCGTGGCGCATGACGTTGGTCAGTGACTCCTGAAGGATGCGGAAGAGCCCGATGGCCGTTGCGTCCGGTAGGCTGGGCAGGTTCTCTGGCACCTGCACCAGGCAAGGGATGTGCGTACGCGCTTCGAAGCGCCGGGCCTGCCATTCGATGGCCGAGGCGATGCCTGCATCGAGAATCGGTGGCCGCAACGCAGTCGCCACGTCCCGCACCAACTGGAACAACTGCGCGATCAGGCGCTTCATGCTGTTCAATCGATCACGCAGGCCAGGGTCGAGATCGGCGTAGGCCAGTTCGCACATGGAGGTTTCCAGCTTGAGCACGGTCAGCATCTGACCCAGCTCGTCGTGAACTTCCCGGGCGATTCGAGCCTTTTCTTCTTCGCGCACGGTTTCCAGGTGGGCCGAGAGCTCGCGCAACTGCTCGGCCAGCACCTGCAAGCGCGCCTCGCTCTCCTGCAGCGCGGCGAGGGATCGACGCCGCTCGGTCACGTCGGTGATGAACACCACCAGATACTCGGCATCACGAAAGCGCAGGAAGCTCAGCGACACATCGGCAGGGAGGTTGCTGCCATCGGCGCGCACGCAATTGCTTTCATAGTTCTGCGGTCCTTCCTCGCTGGAGCGCGCGGTTTTCCAAAGATTGAGCCAGCGATCCATGTTCAGCCCCGGCTCGAAATCAATCAGCGGCCGGTCCACCACTCCACCGGGTGCATAACCCAGCATGGCCTCGGCGGCCTGATTGGCGTAGCGCACATGGCTGTCCCAATTGACCCAGAGAATGCCGACGGTGCTCTGATCAATGGAGAACTGCGCCAGCCGCAATGCCTCCTCGCCTGCCAGGCGCCTGGCGATGTCATCCCGCGCGGCAAGGAGTTGTCTCTCCAGTTGCTGCTGTTGTTTGCGCTGCCAGTAAACAATCGCCGCGCTGGCAAGGAGCAGGACCAGCAGCAGCAGCGCGATGTTCTTCCACAGCCCCGGCGACTCACTGATCTGCGGATATTTGGGCTGCAGCCACTGCGTATGCAACTGTTCGAGATCCCGGGCCGGAATGGTGGTTAATGCCTGGCTGATAATCTCGGCGAGCTGCGGCGTGTCCCGTCGGGAAGCCACGCGCAGCAACTGCGGGAAGCCGATGTCCCCGACTACGGCGAGCCCGGCAAACTCGGCCTCGCGGGACAAACGGCTGAGCTGCGCCTCATCGATGACGGCGTATCGCGCTTGTTGACTGAGCAACAGCTGCAAAGCCTGACGTTCCAGCGGCACGCCTTGCAGATTGAGGTGAGTGTAATTGCTGCGCAGGTAGTCAGCCGTGGTGCTGGGCATGCGCACTGCAACGCGCACCTGGCTGTCGAGCTTTTCCAGATCCACCGCGCCGGCGCCGTCACGTTCGCCGACGATCAGTTGCGGCACGCGCATGTACGGATCGGAATACAGCCACAAGCGCAAGCCGGCGGGCGTCTGGGTCAGGCCCGGCGCGAAGTCGATCTGGCCGTCGGCAAGGGCTTTTTCGAGCTCGGCCTGATCGGCATAACTGCGCCACAGCAGCTCCACCTGAAGGGTCTTTGCCATGAGATTGATGAGGTCGACGTTCGCGCCGGACAACTGCTGCGCCCGACGATCGAGCTGGGCGTAAGGCGTTTGAAGGACGAGCCCGACGCGCAACTGCCCGCGCTGGGTCAGCCAGTCCCGCTGCTCGCGGCTCAAGGGGTCCGCCTGCGTAGGCGAGGCGGAGGCATAGTGCGACATCGGCAACACGACCAGCATCAGGCCGATCAAGAGCGCGCGGCTGTCGCCGATAACCCGAAGGCACAGCGCACGGATTCTCAAACTGTCGTCTCCATTTCCCTGAATCCCATGCCGATCATGCTCTGTGCCTGTCGCTCGCTGAGGCGCGGCGATTGCCTGGCCTGACAAACAGCCGTCAACCCATTAGTCTGCCGGAATTGTTTCCGGCCTTTGGAATATTCGATGTCCTACACCCTTCGCGCACTATTTCCTGCGCTGTGCCTGACGCTGATACTACCTTGCTCGCCGCTCGTCATGGCCGCGGACCCGGCGGCGGATAAAGACGCAAAGCCGGCTGAAGCGCCGGTCGAGCGGGCCGCACTGCCGTCGCGCACTGAAGAAGACACGCTGGCGCTGGAACGTCAGGTGCCGCAAGCGGAGCAACAGCAGTTGCAGGCAGGCGACGAGACGTTTCTGGCGTTGTGGAAACCGGCGAACGTCGACGCGCCCAAAGGCGCGGTGATCATCGTGCCGGGCGCCGACGAGTCAGCAGATTGGCCGACTGCGGTAGCGCCGCTGCGTCGCAAGTTGCCGGACGTCGGGTGGTCCAGCCTCAGCCTGAGCATGCCGGACGCTCACAATGACGGTGTTTTCGCCCGCGCTGCGGATGCCCCGGCCGCCGCGAGTGCTGGCGACAAAGCCAAGGACGCAGCAGTGAAAGCGCCTGATCCTGCGGTCACCGCTGAAGCCGAAGCTGCGGCCGCCGCCGAACAGGCCGCAGCCCAGGCCGAGATGGCCAAGGCCAGCGCCGAAAAAATCTTCGCCCGGATCGACAGCGCCGTGGCGTTCGCCCAGCAGAACAAGGCCCGCAGCATCGTCCTCCTCGGCCACGGCAGCGGCGCTTATTGGGCGGCGCGTTACATGAGCGAGCGGCCCTCGCCGGCCGTTCAACGCCTGGTAATGGTTACGGCCGTGGACACCGGCAAGGAAACGCCGTCGCTGATGGAGCTGCTGCCCACGCTGAAAGTCCCGACGGCAGACTTCGTCAACAAAGATCGCTCGGTACCACGTCAGCAGGCACAAGACCGCCTGGACGCCAGCAAACGAAGCAAAAACGCGCGATTTACTCAGGTGGCGTTGAGCGCGATTCCGGGTAATTCGGCGATGGAGCAGGATCAACTGTTTCGTCGCGTACGGGGTTGGCTGGAAGGGGACGCTGCGAAGTAGCCGATACCGCCTAAGACGCTGCCCGTCCTCCGGGCAGTATCCAAACCCAAAGCGTCAGCGAAACCCTCGCCGATCGCGAATCACACCATAGGCGTGGTGCAGCTCGCGGGTTTTCTCGGTGGCGGCACGAACCTGTATCTGATTGGCGCCACTGCCGGCGATTTTGTCCGGGTGGTGCCGACTCAGCAATCGACGGTAGGCGCGCTTGATCTGCGCAGGTTCCGCATCCGCTTTCACGCCCAGCAAACGCAGCGCGTCCTGATACTCGCCGCCACTGCTGGCGGGAGCGCCCCGCGAACGCTGCTCGTCTTCGGTCGATGACAACCCTTCGACTTTGCCCGCAGGCCAGCCCAGCCATTTGCCCCACAGCACAATCAATTCGCGCTCGGTGCGCGACGCTCTGCCATCCGCCCACGCCATGCGCCAACACGCACGCAACACACCTTCTGCCGCATGGGGTTGGTTTTTCAGGCGCGTAAGGTGGACGCGCAAATTATCGCGCCCGTCCTTGCCCCGATTGAACGCCTGAATCGCCCTCCGTTGCGCCGACTCGCTGAGGTCCAGTCGGCGCATTTCAACGCGCGCCTGCTGGATATGCCCGTCGACCACCCGACCCTCGCTCTTCGCCAGACGGCCCAGCAGCATGAAAATAAGCTCGTCATCGCGTGGCACGGTGCGGCCATTGGCACGCTCGCGCATCTCCGCCCAGCTGCGGAAATGCAGCCGCCGATCAAGCGCCTGTCCCAGAAGCGCTCCGAGCATGGCTCCGGGAATGCTGGCAATCAGATACCCGACGCCACCGCCGACCACCGTGAATGGCCACAACATCTAAGGCTTCACCGCAAGCATCTGCTCGACTTCTGCCAGGCGCTCATGGGTACCGACATCCACCCAGCGACCGGCAAAACGTTCGCCGGTCACCAGGCCTTTCGCCATGGCGTCACGTAATAGTGGGGCCAGCTTGAACGCGCCCCCGGTGCAGCCCGCGAAGAGTTGCGGGTGCAGCACCGCGATACCGCTGTAGGTCAGGCGCGGCTGAGCCGCGTCGTCGTGCACCTGCCCGTCAACCAGCGCGAAATCGCCGCCGGGGTGATGCAGCGGATTGTCGACCAGCACCAGATGGGCAAGCCCCTTGAGCGGTTTCATCAATGAGCTGAAATCGAAGTCGACCCAAATATCACCGTTGACGACCAGAAAGGGCTCGTCACCCAGCAGTGACAGGGCACGAAAGATTCCGCCACCCGTCTCCAGCGGCTCGCCCTCAGGGGAGTAGCGGATGTTCAGACCCCACGGGCGACCGTCGCCCAGATGATCCTCGATCTGCTGACCCAACCACGCATGGTTGATCACAACGTCTTCAACGCCAGCCGATTTGATCGCGCGCAGGTGATATTCAATCAATGGAACGCCGCCGGCACGCACCAGCGGTTTGGGCGTGTGCAGGGTCAGCGGGCGCAGGCGCTCGCCTTTGCCCGCCGCCAGAATCATCGCTTTCATGCGGCCCTCATCAAGACAATCTTCAAGTGCAGTCCCTCTTCAAGTGCAGTCCATTCCATTACACAACAGATGCCGGTTTTGCCTGTGTCAGTTTTGTATGGCCAAGGCTGGTCAACAGATTACTCAACTCAACCAGCTCCGGGCGTCGCGCCAACACCGCTTCTATATAGGAAAAGAAGCGCGGTACGTCGGCGAGGTAGCGTGGCTTGCCGTCACGGTGGCAGATGCGGGCGAAAATACCGATCACCTTCAAATGCCGCTGCACGCCCATCAAATCACTGGCGCGACGGAATTCTTCGAACTCGTCCTGAACCGGGATGCCCGCCGCAGCGGCCTTGTTCCAATACAGCTCGAGCCAGCCCGCGACGCGCTCCTCCGGCCAGCTCAGGAACGCATCCTTGAAGAGGCAAGTGATGTCGTAGGTGACCGGGCCATATACAGCGTCCTGAAAATCCAGCACGCCAGGGTTCGGTTCGCTGAGCATCAGATTGCGCGGCATGTAATCGCGGTGCACCAGCACCTTCGGCTGGGCCAGCGCGCTCTCGATCAGCAGATCGCTGACCGTCTGCCAACTGGCCTGCTGCGCCTGATCGAACTCCACGCCCAGATGACGCTTCACGTACCACTCGGGAAACAGCTCCAGCTCGCGGCGCAGCAGCGCCACGTCGTAACTGGGCAACGGTGCGTCCATCGGCAGTTGCTGGTAGGCGAGCAAGGCGTCGATTGCGTCAATGATCAGCTGATCGGCGTTACGCTCGTCGATGACATCCAGATAGGTCTGACGACCCAGGTCATTCAACAAAAGGAAGCCCTGATTCAGGTCTTCGGCATAAATTTTCGGAACATTAATGCCCGACCCGCTCAATAAATGAGCAATATCCACGAAAGGTTTGCAGTTTTCCTGGGGTGGCGGCGCGTCCATGACAATAAAAGTGCGGCCCTCCCCCTCCCAGCGAAAGTAGCGCCGGAAACTGGCGTCGCTACTGGCGGCAGTCAACGTGGCCGGGGGTATCGGGCCCCAGCCCTGGGCCTTAAATAAAAGCGGGAGCTGCTCATCGAGCCAAACTTTCAGGTGTTGCAGGCGTACATCTTGATCTGGCATTGCAAGGGTCTCCGACGGCGCTAGCCGTCAAGCGGGTCATGCTTTATTATCCGACATCTTTTTCAGCCCATCGAGAGGCGTGCGGCCCCCCCGCGGGCAGATGGCGCGCAGGAAGCCCGGACTAATAAGATGGCATTGAAATCCCCCGCGTTTCGTAAAAAATTTCCGTTGCTCGTAACCGGCAGTTTGCTGGCGATGCAACCCCTGGCCGTCCCCTATGTGGTTGCCGCCGAACAGTATGACTGCTCGGTGTCTGCAACAGGTGCATGGGATTGCTCTCCGAAAACCAACGCAGCCCAGTTGCCTCCGCGCCCCGTGCACGACGCCAACAGTGTTTCGTCCAACAGCAACACGGCAGATGGCGCTCAGACGACCACCACCTCCGATGGCGAAGTCGTGCCCAAAACGATGCTGGTCACCGAGGCCAAGGGCCGTGGCCTGAAGTCGCGAAGTGCCGATTACAGTCACCTGGACTGGGTTCCGCGCGAGAAGCTGACCGCAGCCCAACTGGCTGAGACCGGTCCGTACTGCTCGGGCGCCTACATCGAACCGATCCGTCCGGGCATGGACGACAAGACGCCGAAGAGCGACGCACCGACTTTCATCGGCGCCAAGGCTTCGCGTTATCAGCAGGAAGAACAGGTTGCGACCCTGGCCGGTGACGTCGTCCTGCGCCAGGGCAGCATGCAGGTCGAGGCTGACGAAGCCAGCCTGCATCAGGCCGAGAACCGTGGCGAGCTGAACGGCGATGTCCGTTTGCGCGACAACGGCGCCCTGATCGTCGGCGACCACGCTGAAGTCCAGCTCGATACCGGCGAAGCCAAAGTCGACAACGCCGAGTACGTGCTGCACAAAAACAACGTTCGCGGTAACGCGCTGTATGCGCGTCGCGCGGAGAACGCGATCATCCGTTTGAAGGACGGCACGTACACCACGTGCGAACCGAACAGCAACGCGTGGACCGTGAAGGGCAACAACATCACCCTGAACCCGGCCACCGGTTTCGGTACTGCCACCAACGCCACGCTGCGCGTTCATGACATTCCGATCCTGTACACGCCGTACATCTACTTCCCGATCGACGACCGTCGCCAGTCCGGTTTCCTGCCACCGACCATCGGCACGAACACCGACACGGGCTTCTCGTTGCTCACCCCGTACTACTTCAACCTAGCGCCAAACTACGACGCCACGTTGTACCCGACCTACATGGCCAAGCGTGGCATGTTGCTGGAAGGCGAGTTCCGTTACCTGACCAAGAGCAGCGAAGGTCAGTTCGGTGCGGCTTACCTGAACGACGACAACGACGATCGCAAGCTGCAGTCGGACTACAAAGACACCCGCTGGTTGATCAACTGGCAAGATCGCAGCGGTCTGGATTCGCGTCTGACCAGCAAGATCGACTACACCAAGGTCAGTGATCCTTACTACTTTAAGGATCTGAAAAGCGGTCAGGAAGGCGTTACGAATCACGACTTCCTGAATCAGCAAGGTGCGCTCTACTACCGTGGCGACAGCTACACCGCCACGCTGAATGCCCAGCAGTATCAGCTGACCACCATTACACAAATCACGCCTTATGCCCGCCTGCCTCAGCTAACGCTGAACGGTACGCTGCCGTATCGTCCCGAAGGCTTCAAGTTCGATTACGAGACCGAGCTGGTTCGCTTTGATCGTGATCTGCGTAATGGCCAGTACAGCGACGAAGACGGCATCCTCAGCAATCGCCTCGACACAAACGTTTCCGGGCTGGCGCGTGCAAACGGCGATCGTCTGAACCTGGCGCCTTCGATCAGCCTGCCGCTGACCGCGAGCTACGGTTTTGTAACGCCTAAGCTTAAATACGTTTACACCCAGTACGATCTGGACCTGGACGCGCAGGGCAAACGTACGTTGCTGGCCGATGAGACATACCGCAGTAGCGAGAATCGCAGCGTTCCGATCTTCAGCGTCGACAGCGGCTTGTACTTTGATCGCAACACCAACTGGTTCGGTAAAAACTACCGTCAGACCCTGGAACCTCGTGCGTACTACCTCTACGTTCCAGAGAAAGATCAGACCGACATTCCGGTTTTCGACTCGGGTGAAACCACGTTCAACTACGCCTCGCTGTTCCGCGACAACCGTTTCGTCGGCTCCGACCGTATCGGTGACGAAAACAAACTGTCGCTGGGCGTGACCAACCGCTGGATCGAAGACAACGGTTTCGAACGTCAGCGCGTGAGCATTGGTCAGGCGGTGTACTTTGCGGATCGCAAGGTGCAACTCCCAGGTATTTCCTTCGAAGACCGCAAAGATGCTCAGTCCGACGTGTCACCGTATGCACTTGAGTACGAATACCGCTTCAACCGCGACTGGCGCCTGAACTCCGATTTCAACTGGGATCCAGACAGCCGCAGCACCCGTTCGGGCAGCGCGATGTTCCATTACCAGCCTGAAGACGAACCGGGCAAGATCATCAACGCCGGCTATCGCTATCGTAACGATCAGGTCCGTTACGACCAGACAACTGGTCGCTGGACAGTCGGCGGCGGCGACGCGGTACTTCCGGACGGCTCAGTCATCAAGGATTACTACAAAATCCAGCAGCATGACTTCTCTGTTATCTGGCCGGTTGCGCCGCAATGGAGCGCAATTGCGCGCTGGCAGTTCGATTACAACCGCGACCGTACCCTCGAAGCCTTTGGTGGTTTTGAATATGACAACTGCTGCTGGAAGTTGCGTCTGATCAACCGTTACTGGGTTGATTACGACGAAACGACCCAAGAGGTTGCGCAAAACGAAAAAGGCGACCGCGGCGTCTTCCTACAAATCGTGTTGAAGGGACTTGGCGGCGTTGTTGGCCAAAAAGTTGAAAGCTTCCTCGACAAAGGCATCCAAGGTTATCGTGAACGTGAAGACCAAGCTTTCTGATTGTCTGCGCCCGCTGATGCTGGGCGCGCTGCTTATCGGTACTGTTGCGCACGCTGAAGTGCGCACCATCGACAAGGTAGTTGCCATCGTCGACAACGACGTGGTCATGCAAAGCCAGCTCGACCAGCGCACCCGTGAGGTTCAGCAAACCATAGCCAAGCGCGGGCAAGGCGTTCCGCCGGCCAGCGCACTGGAGCCTCAGGTTCTGGATCGTCTGATCCTGGAGAACCTGCAGATCCAGATCGGCGAACGCTCCGGCATTCGCATCAGCGATGAAGAACTGAACCAGGCGGTTGCCACCATTGCTCAGCGCAACAACATGAGTGTTGATCAGTTCAAGGCTGCTCTGACCCACGACGGGCTGTCCTACACCAGCGCACGTGAGCAGATCCGCCGGGAAATGATCATCAGCCGTGTGCGTCAGCGCCGGGTTGCCGAGCGCATTCAGGTCTCGGAGCAGGAAGTGAAAAACTTCCTCGCTTCCGACATGGGCAAAGCTCAGTTTTCCGAAGAGTTCCACCTGGCCAACATTTTGATCCCGACGCCGGACAGTGCATCGTCGGATCAGATCCAGGCCGCTGCAGCCAAAGCCAAGGACCTTTACGGCAAGCTGCAACAGGGTGCGAACTTCGAGCAGATGGCGATTGCGTCATCGGCCAGCGAAAGCGCACTGGACGGTGGCGACATGGGCTGGCGTAAGGCCGCTCAGCTGCCGCCTCCGTTCGGCGACATGCTTTCATCGATGCGTCCGGGAGAGGTCACTCCTCCGGCACGCACGCCGGGCGGCTTCATCATCCTGAAACTGCTGGAGAAACGCGGCGGCGAGACTCAGACCCAGATGCGCGACGAGGTTCACGTTCGTCACATCCTGATCAAGCCAAGCGAAATCCGCAGCCCGGCTGAAACCAAGCTGCTTGCGCAACGGATCTATGACCGCATCCAGAATGGCGAAGACTTCGGCGAACTGGCGAAGAGCTTTTCCGAAGACCCGGGTTCAGCGCTGAATGGCGGCGACATGAACTGGGTGGACCCGCGCTCGCTGGTTCCGGAGTTCCGCGACGTCATGAACGAGACGCCTCAGGGCGTTGTGTCCAAGCCGTTCGAGACTCAATTCGGCTGGCACGTTCTGGAAGTCCTCGGCCGTCGCTCGACTGACAGCACCAGTCAGGCCCGTGAGCAACAGGCGATGACCGTGCTGCGTAACCGCAAGTACGACGAAGAACTGCAAACCTGGCTGCGTCAGATCCGTGATGAAGCCTACGTCGAGATCAAGCTCCCCGGAGCTGATCAGGCGGCCAAGTGAAACCCCAGCGTTTCGCCCTGACACCCGGCGAGCCGGCCGGCATTGGTCCTGACCTTTGCCTGCTGCTCGCCGCGCAGTCCCAGCCCCATCCCCTGATTGCCATTACCAGCTGCGACCTGCTCACCGAGCGGGCCGCACAGTTGGGCGTGGCTGTCAGCCTGATTCCCGTCACACCCGCCGCATGGCCTGATGTCCCCGCCCCTGCTGGCAGTCTGTATGTATGGGACACGCCGGTTCAGGCGCCGGTCATTGCCGGGCAACTGAACAAAGCCAACGGCGGTTTCGTGCTCGAAACCCTGACCCGAGCGGGCCAGGGCTGCATGGACGGCCACTTTGCCGGCATGATCACGGCACCCGTGCACAAGGGCGTGATCAACGACAGCGGCATCGCGTTCTCCGGCCACACTGAATTCCTTGCCGAGCTGACCCACACCGAACAAGTGGTGATGATGCTGGCAACCGGTGATCTGCGCGTAGCGCTGGTGACCACTCACCTGCCCCTGCGTGACGTTGCCGATGCGATCACTGCTGAACGGCTGGAGCGCGTGACGCGCATCCTGCACGCGGATCTGGTCAACAAGTTCGGCATCGCCCGCCCGCGGATTCTGGTCTGTGGCCTGAACCCGCACGCTGGTGAGAGCGGCCACCTGGGCCGCGAAGAAATCGACATCATCGAACCTACTCTGGCGCGTCTGCGCAGCGAGGGCCTGGATTTACATGGCCCGCTGCCTGCCGACACGCTCTTCACCCCCAAATATCTGGAGCACTGCGACGCAGTGCTGGCGATGTACCACGACCAGGGCCTGCCCGTGCTGAAGTACAAAGGCTTCGGCGCCGCGGTCAACATCACGCTGGGCCTGCCGATCATTCGCACCTCCGTGGATCACGGCACGGCGCTGGATCTGGCGGGCACCGGCAAGATCGACACCGGCAGCCTCAGGGTCGCTCTGGAAACCGCCTATCAGATGGCCGAGACCCATTCATGAACGAGCAATACCAACACAAGGCGCGCAAGCGTTTTGGCCAGAACTTCCTGCATGACGCTGGCGTGATCGACAAGATCCTGCGCTCCATTCGTGCCAAGGCCGAAGACCGCATGCTGGAAATCGGCCCGGGGCAAGGTGCTCTGACCGCAGGCCTGCTGAGCAGCGGCGCGCAACTGGACGTCGTCGAGCTCGACAAAGACCTCGTGCCGATCCTCATGCATCAGTTCGGCAGCAAACCGAACTTCAGCCTGCATCAGGGTGACGCGCTGAAGTTCGACTTCACCAGCCTGAATGCCGCACCCAACAGCCTGCGTGTCGTCGGTAACCTGCCGTACAACATCTCGACGCCGCTGATTTTCCATCTGCTGCAGAACGCCCACCTGATCCGCGACATGCACTTCATGCTGCAGAAAGAAGTGGTCGAGCGACTGGCAGCAGGTCCGGGTGGCGGGGATTGGGGTCGCCTGTCGATCATGGTTCAGTATCACTGCCGTGTGGAACATCTGTTCAACGTCGGCCCCGGTGCATTCAATCCGCCGCCAAAAGTGGATTCCGCCATCGTTCGCCTGGTGCCCCACGACACCCTGCCGCACCCGGCAAAAGATCACCGCGTGCTTGAGCGCGTCGTCCGTGAAGCGTTCAACCAGCGCCGCAAGACACTGCGCAATACATTGAAAGCCCTGCTGACCAGCGAAGAGATCACCGAAGCCGGTGTCGATGGCAGCCTGCGTCCGGAGCAGCTGGACCTCGCGGCGTTTGTGCGCCTGGCCGACAAGCTCACCGAAAAGCCTGTCGTCGCCTGACCTTCTCGGGACGTGTCCGGTCAAAGCCTCAGTGCTTGCTTATCCGTGACATGTCCTAGACTGACTTTCAACCTGGCCACTTCCGGCTTTCCCCGCTTTCGCTTTTAAGGCCTCTTGCATGTCTGATTCTCGTTACCAGGTCGACGTCAGCGTCGAGACCCGTTTCCTAGCAGAACAATCGCAGCCTGAGCACAATCGCTTCGCTTTCGCCTACACCATCACCGTACACAACAACGGTGAACTGCCCGCAAAGTTGCTGTCACGCCATTGGGTGATCACCGACGGCGACGGTCAGGTTGAAGAGGTTCGCGGCGACGGCGTCGTAGGCCAGCAGCCGCTGATCCAGCCCGGACAAAGCCACACCTATACGAGCGGTACCGTGATGACCACCAAGGTGGGCAACATGCAGGGTACTTATCAAATGCTCGGAGAAGACGGCAAGCGCTTCGACGCCGTCATCGCCCCGTTCCGTCTGGCCGTCCCGGGGGCGCTTCACTGATGGCGGTCTACGCAGTCGGTGATCTGCAAGGCTGCCTTGAGCCGTTGAAGTGCCTGCTCGAACGCGTTGCCTTCGAGCCCGGCAAAGACACGCTCTGGCTGGTCGGCGACCTCGTCAACCGAGGACCGCAATCACTGGAAACCCTGCGTTACCTCTACGCCATGCGCGACTCGATCGTCTGCGTGCTGGGCAATCATGACCTGCACCTGCTGGCGGCCGGCCGCAATATCGAGCGCCTGAAGAAAGGCGACACGCTGCGGGAGATTCTGGAAGCCCCGGACGCCGTCAAGCTGCTCGACTGGCTGCGCCAGCAGAAGCTGATGCATTACGATGCCGAGCGCGACATCGCACTGGTGCATGCCGGGATCCCGCCGCAATGGACGCTGAAAAAGGCGCTGCGCTGCGCCGAAGAAGTGGAACAGGCGTTGCGCGATGACAATCGGTTCGAACCCTTTCTCGACGGCATGTACGGCAACGAGCCTGCGAAGTGGGACAAGGATCTGCAGGGCGTCACCCGACTGCGCGTCATCACCAATTACTTCACGCGCATGCGTTTTTGCACCAGCGACGGCAAGCTCGATCTCAAGAGCAAGGAAGGCCTCGACAGCGCGCCGGCCGGTTACGCGCCATGGTTCAAGCACAAAGAGCGCAAGACCAAAGGTGTGAGTATCATTTTCGGCCACTGGGCCGCGCTTGAAGGCCGATGTGACGAACCCGGTGTGTATGCGCTGGACACGGGCTGTGTCTGGGGTGGCGCAATGACGATGCTCAATGTCGACACCCGCGCGCTGATCCGCTGCGAATGCGACGAGCGTGGCAACGTAAAGGCGCCCGCCCCTGTGGCATCTCCCGTCATCCCGCCGATTCCACTGCAGCAGTAAATTCTCCCTACGTTCTCGACCGTTCGAGGACCCGACGGCCCAGGAGCCCGAGCCATGACTGACTTCAAACGCATCTCACCCGAACAAGTCCACGCCCTGCGCGAACAAGGCGCTGTGCTGGTGGACGTACGTGACGCGCAGACCTATGCGACCCAGCACATTCCAGATTCCCATCACCTCGACAACCATTCCATCGCCGACTTCATTCGCCAGGCCGATCTGGATAAACCGCTGGTCGTCCTCTGCTATCACGGCAACTCCAGCCAGAGTGCAGCAGCCTATCTTGTAGGTCAGGGCTTCTCCGAGGTCTACAGCATGGATGGCGGTTTCGAGTTGTGGAAAAGCAAATTTCCTGAAGAAACCGCGCAAGGCTGATCGAAAAATATTTTTGCTGACCGCTATCCCGCGTCCTACGCGGGCTCGCGCCCTCATCTGACGAACGGGTATACCCTCTTCATCCCCATTGCTTCTTTCTGTGCCCGAATCCGAACTACTCTTAGCCTCAGGCCATCCGAATCAGGGGAGAGCCGGTACACCGGCGCGTGGGTCATCGGTAGCTACTTTTATGGTGTTTGGGGGGTAATGGCAGCCGCGTGATCGGCTTCCATCCAGCATCGACTGACGATCCGCCGCCGGCTCCACGTATCGAGCGAGGTGACGTCATGAGTATTTTTAGCCACTTCCAACAACGCTTTGAATCGACACGGCAGGAAGAGCTCTCGCTACAGGAATATCTGGAGCTCTGCAAAACCGACCGCAGCGCATACGCTTCCGCCGCAGAACGTCTGCTGATGGCCATCGGCGAGCCTGAGTTGTTCGACACATCGACCAATTCCAGGCTGTCCAGAATCTTCTCCAACAAGGTCATTCGGCGCTATCCGGCGTTCGAGGATTTCCACGGCATGGAGGACTGCATCGAGCAAATCGTCTCGTACTTCCGCCACGCCGCGCAGGGCCTGGAAGAGAAGAAACAGATCCTTTACCTGCTCGGCCCGGTAGGTGGCGGCAAGTCGTCCCTGGCTGAAAAACTCAAAACGCTGGTCGAAAAAGTACCGTTCTACGCCATCAAAGGGTCGCCGGTTTTCGAATCTCCTTTGGGCCTCTTCAAACCCACCGAAGACGGGACGATCCTCGAAGAGGACTACGGCATCCCGCGCCGGTACCTGAACACCATCATGTCGCCCTGGGCGACCAAACGACTGGCCGAGTTCGGCGGCGACATCAGTCAATTCAAGGTGGTGAAGCTCTACCCCTCCATTCTTAACCAGATCGCCGTCGCCAAAACCGAGCCCGGTGACGAGAACAACCAGGACATTTCGGCGCTGGTGGGCAAGGTCGATATCCGCAAGCTCGAGGAATACCCACAGAACGACGCCGACGCTTACAGCTATTCAGGCGCGCTGTGCCGGGCCAACCAGGGCCTGATGGAATTCGTGGAAATGTTCAAGGCGCCGATCAAGGTGCTCCACCCGCTGCTGACCGCCACCCAGGAAGGTAACTACAACAGTACCGAAGGCCTGGGCGCGATTCCGTTCACCGGTATTCTGCTGGCCCACTCCAACGAATCGGAATGGCACAGCTTCCGCAACAACAAGAACAACGAAGCCTTCATCGACCGGATCTACATCGTCAAGGTGCCCTACTGCCTGCGGACCAGTGACGAGATCAAGATTTACGACAAGTTGCTGTTCAACAGCTCACTGGCCAAAGCCCATTGCGCACCCGACACCCTGAAAATGCTCGCGCAGTTCACCGTCCTATCGCGGCTTAAAGAGCCGGACAACTCCAACATCTATTCGAAGATGAGGGTCTACGACGGCGAGAACCTCAAGGACACCGACCCGAAAGCCAAGTCGATTCAGGAGTACCGCGACAGCGCCGGTGTCGACGAAGGCATGAACGGCCTCTCAACACGGTTTGCGTTCAAGATCCTGTCGAAGGTCTTCAACTTCGATCCTCACGAAATCGCCGCCAACCCGGTTCACTTGCTGTACGTGCTGGAGCAGCAGATTGAGCAGGAGCAGTTCCAGGCTGAAACCCGCGAGCGGTATCTGCGCTTCATCAAGGAATATCTGGCGCCGCGGTACATCGAGTTCATCGGCAAGGAAATCCAGACCGCGTACCTCGAGTCCTACAGCGAGTACGGTCAGAACATTTTTGACCGCTACGTGCTGTACGCCGACTTCTGGATTCAGGACCAGGAATATCGCGACCCGGAAACCGGCGAGATCCTCAATCGCGTTGCGCTGAACGAAGAACTGGAGAAGATCGAAAAACCGGCGGGGATCAGCAACCCGAAAGACTTCCGCAACGAGATCGTCAACTTCGTGCTGCGTGCCCGCGCCAACAACAACGGCAAGAACCCGACATGGCTGAGCTACGAGAAGCTGCGGGTCGTGATCGAGAAGAAAATGTTCTCGAATACCGAAGATCTGCTGCCAGTCATCAGCTTCAACGCCAAGGCCAGTAAAGAGGATCAGCAGAAGCACAACGACTTCGTCACACGAATGGTCGAGCGGGGCTACACCGATAAACAGGTAAGGCTTCTTTCCGAATGGTACCTACGGGTCCGGAAATCGCAGTAAGGCAGCTGCAAGCGTCAAGCTACGAGCTGCAAGGACAAGCACATCAAATCTGATTTCCGGATGACTGCTTCGACTTGCAGCTTGGGGCTCACAACTTGAAGCTCCCCGGAGGGGCCTATGAGCTATGTGATCGACCGACGTCTCAATGGCAAGAACAAGAGCACGGTAAATCGGCAGCGCTTTCTTCGCCGGTACCGTGACCACATCAAGAAGGCAGTTGAAGAAGCCGTCAGTCGGCGCTCTATCACCGATATGGAGCACGGCGAACAGATCAGCATTCCGGGGCGGGATATCGACGAGCCGGTGTTGCACCATGGTCGCGGCGGCAAACAAACGGTTGTTCATCCGGGCAACAAAGAGTTCACCACCGGTGAGCACATCGCACGTCCTCAGGGTGGTGGCGGTGGCAAAGGGCCTGGCAAGGCGGGCAATTCCGGCGAAGGCATGGATGAGTTCGTGTTCCAGATCACTCAGGAAGAATTTCTCGAATTCATGTTCGAGGACCTGGAGCTGCCCAATCTGGTCAAGCGCAACCTGAGCGGCACTGACACCTTCAAGACCGTTCGCGCGGGCATCAGTAACGAAGGCAACCCTTCACGGATCAACATCATCCGCACATTGCGCTCGGCACATGCGCGGCGTATCGCGCTGTCTGGCAGCAGCCGGGCCAAACTCCGCCAGGTTCAGGCTGAACTTGAACGGCTGAGGATCGAGGAGTCCGACAACTTCGGTGACATTCAGGAACTGGAAATCGAGGCGGCGAAGCTTCAAGCGCGCATTCGTCGCGTCCCGTATCTGGACACCTTTGACCTCAAATACAACCTGCTTGTCAAACAGCCGAACCCCAGCTCCAAAGCCGTGATGTTCTGTCTGATGGATGTTTCCGGCTCGATGACCCAGGCGACCAAGGACATTGCAAAGCGCTTCTTCATCCTGCTGTACCTGTTCCTCAAGCGTAACTACGACAAGATCGAGGTCGTCTTCATCCGCCACCACACCAGTGCGCGGGAAGTCGACGAAGAGGAGTTTTTCTATTCACGGGAAACCGGCGGCACCATCGTCTCCAGCGCATTGAAGCTGATGCAGGAAATCATGGCCGAGCGATACCCAACCAACGAATGGAATATCTACGCAGCCCAAGCCTCGGATGGCGACAACTGGAACGATGACTCACCCATTTGCCGCGACATCCTGATCAAACAGATCATGCCGTTCGTGCAGTACTACACCTACGTCGAAATCACCCCGCGCGAACATCAGGCGCTGTGGTTCGAATACGAGCGCATCGGCGAAGCCTTCGCCGACACGTTCGCCCAGCAGCAGCTGGTCTCTGCCGGTGATATCTATCCGGTGTTCCGTGAACTCTTCCAGCGCAGGTTAGTGACATGACCGCTAGAGAGCAGAAGCGCCAACCCCTCTCCACGGGTTCAGAGTGGACGTTCGAACTGATCCAGGCGTACGACCGGGAGATCAGCCGCATCGCCGAACGTTATGCGCTGGACACTTACCCCAACCAAATCGAAGTGATCACCGCCGAGCAGATGATGGACGCCTATGCGTCCGTCGGCATGCCGTTGGGTTATCACCACTGGTCCTACGGCAAGCACTTCCTTAGTACCGAAAAATCCTACTCGCGCGGGCAGATGGGTCTGGCCTACGAGATCGTCATCAACTCCGACCCGTGCATCGCCTATCTGATGGAAGAGAACACCATCTGCATGCAGGCACTGGTCGTGGCCCATGCCTGCTATGGGCACAACAGTTTCTTCAAGGGCAACTACCTGTTCCGTACCTGGACTGACGCCAGTTCGATCATCGATTACCTCGTGTTCGCCAAGCAGTACATCATGCAGTGCGAAGAGCGTCACGGGATCGATGCGGTCGAGGATCTGCTGGATTCCTGCCACGCGCTGATGAATTACGGCGTCGATCGCTACAAGCGGCCCTACCCGATTTCGGCGGAGGAAGAACGCCGCCGCATGAAGGACCGGGAGGAGCATCTGCAGAAGCAGATCAACGACCTGTGGCGCACGATTCCGAAAAGCGCGAGCAAGAACGACAAAGAGGATTTCTCACGCTTCCCCGCCGAGGCTCAGGAAAACATCCTCTACTTCATCGAAAAACACGCACCGTTACTGGAGCCCTGGCAGCGTGAAGTCGTGCGCATCGTGCGCAAGATCGCCCAGTATTTTTACCCGCAGCGTCAGACTCAGGTGATGAACGAGGGCTGGGCCACGTTCTGGCATTACACGCTTATGAATGATCTGTACGACGAGGGGCTGGTGACTGACGGCTTCATGCTGGAATTCCTGACCTCTCACACCAGCGTTGTCTACCAGCCTGGGTTCGACAGTCCCTACTACAGCGGTATCAATCCCTACACGCTGGGGTTTGCGATGTATCAGGACATCCGGCGGATGTGCGAGCACCCGACTGAGGAAGACCGTCAATGGTTTCCTGATCTGGCCGGCACCGACTGGCTGACGGCGGTGAAGTTTGCGATGAGCAGCTTCAAGGACGAGAGCTTCATCCTGCAGTACCTGTCGCCCAAGGTGATTCGTGACCTGAAGTTGTTCAGCATCCTCGACGATGATCAGAAAGACGATCTCCTCGTGCCTGCCATTCACGATGAAACCGGCTACAAGGTGATTCGTGAAACCCTCGCCGCGCAATACAACCTCGGCAACCGCGAACCCAACGTGCAGATCTACAGCATTGACCGCCGCGGCGACCGCTCCCTGACCCTGCGTCATCAGCAGCACGACCGCAAACCCCTCGGTGACTCCACGGACGAAGTGCTGAAGCACCTGCATCGGTTGTGGGGTTTTGATATCCATCTGGAAACGCTGCAAGGCGACCAGGTGATGAAAGTCCACCATGTGCCGCCGAGAAGCGAACACGCTGACAGTGACTATCCCCGGCTGGACCTGGCGGTCGTCCACTTATAAACCCTGAGTATTTCCAGCCTCCGCGATCGCGACTTAAGGTTTATCCTGTCGCCCTCACGGAGGCTTTTTTATGCAGATTTATAAAGTTGGCGGCGCAGTACGCGATCGCCTGCTTGGCAAACCGGTCACTGATATCGACTGGGTAGTAGTGGGTGCGTCGACCGAAGAGATGCTGGTCAAGGGCTACCGCCCGGTGGGAACGGATTTCCCGGTCTTCCTGCATCCGCTGACCGGTGAGGAATACGCGCTGGCCCGCACCGAACGCAAGACCGGCAAAGGCTACGGCGGCTTTGTTTTTCACGCCCATCCGGACGTCACGCTGGAGCAGGATCTGATCCGCCGCGACCTGACCATCAATGCTATTGCCGAAGACAAAAACGGCCAACTGACTGATCCTTATCACGGCCAGCAGGACTTGGAAGCCCGAGTATTGCGTCACGTTTCCCCCGCGTTCGCCGAAGATCCACTGCGTGTCCTGCGCGTGGCTCGCTTCGCTGCGCGCTATGCCCCTGATGGTTTTACTATCGCCCCGGAAACCCTCGATCTCATGCGTCAGCTGAGCAGCTCAGGTGAACTGGAAGCACTGACACCGGAACGCAGCTGGAAGGAAATTTCCCGCGCGCTGATGGAAAAAGAGCCCCAAGTGTTCATTGAGGTCCTGCGCGAATGCGGCGCCCTGAAAGTGCTGATGCCAGAAGTCGACGCGCTGTTTGGCGTGCCTCAGCCGGAAGCCCATCACCCTGAAATCGACACCGGCGTGCACGTCCTCAGCGTTTTACATCAGTCCGCCCTGCACCGACAGCCGTTAAGCGTGCGTTGGGCGTGCCTGCTGCATGACTTGGGTAAGGGACTCACGCCGCAAGAGGAATGGCCGCGCCACATCGCCCATGAGCACAAAGGGCTCAAAGCGATCAAGGCAATGAACCAGCGTTTCAAGGTGCCAAGGGACTGTCAGGAACTGGCGCTACTGGTGGGCGAATACCACACCCACGGCCATCGCGCGCTGGAATTGAAGCCGTCGACATTGCTGGATTTGCTGCAGAGCTTTGACGTGTATCGCCGACCGCAGCGTTTCGAGGAATTCATCGCCGCCTGCGAAATGGACGCCCGAGGCCGCAAGGGGTTCGAGGAGCGCACGTACCCGCAAGCCGAATATCTGCGCGGTGCTGCCGAGGCGGCCAGACAAGTGGCGGTACAGCCGCTATTGGAGAAAGGTTTTCAGGGCCAACAACTGGGCGAAGCGCTCAAGCGGGAGCGGCTGGATACGCTGAAGGTGTACAAGGCGTCGTATCAGCTTTAAGCCGCCGAGTTGGCTGCGGCACAGTCGAGCTACCTGTAGAAGGCCTGTTATACCGCAGCCAGCAGGAGGGCCGGGGTGAGTTGCTCACCGCGCCATTCGAAGGCAACCGGCCAAAGTTTCTGATCGATGTTCGCGTCGGCCCAAAGCCGGGCGAACGACACGCCGGCCTCAGGGTGCAGACGCTGTGGCGCGATCAGCGACAACGGCCACAGCACGAACGCGTTTTTGAGGATTTCGGCGCGGGGCAGAATCAGGCCGTCGAAATTGCCGACCTGTTCGTCATACAGAAGGACGTCAATATCCAGCGGTAGACCCTTGCGATCGGGGGCATAGCGGCCGTTATCGGCTTCGATGAATTTGAGGCGACGGTCCAGTTCAGTCAGCGGCAGGTCCGTCAGCGCGCTAACCACAAGATTGAAAAATGGCCCGCTCTTGATCCCCACCGGATGACTTTCGAACACCGGCGAGCAGGTCATGTCGGTGAGAAAGCCGGCAAGGGCGTCGAGGCCGGCGCACAGATGGCGCTCCCGCTCGATATTGCTGCCCAGTCCCAGAAAAATCCGTGTCAGCGACATCCGCGCTCGATCTCCACCCCGACGCCCTTCGCCGCTGGCACGGCTCCCGGCTTGGTCAATTTGAGGTGCAGCCAGGGAATGTTGAACTCGCTCATCAGCACTTCGGCCAGTCGCTCGGCAAAGGTCTCGACCAGCTGGAATTGAGAAGCTTCGGCGAATGCCTGAATCCGCGCGGACACACTGGCGTAATCGAGCGCTTTGCTCAGGTCATCGCCTGCGGCTGCAGGCCGATTGTCCCAGGCAAAACTCAGGTCCAGACGCAGGCACTGGCGAATGCCACGCTCCCAGTCGTAGGCGCCGATGATGGTATCGACCTCCAGACCTTCAATGAAAACTCTGTCCAAGCCTATCTCTCCGCTGCACGACAAGGGCGCGATGCGCCGTTAGAATCAAGGCACCCTCGCCCGGAATGGTTACCATGTTTTGGTTACTGGCGGTCCTCGCCTACCTGCTCGGCTCACTGTCCTTCGCCATCCTGATCAGCCGCATAACCGGTCGCCCGGACCCGCGCGCCAGTGGCTCGGGCAACGCCGGCGCCACCAACATGCTGCGCCTGGCCGGCAAGAAACTCGCGGTGCTGACCCTGATTGGCGACGTCTGCAAAGGCATGATTCCGGTGCTGATTGCCAGAGGGTTGGACCTGGACCCGCGGCTGCAAGCCTGGATCGGACTGTGCGCCGTACTGGGGCATCTGTTCCCGTTGTACTTCCGTTTTCGTGGCGGCAAGGGCGTGGCCACTGCCGCCGGCATGTTGCTGGCGTTGTATCCGCCAGCCGCCCTGCTCGCCATCGGCGCCTGGCTGCTGACGTTCTACCTGACCCGCACCAGTTCACTGGCCTCTTTGATCGCCACGCCGCTGACGCTGCCGCTGCTTGCATGGCAGGAGCCCCACGCCTTGCTGCCGATGAGCGTGTTAACGCTGCTCATCGTCTGGCGCCATCGGGGCAATCTACGCGACCTGTTTGCCGGGCGCGAACGGCATTTCTGAAGCGACACACTGTCACGACCCTATCCAGCCGCTTGCACCGCCTTGCCATCAGAGACCTGGCAACTGCTCCATCGGCCAGCGCGCTTGAACCGTAATGCTCAGACTTTCCCTCTGCCCTGCCTGCAAACGCTGGCAGCCGGCAAAGGCGATCATCGCGCCGTTGTCGGTGCAGAACTCAGGCCTGGCGTAATAGACATTCCCACCCAGGCCATCGAGCATCTGCTCCAGCGACAGGCGCAACGCCTTGTTCGCGCTCACGCCGCCGGCGATGACCAGACGCTTGAGTCCGGTCTGCTTCAGCGCGCGTTTGCACTTGATAGTCAAAGTGTCCACCACCGCCTGCTGGAAGGCCAGCGAGATGTCGCAACGGGTTTGCTCGCTGTCGTCCCCGGCGCTCTGGCACTGCTGCCAGGTGTTCAGGGAGAAGGTTTTCAAGCCGCTGAAGCTGAAATCCAGCCCGGGGCGGTCCGTCATCGGACGCGGGAAAACAAAACGCCCGGCCACACCGGATTGCGCCAGACGGGAAATCTCCGGACCGCCGGGGTAATTCAGGCCCATCATCTTCGCGGTTTTGTCGAAGGCTTCGCCGGCGGCGTCGTCCAGGGTTTCGCCAAGCAGCTCGTAAAGACCAATGCCATCGACGCGAACCAGCTGCGTATGGCCGCCTGAAACCAACAAAGCGACGAACGGAAACTCAGGGGGATTTTCCTCCAGCATCGGTGCCAGCAAATGCCCTTCCATGTGGTGGACGCCCAGTGCCGGGATGTCCCACGCAAACGCCAGAGCCTGTGCGCATGAGGCCCCCACCAGCAGAGCCCCTACCAGCCCCGGGCCCGCGGTATAAGCGATGGCATCGATCTCGGTCACGGCGCAGTCGGCCTCGGCCAACACCTGACGAATCAAGGGCAGCATGCGTTTTACGTGGTCACGGGAGGCGAGCTCCGGTACCACGCCGCCATAGACGCGGTGCAGGTCGATCTGGCTGAATAATGCATCGGCAAGCAGCCCGCGTTCGCTGTCGTAGAGCGCGACACCGGTCTCATCGCAGGAAGTTTCCATTCCCAGTACTAGCATGGGGTACGCCTTGTTGGGGCTGAATTCGAAGGCGCGCATAATAGTCGCCGCTCATGCCTGCGACCAGTGCTTTTCGATCAGAGGCTTTGCATTCCGCGAAGCAAGGGGTTAACATCCGCAACCCTTAAAAACCGACGTACTTAGTGCAAGCGTTGCAGTAAGCGTTGACCCCGGTAATGAATGAAGGTAGCTCTGGATGCCAGCCGTCAAAGTTAAAGAGAACGAACCCTTCGACGTAGCTCTGCGTCGTTTCAAGCGCTCCTGCGAAAAAGCCGGTGTTCTGGCTGAAGTTCGTAGCCGCGAATTTTACGAGAAGCCGACTTCTGAGCGTAAGCGTAAAGCAGCAGCTGCTGTTAAGCGTCACGCGAAGAAAGTACAGCGCGAACAGCGCCGCGCCGTTCGTCTGTATTAATACAGACGTCTGACGCAAGCTTCTGCCTTGCCCGGCCTTCAAAGCCGGGCTGTCGGCAGTTGCAGTTTTAGCCTCAAGCAACACCGATCAAGCAACACAAGACAGAGGCTGTTGACGCCGCAGATGCGACCGAGACACACCCCGTCGATTTCCTCCAGCCTGATTCAGGCCGCGTTGGCCCGTCTACACTGACCAAGCAACCGTCGTTACGGTTTGGATTCGCCACGATATTCCTGGCGGGGCGCCTGATGATGAGAACGCCATGGCCGGACTGATTCCCCAAGGTTTTATTGACGACCTCCTGAACCGCACCGACATCGTCGATGTTGTCAGCTCACGCGTTCAATTAAAAAAGACCGGCAAGAACTTCAGCGCCTGTTGTCCTTTCCATAAAGAGAAGACACCGTCGTTCAGCGTCAGCCCGGACAAACAGTTCTATTACTGCTTCGGCTGTGGTGCGGGTGGCAATGCCCTCGGCTTCATCATGGACCACGACAACCTGGATTTCCCTCAGGCCGTCGAAGACCTGGCCAAAGCGGCCGGGATGGAAGTCCCTCGCGAACAAGGTGTAAAAGGGCAAAAGCCCCGGCAGCCTACCGATTCGCCGCTCTACCCCCTATTAACAGCTGCCGCCGATTTTTACCGGGCTGCGCTGAAGAGCCATCCAACGCGAAGATCTGCGGTGGAATACCTGAAAGGCCGCGGCCTGTCAGGCGAGATTGCCCGCGACTTCGGACTGGGCTTCGCCCCTCCTGGCTGGGACAACCTCTACAAACACCTTAGCAGCGATACCCTTCAACAGAAGGCGATGATCGATGCCGGCCTGCTGATCGAAAACGCCGAAACCGGCAAACGCTACGACCGTTTTCGCGACCGGGTGATGTTCCCCATTCGCGACAGTCGCGGCCGCGTGATCGCATTTGGCGGGCGGGTACTGGGCGACGACAAGCCCAAATACCTGAACTCTCCTGAAACCCCGGTGTTTCATAAGGGTCAGGAGTTGTACGGTTTATTCGAAGCTCGCAAATTTAACCGTAACCTGGACGAGATTATCGTCGTCGAAGGCTACATGGACGTTATTGCACTGGCCCAACAAGGTCTGCGCAACGCCGTTGCGACGCTGGGTACGGCGACCAGTGAAGAGCATTTGAAGCGGCTTTTTCGTGTGGTACCGAACGTGCTGTTCTGCTTCGACGGTGATCAGGCTGGCCGAAACGCCGCCTGGCGCGCACTGGAAGCGACGATTCCCGGTCTACAGGATGGCCGGCGCGCGAGGTTTCTGTTTCTCCCCGAGGGCGAGGATCCCGACACCCTTGTGCGCGCCGAAGGCACTGACGCGTTCAAGGCGAGAATCAACCAGCACGCTCAACCGCTGGCTGACTATTTTTTCGAGCAGCTGACCAAGGAGGCCGATCCGCGCTCCCTGGAAGGCAAGGCGCACATGGTGACACTGGCCGCGGCGCTGATCGAAAAAGTGCCGGGCGCCAATTTGCGCGAGCTGATGCGTCGACGCCTCAAAGAAATCACCGGGCTGGACACCGCTGCGGTCAACCAGTTGATGCAGTCCGCCCCGGCGGAAGCTCAGCCCAGCTACGATCCCGGCTTCGATTACGAAGCCGTGCCGGATTACGGCGATTACCAGCAGCATGATTACCAGGCGCAGCAGGAATGGACACCGAACGCGCCGGGCGGTCAGCAGAAGAAATGGGACAAGAAGCCGTGGGACAAAGGCAAGAAATGGGACAAGAACGGCAAGCGTCCTGATTTCGAACCTCGCGGACCACGCACACCGGCGACGGTTGAGCCGCCGGCGCTGACAGCACTCAGAACGTTGCTGCATCACCCTGAACTGTCAGCACAGGTAGCTAACGCTAGTACGTTCGCCGATGAAGAGAACGTGTATTCGCAGCTGCTGGTGGCGCTGATTGACGCTACACAGAAAAACCCGAAGCTGCGAACGATGCAATTGATTGCCCGCTGGCATGGCACCGATCAAGGACGATTATTGCGTCAACTGGCAGAAAAGGAATGGCTGATCTCGGCCGATAACCTTGAACAACAGTTTTTCGACACTATAACTAGCTTGTCTGCCCGCCAACGCGAGCGACATCTGGAGCAATTGATCAGGAAGGAACGGCAGTCAGGCCTGAGCGCAGAAGAAAAAGTTCAGCTGCTCAACCTGTTAAATCGCAAAGTTCCTGCACAAACCCCGACCTCAACTGGCGTGTGAGGTCATAGCTCGGGTATAATCCCCGGCTTGTTTTTTGCCCGCCAAGACCTTCAGTGGATAGGGTGTTATGTCCGGAAAAGCGCAACAGCAGTCTCGTATCAAAGAGTTGATCACCCTGGGTCGTGAGCAGAAGTATCTGACTTACGCAGAGGTCAACGACCACCTGCCTGAGGATATTTCAGATCCAGAGCAGGTGGAAGACATCATCCGCATGATCAACGACATGGGGATCCCCGTACACGAGAGTGCTCCGGATGCGGACGCCCTTATGTTGGCCGACGCCGACACCGACGAGGCAGCCGCTGAAGAAGCCGCTGCTGCGTTGGCTGCGGTTGAGACCGACATCGGTCGCACGACTGACCCAGTGCGCATGTATATGCGTGAAATGGGTACCGTCGAGCTTCTGACACGTGAAGGCGAAATCGAAATCGCCAAGCGTATCGAAGAAGGCATCCGTGAAGTGATGGGCGCAATTGCGCACTTCCCTGGCACTGTCGATCACATTCTCTCCGAGTACACCCGCGTCACCACCGAAGGCGGTCGCCTGTCCGACGTCCTGAGCGGCTATATCGACCCGGACGACGGCATCGCGCCGCCAGCCGAAGTCCCGCCGCCAGTCGATCCGAAGGCCGAGAAGGTCGAAGGTGCTGACGACGAAGAGGAAGACGCGTCCGACGATGAAGAGGACGAGGTCGAGAGCGGCCCGGACCCAGTCATCGCCGCCCAGCGCTTCGGTGCGGTTTCAGACCAGATGGCCATTGCCGTCAAGGCGCTGAAAAAGCACGGCCGCGGCAGCAAGCAGGCCAACGCTGAACTGCTGGCTCTGGCCGAGCTGTTCATGCCGATCAAGCTGGTTCCAAAGCAGTTTGAAGGTCTGGTTGAGCGAGTTCGCGGTGCCCTCGAGCGTCTCCGTGCACAAGAGCGCGCCATCATGCAGCTGTGTGTTCGTGATGCACGCATGCCGCGCGCCGACTTCCTGCGCCAGTTCCCGGGCAATGAAGTTGACCAGAGCTGGACCGATGGGCTGGCCAAAGGCAAAAGCAAATACGCTGAAGCCATTGGTCGTCTTCAAGCCGACATCCAGCGTTGCCAGCAGAAGCTAACCGCGCTGGAAGAAGAAACCGGCCTGACCATCCTGGAAATCAAGGACATCAACCGTCGGATGTCGATCGGTGAGGCCAAGGCCCGCCGCGCGAAGAAAGAAATGGTTGAAGCCAACCTGCGTCTGGTGATCTCGATCGCCAAGAAGTACACCAACCGTGGCCTGCAATTCCTCGATCTGATCCAGGAAGGCAACATCGGTCTGATGAAGGCGGTCGACAAGTTCGAATACCGTCGTGGTTACAAGTTCTCGACGTACGCCACCTGGTGGATTCGTCAAGCGATCACGCGCTCGATCGCTGACCAGGCACGCACCATTCGTATCCCGGTGCACATGATCGAGACGATCAACAAGCTCAACCGTATTTCCCGCCAGATGTTGCAGGAAATGGGTCGCGAACCCACGCCGGAAGAGCTGGGCGAACGCATGGAAATGCCTGAGGACAAGATCCGCAAGGTATTGAAGATCGCTAAAGAGCCGATCTCCATGGAAACCCCGATCGGCGATGACGAAGATTCGCACCTGGGTGACTTCATCGAAGACTCGACCATGCAGTCGCCAATCGATGTCGCCACCGTAGAGAGCTTGAAAGAAGCGACGCGCGAAGTGCTGTCGGGTCTCACCGCCCGTGAAGCCAAGGTTCTGCGTATGCGTTTCGGTATCGACATGAACACCGACCACACCCTTGAGGAAGTCGGCAAGCAGTTCGATGTTACCCGTGAACGTATCCGTCAGATCGAAGCCAAGGCGTTGCGCAAGCTGCGTCACCCGACGCGTAGCGAACACCTGCGTTCGTTCCTCGACGAGTAAGCGAAGCGTCATACCAAAACCCCCGGCATTGCTGGGGGTTTTGCGTTTTAAGGAATAAATTTCCGGCAGAGTGCCACTGTTGTCCAGCCCGACTACACTCGGTTGATTCTCATCCATAAATCACCGAGGCTGCCATGATCTGGATGCCGGCCATTGCTCTCTTATGCGTGCTCGCTCCCGCTGCTGTCACTGCCCAAGCATCGATTTACGACGGGGAAAACGGGCAAACGATGCAGCAAGAGTGGCTACCCGGCGAGGATATAGAGTCCGGAGATGCAGCCGGGATAAGCCGCCATCTTCCCACGGAGTTGAGCAGCGACCGATTCGTCGGTGTCGATCAAAGTCGCCAACCCGGACAGTTCAGCGGACTGGATGATCTTCCCTCCGCATCACAGGCGGACACCCACTCCAGTGAGCGCAGCAAGCTCTGGCACGAATTTCTGCTCATCGGACTTCCAGGATTATTGTTCCTGACGACGGTGCTGGCCATCGTAGTGCGCATCAACCGTCGTCTCAGTTCGGAAATCTCACGCCGAATTTCCCTGGAGCAGGAGCTGCGCAGCAGCGAATACCATTATCGCGGGATGATCGAGAGCCTTTCGGCCATCGCATGGGAAGCCAATACCCAAGACTATTCCTACAACTACGTCTCGCCCCACGCGCAGGAATTGTTGGGGTATCCGCTGCACCAGTGGCGAAGACCCGGATTCTGGCGAAGCATCGTCCACCCGGACGACGTCGACGACGCGCAGGCCTACTGCGACCGCGAGGTAGCGAAAGGCAATGATCACAGCCTCGATTATCGAGTCCTGAGCGCCGACGGCAGGGTGGTCTGGATTCGAGACATCGTGAGCATGATCGGCTATTGCCGAGAGCCCGTGATGCGCGGACTGATGATCGACATCAGCGAAGCCAAGCAAACCGAAGAGGCGCTGCGTCTTTCAGAAGGGAAGTTCGCCTCGGTGTTCGCGCAGTGCCCCGACATGCTGGTGATTGCACGCCTTTCCGACGGCTGCTTTCTGGAGGCCAATCCGGCATTCGCGGAGCAGATCGGCGTCAGTCCGGCCGACGTTGTCGGACGCGTGCCTTCCGAGCTGGATATATGGGGCATTCCCGACATCGGGCACAGCCTGCTGCAACGCCTTCAAAGGGGCAGCATTCGCAATCTGGAAATGCCATTTCGACGCAGTGATGGCCGCCTGTTCACCGGGCTTCTGTCAGCCGAACCCTTTGATCTGGACTCCACTGCCGCAGTGGTTCTAGTGGTGAGGGACATCACGCCCCTCAAGGAGGCCCAGCAGCAACTGCAAATGTCCGAAGAGAAATTTGCCAAAGCATTCCACTCCTCTCCCGACGGCCTGCTGATTACGCGGCAGAACGACGGCCTTCTGGTGGAGGTGAATGACGGTTTCAGCCGCATTACCGGTTATCACAGCTCGCTGTCGCTGGACCGCACAACCCTTGACCTGAACATCTGGGTAGACCTGAATGAGCGACAGCAACTGCTTGAGCAATTGAGGCGTGATGGGTTCGTGAAGGACTTCACCAGCCACATTCGTCGCAGGGATGGTCAGATCCGCCTGTGCGAGATTTCCGCGCGACCACTGCCGATTGCCGGTGAGGACTGCATGCTCACCATCGCGCGCGACATCACCGACCGCCACCAGATGCAGGAAAAGCTGCAACTGGCCGCGACGGTGTTCGAGAGCACTGCGGAAGGCGTGTTGATTACTGACACCCGGCAGCGGATCAACGCAGTCAACCGGGCCTTCAGCGAGATCACCGGCTACAGCGAACAGGAAGCACTCGGCGACACGCCGCGATTGCTGGCGTCCGGACTCCACGACAGCGCGTTCTACGCCGCCATGTGGTACCAACTGACTGCAGAGGGCCATTGGCAGGGCGAAATCAGCAACCGGCGCAAAAATGGTGAGATCTATCCGAGCTGGCTGACCATCAGCGCTGTGCGCAATCGCGATAAGTTCATCACTCACTTCGTCGCGGTGTTCGCTGATATCTCCAGCCTGAAGCAGGCTCAGGCCCGGCTGGATTATCAGGCGCACCACGATCCCTTGACCGGCCTGCCGAACCGGGCGCTGTTCGAAAGCCGGCTGCACGCCGCGCTGGCTCACTCAAGAGCGGCTCACAGCCTTGGCGCGGTGTTGTTTCTGGATCTGGACCGCTTCAAGCACATCAACGACAGCCTCGGCCACCCGGTCGGCGATCTGTTGCTGAAAAGCATTGCGGTGCGCCTGAAGGAGAATCTGCGCGACATCGACACAGTCGCGCGACTCGGCGGCGATGAATTCATCATCCTGCTGCCCGGCCTGCAGAACCCCGGTGACGCCGAAGCCGTCGCAACCAAGCTGCTCAACAGCTTTTCGGCGCCGTTCCAGGCGGGCGAACACGAATTCTTCATGAGCACCAGCATCGGCAGCGCATTGTTTCCCTCCGACGGCGCCGATGTGGCCACGCTGATCAAGAATGCTGACGCAGCGATGTATCGCTCGAAGGCCAAGGGGCGCAACCGCGTCGAGCACTACACGCGCGATCTGACCGCTCAGGCCAGCGAGCGGATTGCCCTAGAGCACGAACTGCGGCGCGCCATCGAGCGTAACGAGTTCACCCTGTCCTACCAGCCCAAGATCAGTTTGCTGACACAACGGCTGGTCGGCGCCGAAGCGCTGATACGCTGGTTCCACCCCACTTTCGGCGACGTCCCACCCGAGCGATTCATTCCGCTGGCAGAAGAAAACGGCATGATCCTGCAGATCGGCGAATGGGTGCTAGATACGGCCTGCCAGCAATTGCACGAGTGGAACCAGCGCTACGACGTGTTTGGCCCCCTGTCAGTTAACCTTGCCGGCGCGCAGCTGCGTCAGCCCAACCTGGTCAACAGGATCGAGCGTCTGCTGCTCCAGCACCGGTTACAGCCAGGCTGTTTGCAGCTGGAGATCACTGAGAGCTTCATCATGTCGCAGACCGAAGAAGCGCTTTCAGTGCTGCATCGCTTGAAAAAACTCGGCGTGCAGCTGGCGATCGACGACTTCGGCACCGGCTACTCATCGCTCAGTTACCTCAAGCGACTGCCGCTGGACATCCTCAAGATCGACCAATCGTTCGTGCGCGGATTGCCTGACGACCCCCACGATGCGGCCATCGTCCGCGCCATCATCGCGTTGGGCCGCAGCATGCAACTGACCGTCATTGCAGAAGGCGTCGAAACCCTCGAACAGCAGCAATTCCTGGCAGACGAAGGCTGTGAACAAATCCAGGGCTACCTCGTCAGCCTGCCGTTGCGCGCAGAGGAATTCTGCGCGACGTTTCTTCGCACAACCGTTTCGGACTTTTCGGATAGCACAGCGCGTAAACCGTCGTTATAATCCGTGGCCTACTGAGGGCCTATAGCTCAGTTGGTTAGAGCAGGGGACTCATAATCCCTTGGTCCACGGTTCGAGTCCGTGTGGGCCCACCAAATAGAAAGCCGCGCATTGCGCGGCTTTTGTGTTTTCGAAAGTCTGGAATCGCAGAACGTCATTCTTCGCGCGAAACTTCCTCCGAATTCTCGGCCCGTTACGGCCTTCCGGCCGGCAGTCACCTTCATACCAACCGTCGCCTAGCTGCTTAATCGAAATGCCGAGCTACTGCGAACTTAAGTCAAAAAGCTGCGGGAAAGTGGCCATTTCCCCCGTGGCCGAATCAACCACCAGTCCCTTGATACGGTCAACACGAAAGGTTCGTGGCTCGCCCCGAACGTGGCAGTAACCGTTGAAGTAAATGCGCCTCGAGTCTCCCTTGGAAACCACCTTCCGCACCGTAACTTCACGATCCGATTCGCCTGTATCGAAGCTGCGGTAAGCAAATCTGATACGCCGCTGCCCTTGCCAGAGCACCAGCCCCCCTTCCACGAAGCCATCAGCCGACTTCGAAGATCTTTGGCGCGAGGGCCGGGAAGCGCGGATGTCCGACTTGGTTTCTCGGACTGCTCGATGGTAGGCAATCGTCTCGATGCACCATCCAGATAAGGCAAATGTCGCAAGCACAAGCGCTGCAACCAAGGCTCCTCCGGACCAATCGAAATACCACAAAATCAGCAGATCAATAACTGCTACGCCACCCATGAGGGTCTTGAGTGATTCAGGTTTTTTGCTCATGAACGTTCCTTGTAAAGGTGCCCACTAGGGCTGATTTCCCCGCACTCCATTGCAGGACTATTGTGATGATTGGTAGAGCCAAGTTGCTAAGGCGCTACCTCTGCTCGTTTTAGTTGCCTAGACCTGCGCCCAAATCGCTAGCTGAGGCTCCTGTCTGGACGACTTTTCCCCAGTATCGTCAGAGGTACAGTACCGGCTTTTTCGTACTAAGGCGGCACACCGACCGTAAACCCAATCCCCTCAATCAATCACCACATGCGGCAAAAACCGGCTGCTGTCCTTGGTGATCAAACTGTCGTCTTCACGAATCCCGATCCCTGAAGCAGTATCCCCCACCACCCACGATCCGATCAGCGTGTAGCTATCTCCGAAGCGAGGCAACGGCGCGAAGGCTTGCAGGATGTAGGGTGCATCGTTGTACGGGCCATCTTCGAAGATGACCTGATCGCTCGGGGTGCGGATTTCGATGTTGGCGCCTTCGCGGGAAAAGTACGGCTTGCGCACCCAGCCCTTTGGCACCGCAGATTGCGGGTGCTTATCCACAAATGACGGCAGCAGATTAGGGTGCCCTTCGTTGAATTCCCACAGCAACGGCAGGATGCCTTTGTTCGAAATGATCGCCTTCCAGGCCGGTTCGATGAACTGTGTGTCGCACTGCGGGATGGCCTGGCCGTGGGGCTCATGGAAGACATGCTCCCAGGCATGCAGCTTGAAGATGCGCTCGATCCAGCGGCCTTCGAGGTCGACGAATCTGCCGTGGGCGTTCAGGCCGATGTCTTCGATGTCGATGTGGCGGGTTTCGATGCCGACATGCTCAGCCATTTTGCGCAGGAATTCAGTCGTTCCTCGGTCTTCTATCGAACCTGACATGCACGAGAAGTAGAAGGGCCCGCCCTCTCTGATCGCCGCAAACGCCCGAACCAGGTCCTCCGCCATCGAATTGAACTGCGAAGCATGGGCCGGCAATACGCCGCGCTGGATCTGCTCCTCAAGCCAGATGAGCTGAAACGCGCCCGCTTCATACGCCGACGTAGGCGTGTCCATGTTGGCTTCCAGCAGCTTGGCCGGGTTTATGCCGTCATAGCTGAAGTCAAAGCGGCCATACAGGTGCGGGTGCCCTTCCTTCCACGATGTGCGGACCAGATCGAAGAACGCCGGCGGAATGGCCAGCCGGGTCAGCAGTTCTTCACTCTCGACGACCTTTTCCACGACGTCCAGGCACATGGCATGAAGCTCCTGGGTTGGCGCTTCGATGTCGCGTGTGATCTGCGCTTCGGTGAACTGGTAGTAGGCCCGTTCGTCCCAGTAGCGCTCGCCGTCGATGGTGTGAAAGTTGAAACCCTCACGCTCGGCCGTCTGGCGCCAGTCAGGACGTTCCTGAATGCTGATCCTTTTCATGGGAAACGTCCCTGTTATCCGCCGAAGCTTGAACCGCTGCTTTTGCCACCCCAACCGCTGCGAGCGGTAGCCTGGCTGCCGAAACCGCCACGGGAAACAGACGACGAGACGGAGGAGTTACGGCCAAGGGTGCTTTTGCTGTAGGTGCCGGTCGAGCTGCTTCGAGCTTGGGTAGAGTTGCCGAAGGTTTTGCCCCGCTCGATCTGGCGCGACAGCGTGGAATACCCATATCCACCCCGCGAGTCCCGCTCCTGGTAGATGGGTTGAGCGTAGTAACGACCGCCACCGCCGGTGAATCCGTTGACCATGTTGCTGACGAGCATGCCCATCAGGAAGCCGTTCACCCCGGAACCGAAGCCACCACCACCGCCACCGGACTGGTTAGCCTGTGCCTTCGCTGCGTCGACTTGGGACTTGGGAAGCTCACCGGAAACCTCCAGCTGGAAACCGCCGAGCTTGGGCGTGAACTTGCCATCGGTATTCTGCTGGCAGTAATCGGGAACGAAATCTGCTTCGCAAGTCGTCTTGTCGTCGTAGGTCGGGGCAATGCGGCGGTGCTCCGCCAGCGCGCTCATATAAGCGTCCGAGCAGATGTCCACCGGGACTTTCTGGTCAACGCAGGACTGAACCGACGGGTAGGTCTGCTGCGCGGAAACTTCAACGGTGTCGGATTTGCTGCACGCGCTGATCGCCAGCGGCAGGGTGCTGGCCAGGACCAGCTTGAGGGAACTACGTCTCATCGATAACTCCTTTCGATAACGGGCGATCAGGTCGACGGCGTCATGCAGGCCGAGTTGAGAAAACCGACACTGATCGAGACGCTGGCGGCGTAGATGGCCGCGGCAAGCTCGCCTCGGGTGATGCGTGCTGAAAGATCCTTGAGCACCATGCTGGTGGCGGTGAAGGCCAGCAGCTGTACGACTGCCGCAATCACTGCCCAGATCACCACATCCAGTACGCTGATGCTGTAGGTGATGACGTTGCTGGCAGGTAAGGCGAAGCCGATCAGCGCACCGCCTAGGGCGACGGCGGCGGCCACATTGCCCTCACGAATCTGGGCGAATTCCTTGTGCGGCGTCAGACGCGTGTAGGCCATCTGAAACAACGAGAACAATCCGCCGGCCACAATGATGTAGACCACAAAACTCAGCAACGACTGGAAGCTGACAGACATACGAAGCGCTTCAAGCATTTTTTACTTCCTTTTAAATGACGGTGAAATCAGTGGACTGCAGGGTCACGCCGACCGAGGTGGTGAAGGAGACAACGCCCTCCTCGTCCTCTTCAACGGACAACAGCAGAAACTCGCGGCGGTCTACCAATCCGGTGTCCCGCGCGTACAACATACTCAAGTGCTTGATGCGGTAGGCACCGTCGGGGCTGACGACGTGCTCGTCCATGGGCGTGAGTTCGGTCTGGCCTTGTTCCGTGCCCCACTGACGACCGTATTCCCACCCGTCATGTTCGAACACCGGCAGACCGACTTTGGACGCAGGCCCCACCAGACGCTTGAGCTCCGCCTCGCTGTTGATCGTGACGACGCTGCTGTAACCGAACAGGATGATGTCCTGAACGTCTTCAGCGGCAGGCCCGTTCATCATGACCTGCAGCCAGTAATCTTCGTCCTCGAAGTAGAAGCGCACCAGACGTACCGATTGCCCCAAGTCGACCTGCCCCACTGACCAGACCACTTCTTCGTTGGGGACCACCAGCTCCGAATGGCCGTCGAGCATCAGCTTGAGCGAGTCGTCGAGGTCGAGCATACGACCGGTCGCCAGCCCGAACGGATTAGCCAGGCTTGGATTGCCGAGACCGGCCGGTGGAGTGGGAGACTCCAGGCCTAAAGCGCGTTTGATCCAGCTCATGTTTCATCTCCTTGAATTCGCGCCGAGGCGATCTGAAAAGTTCTGCCACTCACTGCGCCGGACCTCGCTCGACAAGCCGCCGCGAGTGCATCAGCCAGGCCGTCACAATACCGGCAAGCGCGCCGCATAGGTGTGACTCAATCGATACGCCGGGCACCGGAATGAAGCCGAATATTAATCCGCTGTAGCCCAGCAGGGTCACCAGCGCAATCGCGAAACTCGCCAGGCTGCGCTGATACCATGCGCGCGCCAGCAAATACGCCCATAAGCCAAAGATCAGACCGCTGGCGCCTACATGGATAACCGGCCGGCCAATCACCCAGACCATCAGCCCGCCCAGCACAACGATGAGCAGCACCACGCGGACGTAACGTTGAAGCCCCTCGGTCGTCACCAGCCAGCTCAGCACCACAAAAGGCAGCAGATTGCTCAGCAGGTGACGGACCGAACCATGCAGAAACGGGGAGAAAACGATGCCTTGAAGTCCGGACAACGTTCTAGGCACCAGGCCGTGGTACAGCAGGCTGTTGGCGGTCAGGAAGTTAACCACCTGCACAGCGATCATCAAAGCGGCAAGGCAGAGTATCGTCCGTAGTCCGTTTCCGATATTCATCTGCGCACCGGTAAGCCGAAAAAATGAAACCGAAAAAAAGGCAGACGGGAAATCCGGCTGCCTCTTTTTAATGGTGCTTACTGCCCAGCGTTACCGCTCTGGTTTTGCGCTTTCAATCGGGCCAGAACGTCAGCCGCACCGCCAGTTTTTGCGCCGATCCCGGCATCCTGAAGACGACGCTCCAGATCACCGCCATTGGCAGCCTCGGTCAGCTCATCGGCCGCTTCAAGCCTGGCGTCCTGTTCATCCTGACGCTGCTTGATACGTGCCAGCGAACCTACTGCGGTTTCGAGTCGGCCGTTGGCACCGCCCGTTGCAGCCGCCGCGTTGATCTGCGCCTTTTGCACGCTGTCGCGGGCCTTCGCCATATCGGTCTGCTGACGCAGGCCTTTGATCTGGCTCTCGGCCTTAATGACCTGTGCGGTCAGTTTCGCCACATGGACGCCAAACTGATCGGCCGCCAGCTTCTCCTGGTCGCGCAGAGCCGTCAGCTCGGCCACTTTCTCGGCACACTCGAGGGCAAGGGCTTCTTCGCCTTTATTCATCGCCGCGAGCGCTTTCTGCTCCCAGTTGGCGATGTTTTTGTCGTGCTCTTCGACGCGTTGCAGCGAGAGCTTGTGCTTGGCTTTGATTTGAATCAGTTGGTTGCGCGCCGCGAGCATGGAGGCGTCGGCGTCACGGATTTCCTGATCGAGGATTCGCAGTGCCTGGGCATCGACGATGGCTTCACCCACCTCGGAAGCCCCACCACGCAGCGCTGTGACCATTTTTTTCCAAAGGCTCATTGATGTGTCTCCCGATTACTGTGGATCAACTTTAAGAAAATCTTCGTAGGCGTCGGCCGCATGAATCACGTTTTCTGCCAGCGTGAGCACCTCGTGGACGATGACCGTCAACGAAGAGGCGGCGCTCAGTGCGCCAAACATGTTGTAGAAGGTTTCGCCGTTTGGCAGGGTCTCGATGCCGATCGATGACAACGGGAAGAGCTCCCGGCTGCGCAGCACGGCGTCGTTGAAAGCGTCCCGGTCTTTGACCTCGGAGGCGTACACCAGCACGGAATCAACCAGGATCTGGTCGCCTGCGATGGCGATGATGATTGGCAAGCCGCCGAACTGGTTCATCACCAGGCTCAGACTTGGCTCGGCGCCTTGAATGAGGGTCAGCTCGATATCTTTATCTTTAACCACGTCCAGTTCGGCGAATGCCGAGTGAAGTGTGTTGATCGTCCAATTGGTGTTCTCAGTCATGAATCCCTCCAGTTTGATCCGGTTACCCAAATAGGGCTGGCGCAGCACTTTCTCGATGTCTCTTAGGACTTCCGCGTTTTCGGGAAGCACGTAGAGCTCTCTTTTCACGTAGCCGGCAGCCGTCAGCCGAGCGCGCATTTCGCGCATATAGTCGGTTGAAGTTTTCCGAGCCATTGAAGTTTTTCCTGAACATCACATGTGATAGCAACGCACCCTACGCGCAACCATCCTGATACGCAACATCTCACATGTGATGATTTTGTGAATGAGGCGACGCCGATGGTGACGCGCCGCATTTGAGAGGCTTCGGATATATTCATCTTCCCCATGGTCTGTAACCCCATGAACTCAGCCTCCCTCCCCTCCTGGCTTCGCCGCGTTCTGCGTCCACTGCTGGACCCATACCGCCGCTATCGCCATGCCCGCTACATTCACGCCGGCCGAATCGTGGTCGGACTGCTGGTGTCGATTCTTCTGACGACAGGGTTTCATCTGCCCCACGGAGAGTGGGCGTCGGTGACGATGCTGATCGTGATCGGCGGGTTGCAGCACCACGGCAACATCGGCAAGAAGTCGGTGGAGCGGGCATACGGGACGCTGATTGGTGCGGCGCTGGGCCTGGCGGTGGTTGCGCAGGAAAGCTATCTGGGTATGCCGTTGCTGACGTACGTGGTCATGTCACTGATCTGCGGCTTCTTTGCGTATCACGCCATCGGCAAGGGGGGTTACACGGCGCTGTTGTCGGCGATCACGCTGTTTATCGTGGCGGGCCACGGTGACAACCCGATCACGGACGGGTTGTGGCGAACAGTGGACATCCTTATCGGCATCGCCCTCGCCCTGGCGTTTTCGTTCGCGCTGCCGCTGTACGCCGTGTATTCGTGGCGCTACAACCTGGCGAAGGGTCTGCGAGACTGTGCCCTGGCTTACGACCGAATAGCCAGCGGGCAGTCCATGACCGCAGATGAGCATGTGAAGCTGACCGCGCGAATGGGCGCAACGCTGTTGCAGCTGCGCTCGCTGATGCCGTCGGTGTCCAAGGAAGTGAAGATATCCATCGTTGAGCTGGACGCCATTCAGAGCCATTTCCGCATGTGCCTGAGCATCCTCGAGATTCTGTCGAACCTGCGTCCGGCAGATGCTGGCAGTACAGGGGTGACGACGGAGCAGCGGCGGATTCGGCGCATGTTGATCGGTATGGCCCGTGCGCTGCAGACCGGTGCGACCGAGCGTTTGGAGCGGTCGACCGAGAGCTTGACCGTCGGGCCCGACGCTCCAACCGCGTCGACCGAGGTGCTGGGTTACCAGTTGATGACCCGTCAATTCACCCAGAATCTGGAAAGCCTGCAACAGCGTCTGGCGAAAACAGCGCCGGCGTGGAAGATCTGAACCACGCCAGCGCTCTGACCAAAAACCGGCGGAGGATCAATAAACCGGCGGAACGACCATCTCACGCGGTACCGGGGCACGCAGATAATTGGCGTTGTACTCGCGTTCCGGCAGCACCACTTGCGGTGTCTCGGTATCGCCGCGCGGGATCTGCTCCAGCAGGTGATGGATGCAGTTCAGGCGCGCCCGCTTCTTGTCGTCGGCCTCGACGATCCACCAAGGCGCGACATCGGTGTGGGAACGGGTGAGCATTTCCTCTTTTGCGTTTGTGTAGTCCTCCCAGCGACGGCGGGACTCAAGGTCCATCGGCGACAGCTTCCACTGTTTCAGCGGGTCATGGATGCGCATCAGAAAGCGCCGGTATTGCTCGTCGTCGGTGATGGAGAACCAGTACTTGATCAGGATAATGCCCGAGCGCACCAGCATCTTTTCGAACTCGGGGACGGTGCGGAAAAACTCTTCGTACTCTTCGTCATTGCAGAAGCCCATGACCCGCTCGACCCCGGCCCGGTTGTACCAACTGCGGTCGAACAGCACCATTTCGCCAGCGGCAGGCAGGTGCGCGACGTAGCGCTGGAAGTACCACTGCGTGCGCTCGCGTTCACTTGGCGCGGTCAGTGCAGCTACCCGACAAACCCGCGGGTTGAGACGCTGGGTGATGCGCTTGATCGCACCGCCCTTGCCTGCCGCATCCCGGCCTTCGAACAGCACGACGACCTTGAGCTTCTGGCTCACCACCCAATCCTGCAGTTTCACCAGCTCGCCTTGCAGGCGCAGCAGCTCACGGAAATACAGGCGGCGATCAATCCCTTTGGGCACCTCCTCACCCAAGTCAGCCAATAAGCCATCCAGGCGCGCGTCGTCGTACTCCATTTCCAGTTCTTCGTCGAAGCTGTCGAGGATATCGGCCTGGATGTAGCGGGCGGTTTCAGAGAAATCCAGAGTCATGACGAGGCTCCCGGCGTGGATTCAAAGGGATGGGGAGAGAATTTAGGCATGCCGGGGGTGACAGAAGAATGACAAAACCCTTACAGCGCAGAAAAGTCCTACATAACCGGCGCGAACTCCCGTACGCCCATCCCTGCTGGGCAAACAGCGACAATGACCTCGGCTGCCACCGTGCCGCCCGGTTCGAATATCACCCAAACCCCTACGGAATCTCCTAACATGCCCCGCTTGCCGAAGGAGATCCGCCCTTGCCTGACACCCGCCCACCAGCGCTCGACGACATCGATCGCAAACTGATCGCAGCGCTGCAAATCAATGCCCGGGAACCGGTCGCCAATCTGGCTCGGCAATTGGGTATCGCGCGCACGACCGTGACCTCGCGACTGGCGCGCCTGGAAAAAGCCAAAGTCATCACCGGCTATGGCGTGCGTCTGGGTCAGCGTCTGGTGGATGGCGGGTTGCAGGCTTATGTCGGGATCACCGTGCAGCCTCGCTCGGGCAAGGAAGTGTTGCGGCGACTGAGTGCGATGGCGCAGGTGCAACAACTTTGCGCTGTAAGCGGTGAGTTCGATTACGTCGCGTGGCTGCGTACCGACTCGCCGGAGCAACTGGATCAGATGCTTGATCTGATCGGCAGTGTCGATGGTGTCGAGAAGACCACCACATCGATCATCCTCAGCAGCAAGATCGACCGCGGGCAGCCGTCCTGAATGGGCCAATTCTGACAATATGACGAACCACCCCGTCACTTTGCCTGCCTTCTCGACACAACGACGGCACTCTGCGTCTTATTAACGTCTCAACTGTTATCTAGACTTGTGCCCTTTCGCGCCCCAGTCGAACAAGGTCAGTCATGAAGAACAATCGCCACCCCGCCGACGGAAAAAAACCGATCACGATTTTCGGCCCGGACTTCCCGTTCGCCTTCGATGACTGGATTGAACACCCGGCGGGCCTGGGCAGCATTCCGACGGAAAACCTTGGCAAAGAGGTGGCGATCGTCGGCGCAGGCATCGCGGGCCTGGTGGCGGCTTATGAGCTGATGAAGCTGGGCCTCAAACCTGTCGTTTATGAAGCCTCCAAAATGGGCGGCCGTCTGCGGTCGCAGCAGTTTGAAGGTGCTGAAGGCATCATTGCCGAGCTGGGCGGCATGCGCTTCCCGGTGTCCTCCACCGCTTTTTATCACTACGTCGACAAGCTCGGCCTGGAGTCCAAACCTTTCCCCAACCCGCTGACGGCGGCGTCCGGCAGCACGGTAATCGACCTGGAAGGGAGCACTCACTACGCACAAAAACTGTCGGACTTGCCCGCGCTGTTTCAGGAAGTAGCCGACGCCTGGGCCGATGCGCTGGAGGACGGCTCGCAGTTCGCCGACATTCAGCAAGCCATCCGCGACCGTGATGTGCCTCGGCTCAAGGAGCTGTGGGACAAGCTGGTGCCGTTGTGGGACGACCGCACGTTCTATGATTTCGTCGCCACGTCCAAAGCCTTCGCCAAACTGTCGTTCTATCACCGCGAAGTGTTTGGTCAGGTCGGTTTTGGCACCGGTGGCTGGGACTCGGACTTCCCGAACTCGATGCTGGAGATCTTCCGCGTGGTCATGACCAATTGCGACGATCACCAGCACCTGATCGTTGGCGGCGTCGCGCAAGTGCCTATCGGCATCTGGCGCCACGCCCCCGAACGTTGCGCCCATTGGCCAGAAGGCACCAGTCTGTCGACGCTGCACCGGGGCGCCCCGCGCACCGGGGTCAAGGGCATCAGCCGGGCCGCCAACGGCCAGTTCGCAGTCACCGACAATCTGGGTGACGTTCGCCATTACGATGCGGTTCTGGCCACGTGCCAGACTTGGTTGCTGACCACCCAGATCGAGTGCGAAGAATCGCTGTTCTCGCAGAAGATGTGGATGGCGCTGGACCGCACGCGCTACATGCAGGCGTCGAAAACCTTCGTCATGGTTGACCGGCCGTTCTGGAAGGACAAAGACCCGGAGACCGGCCGCGACCTGATGAGCATGACCCTGACCGATCGCCTGACCCGTGGCACTTACCTGTTCGACAACGGCACCTATTCCAACGGCGTGGAGAAGCCGGGAGTGATTTGCCTGTCGTACTCGTGGATGAGCGACGCGCTGAAAATGCTGCCGCATCCCGTGGAAAAGCGCGTCAGCCTGGCGCTAGGGGCGCTGAAAAAGATCTACCCGAAGGTCGATATCGCCGCGCGCGTCATCGGAGACCCGATCACCGTGTCGTGGGAATCGGACCCACACTTCCTCGGCGCTTTCAAAGGCGCGCTGCCGGGCCACTACCGCTATAACCAGCGGATGTACGCACACTTCATGCAGAAGGAAATGCCTGACGAGCAACGGGGCATTTTCATCGCAGGTGACGATGTGTCCTGGACACCCGCGTGGGTCGAAGGCGCAGTGCAGACCTCGCTGAACGCGGTGTGGGGCATCATGACCCACTTCGGCGGCAAGACTCACGCCGAGAACCCGGGCCCGGGTGACGTGTTTCACGAAATCGGCCCGATCGTTTTGCCGGAATAAGGAAGCTTCAAATGCGCGTCGCTCTCTACCAATGCCCGCCGCTGCCCCTGGATGTCAGCGCCAATCTTATGCGCCTGGAAGCTCAGGCAATCGAGGCATCGGCGCAGGGCGCGGCGCTGCTGGTCTTTCCGGAGATGTTTCTCAGCGGCTACAACATCGGTGCTAACGCCGCGCGGGAGTTGGCGCAAGCGAGCGACGGCCCGGCTGCGCTGAAGATTGCCGAGATCGCTCAGGCCACGGGCGTCGCGATTCTGTACGGATACCCGGAGTTAAGCGGCGACGGTCAGGTTTACAACGCCGTGCAGTTGATCGACGCGCAAGGTGTTCGGCTCTGCAATTACCGTAAGACCCATCTGTATGGCGAGCTGGACAACGCGATGTTCAGCGCAGGCGATGAGCACTTTCCGGTAGTGGAATTCGGCGGCTGGAAACTTGGCTTTTTGATCTGCTACGACGTCGAGTTTCCCGAGAACACGCGGCGTCTGGCCTTGGCCGGCGCAGACCTGATTCTCGTACCGACTGCCAACATGGCGCCCTACGATTTCGTCGCGGAAGTCACCGTGCGGGCCCGCGCCTTCGAGAACCAGTGCTACCTGGTTTATGCCAATTACTGCGGCAGTGAGGGCGAGATCCATTACTGCGGTTTGAGCAGCATCTGCGCGCCAGACGGTCGGCAAATCGGTCTTGCCGGTCAGGATGAGGCGCTGGTGATGGCGGACCTGGACCGTGAATCGATGAGCGAGTCGCAGGCGATCAATACGTATGTCAAGGATCGTCGGCCGGGGTTTTATTCCGGCCTGGGTAAGCCGTAGGTCAATCGCCCAGCGTCGCCACTGCGCACGCCCCACCCTGCACGCCCGTTATCCGCTAGCATGGCCGCTCAGTCATCAAACATCACAAGCGCCATGCCCAAGCCCATCAGCCAGCGATCCCTGACCCTGCCCAACGGCCTGAACGTGGTGCTTGTTTCGGCCCCACGTTTGAAGCGTTGCGCGGCGGCATTGCGGGTGGCGGCAGGCAGTCATGATGTTTCGGCCCGCTGGCCGGGGCTCGCGCATTTTCTCGAGCACCTGTTCTTTCTCGGCACCGAGCGCTTTGCAGCCGACGAAAAGCTGATGGCATTCGTGCAGCGTCATGGCGGGCAAGTGAACGCCAGCACCCGCGAGCGCACCACCGACTTTTTCTTCGAACTGCCCCGCGCAGTGTTTTCCGACGGTCTTGAGCGGCTGTGCGAAATGCTCGCCCATCCGCGCATGACGATTCCCGATCAGTTGCGGGAGCGGGAGGTGTTGCACGCGGAATTCATCGCCTGGTCGCGGGACGACGCCTCTCGTGATGGGCTGAAACGTCTGCAGCCCTTGTCGGCCTTGCATCCCCTGCGCGGGTTTCATGCAGGGAATCGCTTCAGCCTCCCGGTTCCGCGCCAGGCATTTCAGCATGCGCTGCAGGATTTCTATCGACGGTTCTATCAGGCCGGGCAGATGACGTTGAGCCTCGCGGGGCCTCTGCCGCTGGATGAACTGGAGGGGCTGGCAGCGCACTCTGGCGCGTTTTTCGCTAAAGGCAGCCGTGTCGAACAGCAGCGACCGCCTGCGCTGCTCACTGATGCACCGAAGCCAGTCGGGGTACCTGATCAACGACGGATGCATCTGACTTTCGCATGCGAAGGTTTACCGCCAGGGCAGGAACAGGCCGCAGCCTTTCTCTGCACCTGGATGAATGACGCGCAACGGGGCGGGCTGGTGGCGGAGCTGCGTGACCGAGGCTTGATTGACTCGCTGAAGGCCGAGGTCATGTATGAGTTTGCCGGCCAGGCAGTCATCGACATTGAGATCGCATTGGCCACGAAGACACCTGTCGCGTCATCTCATGTGTCACCAATGGTGTTCAGTTGGCTTGCCTTCTTCAAATCCCAGTACAGCCCGTTGTTCGACGAATACGCGCGGCTGGAACAGCGGCGTCTTGCCGTCAGCGGTGCACTGTCGTTGGCGCGGTATTTCAGCGCTGAACCTGATATGGCGGGGCTTGCAACAGGGGCGGTCGATGCGCTGCTGAACCAACTAACGCCGTTGACACTGTTGCAGGCAGAAGCCCGGTCCCCGCGGTACGACACCTCAAGCGTCGATTGGCGGCTGCCCGAACCCAATCCTTTTCTAAAGCAGGCAACGCCGGCCACCGCGCCGACCTCGCACCTGCCTGCGCTGACATTCAGCGAGGCGCTGCCAGCAAACGGCGAGGCCGCCTTGTACCTTCGGTGGACGCTCGTCGCTGCGCAAACAATGCTTGCACGGATGCTGGAAGCCAGCCTGAAACCGCTGATGGCCCAGGCCAGTCAAGCGGGAGTCTCGTTAGCATTCAGTTCCTACGGCAGGTTCTGGCAGTTGAACGTCTCCGGTTTGGCGGAGCCGCTGCCCTCCGTGGTGGAACAGGCGCTGATTCTGATCGTCCAGCCGGGTGCGCAAAACCTGGCGCGCTACGGTGCGCCGGCTCATGAACCGGCCGTCATCCCGATACGTCACTTGCTGAAGACCTTGGCTGATCATTATTTGAACGACTTAGTCACCCAGCAGACTGACGATCTGCGGCGCGTCTGGGCTGAGGCACTCTGGACAGGGCTTGCCACGGGTTTCCCACCCTCAGCGCGAAATGCGTTGAACCACGCCACGCGGCTCATCCCCGGTCTACCGGAAGGTTCGCCACGCACAACACCTCGAACGACAAGCACACGGTGGGAAATCGAAGCGTCGGAGTCTTCCGAAGTTGCGCTGCTGATGTTCTACCCGACACCCTCCAATTCTCTCCACGACGAAGCGACGTGGCGACTCTTCGCACAGCTGATGCAGGCGCCGTTCTACCAGCGCCTGCGGGTCGAGCTGCAGTTGGGTTACGCCGTTTTCAGTGGTTTCCGACAGATCGCTGGCCAGGGCGGTCTGTTGTTCGGCGTGCAATCGCCCAGCGCGAGCGCGGAACAACTGGTTGCGCATATAGAGACCTTCATCGAGGGTCTGCCGACATTGATCAACGCCGCAGACTTACCCGCCCAAGTACAAACCCTGCAGGATCAGCTCGAAACGGCTGACATGGAGCACCCGCAAGCGGCCGATCTGCTCTGGCAAGCGCACCTGGGCGGCCACGGCAATGATTACAGCGCCGGCCTGCAACATTCCCTTGCACATCTTCAACACGCCGAATTGCTTGAAGCCGCTCATCGGCTGGCACATCCGGGCAGCGCCCGGCTCTGCCTGTCCAACCGCTCTAGCCCGTTCCAGCCCGTACCCGCCGTGGGCTGAAAACAGCTGATCGTTGCCCGTTGTGCAAGGATCTTTATCGGATATTTCATCGTTGGCCCTCCGATAATTTTAGTAACATAGCCCCCTAAGCATTTGAACGTCTCCGCTCGCAGGAGCACTAACGAATGTACTCACCCACCGCTGCACTAACCCAGAAGGAGTCAACTATGTGGACTAAACCTGCTTACACTGATCTGCGTATCGGCTTTGAAGTCACCATGTACTTCGCAAGCCGTTGATTGTTGCGCGGTGAGAAGCCTCGGTTCGCCGGGGCTTTTTTATTAACGCGAGTCTGATTTCAGGGCCGGCCTGGCCCGTCGCTACGGGGTTCACATGCACATCCAGATTCTCGGTTCCGCCGCCGGCGGTGGTTTCCCTCAGTGGAACTGCAACTGCGCCAATTGCGCAGGCTTTCGCGACGGCAGCTTGCGGGCCCACGCGCGCACCCAGTCGTCCATCGCGCTGTCGGACGACGGGGTGAACTGGATCTTGTGCAACGCCTCTCCCGACATTCGCGCCCAGCTCCAGGGGTTTGCCCCGATGCAGCCCAATCGCGGCCTGCGCGATACCGGGATCAGCGCGATCATTCTGATGGACAGCCAGATCGACCACACCACCGGGCTGCTGAGCCTGCGTGAAGGCTGCCCGCATCAAGTCTGGTGCACGGACATGGTCCACGAGGACTTGAGCACGGGTTTCCCGCTGTTCAACATGCTCAAACACTGGAACGGCGGCTTGGCCTGGAATCGCATCGAGCTGGAAGGCAGCTTTGTGATTCCGGCCTGCCCGAATCTGCGCTTTACGCCATTTCCACTGCGCAGCGCGGCACCGCCCTACTCGCCACACCGATTCGACCCACACCCGGGCGATAACATCGGCTTGATGGTCGAGGACTTGAGCACGGGCGGCAAACTGTTCTACGCGCCGGGCCTGGGCAAAGTCGACGATGCACTCATGGAGAAAATGAGCGGCGCCGACTGCCTGTTGGTCGACGGCACGATGTGGGATGACGACGAAATGCAGCGCCGTGGCGTCGGCACCCGCACGGGAACGGAGATGGGTCATCTGGCGCAAAACGGTCCCGGCGGCATGCTCGAAGTACTGGAAAAGCTGCCGCAACAGCGCAAGGTGCTTATCCACATCAACAACACCAACCCGATCCTCGACGAAGACTCGCCCGAGCGCGCTGAACTGGCGGGGCGAAACGTCGAAGTGGCGTTCGACGGGATGAGCATCGAGCTTTAAGAACGCTGAATAACCGACTGTGGGGTGAGCTTGCCCATGAAGGCGTCGAAGGCGTCAGGTCAGCCAGCCGATCCGGCGCAGGCAGATCGCATTCGTGAGCAAGCTCACTCCCACGGGATCTGCGGAAATTCTTGACGAGAACTGCCGACATGAGCGATGCAACGCCGCTGTCCCCCGCTGAATTCGAACAGGCCCTGCGCGCCAAGGGCGCGTATTACCACATCTATCATCCCTTCCATGTGGCGATGTACGAAGGGCGCGCGACCCGCGAGCAGATTCAGGGCTGGGTCGCCAATCGGTTTTACTATCAGGTGAATATCCCGCTGAAGGACGCTGCGATTCTGGCCAACTGCCCGGACCGGGAGATTCGCCGCGAGTGGATTCAGCGCTTGCTGGATCATGACGGCGCACCCGGTGAAGACGGCGGCATCGAAGCCTGGCTGCGTCTGGGTCAAGCGGTGGGCCTGGATCCTGACCAGTTGCGCTCGCAGGAACTCGTCCTGCCCGGCGTACGATTTGCCGTCGATGCCTACGTCAATTTCGCCCGTCGCGCCAATTGGCAGGAAGCGGCGAGCAGTTCGCTGACCGAGCTGTTCGCGCCGCAGATTCACCAGTCGCGTCTGGACAGCTGGCCGCAGCACTATCCATGGATCGACCCGACCGGCTACGAATACTTCCGCACCCGCCTGGGTCAGGCGCGCCGCGACGTCGAGCATGGTCTGGCGATCACGCTGCAGCACTACACCACGCGGGAAGGCCAAGAGCGCATGCTGGAAATTCTGCAGTTCAAACTCGATATTTTGTGGAGCATGCTTGATGCCATGAGCATGGCGTACGAGATGAACCGCCCGCCCTATCACAGCGTGACCGACCAACGCGTCTGGCACAAAGGAATCGCCCTATGAGCTTCAATCGTGAGCAGGTGCCCAGCTGGCGCCGAGGTTATCGTTTCCAGTTCGAGCCCGCGCAAAACGGTCACGTGCTGCTCTACCCCGAGGGCATGATCAAGCTCAACGAGAGCGCGAGCGCGATTGGCGGCCTGATCGATGGTCAGCGCAGCGTCGGCGCGATCATTGCGCTGCTTGACGAAAAATTCCCCGGCGTTTCCGAGCTTGGCACTGATGTCGAGCAATTCATGGAGGTCGCCCGTGCAGAACTCTGGATCGAATTTGCCTGACTCAGTGAACACCCCGTCCGACATCTACATTCCGCCCACGCCCCCGGTCGGGCTGCCGCTGTGGCTACTCGCCGAACTGACGTATCGCTGTCCGCTGCAATGCCCCTACTGCTCCAACCCGCTGGATTTTGCCAAGCAGGGGCAGGAGCTGACCACCGAGCAGTGGTTCAAAGTCATGGCTGAAGCCCGGCAAATGGGCGCGGCGCAGATCGGCTTTTCGGGTGGCGAGCCACTGGTGCGTCAGGATCTGGCCGAGCTGATCGCCGAAGCCCGGCGGCTGGGCTTTTATACCAACCTGATCACCTCCGGCATCGGCCTGACCGAGCAGAAAATCATCGACTTCAAGGAAGCCGGGCTGGACCACATCCAGATCAGTTTCCAGGCCAGCGACGAGCAAGTGAACAACATGCTCGCCGGCTCGAAAAAAGCCTTCGCGCAGAAACTGGAAATGGCCCGCGCCGTGAAAAAGCATGGCTATCCGATGGTCCTCAACTTCGTGACCCATCGGCATAACATCGACAAGATCGACAAAATCATCGAGCTGTGTGTGGCGCTGGAAGCGGACTTCGTGGAGTTGGCGACCTGTCAGTTCTACGGCTGGGCCCACTTGAATCGGGTGGGCTTGCTGCCGACCAAAGACCAGCTCGTGCGTGCCGAGCGCATCACTAACGAATATCGGGTCAAGCTCGCCGCTGAAAACCACCCGGTGAAGCTGATCTTCGTCACCCCCGATTACTACGAAGAGCGCCCAAAAGCGTGCATGAATGGCTGGGGCAATCTGTTCCTGACCGTGACGCCGGATGGTACTGCGCTGCCCTGCCATGGCGCGCGGCAGATGCCGATCCAGTTTCCCAACGTGCGCGATCACACGATGCAGCACATCTGGTATGAGTCGTTCGGCTTCAATCGCTTTCGCGGTTACGAGTGGATGCCAGAGCCTTGCCGCTCCTGCGACGAGAAGGAAAAGGACTTCGGTGGCTGCCGGTGTCAGGCGTTCATGCTCACCGGCAACGCGAGCAACACCGACCCGGTGTGCAGCAAGTCACCGCAGCATCACTTGATCACCCAAGCCCGTGATGAAGCCGAGTATGCTAGCCAGACCATCGAGCAACTGGCCTTCCGCAATGAACGAAACTCACGCCTCATCGCCAAGTCCTGACCTCCTTTCTGCCGCCCAGGCTGTGGCGGCAGGCACCGATTTCGCCGAACTCGCTGTCAGCCCTGCGGGGCTTTTCTGGAGTGAATTCCGCCCGCAGGATGCCGCCACACGCATCTGGCGCTGGCAACACGGCGCAACTGCTTGCCTGACCCCCGAAGGTTTCAGCGTGCGCAGCCGGGTGTATGAATACGGCGGCGGGTCGTTCTGCCTGACTGACGAGGCCGTGGTGTTCGTCAACGAAGCGGACCAGCAGATTTACCTCCAGCCCTTAGACGCTCAAACCCCTCACCCCCTGACCCAGGGCGACAAACTCTTCGGAGACGTCCGCTATGCGCGTGGGCAGATTCTGGCGGTCGAGGAGGATAAGGATACCCATCGGCTGGTCGCGATCGACGTCGCCGATGGCCGCCGCCATGTGCTGGCCGAAGGCGCCGACTTCTATGCATCTCCCACCGTCAGCCCGGATGGCAATCGCCTGGTCTGGATAGAGTGGTGGCGGCCCCACCAGCCGTGGACGTCCACCCGACTGATGAGCGTCGAACGCCAGGCCGATCTCGCGTGGGGCCGGCCGCACTGTCTCGCGGGCGGGCTGGGGCTGGAGTCGCTGCAGCAACCCCGCTTTGATGAGGCGGGCCGCTTGTATTGCCTGACCGACCGCGCCGGATTCTGGCAGCCGTGGGTAGAGACGCTGGATGGCTTTGAAGCGCTGCCCACCGCCACTGCCGATCATGCCTCAGCGCCGTGGCAGCTGGGTGCGTCGACCTGGGCGCCGCTGAAAGACGGCGCGTACCTCGCCGCCTGGTTCGAGGACGGTAAAGGCCTCCTCGGCGTGCGCTCGGCGCAGGGTTCAGTTGACGATTTCAGCGGCGATTACAGCCGTTTCAGAAGCCTGGCGGTTGACGCGAACTATATCTATTGCATCGCGGCCTCGTCCGTCAGCCCCTCTGCGGTGATTGCCATCAGCCGCACTGACAAGCGCGTTCAGGTATTGGCCGGTGGCGTCAGCCCGCTTCCCGTCGAGCGCATCAGCCAGCCGCAAACCTTGCGCTATCCGAGCGGTTCCAGCGAAGCCCACGGGTATTTCTATCCAGCCATGAATGGCGATGAAAAGCCGCCGCTGGTGGTGTTTATCCATGGTGGGCCCACTTCCGCCTGTTACCCCGCGCTGGACCCGCGCATTCAGTTCTGGACGCAGCGGGGCTTCGCCGTCGCTGACCTCAACTATCGCGGCAGCACCGGTTATGGCCGCGCCTATCGCCAGGCACTGTTTCTGGAATGGGGCGTCGTCGATGTCGAAGACGCCTGTGCAGTGGTTGAATACCTGGGCAATCAGGGCCTGATCAATCCGGCAAATGCGTTCATCCGAGGCGGCAGTGCAGGTGGCTACACGACGCTGTGCGCACTGGCATTCAAGGATGTGTTCCGCGCAGGGGCAAGCCTTTACGGAGTGAGCGACCCGCTGGCGCTGGCGGAAGCCACGCACAAGTTCGAGGCGGATTATCTGGACTGGCTGATCGGTGACCCCGACGTCGACATGGCGCGCTACCGTGAGCGCACGCCGCTGCTGCATGCCGACCAGATCAAAGTCCCGGTGATCTTCTTTCAGGGCGAACTCGACGCCGTGGTCGTCCCCGCCCAGACCCGCGACATGCTCAATGCGTTAGTGGAAAACGGCATCCCGGCGGAAGGGCATTTCTACCCTGACGAACGCCACGGCTTCCGCAAAGCCGCCAACCTGGCCCACGCACTGGAAACCGAATGGGCGTTTTACCGGAAGGTGATTGATGGGTGATTTGAGGTTATCCAGGTCGCGCGGATTCCGGTAGGACGGGCTTTAGCCGGGAATTGGCCAGATGGGCTGTCAAGGGGACAGATTAATTTACGGTGAAGCGTTGTAAATAAATCAGTCCCCTTCAAAAAGTCCTGGCCCCTTCGCGAGCAAGCTCGCTCCCACGGGGTACTGCGATACACGCTACATTTCTGTGGGGCATCGCCAGTTTCACAGGTGTACGCAGTCGCCTGGTAGGACCGGCTTCAGCCGGGAAGAGGTCGGTGGATGCAACGATCAATTTGCGGTGTGGCGATTGAAGCCTTCCCGGCTAAAGCCGGTCCTACACAGACCGTGTGAAAACCAGATACCCAGCAGCTAACCAAAAAAAATGCCCCGATCAACTCGGGGCATTTTCCATTTACACAGAGAAGAAAAAGGCCTTCCTCAGGCCAGTAACTCCATCATTCGGCGCACACCCAGCACGTTGATCGCTCTTTTCAGGTTATAGGCATTCACCGCCAGCGCCATTTCCGTTCGCGCACCTTTGAGCTGGCGAAGCAGGAACCGGCCATTGCCGTAAATCCATTGTTTGAGGTTGCCAAACGGGTGCTCAACGATGCTTCGTCGAGCCTCGACCATTTCCGGGTGGGCCTGCATTCGCAGCGCCATTCGCTCAAATGCATCTTCATAGGCATGACGTGTGATCGAACGGTATTTGGTCTTGGTGCATTGGTTTTTAAGGGTGCAGGACGCGCAGGCGTCAGCGCTGGCGTCAGCGCTGGCGCGGTAGAAACGCTTTCCCTTGTTCAACTGAACCAGCGTCAGCAAATGGCCGGTCGGGCATTGATAACGATCATTTTCCCGATCATAGGTGAAGTCTTCCCGACGAAAAAAAGACGGCTCTTCAACCTTGCTGTTGATGGTTCGATTGATCGGTACATATGCTGTGATACCCGCCTCGTCGCAGGCCTGGAAGTGCTTGCCGCTGGAGTATCCAGCATCAGCCGTGACGGTCAGATTCGGCTGTTCCAGCACTTCCTGAGTCGCTTTTGCCATCGGCTCCAGTTGCTTGCGATCGTCGCTATCCTGAGTGACTTCGTGGTGCACGATCAGGCTGTTTTCAGCGTCGACTGCGGTCTGCACATTGTAGGCAACGGCCATGCCCTGCGGGGCTCGCATCATCCGCGCATCGCTTTCGGTGCTGATGAATTGCGTGATTTGCAGTTCGTCCATCAGCGCCTGGCAGGTCAGGTTGTCGTCCCGCTTTGCGGTCAGTTTTGCCAGCACGGTTTTAACAGCGCTGCGATCAACCACCTCTTCATTTTCGTCGCGATCGGCGCTGTCCAGATCCTCCAGATACTTGGCTATGCGGCGATCAAGTTTTTCCTGATCGCGCTTGAGGTGCTTGGTGCTGATGTGACGACGGGCCGAAGCGACAGCCTTGAATTT
>ERZ511473.351-NODE-351-length-85023-cov-4.724684_pt1 | contig 85023 bp, 77 predicted proteins | sample MGYA00374947_ERZ511473 | MGnify/ENA primary metagenome ERZ511473 (study PRJEB26303, sample SAMN06343854) | sediment metagenome | isolation source: hot spring sediment | place: Canada: British Columbia | collected 2012-09-26 ... | reverse complement strand
CGACGCTCTCCCGACCTGCACAAGGGCGGCAACGCCGGCCAGGCCTGGAGCTGGTTCATCGACATCTTCGCCGGCGCCTGCGTGGTCTTCACGGTCACCGGCCTGATCCTGCTGCAGTTCCACGCCCGGGCCCGCCCCCTGACCTGGCCCCTGGCGGCCGGCGGACTGGTGATCCCGCTGCTGCTCGTCATCCTTTTCGTCCATCTGTGAGGCGCCCCGCCATGAAGCGTTCCCCCAAGTCCTCGTTGGCCCTGCTGACCTTCGCCGGCGCCGCCGTCGCCGGCGCTCCCGCCCTGGCCGCCGACCTCAACGTCACCGTTGAGATCCCGCGCCTGAAGGTGGCCGAGTATCACAAGCCCTATGTGGCCATTTGGGTGGAGGCGCCCGACGCCTCGGCCGCGGCGACCCTGGCGGTCTGGTACGAGACCGGCCTGAAGGAAGACCACGGCGCCCGGTGGCTGAAGGACATGCGCCAGTGGTGGCGCAAGGCGGGCCGCGCGATGAGCTTCCCGGCCGACGGGATCAGCGGCGCCACCCGCGCGCCCGGTCCGCAGAAGCTGGTGTTCAGCGGCGCCAAGGGCCCGCTCTCCAAGCTCGCGCCCGGCCAGTACACCCTGGTGGTCGAGGCCGCCCGCGAGGTCGGCGGCAATGAGACCGTCCGCGTGCCCTTCGCCTGGGGCGGCAAGCCCGGTAAACCGACCACCGTCTCGGGCGCGGCCGAACTGGGCGCCGTCACCGTCGCCGTCAAATAGTCGCGTCGCCGCCGCCGCGCGCGGCGGAGGCCCGGCTGACTAAAGTCAAGATCGTCGCATGAACCGCGTCCTCGTCTCCCAGCTCGCCCAGCCGCCCGCCCGTCCGATCGGCGGCGCGGTGCTGGCGCTGGCTGGCCAGACAATGGGCACGACCTGGTCGGTCAGGCTGGTGGCCCCGCCGACCGCCGACGCCCACGCCCTGACCGCCATGGCCCAGCGCGAGCTCGACGCGGTCGTGCGGCAGATGAGCCCCTGGGAGCCGCTGTCGGACCTGTCGCGCTACAACCGCGCCGAGGCTGGAACCTGGACCGCCCTGCGCCCGGCCTTCGCCCAGGTGCTGCGCTGCGCCCTGGAGATCGCAGAGGCGACCGACGGCGCCTTCGACCCCACGCTGGGGGCGCTGGTCGATCTATGGGGCTTCGGTCCCCGCCCCTTCTCCGGCGCGCCGCCGACGGTCCAGGCCATCGCCGCCGCCCGCGAGGCCGCCGGCTGGCGCCGCGTGGTGCTGGACGGCGACCGCCTGTTCCAGCCCGGCGGCCTGAGCCTGGACCTCAACGGCGTCGCCAAGGGCTTCGCGGTGGACCAGGTGGCCGCCGCCCTGGACCGGGCCGGGGCGCGCTCGTACCTCGTCGAGGTCGGGGGCGAACTGCGCGGCACGGGGGCCAAGCCCGACGGCCAGCCCTGGTGGGTCGAACTGGAGCGGCCGCCCGACACGAATGACGAGTTTCGGACCGTGCTCGCCCTGCACGGGCTGTCGGTCGCCACATCGGGCGACTATCGCCGGTTCTTCGAGCACGAGGGCCGCCGCTACGCCCACACCCTGGACCCGGCCACCGCCGCGCCGGTCGCCAACGCCACGGTCAGCGTCACGGTGCTGGACCAAAGCTGCATGCGCGCCGACGCCTGGGCCACGGCCCTGACCGTGATGGCGCCCGACGCCGCCCTGGCCTTCGCCACCGAGCACGGCCTGGCCGCGATGATCCTGTCGCGGGGTCCGGGGGCCGAGCTGGAGGAGCGCCTGTCGCCCGCCCTGTCGGCGATGCTCGACGCATGAGCGCCTTCTGGGAAGCCCTGACGCCCGAGACCCGCCGGCTGTGGACCGCCGGCCTGGTGCTGGGCGCCTATATCCTGTTCTGCCTGGCCATCGCCTTGCGCGAGGCCCTGCGCCGGCGCGGCGGACGCCGCGCGGCGGACGCCCTGTCGGCCGGAACCGGCGCGCCGATCCTGGTGGTCCACGCCAGCCAGACCGGCTTCGCCGAGGAACTGGCCGCGGCCACCGCCAAGCTGCTGGGCGACGCCGGCGCGCGGGTGACGCTGAAGAGCCTGGCCGACGTGGCCGCTTCGGACCTGGCCAAGGCGGGCCGCGCCCTGTTCGTGGTCAGCACCACCGGCGAGGGCGACGCCCCCGACACCGCTCGCCGTTTCATCCGTGACGTGATGGGGCGTGAAATGATGAGCGGCGAGCCCGCCCTGCACGGCCTGAGCTACGGCGTCCTGGCCCTGGGCGACAGCAGCTACGCCCAGTTCTGCGCGTTCGGCCGCACGCTGGACGCCTGGCTGGCCCGTCACGGCGCCGCGCCGCTGTTCGACCGGGTCGAGGTCGACGACGGTGATCCGGCCGCCCTGCGCCACTGGCAGAGCCACGTCGGCGTGCTGGCCGGGGTCACCGACGCCCCCGACTGGACCCGTCCGCGCTACGGCCGCTGGCGGCTGGCCGATCGGCGACGGCTGAACCCGGGCAGTCCCGGCGACGCGGCCTTCCACATCCGGCTCGAGGCCCTGGAGGCCGCGACCTGGGAGGCCGGCGACGTTCTGGAAGTCGGCCCGCGCAACGACCCGGCCGAGGTCGCGGCCCTGCTGGTGCGGCTGGGGCTGGACGGCTCGGCCCTGGTCGTCGCCGAGGACGGGCCGACCTTGGCCCAGGCCCTGTCCTGGCGACGCCTGCCGCATGACGACGGCTTCGCGGCGAGCACGCCCCAGGCGCTGATCGACGCCCTGCCGCCCCTGCCCCACCGCGAATATTCGATCGCCTCGCTGCCGGCCGACGGCGGGGTCGAACTGCTGGTCCGGGCGATGACGCGCGCCGACGGCAAGCTGGGCCTGGGCTCGGGCTGGCTGACCGCCCACGCCGCGCGGGGCGCCGAGATCGCCGCCCGGGTGCGGACCAACCGCGCGTTCCACGGCCCGCCGGACGACCGGCCGCTGATCCTGATCGGCAACGGCACGGGCCTGGCCGGCCTGCGCGCGCATCTGAAGGCTCGCGCCGCTGCGGGTCGCCACCGCAACTGGCTGCTGTTCGGCGAGCGCACCTCGGCTCACGACTTCTTCCATCGGGACGAGATCGAGGCCTGGCGCGCGACCGGCGTCCTTCAGCGCCTGGACCTGGCCTTCTCCCGCAACCAGGACCGCAAGGTCTATGTCCAGCACCGCCTGGCGGAAGCCGCCGAGCCTTTGCGGGCCTGGGTGGCCGACGGCGCGGCGATCCATGTCTGCGGCTCGCTGGAGGGGATGTCGGGCGAGGTCCACGCTGTGCTCGTCTCGGTGCTGGGCGCGGAGACGATGGAGCGACTGGCGGACGAGGGGTGCTATCGTCGGGACGTGTACTGAGTGTCACTTTTCCCTCCCCCTTGTGGGGAGGGTGGCCCGCGCAGCGGGTCGGGTGGGGGATCGGTGCAGGGTGTCGGACGGGAGCGGATCGCCAGGTCAGCAGGCCCCACCCGACCCTGGCTTCGCCAGGGCCACCCTCCCCACAAGGGGGAGGGAAAGCGCTAAAACTTCCTCCGGCGTATTGGCCCCCCGCAGCCGCAACCGCAGCGCCTCGTCACACGGCAGCGCCACGAGCCCCGCGCGCTCGACCAGCCGCCGCAGCGGCCAGCCGGGTTCGGCGTCCGCCGGCAAGGCCGCCAGCATCAGCACCATCGGCACGGGCAGGCCGTCATAGAACGCCCCCGGCTGCGCCGCCGCCAGCAGCGGCGCCAGGTCGCCCGCCGTCACGGTCGGGGCGTCGACGGCCAGGACCAGGGCGCGCGTCAGGCCGTGCGCCGCCAGGGCCCGCGCTCCGGCCAGAACCCCGCCGACCGGGCCCGAGCCGGGCTCGGGATCATCGACATGCTCCAGCCCATGATCGCTTCCCGCCGTCAGCACCCGCATCGCGCCGGCCGCGCGCGCCAGGGCCGCCACCCGGTCGACCGCCCTTTGACCGTCCCACGCCAGAGCGGCCTTGTCGGCGCCCATGCGACGCGAGGCGCCGCCGGTCAGGATGATCGCCCCGAAAGGCGCCAGATGCGGATTCATCTGGACAGACTAGGTCAGACAAAGTTCGCCGTCTGCACCTCTTCTGGCCGCGACGGGTTCGGACGAAACCAGGCGAGGACAGGAAACGATCGCGCCTGACAGCGCTGCCGGACCCTGTGCTCCGTCAAAGACTTGCGGCTTGTCTTCCAACACGCGGCCAAAACGGTCTAGTGTCCGCCGCGATCAAGGGACGGACCATCGATGAACGACCGCAACGAGCGTCAGCGCCGCCGCACGACCCAGAGCGCGACCATCCGCGACGTGGCCGCCCTGGCCGGGGTGTCGCCGATGACGGTGTCGCGGGTCATCAATCGCGAGACGACGGTCAAGTCCGAGACCAAGGCCTTGGTCGATGCGGCGATCCGCGACCTGAACTACGCCCCCAACCCCGCCGCCCGCAGCCTGGCCGGCTCGGCCCCGTTCCGCATCGGCCTGCTCTACGACAACCCCTCGACCGGTTACCTGTCGGAGTTCCTGGTCGGGGCGCTGGACGAGAGCAGCCGCACCGGCGCCCAGGTGGTGATCGAGAAGTGCGCCGAGCCCGAACTGGCCGGCGCCACCCTGACCCGCCTGCTGAAGACCGGCGTCGACGGCCTGATCCTGCCGGCCCCGCTGTGCGAAAGCGCCCAGGTGCTGGCCGAGGTCAAGAAGGCCGGCGCCGCCGCCGTGGCCGTGGCGCCGGGCATGCCCAGCGCCGACATGGCCACCATCCGCATCGACAACGAGGCCGCCGCCCATGAGCTGGCCGAGCACCTGCTGGCCCTGGGCCACAAGCGCTTCGGCGTCATCAAGGGCCACCCCAACCAGACGGTCAGCCAGCAGCGCCTGGACGGCTTTCTGTCGGCCCTGAAGGCGGCCGGCATTCCGGACAGCAACGTCCTGGTCGAACAGGGCTACTTCACCTATCGCTCGGGCCTGGAGGCCGCCGAGCGGCTGCTCGGCGAGGACGACCGCCCCACCGCCATCTTCGCCGGCAACGATGACATGGCCGCGGCCACCGCGGGCGTGGCCCACCGCATGGGCCTGGACGTGCCCGAGGACGTGTCGATCGTCGGCTTCGACGACACCTCGATCGCCGCCAACATCTGGCCGGCCCTGACCACCGTCCACCAGCCCATCGCCGCCATGGCCCGCGCCGCGGTGGACCTGGTGCTGGAGGAAATCCGCCGCAAGCGCGGCAAGACCGGCGAGCCCCGCCAGCTGATGCATCCGCATACCCTGATCGTGCGGGATTCGACGGGGCCGGCGCCGGGAGCCTGAGGCGCCGCCTCGATTCGCGAAGTCGGTCCGGGCTGAACATCAGGGCTCGCGTCGGCGAGCATAGGCATGCCGCTTTTCCCACTCGGCCTTAGGCTGCGACTTTGGTCGGGATGGCGCTGTTATCGGGCCCGTTCATCAGCGGCGCGGCACGTTCCGTGCGATCAAGCGGGGCTTGCGCTGAGCGCCGTGTTAGCGCTAACAACGTCATCGACAAGTGACGGGGGGCGTGGGCGGCGAGTTAAGACCGGTCCAACGCGCCCGCCAGGGAGAGACGACCGGTGGCCCTCAGTGATTTCCTTCCCGACGATTGGCGCGACGCGACCTTGCTGGGCCGCATCGATTTCGGCCAGGGTCCGACTCCGGTTCTGATCCGCGGCGGCCGGATCGAGGACGTCAGCAAGATCGCGCCCACCACCTCCGACCTGATGAACGCCTTCCCCCCCGGCGCGACGATCCCGCGCGGCGAGGACCTGGGTCCGCTGGAAGCGCTGGACCTGCGCGCCGTGTGGGAAAACCCCGAGGGCGCGGCGGCCAAGCTGCTGGCCCCGGTCGACCTGCAGGTGCTGAAGGCCGCCGGCGTCACCTTCGCCGTCTCGACCCTGGAGCGGGTGATCGAGGAACGCGCGCGCGGCGACGCCGCCGCCGCCCTGCAGATCCGTGCCCAGCTGTCCGAGAGCATGGGCGGCGATCTGCGCAGCGTCGATCCCGGTTCGGACGGCGCCGAGCGCCTGAAGCAGACCCTGATCAAGGACGGCCTCTGGTCGCAATATCTGGAAGTCGCCATCGGTCCCGACGCCGAGATCTTCACCAAGGGTCCCACCCTGTCCTCGATGGGCTGGGGCGACCATGTGGGCGTGCGCAGCGACAGCCACTGGAACAACCCCGAGCCGGAAGTCGTGCTGCTATGCGACGGCAGCGGCCAGATCCGCGGCGCCGCGCTGGGCAACGACGTCAACCTGCGCGACTTCGAAGGCCGCTCGGCCCTGCTGCTCAGCAAGGCCAAGGACAACAACGCCTCGTGCGCGATCGGCCCGTTCTTCCGCCTGTTCGACGGCGGCTTCAGCCTGGACGACGTGCGCTCGGCCGAAGTGACGCTGAAGATCACCGGCCGCGACAACTTCGTGCTCGACGGCCACAGCAACATGAGCCTGATCAGCCGCGACCCCGCCGTCCTGGCCGGTCAGGCGTTCGGCAAGCAGCACCAGTATCCCGACGGCTTCGCCCTGTTCCTGGGCACGATGTTCGCCCCGATCCAGGATCGCGACACCGCCGGCCAGGGCTTCACCCACAAGGTCGGCGACCGCGTGCGCGTCGCCACCCCCAAGCTGGGCGTGCTGGAGAACGAGGTCACCACCTGCGATCTCGCCGCTCCGTGGACGTTCGGCGTCTCCGCCCTGATCCGCAATCTGGCCGGCCGAGGCCTGCTGTGAACATTGAAGTAAAGCGCCCGCAAGTGAGCATGTCGTCAGCCATCTATCCCAGCCTGCAAGGCAAACGCGTCGTCATCACCGGCGGCGGCTCGGGCATCGGGGCGGGCATCGTCGCGGGCTTCGTTCGGCAGGGCTCGGAAGTCATCTTCCTGGACGTCGCCGACGAGGACTCCAAGGCGCTGGCCGCGCAGCTCGCGGGCTCCAAGATCGCGCCGACCTATATCCGCTGCGACCTGATGGACCTGGACGCGGTGGCCAGGACCTTCGCGCAGATCGGTCCCATCGACGTGCTGGTCAACAACGCCGGCAATGACGACCGTCACAAGCTGGCCGACGTGACGCCCGCCTATTGGGACGAGCGCATGAACGTCAACCTGCGCCACATGCTGTTCTGCACCCAGGCCGTGGCGCCCGGCATGAAGGCGCGCGGCGGCGGGGCGGTGATCAACTTCGGTTCGATCAGCTGGCACCTGGGCCTGGAAGACCTGGTCCTCTACGAAACCGCCAAGGCCGGCATCGAGGGCATGACCCGGGCCCTGGCCCGCGAGCTGGGCCCCGACGACATCCGCGTCACCTGCGTGGTGCCCGGCAACGTCAAGACCAAGCGCCAGGAGAAGTGGTACACGCCCGAGGGCGAGGCCGAGATCGTCAAGGCCCAGGCCCTGAAGGGCCGCCTGATCCCCGACCACATCGCCTCGCTGGTGATGTTCCTGGCCTCGGACGACGCCAGCCTGTGCACGGGGCATGAGTACTGGATCGACGCCGGCTGGCGATAACTAGGGATTGCTCCCTTCCCCCTTGATGGGGAGAGAGCTATCGCACATGGCCAAAGACGGTTGTCATCCCGGACGAGCGCGCAGCGCGAAGATCCGGGACCGACGCGTGAACTCAGAGCTTCCGGCGGTCCCGGATCTGCGCTTCGCTTGTCCGGGATGACAATCGCTTTGCTGAATGCGACAGGCCTACCCGTCAATGATGGGGGCTGAGGAGATGCTACCCATGCCTACCCCCACCTGCGTCTGGGATCTGAAGGCCACCCTTGGCGAGGGGCCGATCTGGTCCGCCGAGGAACAGGCCGTGTGGTTCGTCGATATCAAGAGCCACAAGGTCCACCGCTTCCATCCGGCCAGCGGCGAGACCGCCAGCTTCGACGCCCCCGACCAGGTGACCTTCCTGGCGCCCCGGGCCGGCGGCGGCTTCGTGGCCGGCCTGAAGAGCGGTCTGCACCACTTCCATCCCGACAGCGGCTTCGCCTTCCTGGGCGAGATCGAGCCCCCCGAGTTGAACAACCGCCCCAACGACGCCACCGTCGATGGCGAGGGCCGCCTGTGGTTCGGCACCATGCACGACGGCGAGGAGACCCCGACCGGAGCGCTCTACCGACTCGACGAGGCCGGTCGACCGATCGCCGAGGACACCGGCATCTGCATCACCAACGGCCCCTGCGTCAGCCCCGACGGCAAGACCTTCTATCACACCGACACCCTGGACGGGACCATCTGGGCCTACGACATGGAGGGCGGCGCGCTGTCGAACAAGCGCCTGTTCTTCAAGCTCGACATCGAGAACGCCTGGCCCGACGGCTCCGTGGTCGACAGCGAAGGCTTCGTCTGGACGGCCCTGTGGGGCGGCCACGGCGCGCTGCGGATCTCGCCGCAGGGCGAGATCGTCGATCGCATCACGCTGGACGCCATCAACGTCACCAAGCCCTGCTTCGGCGGGCCCGACCTGAAGACCGTCTATTTCACCACCGCCCGCAAGGGCCTCAGCGACGAGCAACTCGCCGCCCATCCCCAGTGCGGCGGCCTGTTCGCCCTACCCGTCGCCGTCGCCGGCCAGCCCCAATACGAGGTGCGTCTTGACCGCCAATAACCTCCCCTCGGGCCGCCCCCCCCGCCGCTTCCGCTCGCGCGACTGGTTCGACAATCCCGACCATATCGACATGACCGCCCTCTATCTGGAGCGGTTCATGAACTACGGGATCACGCCCGAAGAGCTTCGCAGCGGCAAGCCGATCATCGGCATCGCCCAGACCGGCAGCGACATCTCGCCGTGCAACCGCATCCACCTGGACCTGGTCACCCGGATCCGCGACGGCATCCGCGACGCCGGCGGCATTCCGATGGAGTTCCCGGTCCATCCGATCTTCGAGAACTGCCGTCGCCCGACGGCTGCCCTGGATCGGAACCTGTCGTATCTGGGCCTGGTCGAGACCCTGCACGGCTATCCGATCGACGCCGTGGTGCTCACCACCGGCTGCGACAAGACCACCCCGGCCGGCATCATGGCCGCCACCACGGTCAACATCCCGGCCATCGTCCTGTCGGGCGGACCGATGCTGGACGGCTGGCACGACGGCGAGCTGGTCGGTTCGGGCACGGTGATCTGGCGCTCGCGCCGCAAGCTGGCGGCGGGCGAGATCAACGAGGAAGAGTTCATCCAGCGGGCCGCCGACAGCGCCCCCTCGGCCGGCCACTGCAACACCATGGGCACGGCCTCGACCATGAACGCGGTCGCCGAGGCCCTGGGCCTGTCCCTGACCGGCTGCGCGGCGATCCCGGCCCCCTATCGCGAGCGCGGCCAGATGGCCTATCGCACCGGCCAGCGGATCGTCGACCTGGCCTATGAGGACATCAAGCCCAAGGACATCCTGACGAAGAAGGCGTTCGAGAACGCCATCGCCCTGGTGGCGGCCGCCGGCGGCTCGACCAACGCTCAGCCGCACATCGCCGCCATGGCGCGTCACGCCGGCCTGGAAGTCACCGCCGACGACTGGCGCAAGGCCTACGACATCCCGCTGATCGTCAACATGCAGCCGGCCGGCAAGTATCTGGGCGAGCGCTTCCACCGGGCCGGCGGCGCGCCGGCGGTGCTGTGGGAGCTGTTGCAGAACGGCCGCCTGCATGGCGACGTCCTGACCGTCACCGGCAAGACGATGGCGGAGAACCTCGAGGGTCGCGAGACCAAGGACCGTGAGGTGATCTTCCCCTACGCCCAGCCGCTGGCCGAAAAGGCCGGGTTCCTGGTGCTGAAGGGCAACCTGTTCGACTTCGCGATCATGAAGTCCAGCGTCATCGGCGCCGACTTCCGGGCCCGCTACCTGTCCAAGCCCGGCCAGGAAGACATCTTCGAGGCCCGCGCCATCGTGTTCGACGGCTCCGGTGACTATCACGCCCGGATCAACGACCCGGCCCTGAACATCGACGAGCACTGCATCCTGGTGATCCGCGGCGCGGGTCCGATCGGCTGGCCCGGCTCGGCCGAGGTCGTCAACATGCAGCCGCCGGACGCCCTGCTGAAGCGCGGCATCATGAGCCTGCCGACGCTTGGCGACGGCCGCCAGTCGGGCACCGCCGACAGCCCCTCGATCCTCAACGCCTCGCCCGAAAGCGCGATCGGCGGCGGGCTGTCGTGGCTGCGCACCGGCGACACCATCCGCATCGACCTCAACACCGGCCGCTGCGACGCCCTGGTGGACGAGGCGACCATCGCCGAGCGCCGGCTGGAGGGCATCCCGGCCGTGCCGGAGACCATGACGCCCTGGCAGGAAATCTACCGGGCTCATACGGGCCAGCTGGAGACCGGCGGGGTTCTGGAGTTCGCGGTGAAGTACCAGGACCTGGCCAGCAAGCTGCCCCGGCATAACCACTAGAAACCCGTAGGGCACAGGCCCATCGACCTGTGCCCCTACGGAGTCGGGCGATGTCGGCGGGCCCTATGGATCAGCGGCCAGGCCAGGCGCGCAAGGCCGCCTGGACCGTCGCCAGCAGGGAAGCGCGGCTCGCGCCGTCCCGGGCGAGCACCGACATCCCCTGTATCACCGCCATGACCAGCCCCGAAAGCTCGGCCGGGTTGGTGGTCGGCGGGAGCACGCCGTCGGCGATGTCCCGCTGAAGTCTCTCGTCGAGGCGCCTTTGCACACCACGCCGGATGTCGGCAACGGCCTGTTGCACGTCGCAAGACGCGGCCGACCCGCTGGCCGTCGCGCTGGCGAGCAGGCAGCCCCTGGGCGTCTCCTCGCCGGTATAGGCGATGGCGGCGGCGGTCATCAGGTCACGCGCCGCTTCCAGGGCGCTGGGCGCCTCGCTGATGGCCCGCGCCATGACGTCTGGATCGCCGGCGTAAAGTCTCACGGCTTCCAGGAACAACTGCTTCTTGTCGCCAAACGCCGTGTAGAGGCTGGGCGCCGTCACCCCCATGGCGGCGGTGAGGTCGGCCACGGATGTGGTCTCGTAGCCATGACGCCAGAAGGTCAGCATCGCGGCCCGCAGGGCGACATCCCGGTCGAAAGACAGGGGACGACCAAGGCGGCGTGGACGTTGCGGGTCAACATATTCCATAGCGACCACTATGGAATATGTTGACCCGCCGGCGCAAGGGCGTCATGACTTTCGTAACAACCGTTATGAAAGTTAGCCTCATGTCGCTCACCGCCTTCCGCACCCTGGGTCGCTCCGGCCTCGTCGTCAGTCCCCTGGCCCTCGGGACGATGACGTTTGGCCCCGGCGCCTGGGGCGCCGACGAGGCGACCTCGCGCGAGATCTTCCAGGCCTACCGCGCGGCGGGCGGCAACTTCATCGACACCGCCGACATCTATTCGGGCGGTGATAGCGAGCGTCTCGTGGGGCAATTCATCCGGGAGGCCGGCGCGCGCGACGACATCGTGCTGGCGACCAAGTTCGCCTTCAACGGATCGGCGAGCCCCTTGACCACCACCCAGGCCGGTGGCGGCAACCCCAATGCGGGCGGGGCCGGGGCGAAGAACATTCACCGCGCGCTCGACGCATCGCTGAAGCGCCTGGGGACCGACTATGTCGACCTCTACTGGATGCACATCTGGGACGGGGTGACGCCCATCGAGGAGATCGTGCAGACGTTGGGCGACTTGGTGCGGGCCGGCAAGATTCGCTACTATGGCCTCTCCGACATGCCCGCGTGGCTGGCGATGAAAGCCGCCACCATCGCCGCCGAACGTCGCGTGCCCGGACCGATCGCCATCCAGGTGGAATACTCCCTCGTCGCGCGCGACGTCGAGAGCGAGCATGTCCCGGCGGCCCGTGAAGGTGGCATGGGCGTGATGCCGTGGAGCCCGCTGGCGGGTGGTTTCCTGTCCGGCAAGTACCGCCGCGAAGATACCCAGAACACCGGCCGGCTCAGCGGCCCCAACCCCTTCGGCGACAGCAAGTTCACCGACCGCAACTGGGAGGTTCTCGACACCCTGAAGGCGGTCGCGGCCGAGCTCGATCGCCCTGTCGCGCAAGTCGCGCTGAGCTGGGTCATGGCGCGCCCCGGCGTCGCCTCCACGCTCGTCGGCGCGAGCAAGCCGGAGCAACTTGTGGGCGCCATCGCCGCCACGGAAATCATGCTGAGCGACTCGCAGATGGCGCGCTTGAACGCGGTCAGCGCCCCGCCCGCGAGCTTCAGCGCCGCGCTCACCTCGCCTATGATCCGCCGCATGGTCTTCGGCGATCACGCGGTGACCGGCTGGGGCGAGTAGGTCGCACGACCGCGGCAAAGTCGAAAACTCAAGGCCGCGGTCAGGGCGCTCGCGTCAAACCCTGATGATGCGCTTGTTGTACGACGCCCCGACGGCGTCGTGGGTCAGCAAGACCAAGGCTTCCGTCAGCCCCTGGGCGATCAGCAGCCTCAATCGCGCGGATCCAGAAACAGCGCGGCCACCTCGGCGTCCTGTCCGGCCATGTCGGCGGGCGCCACGAACTGTCCCTTCGCGATGCCGATCCTGACCGGCGTCCGGGCCGTCGTCGTCATCGGCATCAGTCGAGCGGCGGGACGCCCGTTACGCGCGATCACCACCTGGTCGGTTTCACCGCTCTCGACGGCTTCCACCAACTTGGAAAGTTGCGACTTGGCGTCGTGCATGTTGACTGTGCGCATGGTCGAGCTCGCCCCTGGCTAGCCTTAGCTGGAACGGATCAGGCCGAATTGAAAGTCGACCGCGTCACCGCCTCAGCCCGCTTGCGCGCTGATACCGGTAACACTAAGGTCGCGCCAACAAGGCTCCGTTTCAGGGGCTCGTTAGGGATCAAACGCGGCCTTCGGGCCTCATGGGGAAGATATAGTGGCATCAGTCATCGACGCCGGGCCGAGCCCGGGCATGAGCGCCGACGGCGCCAAGGTGAACATGGGCTTCATCGCCGCCATCGTGGCCGTCGCCACCATCGGCGGCTTCATGTTCGGCTATGACAGCGGGGTCATCAACGGCACGCAGGAAGGCCTGGAGAGCGCCTTCAACCTCAGCAAGCTGGGCACAGGCCTGAACGTCGGCGCCATCCTGATCGGCTGCGCCGTCGGCGCCTTCGCCGCTGGCCGCCTGGCCGACGTCTGGGGCCGCCGCACCGTGATGATCATCTCGGCCCTGCTGTTCGTGGTCAGCGCGCTGGGCACCGGCGCGGCCGACAGCTCGATCGTGTTCATCATCTTCCGCCTGATCGGCGGCCTGGGCGTGGGCGCGGCCTCGGTGCTGTGCCCGGTCTACATCTCGGAAGTCACGCCCGCGAACATCCGCGGCCGCCTGTCGTCCGTGCAGCAGATCATGATCATCACCGGCCTGACCGGCGCCTTCGTGGCCAACTACGTCCTGGCCCACACCGCCGGCAGCTCGACCGCCCCGTTCTGGCTGGACCTGCCGGCCTGGCGCTGGATGTTCTGGATGCAGGTCATCCCGGCCGGCGTGTTCTTCTTCGCCCTGCTGACCATCCCGGAAAGCCCGCGCTACCTGGTCGCCAAGGGCAAGGAAGCCGAGGCCGAGAAGATCCTCTCGCGCCTGTTCGGGGCCGGCACGGGCGCGGCCAAGGTCGCCGAGATCCGCGCCTCCCTGGCCGTCGATCACCAGCCGAAGTTCTCGGACCTGCTGGACCCGACCACCCGCAAGGTCCGCGCGATCCTGTGGGCCGGCCTGGTCCTGGCCGTCTTCCAGCAACTGGTCGGCATCAACATCGTCTTCTACTACGGCTCGGTGCTGTGGCAGTCGGTCGGCTTCTCGGAAGATGACGCCCTGAAGATCAACATCCTGTCGGGCACGCTGTCGATCGTGGCCTGCCTGGCCGCCATCGCCCTGATCGACAAGATCGGCCGCAAGCCGCTGCTGCTGATCGGCTCGGCCGGCATGGCCGTGACCCTGGGCGTGCTGACCTGGTGCTTCTCGACCGCCACCACGGTCAACGGCGCCCTGCACCTGGACACCCAGGTCGGCCTGATCGCCCTGGTCGCCGCCAACCTGTACGTGATCTTCTTCAACCTCAGCTGGGGCCCGGTCATGTGGGTCATGCTGGGCGAGATGTTCCCCAACCAGATGCGCGGCTCGGCCCTGGCCGTCGCCGGCTTCGCCCAGTGGATGGCCAACTTCGCGATCTCGGTCAGCTTCCCGGCCCTGGCCGCGATCAGCCTGCCGATGACCTACGGCTTCTACGCCTTGAGCGCCGTGGTCTCGTTTTTCCTGGTCCAGAAGCTGATCCACGAGACCCGTGGCAAGGAACTGGAGGCGATGCAGGGCTAAAGCCCTTCATCGATCGAAGACAGAAGCGCCCGGGATCATGTCCCGGGCGCTTTTTTTGTGCGGTTTCGCGGGCCGGCGGCGTTGTTACAGGTGGGGTCGCGAACACCGGAAAACGCCATAAAAATCAATCGCACGGGCGGATGACACCGGTGGACATCATTGCTGCCGTGCCGCTAAGTGAGCGCCAACAGACGTAAGCTTAGTCGTCGGGAGGAACACCCATGGTCGATATCAACCGCCGCGGAGCCCTGGGCTCGCTGCTGACCGGAGCCGGCCTGGCGGCGCTGCCCGCCGCCGCCCAATCTGGCCCCATGGCGGCGCCCATGGCCGGCCAGATGGGCCTGCTGCCCGCCAGATCCACGACCGGCCCGACCTGGGCCAAGGGCGTCGAGGGCCAGCGCAAGGCCGATCTGGGCGACGGGACGTTCCTGAACCCCATCCTGGCCGGCGACCATCCCGACCCGTCGATCCTCAAGGACGGCGACGACTACTACATGACCCACTCGTCGTTCGACGCCTATCCGGGCCTGCTGATCTGGCACTCCAGGGACCTGGTGAACTGGGCCCCGGTCGCCCCTACCCTGAAGACCAATGTCGGCTCGATCTGGGCGCCCGAGATCTGCAAGCACAAGGGCCGCTACTACATCTACCTGCCGGCCAAGCTCCCGGACAACAACACCAGCTACGTGATCTGGGCCGACAGGATCGAGGGGCCGTGGTCCGAGCCGATCGACCTGAAGCTGCCGCGCTACATCGACCCCGGCCACATCGTCGACGAGAAGGGCGTGCGCTGGCTGTTCCTGTCGGGCGGCGACCGCATCCAGCTGGCGCCCGACGGCCTGTCCACGGTCGGCAAGCCCGAGCACGTCTACGATCCGTGGCGCTATCCGGACGACTGGGACGTCGAGGGCTTCTCGCCCGAGGGCCCTAAGGTGATGAAGCGCGGCGCCTACTACTACATGATCACCGCCGTGGGCGGCACGGCCGGCCCGCCGACCGGCCACATGGTCATCGTGGCCCGCGCCAAGTCGCTGGCCGGTCCCTGGGAGGACGATCCCAAGAACCCGGTCGTGCGCACGACGAACAATTCTGAAAAGTGGTGGTCGCGCGGCCACGCCACCCTGGTCGAGGGCCCGGCCGGCGACTGGTGGACCGTCTATCACGGCTATGAAAACGGCTACTACACCCTGGGCCGCCAGACCCTGCTGGCCCCGATCACCTGGACGAAGGACGGCTGGTTCGAGGTCGGCGGCGGCGATCTGTCGACGCCTCTGCCCAAGCCCCAAGGCACGGCAAAGGGGGGCGGCAAGGCCGTGCCGCACGGCATGGCGCTGTCGGACGACTTCAGCACCGACAAGTACGGCGTGCAGTGGAACTTCTTCGACCCCAAGCCGGGCGAGCACCAGCGCCTGTCGCGGGCCGGCGGTGTGCTGACCCTGAAGGGCGCCGGCGAGGCCCCCAGCACCGGCTCGCCGCTGATCTTCATCAATGGCGACCAGGCCTATGAGATCGAATGCGAGATCGAGATCGATCCCGAGACCCGCGCCGGCCTGATCCTGTTCTACGATCGCCAGCTCTATTGCGGCCTTGGCTTCGACCAGAAGAACTTCGTCACCCACCAGTACGGCATCGAGCGCGGGCGGCCGGCCAATCCGCATGGGACCAAGATGCTGATGCGGCTGCGCAACGACCGCCACATCGTCAGCTTCCACACCAGCGGGGACAACGGCGCGACCTGGAAGCGCTTCGATCGCGGCATGGAGGTCTCGGGCTATCACCACAATGTGCGCGGCGGCTTCCTGATGCTGAAGCCGGGCCTCTACGCGGCGGGCAAGGGCTCGGCGCGGTTCAGGAACTTCAAGTACCGGGCGCTGGATTAGGGCCAATAAGGGTTGTCATCCCGGACGAGCGCGCAGCGCGAAGATCCGGGACCGACGCCCGAGCGCGGGCGCTTCCGGCGGTCCCGGATCGGCGCCCGGCTTTCGCCGGGCTTGTCCGGGATGACAGACGTTTGTGGAGCTAGATTTCGACGATGATGCTCAAACCCCTCCTCCTCGCCGCCGCCCTGTTGGCGACGCCCGCCCTGGCCCAGACCCCCGTCGATCCGCCGCCGTTCAAGGCGACCAAGATCGTGCTGGTCGGCGACTCCACCACGGCGGTGAACAGCGGCTGGGGCGGGGCGTTCTGCGGCACGCGGGTGACCTCGAACGTGGCCTGCGTGAACCTGGGACGCGGCGGGCGCAGCACCAAGACCTACCGGAGCGAAGGCTCGTGGGCCCTGGCCCTGGGTGAGCTGAAGGGCGGTCCGTTCGCCGATGCCTATGTGCTGATCCAGTTCGGCCACAACGACGCCTACGGCCGGGCCGAGCGGCTGACCGACCTGAAAACCAGCTTTCCCGCGAATCTGAAGGCCTATGTGGCCGAGGCCCGCGCGGCGGGCGCGCAGCCGGTGCTGGTCACGCCGCTGTCGCGCCGGCAGTTCAAGGACGGCAAGCTGATCGACGACCTGGTCCCCTGGGCCGACGCGATCCGCGCGGTCGCCGCCGAGACCGGAACGCCGCTGGTCGATCTGAACGCCCGCAGCGCCGCGGCCGTCCAGGCCATGGGTCCGCTGAAGGCCGCCGCCTGGGCCGAGGCCCCGCCCTCGCCCGAGCTGGCCAAGGCCCTCGCCGGCGGCACGACCGTGGGCGTGAAGTTCTTCGAGCCGCCGATCCCGGGCGCGACCGCCGTGCCGATGGATCCGCCCGGAGCGCCGCCCGCCAACCCCTCGAAGTTCGACTACACCCACCTGGGTCCCGAGGGCGCGACGGCGTGTTCGAGGATCATCGCGGAAGAGTTGGGGAAGGCGGTTCCGGCCTTGGCGCGGAATTTGGCTCCTCAATAACTCCCCTCATCCCGACGAAAGTCGGGACCCAAGCTGAGTGTCCAGCCTGAACTCAGAGCCAGGAGGTTCAGACCCCGCTTGGGTCCCGGCCTTCGCCGGGATGAAGGGATAGAAGGATCAGGTAGCGGGAGCCGCCGGCGCCGCCGGTGTCTTCGGCAGCGGCGGGCCGCTGAACTCGGTCTCGATCTGGACGTCCACTTCGTCGCCGACGCCCATGGTCGTGCCCGGCGCCGGCACGCCGTAGGCGATGCCGAAGTCCGAGCGCTTGAACACGCCGTGGGCGGAAAAGCCGATGCGGGCGTTGGGGTCCATCGGATGGCCGGCGTAGCCGCCGTTGAACGTCGCTTCCAGCACGATCGGCTTGGTCACCCCGTGCAAGGTGAAGTCGCCGGTGATCCGGGCGGTGTTGGCGCCGGTGACCTCGACCTTGGTCGAGCGGAAGGTGATGGCCGGATACTGGCCCGCATCCAGCCAGTCCTTGCCCAGCAGTTCGGTCTTGAAGCCGGCCGGCGGGGCCGGCAGGTCCAGCGACTTCGGGTCGATCGTCGCCTCGACGCTGGCGGCCGTCGGATTGGCCGGGTCGAACTTCAGGCTGGCGTCGAAGTCGGTGAACTTGGCGGTGTAGTGCGAGAAGCCCAGGTGGTTGACCTTGAAGACCAGGCTGGCGTGGGTCTTGTCCAGCTTGTAGTCGCCGGCCGGAACATCGGGCATCACGAACTTGCCGGGCGTGGCGGCGGGCGTGGCCGACGGCGCGGCGGCGGGGGCCTCGGTCCTCTTGGCGGTCGGCGGCGAGCAGGCCGCCAAGGCCAGGGCGGCGGAAACCGCCAGCCATGAAGCGCCGCGAAGGGCGTGCGGAACGGTCGAACAGGTCATGGCGTCTTTTCCCTAGTCTCTTGGCCTACGACGTGGCGGCTTCAGGAAGCCGGTCGCGACGCTCCCCGTCAAATCCGAGGCGCGCGATCCCACGAAGGACGCAGCACGCGGCCCGGCCCCGACATCGGGTCGGCCTTTTTCTCATCACCACTTGACGTTAGGGAACGCGCGGTGCTGCTGTCCACCGCTACGTCGACCCGATCATGCCCCCTTTGGCCCGCCCATTGGCCGGCCCCTTGGAGACGGTTCTTGAGCAGTCGCGCCGCCCTAGCTCAGCAGTTGTCGGATCGTGGCGATCAGCACGCGGGCCAGCGGCTCGCGATCGGTGTCGGGGTGGTTGACCGCCCGGATGATCATGCCGTCGAACAGCAGCCCCACGGCCTCGCAACGCGCCTCGAACTCGGCGTCGCTCCATTCGGGCCTGCGGCTGCGGTCGAGCATGGCCTGGGCGTAGACCCGCTCCTGGGCGTCGGCGGCCTGCAAGATGGCGGCGACCTTGGGATTGCGGCTGGCCTCGGCCAGAACTTCCAGGGTCAGCGACGCGCGGCGCAGGTCGAAACACTTGTCGATCGCGTCGGGCAGGTGCTCGGTCATGGCGTCGATCAGGTCGCCGGGTCGGCTTTCCATCTCGGCGAACTTCTCGCGCATCTCGGCCAGGTCCTGGGCCACGATGGCGGCGATGATCGCCTCCTTGTTCTCGAAATAGCGGTAGATCTGGCCGACGCTCAGGCTGGCGGTCTTGGCGATCTCCGCCATGCTGGCGCCGTGGAAGCCCGCCTGCCGCACGCAGTCGCAAGCGGCGTCCAGGATCTGCTGCCGCCGCGCTTCCGGCGTCGGCCGGCACGTCGTGTTGACGTCTTCAGTCATCGAAAGCTTCGCTTCCCAATTAAATTTCCGCCACGTCAAGCTGGACGGAACCCCCGAGGTTGACTTGCGACAACCCCGGACCTATGTCCAGCCCCGTTGAGAATGAACGTTCATTCTCATGTTGGTTACCATCAGGGCGTCGTCAAGGCTGAAGGCCTGCGACGCCCTGCCGCTCCTGGGGTTTCTAGATGTCATTCGACCGTTCTCGCGCCGTCCTGTCGGCGGCCTCCCTGGCGGCCATCGGGCTCACCCTCGCCGCCTGCGGCCAAGGCAAGGGCGGCGCCGGCGGCATGGGCCCCGGCGGCCCGACCCCGGTGGGCGTCATCGTCGCCAAGACCGAGCCGGTCAACCTGACATCCGAGCTGACGGGCCGCACCTCGGCCTATCTGGTCTCCGAGGTGCGTCCGCAGGTCGGCGGCATCATCAAGGCTCGCCTGTTCCAGGAAGGCGGCTATGTCCGCGCCGGCCAGTCGCTGTACCAGATCGATCCGGCCACCTATCAGGCCGCCTACAACAGCGCCGCCGCCGGCCTGGCCCAGGCCCAGGCCACCGCCACCGCCGCCCGGCTGAAGGCCGAACGCTACAAGGGCCTGGTCGAGATCAACGCGGTCTCCAAGCAGGACAACGACGACGCCCAGGCCGCCGCCCTCCAGGCCGCCGCCAACGTGGCGGCCCAGAAGGCCGCCGTCGACAACGCCCGCATCAACCTGGGCTGGACCAAGGTGGTCTCGCCGATCTCGGGCCGCATCGGCAAGAGCTCGGTGACGCCGGGCGCCCTGGTCACCGCCAGCCAGGCCACCGCCCTGGCCACGGTCCAGGACCTGTCGAAGATCTATGTCGACCTGACCCAGTCCTCGGCCGACATGCTGAAGCTGCAAGCGGCGGTCAACAGCGGCAAGCTGGGCCGCAGCGGCTCGACCCAGGTGACCCTGAAGCTGGAGGACGGCTCGACCTATCCCCTGCCCGGCCGCCTGGAGTTCTCGGACATCACGGTCGACCCGACCACCGGTTCGGTCGGCCTGCGCGCCACCTTCGACAATCCCAACGGCGTGCTGCTGCCCGGGATGTACGTTCGCGCCCAGCTGGGGGCCGGCGTGGCCAACAGCGGCATGCTGATCCCGCAGGCCGCCGTCAGCCGTGACCCCAAGGGCAACGCCACCGTGATGGTGGTCGGCGCCAAGGGCATGGCGGAGGCCCGCCAGATCGTCGCCCCCCAGACCGTCGGCGACAAATGGCTGGTCACGTCGGGCCTGAAGGCCGGCGAGCAGGTCATCGTCGAGGGTCTGCAGAAGGTCCAGCCCGGCGCTCCGGTGAAGCCGGCCGTCATCACCGCTTCCGCCCCCGCTGCTCAGTAAGGCCGGCTCGTCATGCTCTCCCGTTTCTTTATCGACCGGCCGATTTTCGCGTGGGTCGTCGCCATCGTCATCATGCTGGCGGGGGCCCTGGCCATCCGCAGCCTGCCGATCGCCCAGTATCCCGAAATCGCCCTGCCCCAGGTGGCGGTCAACGCCATCTATCCCGGCGCCTCGGCCAAGACCGTCGAGGACAGCGTCACCCAGGTCATCGAACAGAAGATGAAGGGCCTGGACGGCCTGGACTACATGTCGTCGACCAGCGACAGCTCGGGCTCGGCCACCACCACCCTGACCTTCAAGGCCGGCACCGACATCGACATCGCCCAGGTGCAGGTCCAGAACAAGCTGCAGACGGCCACCGCGCTGCTGCCGCAGGAAGTCCAGCAGCAGGGCCTGACGGTCACCAAGTCGGCCCGTAACTTCCTGCTGATCGTGGGCATGTATTCGGAAGATCCGAAACACACCAACACCGACCTGGCCGACTACATCGCCAGCAATCTGCAAGACCCCCTCAGCCGCGTCGACGGCGTGGGCGAGGTCCAGCTGTTCGGCGCGCAATACGCCATGCGCGTGTGGCTGGATCCGACCAAGCTGGCCAGCTACAGCCTGACCCCCGCCGACGTGATCGCCGCCATCCGGGCCCAGAACGCCCAGGTCTCGGCCGGTCAGCTGGGCGGCGTGCCCAACCTGCCGGGCACCGCCCTGAACGCCACGATCACCGCCCAGTCGCGCCTGAGCACCCCGGCCGAGTTCCAGAACATCATCGTCAAGAACAGCCCCGGCGGCGCGATCGTGCACCTGCGCGACGTCGCCCGCGTGGAGCTGGGCGCGGAAAGCTACGGCTTCGGCGCCAAGTACAACGGCAAGCCCGCCGCCGGCCTGGCTATCCGCCTGGCCCCCGGCGCCAACGCCCTGAACACCGCCGACGCCATCAAGGAACGTATGACGCAGCTGGAGAAGAACTTCCCGGCCAGCTTCAAGTACGTGATCCCCTACGACTCCACGCCGTTCGTGAAGCTGTCGATCGAGGAAGTCATCAAGACCCTGGTCGAAGCGATCATCCTGGTCTTCATCGTCATGTTCCTGTTCCTGCAGAACTGGCGCGCGACCCTGATCCCGACCATCGCCGTGCCGGTCGTCCTGCTGGGCACCTTCGGGGTGCTGGCCGTCTTCGGCTACTCGATCAACACCCTGACCATGTTCGGCCTGGTGCTGGCCATCGGCCTGCTGGTCGACGACGCCATCGTCGTGGTCGAGAACGTCGAGCGGGTGATGAGCGAGGAGGGGCTATCGCCCGTCGAGGCCACGCGAAAATCGATGAACGAGATCACCGGCGCCCTGATCGGCATCGCGCTGGTCCTGGCCGCGGTGTTCGTGCCCATGGCCTTCTTCGGCGGTTCGCAGGGCGTGATCTATCGCCAGTTCTCGATCACCATCGTCTCGGCCATGGCCCTGTCGGTGATCGTCGCCCTGGTCCTGACGCCGGCCCTCTGCGCCACCCTGCTCAAGCCGGCCCACAAGGGCCATGGCGAGCCGCTCAAGACCGACCATCAGGGTCCGCTGGGCGCGGTGACGAACCTCTTCAACCGCTTCTTCAACTGGTTCAACCGCAACTTCAACGACGTCAGCGGGCGCTATCAGGGCTCGGTGCGCAAGCTGCTGGGCAAGAGCGGTCGCTGGATGCTGGCCTATGGCGTGATCATCCTGCTGATGGCGTTCCTGTTCATGCGCCTCCCCAGCGCCTTCCTGCCCGAGGAAGACCAGGGCACGATGTTCGCCATCGTCCAGCTGCCGCCCGGCGCGCCGGAAGAACGCACCCAGGCCGTCCTGACCGAGGTGCGCAACCACTTCCTGAACGACGAGAAGGAATCGGTGCAGGCGGTCTTCACCGTCGCCGGCTTCAGCTTCGCCGGCGCCGGTCAGAACGCCGGCCTGGCCTTCATCCGCATGCGGGACTTCGAAGAGCGCAAGGCCGCCAACCTCAAGGCTCCGGCCGTCGCCGGCCGGGCCATGGGCAAGTTCATGCAGATCCGCGACGCCATGGTCTTCGCGGTGGTGCCGCCGGCCGTGCCGGAACTGGGCACGTCCTCGGGCTTCGACTTCCAGCTGCAGGACGTCGGCGGCGTGGGTCACGAGGCCCTGATCGCCGCGCGCAACCAGGTGCTGGGCATGGCCGCCCAGGATCCGACCCTGGCCGGGGTTCGCCCCAACGGCCAGGACGACACCCCGCAGCTGAAGATCGACATCGACCAGGCCAAGGCCGGGGCGATGGGCCTGACCACGGCCGACATCAACGCCGCGCTCAGCGCCGCGTGGGGCGGTTCGTACGTCAACGACTTCATCGATCGCGGGCGGATCAAGAAGGTCTATGTCCAGGCCGACGCGCCCTACCGCATGCGGCCGGAGGACCTGAACCACTGGTACGTCCGCACCAGCACCGGCACGATGGCGCCGTTCTCGTCCTTCGCCACCAGCCACTGGATCTACGGCTCGCCGCGTCTGGAACGCTATAACGGCCTGTCGTCGGTCAACATCCAGGGCGCCCCGGCGCCGGGCAAGAGCTCGGGCCAGGCCATGGCCGCCATGGAGAAGATCGCCGCCCAGCTGCCGCCCGGCATCGGCTACGAGTGGACCGGCCTGTCGGCCCAGGAACGCGAGTCCGGCAACCAGGCGCCCGCCCTGTACGGCATCTCGATCCTGGTGGTGTTCCTGCTGCTGGCGGCCCTGTACGAGAGCTGGTCGATCCCGCTGTCGGTGATCATGGTCATCCCGCTGGGCATCGTCGGCGCCCTGCTGGCCACCAGCCTGCGCGGCCTGTCCAACGACATCTACTTCCAGGTGGGCCTGCTGACGACCATGGGGCTGGCGTCCAAGAACGCCATCCTGATCGTCGAGTTCGCCAAGGACCTGCATGAAAAGGGCATGGACCTGATCGAGGCGACGGTGGAGGCGGTTCGCATCCGTCTGCGGCCGATCATCATGACATCGCTGGCCTTCGTCTTCGGCGTTCTGCCCCTGGCGATTTCCAACGGGGCGGGTTCCGGGAGCCAGCACGCCATCGGCACCGGCGTGATCGGCGGCATGATCTCGGCCACCGTCCTGGCGATCTTCTTCGTTCCGCTGTTCTTCGTGATCGTCGAGCGGATCTTCAAACCCAAGCCGCGTCGTCGCGATGACACGCCCGCGACCCCGGCCGAGAGCCACTGAGATGCTTCTGCGTAACCTGACCCTCACCCTGCTCGCGGCCTCGGCCCTGAGCGCCTGCACCCTGGCGCCCAAGACCGTGCGCCCGGCCCTGCCGGTGACCAACGCCTGGCCCATAGCGGGCGCCAACACCGGCTCGGCGGTCACCGCCGCCGACCTGGGCTGGCGCGAGGTGTTCATCGATCCGCGCCTGCAAGGCGTGATCGACCTGGCCCTGGCCAACAACCGCGACCTGCGCGTGGCGGTGCTCAATATCGAGCAGTCCCGCGCCCAGTACCGGATCCAGCGGGCGGCCCTCGTGCCGGCCGTCGGCGCCTCGGCGTCGGGGACGCGGGGCGAGACGTCCGCCAGCCAGACCCAGCCCGGCGTCTCGCGCGACGTGGAGTCCTACTCCGCCAGCGTCGGCGTCACGGCCTGGGAGCTCGACCTGTTCGGCCGCGTGCGCAGCCTGAACGACGCGGCCCTGCAAAACTATCTGGCCACGCGCGAGATCAGCCGTTCGGTGCAGGTCAGCCTGATCGCCCAGACCGCCAGCGCCTGGCTGAACCTGGCCGCCGACCAGGACCTGTTGGCCGTGTCGCAGGAAACCCTGCGGACGCGCCAGGAGAGCACCGCTCTGATCCGCCGGCGCTTCGAGGCCGGCGCCATCTCGCAGCTGGAACTCAGCCAGGCCCTGACCCTGGTCGAGGCCGCCCGCAGCGACGTGGCCACCGCCCTGGCCTTGGTCGAGCAGGACAAGAACGCCCTGCGCCTGGCCGTCGGCGCCGACGTGCCGGCCGACCTGCTGCCGGCCGGCGGCCTGGTCACCGCCCAGATCCTGCGCGACCTGCCGGCCGGCCTGCCGTCCGACGTGCTGACCCGTCGTCCCGACGTGCTGGCGGCCGAACATCAGCTGGCCGGGGCCAACGCCAATATCGGCGCGGCCCGCGCGGCCTTCTTCCCCCGGATCAGCCTGACGGCCTCCACCGGCGTGGCCAGCGGGTCCTTGAACAGCCTGTTCGACAGCGGCAACGGGACGTGGAGCTTCTCGCCGGGCGTCAGCCTGCCGATCTTCTCGGGCGGGGCGAACGTGGCGGGTCTCGACAGCGCCAAGGCCGGCCGCGACATCGCCGTGGCCAACTACGAGAAGGCGGTCCAGACGGCCTTCCGCGAGGTCTCCGACGGCCTGGCCGTGCAATCGACCATCGCCGAACGGGTCGGCTCGCAGGAGCGCCTGGTCGCCGCCGCCAACGACACGGTGCGCCTGTCGCAGGCCCGCTACGGCGCGGGCATCGACAGCTCGCTGAGCGTGCTGGACGCCCAGCGCACGCTCTACGCCTCGCAACAGACCCTGATCATCGCCCGCCTGGCGCGGGAGACCAACCTGGCCACGCTGTACAAGGCGCTCGGCGGCGGGGCGCCCGCCGCTCAGTGAGCCACAGAAATCCCCCGTCCCCAGCGGGGGAGCGCTAGCGGCGTCGCCCCCCGACGCCGCCAAGCCGGAAGGGACGCGCTCCCCCCAGTACCCGCGCGCCCCTTCCAACCTTTCCCCTACCTTTATACTCCACTCATCCCGACGAAAGTCGGGACCCAAGCTGCCTATCCAGACGGGCTGCGGAGCCAGAAGCCGCCAACTCCGCTTGGGTCCCGACTTTCGTCGGGATGAAGGGAGGGGAAGGTCACAGCGGCAACTGCACCGTGCTCTTCACCTCTTCCAGCACCGCATAGGTCCGCGTCTCGCGCACGCCGGGCATCTTGACCAGGATGTCGCCCAGGAAGCCGCGATAGGCCTCCATGTCCTTGACGCGAGCCTTGATCAGATAGTCGAAGCCGCCGGCCACCATGTGGCATTCCAGGATTTCGGGCGCGCGACGCACGGCGGCGGCGAAGTCCTCAAACACCTCGCCGGTCGTTCGCTCCAGCATCACCTCGACGAAGATCAGCAGGGCCCGGTCGACCTTGGCCGGGTCCAGCAAAGCGGCATAGCCGGTGATGAAGCCCCGCTCGCGCAGCCGTCGCACGCGGTCGAAGGTGGCGGCCGGCGACAGGTTGCAGCGCTTGGCCAGCTCGGCGTTGGTGATGCGGCCGTCGGCCTGCAAAACCCGCAAAAGCCGGCGATCGGTGTCATCCAGAGCGGACATGGCGTTTCTCGCATTTGACCGAAGATCGTTCGGAATTTTATACCGACAAACAAAGCACCTTCACAAGAAGCGGAACTATACCCTCGATCGTCCTAGCGAGCTTGGTCGCCACTCCCCCCTCGGCGTCCCAGCGAACCAGGACCGGCCTCCGCCATTCCCCCCGGCGGAGCGCACACGCGGCGCCCTCTCCCCCGTAGGCGCCGTGTGAGAGCGGAAGGGACGCGCGACCTCCCCCCGTATCGCGTCCCTTCCCACCTCTCCCCTTCCCCATCCTGCTCTCGACGATCATGCTCGGCGCTGCGCCGCGACCACCTGTCGCGCGCCTGGAGTCGATGACGGGATCGGGCGGTTTCGCCGAAGATCGTACAGCCTGACCGCGCAACAAACGAAGCACCTTCGAACAAGCCGGCGATATAGCGACGATATCCTACCAACGAGGCGACCATGACCGATTGGGACTCCCTGGACGACGGCAAGTATCGCGACGAGGCGGCGGTGATCGCCGACCTGCTGGCCGCCCAGGCCCTGAGCCGCGAAGACCGCGCCGCGGTCCGGGCCGAGGCCGAGGCCCTGGTGCGCGGCGCCCGCCGCAGCGTCCGCAAGCAGGGCGTGGTCGAAAGCTTCCTGCAGGAGTTCTCGCTCGGCACCCGCGAGGGCCTGGCGCTCATGTGCCTGGCCGAGGCCCTGCTCCGCACCCCCGACGACGACACCCGCGACAAGCTGATCGCCGAGAAGATCGGCTCGGCCGACTGGGCGTCTCACCTGGGCGGCAGCGACAGCCTGTTCGTCAACGCCTCGACCTGGGGCCTGATGCTGACCGGCAAGATCGTAGAGCCCGACGACCAGGCGCAGAAGGACCTGCCGGCCTTCATCAAAAAGATCGCCGGCCGCCTGGGCGAGCCCGTGATCCGCGCCGCCGTCGGCCAGGCCATCCGCATCATGGGCGAGCAGTTCGTGCTGGGCCGCACCATCGAGGCGGCCATCAAGCGCGCCGCCAACGATGGCGACATCTGCAGCTTCGACATGCTGGGCGAAGGCGCCCGCACCGCCGCCGACGCCGCCCGCTACGAGAAGTCCTACGCCGACGCCATCGAGACCGTGGGCAAGCTGTCCAACAAGGCCGGGCCCGAGGCTGGCCACGGCGTGTCGGTCAAGCTGTCGGCCCTGACGCCGCGCTATGAGGCGACCCAAGAGGCCCGCGTCTGGGACGAGCTCTATCCGCGCGTGCTGCGCCTGGCCAGGATCGCTGCGAGGCACGACCTGAACTTCACCATCGACGCCGAAGAAGCGGACAGACTTGCGCTGTCTCTGAAGCTGCTGGACCGCCTGTGCCGCGAACCCGAGCTGGGCGACTGGACGGGCCTGGGCCTGGCGGTGCAGGCCTACCAGAAGCGCTGCCCCGAGGTGATCGCCCGCCTGACCGCCCTGTCCAAGGAAACCGGCCGCCGCCTGATGGTCCGCCTAGTCAAGGGCGCCTACTGGGACAGCGAGATCAAGCGCGCCCAGGTCGCCGGCCGTCCGGACTATCCGGTCTACACCACCAAGCCGGCCACCGACCTGTCGTACCTGGTCTGCGCCAAGGCCCTGATCGAGGCCGCCCCGCACCTCTACGCCCAGTTCGCCACCCACAACGCCCACACCCTGGCCGCCGTGGTCCGGATGTCGAAGAACGCCGGCGTGAAGATCGAGCACCAGCGCCTGCACGGCATGGGCGAGGCGCTCTACACGGCCGCCGACGACCTGTATGACGGCGTCATCCTGCGGGCCTACGCCCCGGTGGGCGGCCATGAGGACCTGCTGCCCTACCTGGTCCGCCGCCTGCTCGAGAACGGCGCCAACACCAGCTTCGTCCACGCCCTGCTGGACGAGCGGGTGCCGGTGGAAAAGGTGGTGGTCGATCCCATCGACGCCGTCGAGGCCCATCCCGACCGCCACGCCAAGATCCCGACGCCGATCAACGTCTACGGTCCGCGCCGCAAGAACAGCAAGGGCCTGGACCTGTCGGTCAAGGCCGACCGCGACCGCCTGACCGCCCACGTGGCCGAGCTGGACAAGCTGACCCTGTCGTCCGGCCCGCTGATCGGCGGCAAGCTGACCGCCGGCGCCCCGCCGATGCCCGTGCAGAGCCCCACCGACCACGAGCGCGTTGTGGGCGTGGTGTCCGAGGCCCAGCTGCCGCAGATCGACCAGGCCTTCAAGCTGGCCCGCGCCGCCCAACCGGCCTGGGACCAGGCCGGCGGCCCGGCGCGCGCCGAGGTGCTGCGCGCCATGGGCGACGCCCTGGAGGCCAATCTCGAGCGCCTGTGCGCCATCCTCTCGCGCGAGGCCGGCAAGACCGGTCCCGACGCCATCGCCGAGGTTCGCGAGGCCGTCGATTTCTGCCGCTACTACGCCAAGCTGGCCGAAGAGCAGTTCGGCTTGGCCGGCGAGGTGCTGACCGGCCCGGTCGGCGAGACCAACACCCTGCGCCTGGCCGGGCGCGGCGTGTTCGTCTGCATCAGCCCGTGGAACTTCCCGCTGGCCATCTTCACCGGCCAGATCGCCGCCGCCCTGGCGGCCGGCAACGCCGTGCTGGCCAAGCCGGCCGAGCAGACCCCGCTGATCGCCTATGAGGCCGTGAAGCTGTACCACGCCGCGGGCCTGGACCACCGCCTGCTGGCGCTGCTGCCGGGTCGCGGCGAGACGGTCGGCGCGGCCCTGACCGCCCACGAGGGCCTGGACGGCGTCGCCTTCACCGGCGGCACCGACACCGCCTGGCGGATCAACCAGACACTCGCCCAGCGCCAGGGCCCGATCGTGCCGTTCATCGCCGAGACCGGCGGGCTGAACGGCATGTTCGTCGACACCACCGCCCAGCGCGAGCAGGTGATCGACGACGTGATCCTGTCCGCCTTCGGTTCGGCCGGCCAGCGCTGCTCGGCCCTGCGCTTGCTGTTCCTGCCGGAAGACACCGCCGACCACATCATCGATGGCCTGAAGGGCGCGATGGACGCCCTGGTCATCGGCGATCCGGCCCTGGCCGTCACCGACGTCGGCCCGGTGATCGACCCCGAGGCCAAGGCGGCGCTGGACAAGCACCTGGTCCGCCTGAACCACGAGGCCAAGGTCCTGCACACCCTGCCCGCGCCCCAGACCGGCACGTTCTTCGCGCCGGTCCTGGCCGAGATTCCCGCCGCCGACTTCCTGGAGCGAGAGGTGTTCGGCCCGGTGCTGCACGTGGTGCGCTACCGGCCCGAGGACCTGGAGCGGGTCGCCGGCACCCTGGCGGCCCGCCGCTACGGCCTGACCCTGGGCGTCCACTCCCGGATCGAGAGCTTCGCGGCCGACGTCCAGCGCCTGGTCCCGGCCGGCAACTGCTACGTCAACCGCTCGATGACCGGCGCCGTCGTGGGCGTCCAGCCGTTCGGCGGCGAGGGCCTGTCGGGCACCGGCCCCAAGGCCGGCGGCCCCCACGCCCTGCTGCGCTACGCGGTCGAGCGCGCGCTGAGCATCAACATCACCGCCCAGGGCGGGGATCCGACGCTGCTGAATCTGTGACTTGACGCCGTCGGCCGCTGGCGAGACCCTTTCGCCATGGCCGACGGCTTCGACATTCACTTGGATTCCGAGCAGGCGGCCCGGCTGAAGGCCGCGGCCGACGTGCGCGGCGTGTCGCCATCGGACTACGCCTTGGCCGCGATCGATCAAGCGCTGTCCGAAGTCCCGGCGGGGTTCGTGGATCCGGACCCTGCTATCGATGAGGTGATCGCCGACGAGGTCGAACAGACGGGCGAGGCAGTTTCCTGGCTTGAGTTCCGCAACCGCTTGAGGAAGTTCGGCGGACACAACGGTTGAGTTACACGGTCCGCGTCTCGCCTCGCGCCGCCACGGACGCAGATCGTCTGGACAGATCGCTCACTGCTCTAAGCCCTCGAGCCGCCGCCCGCCTTGGCGAATTGCTCGAGCATGCCATCGCAAATCTGGCGGACCATCCACTGCGAGGCCGTCGCGTCGGTATTACGACGCGTGAGATCAATGTTCCGTTCGGTCAGAGCGCCTACGTCATCCGCTACAGGATTCGCGATGATCAGGTGACGGTGACGCGAATTTGGCACGGATTGGAAGAACGCCGCTGAGGTCCAGGCAACCGGATCAAGACGCCGCGTCAGGCGCCACCGCCCCGAGAGCAGCACAGCCGAACCTGGCGGGGCCGCATCCGCCCCCGCTAGGCCCACGCCTATTCCACAGTCACCAATAGACCTTGGCGGCCAGGGCGCCGTTGACGCCTTCGCCGATGCCGCTGAGTCCCCAATACGTCTTGTTGAAGACGTTGTTGACGTTGCCGGTGAAGGCCACCCGCTGGCCGCCGATCCGTGTCTCGTACCGGAAGCCGAGGTTCACCAGCGTGCGGCTGGGAATGAAGAGGCCGTTGGCGTCGTCGGTCGGCGCCTTGCCGTAGTAGCGGGCGTCGCCGTGCAGGCTCAGCCCTTCCACGGCCGGGACCGCGTACTCGGCGTTGGCCGTGACCTGCCAGCGCGCGGCCTCGGCCGGGATATTGCCGCGAAGGCTTTCATTGTCCGGCGAGACGTCGGTGATCGTGGGGTCCAGGTGGATGGCCCCCAGGCCCAGCCGCAGGTCCTCGTTGAACTGGTAGTCGCCGCTGACCTCGACGCCCTTGTAGAGGGTCAGGCCGTCCTGGGTCAGGTACCGCAGGCCCCCGACCAGGCTGTCGATCTGGTTGGCGCGCTCCACCCGGAACGCCGCGGCCGTCAGGCCCAGGGGACCGTGTTCGTATTTCACCCCCGCTTCCTGCTGCTTGCTGACCGTGGCCTGCAGCACTTCGCCGGCGTTGGCGTATTCGCCGCCGACCCGCGAGCCGCCCTCCATGGACTCGACATAGCTGCCATAGATCGAGACGTAGTCGGCGGGCTTGTAGATCAAGGCCACGGTCGGACTGGTGGCCGTGGTCTCGTAGCGGGAGTCCGCGCCGGGATCCCCATCGACGTCGGGCTGGACGTACTGGGTGCGGCGCACGCCCAGCACCGCCTGCCAGTGCGGGCCCAGATGCAGGGTGTCGCTGACGAAGACCGCCGTCTGGCGCTCGTCGAAGGGCCAACCCTGCGTGCCGAAGTCGATGTCGGTGTTGGCCCGGAACGGCTGGCGCTCGTGGATATTGCCGTTGAAGGCGTTGGACCAGTTGGAACCGGCTCCAAAGTCGGAGGTGTAGGTCATGTACGACGCGCCCGCGACGATCTCGTGCCGGATGGGTCCGGTCTCGACATCGCCCTTCAGCATCGCCTGGGCGAAGTTGTTCTCGTCCAGTTCGGCGAAGGTGTAGACATAGCCCTCGTAGTCGCCCGCCTGGTTGAGCATGTAGGCGAACATCTTGTTCGACCGGTGCTTCTTGCGGGTGAAGCCGTAGGTGAAGTCAGCGGACCAGGCGTCCGATATCTTCCACTCCAGCCCCGTGGCGAACGCCTGGGTATCGGACTTGTAGAACGAGTCCGCGATCCGGAAATTCTTGTAGTCGTAGGTCGGGCGGGGCAGCACGCCGCCGCTATAGGCGCTCCAGTAGAGCTGGAGCGGCTCTTCCCGCAGGTTGCTGCGCTCGGCCGTCAGCGTCGCGTACCATTTGAGATCGGGGGTGATCTGGTAGTCCAGCGCCAGCGAGCCGGTCAGCCGATTGACGTCGGCGCCGTTGTAGGCCCTGCCGTTTTCGCCGGCCAGATTGACCCGATAGCCCAGTCCGCCCTCCTGGCCGAGAGGACCGCTGGCGTCGAGGTGGGCGAACAGGACGCTGTCGTTGCGATAGCCGAGCTCAGTGGTCAGCAGAGGTTCGGCGGTCGGGCGCTTGGTCCGGTAGGCGATCACGCCGCCCGGGGCGCCGAACCCGTACATGAAGCCCGACAGGCCTTTCAGCGCCTGGACGCTCTGGATCGATTCCAGCGGAAAGTCGCCGCCCCAGTAGAGCAGCAGCGGCACGTCGTCGATGTAGTAGTTGCGCACGCCCAGGCCGCGGATCTGCGTCCCCCACCAGTTGGTGGTGGCGGCGGGGGCGAAGGAGAAGACCGCCGGGTCCTGCGCGAAGATCTGGGCGATGGACGTCGCCTGGCGCTTTTCGATGTCGTCGCTGTTCACCACCGTGATCGAGTAGGGCGTATCGAGCAGAGTCTTGCGGCCCAAGGCGCCGTTCTCGGCCGGCTCTTCCAGGGTCGCCTTGGTTCCCGTGACCGTCACCGCGCTGACGGCCGCCGGCTTCTCGGCCTCGGCTTCGGTCGATGGCGCCGCGTCGGGCGCCGACCGCGCCATGGCGGGCGTCCAGGCGCACCAGCTCGACCCCATCACGCCAAGAGCACCGGCCAACAGCGCGTTACGAAGAGTCATGACCTACCCACCCCATGGTTACAATCGAGCGGGCTCGGTAGCCTTATTGCGAATGATTGTCATTACTATTCTAAGCCACTCGCGCTAGATCGCGAACGGCGGCGCTCTCTGACGGACTGACCCCGGCCTGGGATCGCCTTTCTGAAAACAATTTTATTTAATCCCTTCCCCGAGGCCGCCGCCTGCCGCTAGGCTGACGCAAAACTTGGGAGGCAAACATGCTGTCGAGACGCCATCTGCTGGTCGCGGGCGCCGCCGCCATGGCCGCGAGCCAGGCCCACGCCGCCGCGCCCACCGCCTTCGTCACCGTCCAGAACGGCCGCCTCAGCCTGGCCGGCGAGCCCTATCGCTTTGTCGGGGCCAACCTCTGGTACGGGGCCTGGCTGGGCTCGCCGGGCGTCTCGGGCGACACCGCGCGGCTGGAGCGCGAGCTGGACCGGCTGAAGGCCCTGGGCGTCACCAATCTGCGCATCCTGGGCGCGGGCGAGACCTCGCCCGCCAAGGTCGCCATCTCGCCGACGTTCCGCGGTCCCGGCGAGGACTACGACCAGGACCTGCTCAAGGGCCTGGACGTGGTGCTGGCGCAGATGGCCGAGCGCGACATGAAGGCGGTGATCTACGTCAACAACTTCTGGGACTGGTCGGGCGGCATGCCGGCCTATCTGCGCTGGACCGGCAATGGCGCGTGGTTCCAGCAGGGCGACCCGGCCCACCCTTGGCCCGCGTTCGCCGACTACTCCGCCCGCTTCTACGGCGACGCCAAGGCGCAAGGCCTGTTCCAACACTACATCCGCGCTCTGGTAGGCCGGGTCAGCAGCGTCACCGGCAAGCCCTATCGCGACGACCCGACGATCATGGCCTGGCAACTGGCCAACGAGCCGCGTCCGGGCGGCAGCGAGGCGTTCGGCGTGCCCAACCTGCCCACCTATTACCGCTGGGTCGCCGAGACCTCGGCCCTGATCAAGACGCTGGATCCGCATCATCTGGTCAGCACCGGCAGCGAGGGCGCCATGGGCTGCCTGCAGCGCGAGGCCTGCGTGGTCGAGGCCCACAAGCCGGCCAGCATCGACTACCTGACCCTGCATGTCTGGCCCAACAACTGGGGCTGGATCGATTTCAAGAACCAGCCGGCCACCTACGCGGCCGGCGAGGCCAAGTGCCGCGACTATGTCGCCGCCCACGTCGCCATCGCCAAAACCCTGGGCAAGCCGCTGGTGATCGAGGAGTTCGGCCTGATCCGCGAGGACCGCGCCTTCGCGCCGGGAAGCCCGACCACCCACCGCGACCGGTTCTACAGGATGATGTTCGGCATGGTCGAAGCCGACATGAAGGCCGGCGGTCCGCTGGCCGGCACCAACTTCTGGGCCTGGAACGGCGAAGGCCGCGCCCAGCACCCCGACGCCTGGTTCAAGATGGGCGACCGCTTGTATGTCGGCGATCCGCCGCAGGAGGAGCAGGGCCTGTTCGGGGTGTTCGACGCGGACGCCTCGACGCTGGCCGTGGTGCGGGAGCATGCGAGGGCGGTGGCGGCAATTTAAAGAAGCCGCGCCAGGATTTGGGGACACACACTCACTCCACGGCCCTGCAAGAGCTGGCTCCGCCTTGCCGTGAGTGTGTGTCCCCACCTCGACCCAAGCCGGCAAAAAAGTGGATGTCACCGGTGTCAGGAACCGTGGTAGCGATTCCGCCGAGCGCGAAGCCAACCGCGCCAGGAGGACGCCCATGGACCATCCCAATGTCGATCGTCGCGGCCTGATCGCCGGCGCGGGCGCGGCGCTCGCCCTGGCCTCGACCCCGGCCCTGGCCGCCCGGCCCGGCCCCGTGGTGACCACCACCGCCGGCAAGGTGCGCGGCGCCAGCGGCGACGGCGTCCAGGTGTTCAAGGGCCTGCGCTATGGGGCCGACACCGGCCCGCTGCGCTTCATGCCGCCCCAGCCGCCCAAGCCCTGGACCGGCGTCGTCGACGCCCTGGTCTTCGGCGCGGCATCGCCCCAGAGCGGCAAAGGCGAGGACGGCGAGACGCTGAGCGAGGACTGCCTGTTCCTCAATGTCTGGACCCCCGCTCCGCTGACCAAGAAAGGCCTGGCCGACGGCAAGAAGCGGCCGGTGATGTTTTACATCCACGGCGGCGCCTACAACACCGACTCGGGGGCCAGCCCCTGGTACGACGGGACGAAGCTGGCCAAGCGCGGCGATGTGGTGGTGGTCACCGTCAACCACCGGCTCAACGCCTTCGGCTACCTGTACCTCGCGCGTCTGTTCGACGATCCGTCGGTGGCCGACAGCGGCAATGTCGGCCAGATGGACCTGGTCCTGGCCCTGCAATGGGTGCGCGACAACATCGCGGCGTTCGGCGGGGATCCGGGCAACGTCATGCTGTTTGGCCAGTCGGGCGGCGGGGCCAAGATCGCCACCCTGATGGCCATGCCGGCCGCCAGGGGCCTGTTCCACCGCGCCGCCACCATGAGCGGCCAGCAGGTCACGGCCGCCGGTCCGTTCAACGCCACCAAGCGCGCCAAGGGCTTCATCGACAAGCTGGGGATCAAGGACCTGGCCGCCCTGCACGCCCTGCCCGCCGACCAGCTCCTGGCGGGCCTGAAGGCCGTCGATCCGATCGCCGGTTCGGGCGGCGTCTATATGGGCCCGGTGCTGGACGAGCGGTCGCTGACCCGCCACCCGTTCTTCCCCGACGCCGCGCCCCTGAGCCTGGACGTGCCGATGATGTGCGGCAACACCCATGACGAAACGCGCGGCTTCGTCGGCTTCGACAAGAGCCTGATGGACATGACCTGGGAGCAGGTGGTCGAGAAACTGCCCAGCCAGTTCAACGCCCGCATCGACATCGACCCGGCCACGGTGGTGGCGGCCTATCGCAAGATCTATCCGGCCTACACGCCCGCCGATGTCTATTTCGCCGCCTCGACGGCCGGCCGCTCGTGGAAGGCGGCGATCATCCAGGCCGAGGAGCGGGCCAGGGCCGGCGCGCCGGCCTGGGTCTATCAGCTGGACTGGCGCTCGCCCAAGGACGGCGGCATCTGGGGCGCGCCCCACACCCTGGACATCCCGCTGGTGTTCGGAAACCTCGACGCGCCGGGGGTGATCACCGGCTCCGGGCCGGAGGCCGTGGCCATGTCCGAGCGCCTGGCCGACGCCTTCATCGCCTTCGCGCGGACGGGCAACCCCAACACCTCGTCGCTGCCCAACTGGCCGGCCTACGACCTGACCCAGCGACAGACCATGGTGTTCGACAACGTCTCGCGCCTGGAGAACGACCCGCGCGGGGCCGAGCGGCAGCTGTTCAACAAGGTCCCGTTCACGCAGTTCGGGACTTAGGCCTTACGTTCTGGAGCCCCTCTCCCAGAGGGAGAGGGAGGGGCCCGGCGCGTAGCGGCGGGAGGGTGAGGGGGTAAACCCTCACCGCAGTTCCCTGAGCGCCCTGCCGGCACGCCGTCGGACGTCGTAACCCCTCATCCTCCCACGCCTGCGGCGCGGGCCCCTCCTTCTCCCTCTGGGAGAAGGTGAAGGGTTGCTACTTCGCGGCGTCCATCAGACCCGCGAACCGCTCGAACAGGTACAGGCTGTCGGTCGGACCCGGCGAAGCCTCCGGGTGGTGCTGCACCGAGAATACCGGCTTGTCGGTCAGGGCGATGCCGGCGTTGGTGCCGTCGAACAGCGAGACGTGGGTCTCGGTCACCGCTTGCGGCAAGGACGCGCTGTCCACCGTGAAGCCGTGGTTCATCGAGACGATCTCGACCTTGCCGGTCGTCAGGTCCTTCACGGGGTGGTTGGCCCCATGGTGTCCCTGCTCCATCTTCACGGTCTTGGCGCCCACCGCCAGGGCCAGCATCTGGTGTCCCAGGCAGATGCCGAACATCGGCTTGCCGCTGGCGACCAGCTTCTGGATCTCGGGCACCGCGTAGGCGCCGGTCGCGGCCGGGTCGCCCGGGCCGTTGGACAGCAGGACGCCGTCGGGATTGCGCGCGAGAATGTCCTCGGCCGAGGTGTCGGCCGGCACCACCGTGGCGCGGGCGCCGACATGGGCCAGGGCCCGCAGGATGTTGCGCTTGACGCCGTAGTCCAGGACCACGACCTCGTACTTGGGCTTGTCCAGCTTGGCGTAGCCTTCCGGCCACGACCACAGGCCCTCGTCCCAGGTGAAGGTCTGGGTGGTGGAGGCGTCCTTGGCCAGGTCCAGGCCTTCCAGGCCCGCCCAGGCCTTGGCCTTGGCGACCAGGGCGTCCAGGTCGAACTTGCCCTCGGGCGAGTGGGCGATCACGCCGTGCGGCATGCCGGTCTCGCGGATCTTGCGGGTCAGGGCGCGGGTGTCGACGCCCGACAGGCCGATCATGTTGCGACGCTTCATCCAGCCGTCGAAATCGCTGTCGGCGCGCCAGTTGGCCTGGTCGGTCGGGGCGTCGCGGAAGATCGCGCCGCGGGCGGCCGTCTCGGCGCCGCCGGCCATCTGCTCCAGGTCCTCGACGTTCGTGCCCACATTGCCCACGTGCGGGAAGGTGAAGGCGACGATCTGGGCCATGTAGGAGGGATCGGTCAGGATCTCCTGATAGCCGGTCATGGCGGTGTTGAAGCACACCTCGCCGACCGCGTCGCCGACCGCGCCGCAGCCGAGGCCTTGCAGGATGGTGCCGTCGGCCAGGGCCAGAACGCCAGTGACGCCGGGGAGAAGGTCTTTGGACATCTCGAGTAGCGCCTCCAGAACGCAGGCCCCAAGGGGCAGGTCATTGTCGCAAAAAGGCGGGTCAGGAGTAACCCCAACCCGCCGCGCAAACGGCGGCGTGTCTAGGGGGGTATGGCAGGGGGGTCAACCCCTCTGATCACGGGAGTCGGGGCGCCTTCCCACATTCCCGTGATCGGTGAACGACTCCCCTCGCGCGGGAAGGCCCGGAGCCCTTATGCTGGAAAGGCTAAGCGCCACAATAAGCATAAGAACCTGGGAGGACGGCCCATGCTCGAACTGCGCCCCAATTGCGAGTGCTGCGATCGCGACCTGCCGCCCGACAGCCCGGACGCGCGGATCTGCACCTTCGAATGCACCTTCTGCATCGACTGCGTGGAAACCCGATTCTCCGGGACCTGCCCCAACTGCGGCGGCGACCTGTCGGCCCGGCCGATCCGGCCTGCCTCGGCCCTGCACCGGTTCCCCGCCTCGCTGAAGCGCGTCTACAAGGCCCACCCCGCCTGCGCCAGCGTGCGCCCGCCGCCCACCGACACGCGTCAGCCGCCGCCGTCGTGGGCTTAGGGGTGTAAATCCCCCCCTTCGCTTCGTCATTCCCGCCCTTGTGGCGGGAACCCCTTTGTCCGCCGCAGGTGTGGATGGGTGGCGCGCTGGCGCGCCATTTCGCTTCACCGTCAGCTGAACCAGGGGTTCCCGCCACAAGGGCGGGAATGACGAACGAGAAGGAACGAACGAATGGAGTCCGCCCCACCCCAACCGTCTCTTCGGCGCCACAGCTGAAACAAGTTGTCGCGGGTCCGCATCCGTCGGCGACAGAGCCGCGTTAATATCCTGAGGCTCATGGTCGAGCTTCAAGGAGTTGAACCATGAGCACGCTCGTCGCCCGCATCGCCCCTACCGCCGACCGCAGCTGGTTTGGCCTGGTCGAGACGAGCCTGCGCCTGTTGCTCGTGGTCGCCGCGCCGGTCAGCGCGGCCATCTTCCTGGTCCAGAGCCTTTAGCGAAAAACCTATCTTGGCCTTGGGAACGTCGGCTAGCCGACATCGTTAGGTCCTGCATGGGCGGGGGCGCCCTAGCCAGTGCCTTTGCATGTCCCACCAAGACGACACCGCCGAACAGCCGGCCTCCGCCGTTTCCGCCAACCTCACCGAGCAGATGCTGCATCTGAGCAACCGGTTCGAGGAAGAACGCCTCAAGCTGGAAGAACGCTCGTTCCGCGGCGACCGCGACGACGACGAAGGCTGACCGCCTCGCGGCGTCTTTGCCTGGGCCGCGACCCGGCGTATCACCGGGCCAAGATCCGGAGAGCCTTCGCATGCCCGTCACCACGGTCGGTATCGACGCCGACGACACCCTTTGGCACAACGAGACCATCTTCCGCCTGACCCACAAGCGGTTCGTCGAACTGCTGGCGCCCTATGGCGACGCCGAGCAGATCGACGCCAGGCTGGCCGAGACCGAGAGGCGCAACCTGCGGCTCTATGGCTACGGGGCCAAGGGCTTCACCCTGTCGATGATCGAGACGGCGATGGACCTGACCGACAGCCAGGTCAGCATCGGGGTGATCCGCCAGATCCTGGCCGCAGGCCGCGAGATGCTGACCGAGCCGGTCGAGCCCCTGCCCGGCGTCGAGAAGGCCCTGGCGACCCTGTCCGAACGCTACCGCCTGGTGCTGATCACCAAGGGCGACCTGCTGCACCAGGAGCAGAAGCTGGCCGCCTCGGGCCTGGGCGACCTGTTCGCCGCCGTCGAGATCGTCTCGGAGAAGGACGCCGACACCTATCGCCGGGTGTTCGCCCGCCATGGGTCGGGTCCTGAACAGGCGGTGATGGCCGGCAATTCGGTGAAGTCCGACATCATCCCGGCCCTGGACGCCGGCGCCTGGGCGGCCCTGATCCCCTACCCGCTGGTCTGGGCGCACGAGGCGGCGACCGCGCCGAAGGAGCACGGGCGGTATGGGGAGCTGGGGTCGATTTCTGAACTGCCGGCGTGGGTGGATCAGGTTTCCGCTTCCTCCTGATACCCAACAAGGCTTGTCATCCCGGGCGTAGCGAAGCGAAGACCCGGGACCGACGCCTGAGCTCAGCACTTCGGGGCGGTCCCGGATCGGCGCGCTACGCGCTTGTCCGGGATGACAATGAAGTTTAGGCGGCGGAGGCCGACTTCCCCTCCGCCTTCGCCCCCAGCCCCGAGATCCAGTCCCGCGCCGGGCGCTCGAACAGCACCAGCGACAGATAGGCCAGCGGGATCAGGGCCAGCACCCAGAACAGCACCCACAGCCGCAGGGCGTCGCCGGTCAGGCCCCAGTCGGCCACGCCGATCCAGTTGATCCCCATCTTCAGGGCGATCGGGTGCAGCAGGTAGAGGCTGAAGCTCAGCTGGGCCCAGGGCGCCAGCCGGCGGCTGACACCGCCCTGGTGACCGGCCGCGTCGGCGGCGACCCCGGCCAGGCCCAGGGCGTAGACGAGCAGCAACAGCAGGGTCCGCTCGATCCGCAGCGTCGACAGCACCAGGAACAGGGCCAGCAGCCCCCACATCCAGACCCTTGCGAACGGCAGCTTGCCCAGCGGCGCGCGCAGTTGGAACGCCAGCATGCCCAGCAGGAAGGCCGGCACGGCGCGCAGCACGCCGAAGTTCCAGGTCCACTGGTGGAAGGGCATGTCGCCGTCGGGGTTCAGCAGCAGCAGCACGAAGCTGGCCACCACGACCAGGGCCGTGACGATCCGCCCGCGCGCGGCGATCCAGAACAGCAGCGGCAGGGCCAGGTACAGCCCCATCTCGGCGCTGATCGCCCAACTGGCGAAGTTCCAGGTCTGGCTGTGACAGGTATGCCAGGCATGGACGAACAGCACGTTGGGCGCGATGCAGGCCAGGTCGTAGCGCTTGGGATCGACATCCCCGCCCCAGCCCACGACCCCGAACGCCCAGACGCCGACGAACACCAGCATCGTCGCCCAGTGCAGCGGTCCCAGCCGCGCCACCCGCTTCTTCAGGAAGGTCCCGTACTTGTTCCAGCTGGTCAGCCGGCCGGTATAGATCGCCGCCATCACGTAGCCGGAGATCAGAAAGAACAGGTCCACGATCAGGCTGAAGCCCTTGATCATGTCGTCGGCTGCCTGCCAGCGCCCATCCAGGTTGATGTAGCGGTTGAAGTGGAACACCACGATCATCAGCGCCCCGACGATGCGCAGGGCGTCCAGGTGCAGCATCTCGTCGGAGTCGGGCTTGAGCGGCGGAAAGGCTTTCATGGTCCATGGGATGGGACGGGCGAAGGCGATGGTCAAGCTCGGCGGCGGGGACATGCCCTCGCGGCGTGTCCCCACCAGCATCCGCTGAGCCAGGACTTGGGGACACGCCGCAAGGGCATGTCCCCGGTTGTCGCCTACCGCAGCGTCGGGCCCTTGCCCTTGTCCAGCGAGGCCAGGGCCAGCTTCGGGGCCGAGGGATCGGTGAGCGTGTTGCCGGCGTCGGCCAGCATGGTGTCGATGCGGGTGCGCTGGGCCTTGAAGCGCGACAGCTCGCCGCCGGCCAGGATCGTGCCTTGCGGCACCTTGGCGCCGATCGGGTTGACCCGCTGACCGTTCAGCCAGACCTCGTAGTGCAGGTGCGGGCCGGTCGACATGCCCGTCGAGCCGACATAGGCCACGACCTGGCCCTGGCGCACCCGCGTGCCGGGCTTGATGCCCTTGGCGTAGCGCGAGATGTGGGCGTAGCCGGTGTCCCATTGGCCCGAGTGGCGGATGCGCAGCCAGTTGCCGTAGCCGGCCCAGCGGCGAGCCTCCAGCACCACGCCGTCGCCGGCCGCCAGGATCGGCGTGCCGGTGCCGGCCCCGAAGTCGACGCCCTTGTGGCCGCGATTGAAGCCCAGCACCGGGTGGCGGCGCATGCCGAAGGTCGAGGTGATGCGGGCGCCGTCGACCGGCGTGCGCAGCAGGAAGCCCTTGATGTTCTTGCCCAGCTCGTCGAAGAACTGCGGCTTGCCGTCTTCACCCGAGCGCTCGAAGGCGTAGAACTTCTGGCCCTTGACCTCGGCGTATTCCAGGTCGCCGGCCTCGACCGTACGGCCGCTCTCGGTGACCTTGCGGCCGAACACCAGGCAGAACTTGTCGCCTTCCTTGATGTCGCGCGAGAAATCGATCTTGTGGGAGAACAGCTTGGCGGCCTGGCTGATCACCGCCGGGGTGCCGCCCACGCTGGCCACGCTCTCGTAGAACGAACCCTTCATCTCGCCGCAGGCGACCTTGGTCTCGTCGGTGACCTTTTCCTCGAGCTCGCGCAGCTTCATCGCGCCGTCGAAGGTGCGCGAGACGGTCAGGGTGGAGGACGGGCTGGTGCGCATCGACAGGCCGATCAGGCGGGCTGAACCCCCCATTCTTTGACCATTAGGACCATTGCGACGCTCGGCGACGGCGGCCTCGAAGGCCATGCCGGCCTTGATGTTGACGGTGTCGATCGCGCCCTGCAGCGTGCTGACCACTTCGCGGGCGTCATTGGGGGCCACGCCGGCGCGCAGGACCGCGCTTTCCAGGGTCTCGCCGGGCCGCACCTTGACGGGGATCGATTGCGGGCGATCGAAGCCCGGCTGGGCCTCGGCGCTGGCGAAGGCGGCGTGTTGCAGGGCGGCCAGGGCGCTGGCGTCCAGCGGCGCCTTGACCACCGGTATCGGGGTGTCGCTGGCCGTCAGTTTCCAGCCCAGGCCCAGGGCGGCCAGACCGGCGATCGCGGTGAAGACCTTCGGGGCCAGACGCAAGGTCGGCCGTCTCGGATCGAATTCCTGCATCAAGACCCCGACTGGTAGCGATGCCGTGCGTTCAAAATGACACGGCCGGGATGCCCCCAGCAAACCTCGCGCCGGAAAATGGCGGATGACGCCACCTTCGGGCAAGGACTATTCGGTGCTTCGGGCGATTTGTCACGGACCGGCTTAAGGTCCTGTTCCCGCAAAGAAAAACGCCCGCCTCCAGAGAGACGGGCGCTCAACTTTTCGGGTCTGCTGTCGCGTAGGCCTACGCGGCGGCGACTTGCTCGTTCGGATCGCGCAGCACGTAGCCGCGGCCCCAGACGGTTTCGATGTGGTGCTTGCCCTGGGCCGAGGCCGCCAGCTTCTTGCGCAGCTTGCAGATGAAGACGTCGATGATCTTCAGCTCGGGCTCGTCCATGCCGCCGTACAGGTGGTTGAGGAACATCTCCTTGGTCAGGGTCGTGCCCTTGCGCAGGGAGAGCAGCTCCAGCATCTGATATTCCTTGCCGGTCAGGTGAACGCGGTTGCCGTTCACTTCGACCGTCTTGGCGTCCAGGTTCACGACGATGTCGCCGGTCTTGATGACCGACTGGGCGTGACCCTTCGAACGACGGACCACCGCGTGGATGCGGGCGATCATCTCGTCCTTGTGGAACGGCTTGGTCATGTAGTCGTCGGCGCCGCCCGAGAAGGTCTTCACCTTGGTGTCGATTTCGGAGGAGCCCGACAGGATCATGATCGGGGTGTTCACCTTGCCCACCCGCAGGGTGCGCAGAACATCGATGCCGCTCATGTCCGGCAGATTCAGGTCCAACAGGATCAGGTCGTAGTCATAGATCTTGCCCAGATCCACGCCCTCTTCGCCAAGATCCGTCGTGTAGACGTTGAAGCCTTCAGACTTCAGCATCAGCTCGATGGTCTGCGCGGTGGCGCTGTCATCCTCGATCAACAGTACGCGCATGCAGCCCTCCCCGCCCTTGGGCGGCATTATTCGACAGCTAGGCGGAATACCGCCGGTGAAACCCGTCCTGCACTCTGCCGGACAGTTAATTTAAGACAGGTTAATGGTGAATGATCCCGTTGGAGAAATGGTTAATCTGATTTGCGAATCGGGTGCAAGCGGTCAGCGACTCATTTGGCGCAAAGGTCGCAGGGGGCTGTGGACAGCCCGTCAAGACGATTCCTTTTGGCCCGAAAGGCCCGGAACTGCGGGCTTGTAGAGCGCTTCACCCCTTCTTTTTTGCGTCGTTTTTCGACGTCGGCGTTCATCTGTAAGGCGAGATTGCGGCGTTCTGTCGCGAGAAATTTACAGCCTTGGCCGCTCGGCCAGACCCTTTCCGCCCGTTCAGCGGCGGGGTCCGCGACCTCCGGTCGCGGCCGCGTTCATCGTTTTTTTTCGCCCGACGGCTCCGGCGCCAGCCAGCCGGCTCCCCGAAGCTTGGCCACCGAGGCGCGCGAGACCGGCGCCGTGAGGTCGCCGCGCAGGATCAGGCGGAGGTTCCGGCCGTCGGCGACCACGCCGGTGACGGCCGCCCTCGCCACCCACCACGAGCGATGCACGCGCATCCCCTCCTGGGTCATGCCGGCGATCACCCGCTCGAACGGACCGGCGACCAGGCGCGAGCCATTGAGGGTGTGGACCCGCACATAGTGGTCCTCCATCCGCAGGCAGAGAACCTCGCCCGTCGGCGCGACAGACGGCTGCGGCGCCGCTTGGACGGGATACGCCTCCCGCACGGCCCGCGCTCTGAGGGCGCGACGGGCGATGACGAAGCTCAGGACCGGCCCCGACAGGAAAACGCACTGGGCGTACCATTCCAGCGGCGAGATCCTGCCGCGCAGGAACGGCCACAGGGTTGTCGCCAGCCAGTTGATGAACAGAGCCAACGGCACACAGCCGACCAGCAGCGCGACGATGATCGCCGGCCAGGCCGATATCCCCAACCGCCCCGCGCCCACCACCGCCAGGCGCTGCAGCACGCCGAAGATCAGGGTCCCCACGCAGAAGCAAACCACGAAGTGGAAGATGCGCGTGCCCGTCGAGTCGTTCAGATAGCTGCCGTAGGGGCCGATCACGCCGACGAACAGGCCGATGATCGCGGCCACGGCGAGATCGATCGCCCATTCGCGGGCGGTTCCCAGCAGCGGTTCGGCCTTCACGGTGATCGGGGCGGTCATACCGCTGCTATAACGTCGGTTCGCCGGTTAGCGAACCCATTCGCCCATTCGCGAAGATGCGGTGGCGTCGCGTCGGAACGGGCGGCATCAGCCTGGACATCTTTCATCCGTCGAGGACGTTCATGCCGCTTCGCTCCCTGCTTCTCGCCCCGCTCGCCGCCCTGGGCGCGGCGCTCGCCTGTCCCGCCGTGGCCGCGCCCGCCGTGGCTGCGAACGCCGGCTTCACCGTCGTCCAGGCGGCCGACCCGAAGGGTCCGCCGATCACCGTCGGCGTCTGGTATCCGACGAACGCCCCGACCAAGCTCATGGACCTGGGCATCGGCCAGCACGCCGTGGCGGCCGGCGCGCCCCTCGTCGGCGACCACCTGCCGCTGATCGTCATGTCGCACGGCAACGGCGGCTTCTTCGGCGGCCATGCCGACACCGCGCAAGCCCTGGCCGAAGCCGGCTTCGTGGTCGCCGCCCTGACCCACACCGGCGACAACTACGCCGACCAGAGCCGCGCCACCGATATGGCCAACCGGCCCCGGCAGCTGTCGGTGCTGATTGACTACATGCTGAAGGCCTCGCCGATGCAGGCGGCCATCGATCCGGACCGGGTCGGGGCGTTCGGCTTCTCGTCGGGCGGCTTCACGGTGCTGGCGGCCGCCGGCGGCGCGCCGGACCTGACGACCGTGGCCTCGCACTGCAAGGCCCATCCGGACTTCTTCGACTGTAAGCTGACCGCGTCGAACCCGCCGCCGGCCGACGCGGCGAAGTCGGTCTGGACCCACGACGCGCGGATCAAGGCCGTGGTCTCGGCCGCCCCGGCCATGGGCTACGCCTTCACCAAGGCCGGCCTGTCGGAGGTGACCCTGCCGCTGCAGCTGTGGCGGGCCGAGAACGATGAGATCCTGCCCGACCCGTTCTACGCCTCGACCGTGCGGGCCAACCTGCCCACGGAGCCGGAGTGGCATGTCGTTCCGGGAGCCGGCCACTTCGACTTCCTGACGCCGTGCAACGCCAAGGGCCTGGCGGAGGCGGCGTTCATCTGCACCAGCGCTCCGGGCTTCGACCGTGCGGCCTTCCACAAGGATTTCGATGCGAAGGTGGTGAAGTTCTTCAAGGCCAATCTGGCGCGCCCCTAGCCCCCAAACTCCCTTCATCCCGGCTTTCGCCGGGATGATCGGAAAAGGGTGGTCATAAGGACGCAGCCCCCGGCTTAACCGCAAACCTAAAGCGGCGATTAACCATGTCGGTCTACTTCACGGCCCATTAACGCACGAGGCCCAAAGCTAAGCCTCGAGCCGTCGGGAGTTGTGCTTGCGTAGCCTGATCGCCGCCGTCGAACGTATCGATCCGCTGACCGTCTTCGGTCGCGTCGCCGCCGTGAACGGCCTCCTGATCGAGGCCCGCGGCGGGCTGACGCGTCTGGCGGTCGGCGCGCGCGTCGAGATCGAGCGCCTGAACCTGCCGACCCTGCCGGCCGAGGTCGTCGGTTTCCGCGAAACCCGGGCCCTGCTGATGCCGTTCGGGCCGGTCGAGGGCGTGGCCCCCGGCGCCGTGATCAAGATCATGCCCGAGGGCGCCGTGGTGCGTCCGACCAAGGCCTGGCTGGGCCGCATCATCAACGCCTTCGGCGAGCCGATCGACGGCCTTGGACCGCTCCCGCAGGGCGAGGTCCCCTACCCCCTGAAGACCCCGCCTCCGCCCGCCCATGCGCGCGGCCGGGTGGGCGAGCGCATCGATCTGGGCGTGCGGTCGATGAACGTCTTCACCACCACCTGCCGGGGCCAGCGCCTGGGCATCTTCGCCGGTTCGGGCGTGGGCAAGTCGGTGCTGCTGTCGATGCTGGCCAAGGAGGCCACCTGCGACGCCGTCGTGGTCGGCCTGATCGGCGAACGGGGCCGCGAGGTCCGCGAGTTCATCGAGGAGACCCTGGGCGAGGAAGGCCTCAAGCGCGCCATCGTCGTGGTCGCCACCTCGGACGAGCCGGCCCTGACCCGCCGCCAGGCCGCCTACATGACCCTGGCGATCAGCGAGTTCCTGCGCGACCAGGACCTGGAAGTCCTCTGCCTGATGGACTCGGTGACCCGCTTCGCCATGGCCCAGCGCGAGATCGGCCTGGCCGCCGGCGAGCCGCCGACCACCAAGGGCTACACCCCCACCGTCTTCACCGAGCTGCCCAAGCTGCTCGAGCGCGCCGGTCCCGGACCGATCCGGCCCGACGGCACCACCGCCGCCCCGATCACCGCCCTGTTCACGGTTCTGGTCGATGGCGACGACCACAACGAGCCGATCGCCGACGCCGCCCGAGGCATCCTGGACGGCCACATCGTCATGGAACGCTCGATCGCCGAGCGCGGCCGCTTCCCGGCGATCAACGTCCTGAAGTCCATCAGCCGGACCATGCCCGGCTGCCAGACGCTGGAAGAGCGCGAGGTCGTCAAGATGGCCCGCCAGACCCTGGCCGCCTATTCGAACATGGAAGAGCTGATCCGCATCGGCGCCTATCGCGCCGGGGCCGATCCGCTGATCGACCGCGCCATTCGCCTGAACCCGGCCGTCGAGGCCTTCCTCAGCCAGAGCCCCGACGAGGCCACCAGCCTCGACGACAGCTTCGGCTACCTCGCCCACATCCTGCAAAGCGACGCCGCCTGATGACCAAGTGGGCCGACTCCCTGATCCGCATCTCGAACCACGAGGTCGAGACCCTTCAGAAGCGCCTGGCCGACATCGTCGAGCGCCGCCAGAGCGCCGAGATGAAGGTCGCGGCCATCGACGCCCAGTCCGAGGCCGAGGCCATGCAGGCCCAGGGCGACGTCGAGGCCGGCTGGTACATGATCGGCTTTCGCCAGGGCAACAAGATCCGCCGCGACCAGACCCTGCTCGAGATCGACCAGATCCTGATCGAGGAAGCCGGCGCCCGCGACGCCCTGTCCATGGCCTTCGAGAACCTCAAGAAATACGAGCACGTCGCCGAGGCCGCCAAGGTCGCCAAGATCAAGCTGGCGGGCAAGCTGGAGACCGCGGCCCTGGACGAGCTGGGCCTGCGCAGGGCGGCGGTCGGTGGGCGGTAAGCTCAGAGACGCCCCCTCGGTCGCTACGCGACAGCTCCCCCAGCGGGGGAGCCTCTATGAGCTCGACACCAAACAATGTCTGTCATCCCGGACGAGCGCGCAGCGCGAAGATCCGGGACCGTCGCCTGAGCGCCAGAGCTTCCGGCGGTCCCGGATCTGCGCTTCGCTTGTCCGGGATGACACGGCCTTTTCCGGACAGAACCTGCACGATCGGCCCCACGCCCTTGCAGAGCTTTCGAGGCGCGCTGTTCTCGGCTCAACCTTGGCCCTCGCCGCCTGCGGCCCCAAGGCCCAGGGTCAGCCCGTCCCCGCCGACCTGCCGCCGCTCAAGACCATCGCGCCGTTCCGGGTCGGGACCTGCCTGCAGGCCCTGCATCTGGACGATCCGGCCCTGGCCGCCCTGCTTGTCCGCGAGGTCAGCCAGCTGACGCCGGAGTGGGAGATGAAGATGGAGTACATCGTCCAGCCGGACGGCTCCTTCCGCTTCGACGCTCCCGACCGCATCGCCGCCTTCGCCCGCGCCAACGGCATGGGCCTGCTGGGCCACACCCTGATCTGGTACGCCCAGGTTCCCGAGGCCTTCCAGCGACTGGACGAGAGCCGGATCGGCTTCGCCGACGCCTATCGCAACTACATCCTGGCCGTGGCCGGTCGCTATCGCGGCCAGGTGGTCGGCTGGGACGTCGTCAACGAGGCGGTGGCCGAAGACGGGAACGGCTGGCGGCGCAGCCTGTGGGCCGAACGCCTGGGCGACTTCGAGCACATCGCGCTGGCCTATCGCACGGCGCGCGAGGCCGACCCGCAAGCGACCCTGCTGCTGAACGACTACAATCTCGAATACTATCCCCGAAAGCGCGCCACCTTCCTGAAGCTGGCCGAGCGCCTGCTGGCCTCGGGCGCGCCGGTGACCGGCCTGGGAACCCAGATGCACGTGGCCGCCGACATCGCGCCGGGCGAGATCACCCGGATGATCCGTGAGCTGGCGAGCCTGGGCCTGCCGATCCACGTCTCCGAACTGGACGTCTCGCTGACCCGCGCCGAGAACAAGTTCCTGTCGCGCGCCGAACTGGAGCGTCGCCAGGCGGCCGTCTACGCCGAGACCGCGGAGGCCTTCATGGCCCTGCCCGAGCGCCAGCGCTTCGCCTTCACCCTGTGGGGCCTGCGCGACAAGGATTCGTGGCTGAAGAAGGAGAACGCCGCCGACGCCCCGGCGCCGTTCGACGGCGCGGGACGGCCCAAGGCCGGCGCGGCGGCCCTGGCCGGAGCGTTCAGGGCCTAGCCTGCCTAGCCGAGCGGCTTCTGAGGGGCCGGACGGGTGACGGCGGCCACGGCGTGGTCGGCGTCGCTGGCCTGGCGCAGGGCGCGCAGGTCCTCGCTGATGCGGAAGATGGCGACGTAGAATTCGCAGAAGGCGCGCCACAGCAGCACCATGGCCACGGCGACCAGCAGGCCCGCGACCATCACCGGGAAGGCCAGCAGCAGCGACTGCAGGCCGGGCTCCTTCAGCGCCAGGCCGACGGCGGCGCCGACCACCGAGAAGGCGAACAGGGCCACGACGCCCAGGCCGGCCCAGTAGATCAAGTGAATAACCGGTCCCGTGACGAGACGGTCGAACGTCAGCAGGTCCCAGAACAGACCGTTCGAGCCACGCGTCTTGGAATTTCTGGCCGGAGCCATCCGACACCCCTCATGTCAGCGGGAGCTCCGCCGGTACTGACGCCATCGCTAGCAGCGCGAAGCCCGCTCGGCAATGCCGAGCGGGCTCCTCGTCGTTCCGACGACGCCGGATGGTTATTGCGGCTTGGCGCCGGCCAGGGTGGCGTCGATCTGCGCCTTGGTGGCCGTGGTCTGCAGACCGCCGGTGGCGGCGGCGCTGAAGCTGGCCTTGGGCAGGGCGAACTTCTTGTCGCCGCTGGTCACGACCACGTTGGTCGAACCGTCGGCGCCGGCCGCGGTGCCGGCGATCGTGCCGACAACGGCGCCCGAGGGGTCCTTCACCTCGGAGCCGACCTTGAGATCCAGGGCCACGGTGGCCGAGGACGGGGTGCCCGCCGCATCGGCGTCAGCCGCCGTGCTGGTGGTGCTGGTCGTGCTGCTGGTGGTCGATTGAGCCGGCGCGCCCGGCAGGGCGCCAGTCGGCGCGGCCGTGGCGGCCGGGTCGCTCATCGTCGCCGGCGCGGCCGGCGTCATCGACTGAGCCGGGGCCGTCTGAGCCGGGGCTGTCGTCGTGGTGGTGGTCGAGGACGTGGTGGCCGGCGGCGTCTGAGCCGGGGCCGTCGATTGGGCGAAAGCGGCCCCAGCCAGCGAAACGGTCGCGGCGGCGGCGAACATGGCGATCTTGTTTTTCATCAGTAACGCTCCGTCGTGAAAGGCCCCCGCCTTGCCAAAACGAACGCGACCTATCGGCAACGGTTCCGAAATAGTCCGTAACGCGCCGTGACCATTTCGGGGCGAATTATGGCTTTGCACGCCTCAAACGCTCTGTTCACGAACCTGGGGACACACACTCGCCCTCAGACGCCTGTGACCTAAGGATAGGGTTTTGAGAGCGAGTGTGTGCCCGCCTTCGCCCCTAGACCATGCCCACCGTGCGCAGGCGCGCGCGGGGATGGATCTCGTTCTGGCTCATCACCACGGTCTGGCCGCGGAAGCGCTCGATGATCGAACGGACATAGGGGCGCACGCCAGGGCTGGTCAGCAGCACGGCGCTGTCGCCGGCCATAGCGGCCCTATCGAAGGCCTCGCGCACGCCGCGGATGAAGTCCTGCAGGCGCGACGGGGCCAGGGCCAGTTGCTTGTCCTCGCCCGGGCCGACCAGGGCCTCGGCGAAGGCCTGCTCCCATTCGGCCGACAGGGTGATGATCGGCAGCGAGCCGTCCTCGGCGCGGTTGGCCCAGCACAGCTGGCGGCCCAGGCGGGCGCGGACCTGTTCGGTCAGTTGCACCACCGAGGCGGTGTGCGGCGCGGCTTCGCCCATGCCTTCCAGGATCTGCGGCAGGTCGCGGATCGACACGCGCTCCTTGAGCAGGGCCTGCAGGACGCGCTGGATGGTGGCGGCGGTGACCACCGACGGGATCAGGTCGTCGACCAGCTTCTTCTGGCCCTCGGGCAGGTCTTTCAGCAGCTTCTGCACCTCGGCGTAGGAGAGCAGGTCGGCCATGTTCTCCTTGAGGATCTCGGTCAGGTGCGTGGTCAGCACGGTGGCCGGATCGACGATGGTGTAGCCGCGGAAGGTGGCTTCCTCGCGCATGGCTTCCTCGACCCAGGTCGCGGGCAGGCCGAAGGCGGGCTCGCGCACGTGCTCGCCGGGCAGCTCGACCTGGCCGCCGCGCGGATCCATGGCCATCAGGCAGCCCAGGCGGACCTCGCCGGCCCCGGCTTCCATTTCCTTGATGCGGATCGCGTAGCCCTGGTTGGCCAGGCGCATGTTGTCCAGGATGCGGACCGGCGGCATGACGAAGCCGAACTCGGTGGCCAGGGTCTTGCGCAGGGCGCGGATCTGGTCGGTCAGCTTGCGGCCGTCCAGGTCGTTGATCAGGGTCAGCAGGCCATAGCCCAGCTCGATCTTGACGTCGTCGATGGCCAGGGAGGCGCTGATCGGCTCCTCTTCCGGCTCGGCCGAGGCCTCGGCCAGGGCGGCCAGGGCGACGGGATCCAGCGGCTGCGGCTCCTTGGCCTTCAGGGCGCGGCGATAGGCCAGATAGCCCGAACCCACGGCCAGGGCCGCGAACGGAATGATCGGCATGCCCGGGATCAGGGCGATGACGCCCGACGAGGCCGAGACCATGCCCAGGGCGACCGGGTTCATGGCCAGTTGGGTGGTCAGGGCCTTGTTGGCGCTGCCCTCGACGCCAGCCTTGGACACCACCAGGCCGGCCGCGATCGAGATGATCAGGGCCGGGATCTGGCTGACCAGGCCGTCGCCGATGGTCATCAGGGTGTAGGAGGCGGAGGCCTCGCCGATCGGCATCTTGTGCTGAACGACACCGATCAGGATGCCGCCGATGATGTTGATCGCCGTGATGATCAGGCCGGCGACGGCGTCGCCCTTCACGAACTTGCTGGCGCCGTCCATGGCCCCGAAGAAGGTCGATTCCTGCTCCAGGTCCTTGCGGCGCTGCTTGGCGGTGTCCTGGTCGATCAGGCCGGTCGACAGGTCGGCGTCGATGGCCATCTGCTTGCCGGGCATGGCGTCCAGGGTGAAACGGGCGGCGACTTCGGCGATCCGGCCCGAACCCTTGGTGACGACCATGAAGTTCACCACCACCAGGATGATGAAGACGATCACCCCGATGACGAAGTTGCCCTGCATCATCAGGTTGCCGAAGGCCTCGATGACCTTGCCAGCCCCGTGGGCGCCCTCCTGGCCGTGGCCGAGGATCAGCCGCGTCGAGGCGATGTTGAGGCCCAGCCGATACAGCGTGGCGACCAGCAGCACGGTCGGGAACGAGGTGAACTCCAGCGGCTTCTGGATCAGCACGGCGGTCATCAGGATCAGGACCGAGCCGGTCAGCGACACGGCCAGTAGCAGGTCCAGCAGCATCGCCGGGACCGGCAGGATCAGCAGGACGATGATGCCGACGACGCCGACCGCCAGTCCCATTTCGCCGCGCAGGATCCCCGCCCACAGCGAACCGGCGCTGGGCATCGAGGAAGCGGTCTTGGGGGCGGCGGCGTCAGCCATGCGGTTCTGCGGTCCTGTTGCCCAGCTTCCGCGATTGAAGCGATTTGCGCGAAGTCGCCAGGGTCTTAATCGAAATTAGCCATGTTGGGCGCCGGACCGATGGTCGCGGCGCCCGAACAGGGTTCGGCGACCTCAGGCGGCGGCGACGCCCCCTTGGGGCGGCGGCACCGAGACGCCGGCGTCGCCGTATTCCTTGAGCTTGTTGCGCAGGGTGCGGATCGAGATGCCCAGGATGTTGGCCGCGTGGGTGCGGTTGCCCAGGCAGTGCTCCAGGGTGTCGATGATCAGCTGTTGCTCGACTTCGGCGACGGTCGAGCCCACGAAGGTGCGCGACACGGCGTCGGCCGCCATCTGAGCGCCGCGGGCCACCGCCGCGTCGGGCGCGGGAGCCAGGGGCTGGCCGTCCGGCAGGCGGATGGCGAACTCCTCGATCTCCGCGCCCGGCGACAGCAGCACCGCGCGGTGCATGGCGTTTTCCAGCTCGCGAACGTTGCCCGGCCAGCGGTGGGCGATCAGCCGGCGCTTGGCCTCGGCCGAGATCGGCTTTTCGGCGACGCCGTTGGCGGCCGAGTACTTCTTCACGAAGTGCTCGCACAGCGTGATGACGTCGCCCGGACGTTCGCGCAGCGGCGGCAGGCGCAGGTTCACGACGTTCAGACGGTAGAGCAGGTCTTCGCGGAACGTGCCGTCCTTCACCGCGGCGGCAAGGTCGCGGTTGGAGGTGGCCAGGATGCGGATGTCGACCTTGACCGGCTTGGAGCCGCCGACCCGGTCGATCTCGCGCTCCTGGATGGCGCGCAGCAGCTTGGCCTGCAGGCGGGCGTCCATCTCGCTGATTTCGTCCAGCAGCAGGGTGCCGCCGTTGGCTTCCTCGAACTTGCCGATCCGGCGGGCCACCGCGCCGGTGAAGGCGCCCTTCTCGTGGCCGAACAGTTCGCTTTCCAGCAGGTTCTCGGGGATGGCGGCGCAGTTGACGCTGATGAACGGCGCCTTGGCCCGGCGCGACTTGGCGTGGACGTAGCGGGCCATGACCTCCTTGCCCGAACCGCTTTCGCCGGTGATCAGGATCGAGGCTTCCGACGCCGCGACCTGATCGGCCAGGCGGATGACGTCGCCCATGGCCGGATCGCGGACGATCATCGGACGGTTGTCGTCGGTGACGGCGGCCAGGACCGCGGCGATCAGCTCGGCGTCCGGCGGCAGCGGGATGAATTCCTTGGCTCCGGCCTTGATCGCCGCGGCGGCCCGCATCGGATCGGCGTCGACGCCGCAGGCCACCACCGGCACCCGGATCCGCTCGGACTCGTTGGCGGCGATCAGACCCGCGATGTCGAGCGCGTAGTCGACCATCAGCAGGTCGGCCCCCTGCCCGGCCCGCAGCGCGTGGGTCGCGGCTTCGCACGTTTCGACGTGCGAGACCTTGGCCCCGGTGTTCATCGCCATCTTCACGGCGACCGAGAGCTGTCCGTTCAATTTTCCGACGACCAGGAGGCGCATCGTTTTCTCTCCGTTGGGGTGTTTTTACCCCGGCAGTTCAGTTGGTTAAGCGTACTCGACGTGGCTGGCGTCTAGCCGGCGGCGTCGCCGTCCTTGATGATTTCCGTCATGGTCACGCCCAGGCGCTCGTCGACGACGACGACCTCGCCGCGCGCCACCAGGCGGTTGTTCACATAGATGTCGATCGCCTCGCCGACCTTGCGGTCCAGCTCGAGGATCGATCCGGCCGACAGCTGCAGCAGCTGAGCCACCGACATGTGGGCCCGGCCCAGCACGGCGGAGATGTTGACCGGGACGTCGAACACCGGCGCCAGGTCCGAGGCGATCTTGTCGCTGAGCTCGACCGGCATCTCGGAGGCCAGCATCGAGCCGCCGAATTCGTCGAGGGTGAGGTTGTCTTCGGACATGACGGTCAGCTCTCGCTAGGCAGAAGGGGTTCGGCGTGGAGACCCTCGGCCGCGATGGCGGCTTCGAGGGCTTGGGTGACGCGGGCGGCCGCGTCGTCAGGATTGAAGGCCGCGCGCCCGTCGCCCCAGTCGAGGAGGAAGGCGGCGGCAGGCATGGCGTCGGCGCGGGCGACGATCTGGCCGGGGAAGCCGATGGCCTGGGCCGTCTGCTCCAGGGCCGCCTGGGTGCGCTCGACCAGATGGGCGGCGACGCGAACGGTCAGTTTCGGGCTGGCCTCGACCTCGCGGGCCAGGGCGACCAGGGCCGCCTGGGTCGGGGCCTCGGGGAACTGGTCCAGGGCCGCGTCGGCGATCGCCCGGCCGCAGGCCAGGGCCAGCATCGCCGAGCCTTCGCGGTGCTCGTGCGCCACGGCGGTCAAGGTCGAAAACGCGCTGTGGATCGCCTGGCCCATGGTGTTCAGGGCCATGGCGGCCTCGCGCTCGGCCTGGGCGACCGCCGATTGCTCGCCGGCGGCGTAGGCCTCGGCCTTGGCCTCTTCCAGCTCTTCCAGCGTGAAGTTCTTCTTCACCCGAGCCGGCGCGGTCATGCCGCCGTGGTCATCGAACACGGTGTCGAAGGTGAAGCGCCTGGGGGTCATGTCGGTCATTCAGCCATCCCCCTAGTAGATCAGTTCGTCTTCGGCGCCGGCGCCGGCCAGCATGATCTCGCCCTTGGCGGCCAGGTCCTTGGCGACCTGCACCATGGCGACCTGGGCCTGGTCGACGTCCTTCAGACGGACCGGGCCCATGCTCTCCATGTCCTCGCGCATGATCTTGCTGGCGCGCTCGGACATGTTGGAGAAGAACATCTCGCGCAGCTTGTCCGAGGCGCCCTTCAGGGCCAGGGCCAGCTGTTCCTTGCCGGTGGCGCGCAGCAGGGTCTGGACGCCGCCCGGATCCAGCTTGGACAGGTCCTCGAACACGAACATCAGGGCGCGGATGCGCTCGGCGGCTTCGCGGTTGCGCTCTTCCAGCGCGGCGATGAAGCGGGCTTCGGTCTGGCGGTCGAAGTTGTTGAAGATCTCGGCCATCATCTCGTGGCTGTCGCGCTTGGACGTGCGCGCCAGGTTCGACATGAATTCGGTGCGCAGGGTCTGCTCGATCTTGTCGAGGATCTCGCGCTGCACCGGCTCCATCCGCAGCATGCGGGTGACGCATTCCAGGGCGAAGTCTTCCGGCAGCGAGGCCAGGACGCGCGCGGCGTGGTCGGACTTCACCTTGGACAGCACCACGGCGACGGTCTGCGGGTATTCGTTCTTCAGATAGTTGGCGAGCACCGCCTCGTTCACGTTGCCCAGCTTGTCCCACATGGTCCGACCCGCGGGACCGCGGATTTCTTCCATGAGCTGGTCCACCTTCTCGGGCGGCATGAAGGCCGACAGCAGGCGCTGGGTCTGTTCGTAGGAGCCCATGATCGCGCCCGTGGCGCTCATGCCCGAGACGAACTCGACCAGCAGCTCTTCCACGACCGAGGCCGAGATCGAGCCCAGGCCGGCCATGGCCTGCGAGACTTCCTTGATTTCCTCGTCGTCCAGGGCCTGCCAGATCGCGGTGTGATCCTCGCCCAGGGCGAGCAGCACGATCGCGGCCTTCTCGGGCCCCGCCAGCTTCTTGACGTCGGTGATCGCTCCCTTTGCCATCACTCGGACTCGTGCAGCCAGGTGCGGAGGATGGCGACGGACTCTTCAGGGTGCTTTTCGACGAACTCCGAGACCCGCCGGATCGACGAGGCCTTCACCTGGCCTTCGATCTTGGCGATGTCGATGCGCTGGTCCATGTCGCTGACCGGACCGGCGATGGCCATGGTCTCGCCCATCTGGTCGACGACCACTTCCTGGGTCGTGCCGTCCGAGAGGGTGACCATGCGCGTGACCGGCGTCCCCAGCGCCAGGCCCAGCGGGGTCGGCGGGGGGCTCATCAGGCTCTTCAGGAACGGACGGACCGCGAACAGCAGGATCAGCAGGGCGACGACGGCCAGCACGGCCAGCTCGGCGAAACGCATCAGGTCGTTCTTGTCCAGGGCGTCCAGCAGGCCCGCCTTGCCCAGGCCCTGGTCCTCGGGCTGCGGGAAGCGGACATTGACCACCGAGACCTGGTCGCCGCGGGCCTGGTCGAAGCCGACCGCGGTCTTCACCATCTGCTCGATCTGGGCCATCTCCTCGGCGCTGCGCGGGGTATAGGCGCCCGGCTTGCCGTCCTTGCCCGGAGGGGCGGTGATGCCGTCGATGGCCACCGAGACGTCCTGGCGGACCACGCCGCCCGGCTCCTGGACCGTGGTCTTGGTGCTTTCCGAGATCTCGTAGTTGGTGACGCTCTCGTTGCTGTCCTGCTTGGAGCCCACGGGCTGGAAGCCGTCGGGGGTCTGACCGGGAATGTTCTGGGTCGCGGTGACGCCGCCGGTGTCGTCGTTGCGGGTCTCGCTGGCGTTGTTGGCGTTGGTGCTTTCCGAGCGGATGACCTGGCCGTCCGGATCGAACTTGCGCTCCTGGACGGTGACGCGGTTGAGGTCGAGCTTGGCGTTGACCGTGACGCGGGCCTTGCCCGGGCCGAGCACGCCGTCGAGCATTTCCTTGACGGTCTTGGCGACGCGGGCCTCGGCCTCGCTCTTGGCGTCCTGAGCCAGCTTGCCCGCCAGGCTGCCGTCATTGCCGGCCGTCAGGGTCTTGCCGTGCTGGTCGATGACATTGACGGCGTCGGGCTTCATGCCGGCGACCGAACCGGCCACCAGGTTCTGGACGGCGCGGACCATGTCGGCGGTCGGCTCGCGGCCGGTGCTGATGGTGACGGCGGCGGTCGGCTTTTCGGCGTCTTCCTCGAAGAGCTGGCGCTTGGGCAGCACCAGGTGGACGCGGGCGGCCTTGACGCCGTCCCAGCCCTGGATGGTGCGCTCCAGCTCGCCCTGCAGGGCGCGCTGGCGGTTCAGTTGCTGAACGAAGTCGGTCTGGCCCAGGGCGCTGCCGGTGTCGAAGATCTCGTAGCCGACCGAACCGGAGGTCACCAGGCCCTTGGTGAAGATCAGCTGGCGCGCGGCGTTGACCTTGTCGCGGGCGACCATGATGGTCGCGCCGTCGGCCTTGGTCTCGTACTTGATGCCGGCCGCGTCCAGCGCCTGGGTGGCGGCGGCGGATTCCTTGGGGTCGACATTGGACAGCAACAGCTCATTGGGCTGCTTGCTCATCATCATCATGACGGCCGCGATCACGGCGATCCCGCCGGCCGCGACGCCGATCAGGGCGGCCAGACGGCCGACGCCGAACCTTTGAATCGCGCTGAGGAACTTATCCAACCTACGCCCTACCCCTGAACAGCGTTCCCGACGGAACGCCAGCCGCCGCATGCCGAAGCACGCCGTCGCTAGGCAGGATTTACCCAGTGCAAGGTAAACGGGTCGTTTACAAAAGGCCCCCTCAAGCAGGGACGAGGGGCGCCAAAAGGTCGCGGCCGCGCCCCAGGGGACGCGGCCGCCGATCTGTATCTCTGAAAGCGCTGGAAGGTCGAAACCCTTGCGCTTCCCACGTTTTCAGTCCCGCGCCCTAGCGGTACTGCTGAAGCCGCGTGGTCCGAAGACCCGCCAGGCCGTGACGGTCGATCGATTGCTGCCAGGCGAGGAACTCCTCGTTGGTCAACCTGTATCGATCGCACGCCTCGTCGAGCGAGAGGAGACCACCGCGAACGGCGGCCACCACCTCGGCCTTGCGCCGGATCACCCAACGTTGGGTTTCCGGAGGCGGCAAATCCGAGAGAGTTAGCGGCGCGCCGGTCGGACCGATCACGTACTTCTCACCCCGGCTGTTCGTGCGCTGCTGCTGCAACATGGCTTTACGCCTTTCCCACAACCATCACTGTTGGAGAGGAATATAGACGCCGGGAAATAACAGGCGCTTAATTCCAATAGTAAAGAAAGACTGAAACATGAAGCCTTCTCCCTACTCCCGTGATGTATCAATGTGACACAGGGTAATTAAGGTCAGTTAAGACCTGTAATTACCGCTTAATGCTCAGAAGCTCTTCTAGCATCTGGTCAGCGGTGGTGATGATCTTCGACGAAGCCGAATAGGCTCTCTGCGTCGTAATCAACCCCGTGAACTCGGTCGACAAGTCGACGGTTGAAGCTTCCAGCGTGGACGGAGCAATCGAGCCCGCGCCGCCGCCGCCCGGAGTCTTCAGGCTGAAGGTGCCGCTTTCATTGGTGACGCGATATGCATTTCCGTTCACCCCCTTCAATCCGTTGGGGTTCGAGAACGTAGCAATCGCAACCTGTGCGATCCGGCGGGTCACGCCGTTGTCGAAGATCGCCGAAACATAGCCTTCGTCGTCGACCTCGATATTGGTCAGGTTGCCGAACGCCGTACCGTTGGTGTTGACCGACTGGACCACCGACTGGCTGTTGTACTGGGTCAGGCCGCCGGCCGCGTTGGCCAGGTCGACCTGCAGGGTCTGGGAGTCGATGCCCAGGCCGTCGGCCCAGCGGGGAGCCGTGCCGGTGGCCAGCGGATCGGAGGCGCCGATGCTGAGCGCGGTCGGGGTGACGCCGCCGAACAGGTTGCCGACCGAGGCCAGCTTGCCGTCGGTGGTGAAGGTGACCTTGCCGGTGGCGATCTGACCGTTGGCGTTGTTGTCCAGGTCGCCCGGCTTGGCGCGCAGCTCGGCGAACCACTCGTTGGGCCCCGGGCCTTTCAGCAGCGACAGGGTGATGGTGCGCTGGCCGCCCTTGGAATCCGAGACCGGGATCTGGACCTCGAAGTCCGGCTTTACGCCCGTGGTGTTGTCCAGGGCGTAGTCCGACATCGACCGGGTGGTCGGGTCGTAAGCGCCGCTGCTGATGGCGTCGGCCTTGGTGTTCAGGCCCATCTGGGTGGCGGTGACGGTGACGCCCGGCGCCACGGTGATGTTGGGCATGCCGCCGCCCGGCAGGGTGCTGGCCGTCAGAGCGCCGGTGGTCGGGTCGAAGGTGGCCGTGCCGGTGGCGACGGAGACCCCGGCCCGGCGGATCTCGACCTGGTACTGGTTCCCCGTCCCGGTCGGGCTGTAGTAGATCGCGTAGGCGTTGGTCGCGCCGCCGCTATCGAGAACGGCGGCCTTGTTCGACACGGCGTTGGCCGCGGCCGAGACGGGCTGCTCCGAGCGCAGGTTGGCGTTGACGCCCACCCGGGTGGTCTTTTCGGCGGTGCCGCCGACGGTGCCGACGTTGATCGACGACAGCTGGGTCAGGTCCGACGGATCGGGCGTGATCATGCCGGTCACCGGATCGGCCAGCCAGCCCTGCAGGTACAGACCCGCGTCGTTCTTCAGATAGCCCAGGTTATCCAGCTGGAACGAACCGGCGCGGGTGAACGAGCGCGTGTCGGTGGCGGTCAGGCCTTCCGGCTTCTCGGTGCCGACGAAGAAGCCGCTGCCGGCGATCGACAGGTCCAGGTTCGAGCTCGTGGCCTGGGTCAGGCCTTGCTGGCTGATGAACTGGTGGGTCTTGGCCGTGACGCCGCCGGCGCTGTAGGTGGCGTTCTTGCTCTGCGACGTAACCAGGGTCGAGAAGTTGGCCGAGCTGCGCTTGTAGCCGACGGTGTTGACGTTGGCGATGTTGTCGGAGATCGCGGCCAGGGCCGACGAGTTCGAGATCAGGCCCGAAACGCCCGAAAGCATGGCGCTGTTGATGCTCATGACTGAAATCCTGCGATGAAGTTCAAAGGGGTGCGAGGGGGGTTCAGCGCTGTTTGCGTTTGGGTCCGGAAGCCTGGCGAGGCGGGGACCGCGACGGCGTCATTCTGACGCCCATTCATCTGGTGACGACCGCTAGGTGGTCGTGGTGGGCGGGGTGGCGGGAGCGTTGGTGACGCCGATCACGGAGTCGAGCGGGACCTTGGTGTCGCCGATCCAGACCATGTTCACGCCGCTCTCGTTGGTGACCTTGGTGACGATGCCGTCGATGCGTCCCTTGGCCGTGGTGGTGATCTTCGAGCCTTCCGCGTCGGTCGCGGTCACCTTGATGGTGTACTCGCCGCCTTCGGGCTGCTGGACGCCCGCGGGCGTACTCTTGCCGTCCCACTTGAAGGTGTGTTCGCCGCCGGACATGTCGTCGGGCAGGACGGTGGCGATCACTTTGTCGAACTTGTCCAGGACCTCGATCTTCACCCCGGTGGCCGAACGGCTCTGGGTATAGCTCCAGCTGGCCTCTTTGTTCTTCAGCACCGACTTGTCGGTCTCGGCGGTGACCTGCTTGCCCATCAGGTTGACGCCCTCGCTGATGCCGCCGCCCGTGCTCATGCCGACCAGGGCGGCCAGCAGGTCGTTGGTGACCAGTTGCTGCTCGACGCCGGTCATCTGGGTGATCTGGCTGGTCATCTGGGTCGTGTCGGTGGGCGCCAGCGGATCCTGGTTCTTCAGCTGGGTGGTCAGCAGCTTGAGGAACGTCTGCTCGTTGGTGGCGAGCGAGTTCCGCGAGTTGTTGATCTTGTCGATAACCGAGCTGCTGGTGACGGCGGAGGCCATGGTCGTTGTCTCCTAGATCTTGACGTCGACGCCGCTGCGCTCGGCCATACGCAGGCCGGGCAACAGGACGGACGGGGAAAGGGTGGGCAGGTCTTCGGCCAGCGCCGACTGGAAGGCGCGGCCCTGGAAGGCCTGGCGGCCGTTCTCGCCGCCCTGGAAGTTGTTGAAGAAAGCGTTCTGGTTCTGGCTGTTCTGGTTCTGGCTCGAACTGTCGAAGCTCAGGGCGCTGTCGGCGACATTGAAGCCGGCGGCGGCCAGGGCCTGGCGCAGTTCGCCCGACTTGCCGCGCAGCTCGGCGGCGGCGGCCGGATTGTCGAAGTTCAGGGCGGCGGTCAGCTTGCCGTCCTTGGCGATCTCGATGCGCACGTCCACGCGGCCCAGGCCTTCGGGCTGCAGCACGACGTCGAAGCGGCTGGTCTTGCCGACCACCGCCTTGCTGGCGATCTCGGTCGTCAGGCGGCTGACCGTCTCGGGGCCGGCCTTGGGCAGCTGGGCCGGGGTTGTCGGGGCCGGCGCGGCGGTCGTGCCGGGCGCGACGAAGGTCGGGGCGGTGGTGCTGGTCTCGGCGACGACCACGGGCGCGGCGTCCTTCAGGCCCGAACCCTGAGCGCTGGCCTGGTCCTGGGCGCCGCCCTCGGTCGAGCCTTCGCCCGTCGTCGCGGCGTGGGCCGGGGCGACGACCTCGCCCTGGGCCAGCTCGGCGTCGGCCACGGCGGCCGCGACGGCGGTCGCGGTGGTCGAGGCGGTGTTGGTGGTCTTGGGGTCGGCGGCCTGGGCGACCTTGCCGGTCACCGAGACGACTTCCGACGCGGCGGCCTGGGCGGCGACGGCCGCCTGGACAGCGGCGGGCTCGGCGGCGTCGGTCGGCGGCGCGGCGGCGGCCAGGGCGGCGGCGGCGTCTGTGACCGGCGCGGTCGTCGGCGGCGCGACCGGCGGCGTCACGGCGGTGTCGGTCTTGGCGGCCGAGGCGGCCTTCGGCTTGGCGGCTGCGGCAGCGGCGGCGGCCAGTTCGGCGGCGGAGGCCGTCGGCGCCTGCGGCAGGTCGAGGGCCGGAGCGGGTTCAGCGGCGTCCGCGGCCACGGCGGTCACGGCGGCGGCCGTCTCTTCAGTCTGTACGGCCTGGGCGACGACCGGCGCGGCGGCGGCGGTCGCGACGACCTGGGCGGCCAGGGTCGCGTCGGCGCCGACGACGGGCTTGGGCGCCTCGACCGTCGATGCCTGCATGGCGGCGATCAAGGCGGCCGCCGCCAGGGCGGCGGCGTCGGCCTGACCGATGGTCGCGTCGGCGACCTGGCCTTCAGCGACGACGGGCGTCTCGGCGGCCTGTTCCTTGCCGTCGGTCTCGGCGACCGTGGCGTCCGAAGCCTTGTCGCCGGCGTCGGCGGCCTTGGCGGGCGTCTTGGCGTCGGCCTTGTCGGAAGCGCCGGCGGTCTTGGCTTCAGCGGTCTTGGCGTCAGCGGCCTTGGCGTCGGCGGCGCGGTCAGCGGCCTTGGCGCTGGAAGCTCTATTATCCTGTGCGCGGTTCGCCGCGTCGGTCGCCCGGTCAGCCCGATCGGCGGCCTTGCCGGCGTCTCGCGTGGAGGCCTTGTCGTTCGAGGCGTTCGCGCCGGCCGTCTGGGCCAGCAGCGCGCCGAAACCTTCGGCCGCGTCCTTGTCATAGCCGCCGGCGGGGGCCGGGGCCGAAGGCAGGACGGAAGCGGGAGCAGCGATCGCGGTCATGCGTCGATTAGGTCCACGGAGGATGGCGGCCCGAAAAGGACACGCCTTGATCCGGACTTCCCTGAGCAACCGTCGGGCCAACTCGGAATTTCAGGATAAGCTGTTGTTTTATTTCGTTTTAATCTTGCGTTCACACCTTCGGATAGGCTGACCACGGCGCTTTTTGCCGAGCTGAACCGGGCGCCGAGGGCCAGGGTTGCCGCGTCGTCGCGCCCCACCCCGAGTTGGCGCCCTCCTTGCGCATAGGTTTCTGTCGCTCGCTCGACGTCAGGAACGAATTGCCATGAATTTCAATGGCTTGCACATCGCCGAAGGGGTCAAACCCTACAACGCCCGGCAGTTTTCGCCGGGCAAGGTCGCTTCGTGCCGTTCGTGGTTTGCCGAGCAGGCCGGAGAATAGATCATGTCGTTGAACACCATCTTGAACGTTGCGACCTCGGGGATGATGGCGGCCCAGACGGGCTTGCGCGTCGTTTCCGACAACGTCGCCAACATCAATACCCCCGGTTACGTCCGCAAGACGGTCGCCCAGTCGAACCTGGTGTCGAACGGCATGGGCGTGGGCGTCAATATCGACGCCATCAAGCGCGCCACCGACAAGTTCATGGCCGCCGCCAGCCTGAACGGCACTTCTGATTCCGGCCGCGCGGGCGCGCTCGCCACGGCGATGGACAACGCCCAGAAGCTGTTCGGCGACCCTACGTCCAAGTCCAACTACTTCTCGGTCCTGGACGAGGTCTACGCCGCCTTCTCCATGGCGGTGGACGAGCCCAGCTCCACCCTGCTGCGCGGCACCGCCCTGACCAAGCTCGAAGACTTCCTGGCCGAGAGCAAGCGGATCACCTCGTCGCTGTCGAGCCAGATCACCGACACCGACAACCGCATCGGCGCCGACGTCGATCGCGTCAACGACCTGCTCAAGCAGATCGACGCCCTGAACGTCGACATCACCCGCGCCAAGATGTCGGGCGCCGACGGCACCGGCTCCGAGAACGTCCAGAGCGGACTGATCGACGAGTTGTCGAACTACATGAACATCCAGGTCAGCGACCGCGCCAACGGCGGCGTCGTGGTGCGCTCGGCCGAGGGCGTCAGCCTGGCCGGCAACGGCCCCGCCAAGATCACCTACAACCAGTCGGGTCCCGCCAACGGCTATCTGACCGTCGTCACCGCCAACAGCGGCGGCCAGGTCATGCCGCTCGCCGTCACCAACGGCGAGCTCCAGGGTTTGCTGGAACTGCGCAACAAGGAGCTGCCGAACCTCTCCGACCAGCTGGGCGAGTTCGTCAGCCGCGCCGCCGAGGAACTGAACCGCGCCTCCAACGCCGCCAGCTCGGTCCCCGCGCCCAACAAGATGACCGGCAAGGACACCGGCCTGGACGCCAACACCGCCTTCGACAACTTCACCGGCAAGACGACGATCGCCATCACCAACGCGGCGGGCGCGATCGTCCAGCGCGTCGATGTCGACTTCGACGCCGGGACCATGACGGTCAACGGCGCCGCCGGCCCGGCCTTCACCAACGCCAACTTCGTCGCCCAGCTGAACACCGCCCTGGGCGGGACGGCCACCGCGGGTTTCGCCAACGGCGAGCTGGGCCTGAACACCACCACCGCCACCAACGGCATCGCCATCGTCGACGACGCCACGACGCCATCGAGCAAGGCCGGCAAGGGCTTCAGCCAGTTCTTCGGCCTCAACGACGTCGTCCGCTCGGAGGGCTATTCGCCCTACGAGACGGGGATGGTCGCCACCGATCCCAGCGGCTTCACCCCCGGCCAGACCATCACCCTGCGCCTGACCGACACCGACGGCAGCCGCATCCGCGACATCCAGGTGGCCATCCCGACCGGGACGGGCACGATGCAGGAAACCATCGACGCCCTGAACTCCCGCAACTCGGGCGTGGGCCTGTACGGCTCGTTCGCCCTGGGGCCGAAGGGCGAGCTGGCCTTCACGCCCAACGGCGCGACGCCGGTCACCCTGTCGGTGGTCGAGGACCTGACCCAGCGCGGCGTCGGCGGCCCCTCGCTCAGCCAGCTGTTCGGCGTCGGCATGAGCGAACGCAGCACGCGCGGCGGCCTGTTCAAGGTGGACCCGGCCATGGACGCCGATCCGTCCAAGCTGCCGTTCGCCAAGCTGGACCTGACCGCGGCGGCCGGCACGCCGGCCCTGGCGGGCAACGATGGTCGCGGCGCCCTGGCCCTGGCCAAGGCCGGCGACAGCGTCGCCAGCTTCGCCAACGCCGGCGACGCGGCGGGGACCAAGAAGAGCGTGCTCGGCTACGGCGCGGACTTCAGCGGCTCGATCGCCCGCAAGGCCAACTCGGCCACCAGCCGCAAGGAAGCGGCCGACTCCGTCAAGACCGAGGTCGACGCCCAGCGCCAGTCGCAGGAAGGCGTCAACCTGGACGAGGAGCTGGTCAACCTGACCACCTATCAGCAGGCGTTCAACGCCTCGGCCCGCCTGATCCAGGCGACGAAGGACATGTTCGATGTCCTCACCAATATCATCTGAGGTTAAGCCATGACCCGCGTCTCCACCTCCGGCAACTTCGGCGTGATGACCAGCAACCTGATGCGCGCGCAGGTGCTGCAGAACATCGCCGGCGAACAGGTCTCCAGCCAGAAGAACGCCACCGACCTTAAAGGCTACGCCAAGAACGCCGAGGTCCTGACGGCCATGAAGTCGTCCCAGGCCAAGGTGGCGGGCTTCCTGAGCCAGACGACCCTGGTCTCCAACCGCCTGGAACTGCAGGACGTTGGCATCGGCCAGATCTCGGACGCCACCCAGGACGCGCGCGACGCCATCGCCAACGCCATCGCGGCCGGCAGCGCCGAAACCCTGATGCAGCAGATGGCCGGCGCGTTCGGCGACGTGGTCCAGGGCCTCAACAGCAAGTTCAACGGCCGCTACGTGTTCGCCGGGGCCAAGGCCGACACCCCCGCGACCACGGCCACCAAGATGACCGACCTGACCGCGGGTCCGCCGATCGCCACCCTGTTCGAGAACGACCAGTACATCACCAGCAATCGCATCGACGACACCACCTCGGTCGACACCGGCCAGTTGGCCGACAAGCTGGGCACGGGCGTTTACGGCGCCTTCCAGCAGGTCCAGGCCTATGTGGACGCCAACGGGCCGTTCACCGGCAAGCTGACCCAGGCCCAGAGCGACTTCCTCAAGGGCCTGCTGCCGACCTTCGACAACGTCAAGCGCGACCTGGTCACCGCCCAGGCCCAGAACGGCTTGAACCAGAAGCGTTTCGAAACCGCCCAGACCGATCTCTCGGACCGGGCCGACACGCTGACCACCATGATCGGCGGCATCACCGACGTCGACATGGCCGAGGCGATCACCCGCCTGGAATCGGCCAAGCTGGCCGTCCAGGCCTCGGCCCAGGTGTTCGCCAGCCTGCAGAATTCGTCGCTGCTGGACGTGCTGAGGTAGGGGCGAGTTGAGGGGGCGTCACGCGCCGCGACACCCGCAACCTCGCAAAGCCGGCCTCGAACCGCTATATGGCCGCGATGGACGCCGACGCCGCTCTCTTCGCCACCGCTCCCTCCGCCCTCGACCGCGCCGTTGAGCAGGCGCGCGAGGCCGTGGGTCTGCCGGCGGGCGCGCGGATCGTCGCGGCGATGTCCGGCGGCGTGGACTCCACCGTCACCGCCGCGCTGCTGGCCAAGGCCGGCTACGATGTGGTGGGCGTCACCCTGCAGCTTTACGACCACGGCGCGGCGATCGCCAAGAAAGGCGCCTGCTGCGCGGGTCAGGACATCATGGACGCCCGCATGGCCGCCGAGCGGATCGGCATCCCCCATTACGTCCTGGACTACGAAAGCCGCTTCAAGGAGCAGGTGATCGAGGACTTCGCCGACGCCTATCTGCGCGGCGAGACGCCGATCCCCTGCGTGCGCTGCAACCAGACCGTCAAGTTCCGCGACCTGCTGGACGTGGCCCGCGACTTGGGCGCCGAGGCCATGGCGACCGGCCACTATGTGCAACGGGCCTTTGGCGGTGGCGGCAATCGCCCGCAGCTGCGTCGCGCCGCCGACCCGGCCAAGGACCAGAGCTACTTCCTGTTCGCCACCACGGCCGAGCAGCTGGATTTCCTGCGCTTCCCGCTGGGCGGCATGGACAAGCCGACCGTGCGCCAGGTGGCGACCGAACTGGGCCTGGCCATCGCCGACAAGCCCGACAGCCAGGACATCTGCTTCGTGCCCGAGGGCAAGTACACCACGGTGATCGACAGTATCCGCCCCCAAGGCGCCCTGCCGGGCGATCTGGTGCACATGGACGGTCGCGTGCTGGGCCGCCACGAGGGCGTCACCCGCTACACCATCGGCCAGCGCCGGGGCCTGAACATCGCCGTCGGCGATCCGCTGTTCGTCGTGAAGATCGACGCCGACAAGCGCCAGGTCATCGTCGGCCCGCGCGAGGCCCTGCTGACCCAGGCCCTCTCCTTGAAAGAGGGAAATTGGCTGGGCGCCGAGGACAGCCTGGAAGCCGCCGCCGCCGCCGGCGCGCCGGTGCTGGCCCGCGTCCGCTCGACCCGCGAACCCGTCCCGGGCCGCCTGGCCCTGGTCGATAACGAACCGCGCCTGGTGTTCGAGGTGCTGGAAGAGGGCGTCGCCCCCGGCCAGGCCTGCGTGCTGTACGATCCCGCCGACCCCGAGCGCGTGCTGGGCGGCGGCTTCATCGTGGCGACCGAGCGCGCGGCGATCTAGGCCGCCGGGTCTCGCGGTTCGACTCACGCCGATTCACACCCGACATCCTTTCCTCGCCCTCACCGGCGTGTCGGGACGCGCTGTCGTGCGACTGCCTTGAAAATCAGCAGAAACGCGTATCTCACACCGTTATTTGACGCGACTGATAAAAACCAACGTCGGAAATGGGACGCAGAGCAAAAAAATCGCCGTCCAGGGTGAGAATTCACGCTTCAAGCGAGTGACATACGAAACTTTTGTGGCATGCATACGTATCTACTGTACGGACGCGCCAAGTTTTTGACGCGATTGTAGAATTTGGAGTTGAAGGCCCATGGCTACCGCCGCCTACGCTTACAAGCGCACCCAGGAACGTCACGTCTCGCTGACCAAGCTGACCGTGGTCCTGGCCAACCTCGCTCTGTGGGCCAGCCTGATCGTCGGCCTGGCGTACGTCGCCGGCTGATCTAGTCAATTCCCTGTTCCTCGCGGAACAGACCCTGGACCGCGTAGAGACCCGCGACCTTCAGATCCACGAACACCGACCATCTGGCCACATAGTCCAGCTCGGCGCTCCAGGACGGCTCGCCTTCATTGGCGCGAGGCCAGATCATCCCCGGCCGCGCCTCCAAGCGCCTGACATAGTCCGGCCGCCCCTTGCTCAGATGCATGTGTTGCTGAGGCGAATGGGGCCTGGGCCCGATCAGCGACATGTCGCCGTCGATGACATTGACCGCCGAGGGCAGGTCATCGAGACCCGCTTGCCATAGCACCCGATCGAACAGGCTTTCGCGCCCAGCCGGCCGATGCAGGCGCCAGCGGCCGAACGTCCGGCCGTTCAGGCCGACGGTGTCTTCGCGCATGAATATGGGACCGTCTCGACGGCAGCGGATCGCGGTGATCATCACCAGCCCGATCGGCAGGAAGAACAGCAGGACGAGGATCGCGCCCAGCACATCCAATACCCGCTTGCACGCGCTCTTGGCCGGACCAACCGCGCCGACCCTCCCCATGACTGTACTCAAAGCGGACCCCACTGCACTCAGGGCGCCCCCGCCCAAGCGCCGCTCCTCTTTCGGGAATTGAGCGCTCAAAGGCACAGAACGCCCGGATTAAGTCGGGGTTCCGACCTAAGCCGAAAGTGGATCCGACGATCTGGTCGAAGTCCTACCGATCTTGAACAGCAGTCGCCCCGCCCCGTCCCGGTCGTCAGCCGACAGGCCGGCTCGTCGCGGTGGACGTGGAAGCGGTAGCCTATTCGGCGGCGATCTTGACCGAGGCCTCCAGGGCCTCGCCGACCGTCAGGGCCTGTTCCTCGTGGATGACCCGGGAAAGGTCGCGGCCATCCACGATCTCGCCGCAGGCCTCACAGGCCAGCTTGGGATGGAAGTCATGGCCGCAGGTCTTGTGCACGAAATGCACCGGGCCCTTGCCCAGGCCGTAGACGTGCTGGTCGCCCCACTCGGCCATGGTCAGCAGCACCGGCGACAGGGCGCGTCCCTTGGGGGTCAGCACGTATTCCCGCCGCGGCGGACGCTCCGAATAGCGGCGCGGCTCCAGCACCCCGTGGGCCACCAGGCTCTTGAGGCGGGCGGCCAGGACGTTGCGGGCCACGCCCAGGCGCTCCTGCCACTGCTCGAAGCGCTTCACGCCCTGGAAGGCGTCTCGGAGGATCAGCAGGGTCCACGGATCGCCGACGACCTCGAGGGTGGCGGCGATGGCGCAGCGTTCGTTGGTGTAGTCGGCGGTGCGGCCCATCACGCGAAGGTGAGGCCTTCCGCCGGGGAATGCAAGGGTTGCTTTTGCAGACCGACACGAGTAGGTTTTTTATAGCAATTGACTCTCTCGGTTGCCAACTGAGCGGCGACGGCGGAACATCCGCATTCCTCCGTCGCCCGCTTTTTGCGACAGACCCTTGCGCCGACCGCGCCAGAGGGGGTTTATTCCGCCGCAAAAATCCCGTGGGTGGAGCTCAAGCATGTCTAACGCCGATCCGGTCGTCATCGTCTCGTTCGCCCGCACGCCGATGGGCGGCTTCCAGGGCGCTCTGGCCGGGGCCAAGGCCACGGAGCTGGGCGCGACGGCGGTGAAGGCGGCGATCGAGCGCGCCGGCGTGTCGGGCGACCTGGTCGAGCAGATCTTCATGGGGTGCGTCTTGCCCGCCGGCCTGGGCCAGGCGCCGGCGCGGCAAGCGGCGGTCGGCGCCGGCCTGCCCCTCTCTGTCGAGGCCACGACGGTCAACAAGATGTGCGGCAGCGGCATGCAGGCCGCGATCATGGCCCACGACGCCCTGGCGGCCGGCAGCGCGCAGATCATCGTGGCCGGCGGCATGGAGAGCATGACCAACGCGCCCTACCTGTTGACCAAGCACCGCTCGGGCGCCCGCATCGGCCACGATACGATGATGGACTCCATGTACCTGGACGGGCTGGAGGACGCCTACACCCCCGGCAAGCTGATGGGAGCCTTCGCCGAGGACAGCGCCGCGACCTACCAGTTCGGCCGCGAGGCCATGGACGCCTACGCCGTGGCGGGCCTGGCCAAGGCCCAGAAGGCCGTGACCTCGGGCGCCTTCGACGCCGAGATCACCCCGGTGACCATCACCACCCGCAAGGGCGTCGAGACGGTCAGCCAGGACGAGCAGCCGCTGAAGGCCGACGCCGCCAAGATCCCGACCCTGCGCCCGGCCTTCGCCCGCGACGGCGGCATCACCGCGGCCAATTCCAGCTCGATCAGCGACGGCGCCGCCGCCCTTGTGATGACCCGTCAGAGCGTCGCCCAGCGCCTGGGTCTGCCGATCGTCGCCCGCGTGGTCGCCCACGCCGCCCACGCCCACGAGCCCAGCCTATTCACCACCGCCCCCGTGCCCGCCATGCGCAAGGCCCTGAAGAAGGCCGGCTGGGCGGTCGCCGACGTCGATCTGTTCGAGGTCAACGAGGCCTTCGCCGTGGTGGCCATGATCGCCCAGCAGGAGCTGGGCATCCCCAACGACAAGCTGAACGTCAACGGCGGCGCCTGCGCCCTGGGCCATCCGATCGGCGCCTCGGGCGCGCGCATCCTGTGCACCCTGATCTCGGCCCTGCAGGCGCGCGGCGGCAAGAAGGGCCTGGCCAGCCTGTGCATCGGCGGCGGCGAGGCCACGGCGATGGCGGTGGAGCTGGTTTGACCAAAAGCGTTCGGCATCCTCTTTTCACGATCGGCGTTCCCTCCCCATGACCGACGCTTTCAGCCACAACCCCGCCAAGAGCCGCTACGAACTGGAGGTCGATGGGCTGATCGCCTTCGCCGACTATCAGCGCAGCGGCCACCGCCTGGTCATCCCCCATGTCGAGGCCGACCCCGCCCTGCGCGGCACCGGCGCGGCCGGCCGGCTGATGCAGCAGGTCGTCCAGACCGCCCGCGGCGAAGGCATGAAGATCGTGCCGCTGTGCGGCTACGCCTCGGCCTGGCTGAGGCGGAACGATCCGGAAATGATCGCCTAGAGCCGGGCACGACACGGGGGACACACACTCACCCCACGGCCTTATCTAGATCGAGCAAGACCGTGGGGTGAGTGTGTGTCCCCACCTTGCACTGCCCGCTCGGCCAGCCAATCCCGGAACGCCGCCAGGGCCGGCGTGACCGTTCGCGACTTCAGCCAGGTCAGCCAGTACATCCCCGATCCCACCTCCAGGGCGAACGGCCTCACCAGCCGGCCTTGCTCCAGGTCGCGGGCGAACATCATCGACGGGGCCAGGGCCACGCCGGCCCCCTGCATCGCCGCCTCGACCATCACCCAGGAGCTGTCGAACACCGGGCCCCGGATCGGCGGCGGGGTCAGACCGGCGGCGGCGAACCAGTCCGGCCAGTCGTCGGCGCGGTAGCTGCGCAGCAGGACTTCCGACTTCAGCGCCTCGGGCGTCCTCAGCCGCTCGGCGACGGCGGGCGCGCACAGCGGCGTCATCGGGGCGGCGAACAGCGGCACGGCCTGGGTGCCGTGCCAGGCCCCGTCGCCGAAACGGACGGCGCAGTCCAGTCCCTCGCCGGCGATGTCGATCCGGTTGTTGTTGGTGAACAGCCGCAGGTCGACGAACGGATGGACCTCGCGGAAGGCGGGCAGGCGCGGCAGCAGCCAGCCCACCGCAAAGGTGCCGACCACCCCGACGCTGAGCACCTCCATCACCCGGCCCGCCGAGAACCGCTCCAGCACCTGGCCCATGCGGTCGAAGCTGTCGCGCACCGTCGGCAACAGGGCCAGTCCCTCGTCGGTCAGGGCCAGGCCGCGCGGCAGGCGACGGAACAGGGTCGCCCCCAGCCGCTGCTCCAGCCCCTTGACCTGATGGCTGACGGCGGCCTGGGTCACACACAGCTCGATGGCGGCCCGCGTGAAGGACAGATGCCGAGCCGACGCCTCGAAGGCGCGCAGGGCGTTCAGCGGCAGTTGCGCACGGCTCATCACGATACCCAAAATTTTCTAGGGTTTCGACCGAAGTATCATCGTTTGATCCCAGGGTCGCTCATCATTCATCCTACCCGTCATGGAGAACCCGATGATCGACAGACGCCAAGTGTTAACGGCTCTTTCCGCCGTCCCCGCCCTTTCCCTGGCTGGTCCAGCGGCCTCGGCCGCGACCGCGCGGCTGACCAGCGGCATTAGCCGGGGTATCGCCGCCCTCGAGGTTCGCAGCGGGGGGCGGCTGGGCGTGGCGGTGCTGGACACCGCGACCGGCAAGACCTTCGGCCACCGCGCCGACGAGCGCTTCGCCCTGTGCAGCACCTTCAAGACCCTGGTCGCCGGCCTGGTGCTCAAGCGCGTGGACCAGGGTCAGGAGCGTCTGGATCGGCGGATCCGATACGGCAAGGAGTTGCTTTTCACCCACACGCCGGTCACCGAGAAGCATGTCGGCGAGGGCATGAGCGTCGGCGCGCTGTGCGAGGCGACGATGATCACCAGCGACAACGCCGCCGCCAACCTGCTGCTCGACACGTTCGGCGGCCCCAAGGCCGTGACCGCCTTCGCGCGCGGCCTGGGCGACAAGGTCACCCGGCTCGACCGTCGCGAGCCCGAGATGAACGTCGTCAAACCCGGAACGGCGCTCGACACCACCTCGCCCAACGCCATGCTGGCCACCCTGCGCGCCCTGACCCTGAGGACAGCCCTGTCGCCGGCCTCGCGCCAGCAACTGGTCGCCTGGCTGATCGCCAACCAGACCGGCGACAAGCGCCTGAGAGCCGGCTTGCCCGCCGGCTGGAAGGTCGGCGACAAGACCGGCAGCTGGGGCGACAGCAAGGTCGGGACCACCAACGACATCGCCGTGATCTGGCCGTCCTCCCCCTTGGGCCGCCCGCCCCTGCTGATCACCGCCTATCTCAGCCGCGCCACGCTCGACAACGACGGCCGCAACGCCGTGATCGCCGAGGTCGCGCGCCTGGTCACCGCCGCCGGGTTCGGGGCCTAGACGCGCGAAGACGACCTCAAGAGCGCGGCGATGAGCCGCGCCGCAAGCCACCGTTCTTTAAGGCCTCCACCCTAGTCCTGCGCGAGGGATCGTCTAGCTTGGGCAAAAGCCGGGCGGCCCGCGAAAGCAGGGTGATGACAGAGACGAACGCTTCGACCGCGATCAGGCCGGTGTCGAGCTGGACCCGGCGCGACATCTTGACATCCGCCGCGCTCGCGGTGATCGCGACGGTCGGCTACGCCCTGCTGGCCTATCTCTGCGTCGAATTCCCTCGCGCGTACGGCCAGGTCGCGCCGATCTGGCTGCCCAACGGCTTCGGCGTGGCCTGCCTGCTGTCCTCGCGCGATCGGCATTGGCCGGCCATTCTGCTGGGATGCCTGGTCGGCGGCCTGGCGGCGGGGGCGCATGTGGGCGATCTGGCGCCAGTCAACATCGTGCTGGTCAGCTGCAACATCGCCCAGATCCTGGCTTGCGGCTGGGGCATGCGCCGCGTCTGCGGCCAGGAAATCGATCTGGGCCGGGCCCGCGACATGATCGCCTTCGCCATGATCTGCGGCCTGGCCGCCCCGATCGCCACCGGCGCCGTCGCCGCCACGATCCACACCACCCAGCGCGGCGGCGTGCTGCTGGCCAATATCGGCATCTGGTCGCTGGGCGACATCCTGGGCCTGCTGACCATCACCCCCTGCCTGCTGGCCCTGGTGCGTGTCCGCCACTACCTGCGCGAGCGGCCGCTGTCGGTCTCGGGCGTCGGTTGCCTGCTGCTGCTGTTGGTGGTGACCATCGCCATCTTCACCCAGCCGCGCCCGCTGTTGTTCATCGTGCCCCCGATGATGCTGCTGGTCGCCTGGCGTCTGGAGGTGCTGGGGGCGGCGCTGAGCGCCACCCTGGTGACGGTCGTGGCCGTGATCTTCACCATGGCCGGCCAGGGTCCGATCACCACGTTCAAGAGCGGATCTGCCGATCAGGCAGTCGTGCTGCAGCTTTTCCTCGCGACGGCGATCTTCATCAGCCTGCCTGTCGCCTCGATCCAGCGGCACCGACGCGAGTTGCTTCAGAGGATGACGGAGGCCAGCGCGGCCGTGGCCCGCAGCGAGGCCCGCTTCCGCCAGCTGGCCGAGAACGCCCAGGACATGATCGTCCACAGCAACCTGCGGGGCATCATCCAGTACGTCTCGCCCGGCTGCGTCGCCATGCTGGGCTACACGCCCGAGGAACTGGTCGGGCGCGAGGGCATGACCACCGTCCACGAGGACGACCGCGAGGCCATCCGCGCCATCGTCATCGAACAGATCGCCCACATGGCCTCTCACCGCGACAACGGCCCCGCCCGCATCGAGTACCGGGCGATCCGCAAGGACGGCCGGGTGATCTGGCTGGAGTCCCGCCCAGGCCTGCAGCGCGACCCGCTGTCGGGCGCGCTCACCGGCATCACCGACATCGTCCGCGACGTCACCGAGCACAAGGCCATGGAGCGCCAGCTGCGCGAGGCCCGCAACGAGGCCGAGGCCGCCGCCGCCGTGAAGGGCGAATTCCTGGCCAATATGAGCCACGAGCTGCGCACGCCCTTGACCTCCGTGCTGGGGTTCGCCCGCCTGGTCGACGACGAGCCGGACCTGTCGCCCGACGCGCGCCGCTTCATCGGCCGGGTGCTGAGCGGCGGCAAGGTGCTGCTGACCACCATCAACGACATCCTGGACTTCTCGAAGCTGGAAGCCGGCCAGCTGGAGCTGAAGCTGGAGCCCTGCGCCCCCGCCCCCTTGATCGAGGAGGCGGCGGGCCTGTTCTCGCTGGAGACCGAGACCCGGGGCGTGGCCCTACGCACCGAGGGCCTGGGCGACATGCCCGCCGACCTGCTGATCGACAGCGGCCGGCTGCGCCAGGTGCTGCTGAACCTGATCGGCAACGCCGTGAAGTTCACCGAGGCCGGATCGATCACCGTCACGGCCGCCTATGACGAGACCCACGAGCGGCTGAGCGTGTCGGTGCTCGACACCGGGCCCGGCATCGCGTCCGAGGACGTCGATTTGCTGTTCCGCCGCTTCTCCCAGGTCGACGCCGGCCTGACCCGCAAGCACGGCGGCACGGGGTTGGGCCTGGCGATCTGCAAGGGCCTGGTCGAGGCGATGGGCGGCCAGATCGGGGTCGTCAGCATTCCGGGCCGCGGCGCCTGCTTCAGCTTCGACATCGCCGCCCCCTCGACCGCGCGCGCCGAGACCCAGGCCGCCCTGGCCACGCCCGTCTCGCTGCTGCCGCCCGCCTGTCGGGTGCTGGTCGTCGACGACAATCCGGCCAACCGCGAGCTGGTCAACGCCATCCTGACGGCCATGGGGGCCGAGGTGGCCGAGGCCGTGGACGGCGAGGAAGGCGTGGCCGCCGCCGCCGCCAGCCCGTTCGACGCCATCCTGATGGACCTGCGCATGCCGCGCCTGGACGGCGCCCAGGCCGCCCAGCGCATCCGCGGCGAAGGCGGGCTCAACGCCGCGACCCCGATCATCGCCTTCTCGGCCGACGCCCGACCGGGCGGTCCCAGCGGAATCTTCGACGGCGCGGTGTCCAAGCCGATGACCGCCGCCAGCCTGGTCGACGCGCTCAACGCCGCCATGGACCGCTCGCCGGACCAGGCGGTGGAGGCCCCATTCGAATAGCATCGATTCGCGAGATTGCGCGGGAAGCCTCGCGCGGTAGGATCGCGCCTCCCTTCATGAGGCCCGCCATGTCCGACGAACTCGTCTTCTACACCAACCCGATGTCGCGTGGCCGGATCGCCCGCTGGATGCTGGAAGAGGTTGGCGCGCCCTATCGCACGGTGGTGCTCGACTACGCCTCCTCGATGAAGGCCCCCGACTATCTGGCCATCAATCCGATGGGCAAGGTGCCCGCCATCCAGCATCGCGGCGTGGTGGTCACCGAGGGCGCGGCGATCTGCGCCTACCTGGCCGACGCCTTTCCCGACGCGGGTCTGGCGCCGCCGACCAGCTCGCCCGAGCGCGGGACCTATTATCGCTGGCTGATGTTCGCCTGCGGACCGGTCGAGGCGGCGGTGACCAACACATCCATGGGCTTCGTCGTACCGGACGACCGCAAGGCCATGGCCGGCTACGGCTGCCTGGAAGACACCCTGAACGCCCTGGAACGCGCTGTCAGCGGCAAGACCTACATCGTCGGCGACCGGTTCTCGGCGGCCGACGTCTATGTGGGCGCGCAGATCGGCTGGGGCATGATGTTCGGCTCGATCGAGAAGCGCCCGGCCTTCGAGGCCTACTGGGCCGGGATCAGCCAGCGCCCGGCCGCCAAGCGGGCGGCGGAGATCGATGATGCGCTGATCGCCAAGGCGAAGGAAGCGGCGGACGCCTGACGCCCCCTCCGCGTCAGCGAGCTTTAGCAAACTCCCCCGTCAGCCACTCCATGAACACCCGCACGCGCGGCGGGATGTGGCGAGCCTGCGGATAGAGCAGCGAGACCGGCGTCGGGCTGGGCGGGAAGTCCGGCAGGATCTCGACCAGCCGCCCGGCGTCCAGGTCGGCCTGGGCGTGGTAGCGGGGGATCTGGATGATCCCCAGGCCAAGGCGCGCGGCGGCGATGTTGGTCTCGGCCGCCGTCACCGACAACACGGTCGGCAGGGTCACGACCTTCAGCGTCCCGCCGACCGTGAACTCCAGCGGAAAATGCGCGCCGGTCGCCGACGAGACGAAGCCGATCATCACGTGGCCCTGAGCGGTCAGGTCGTCCGGCGTGGTCGGCGATCCGTGGCTGACCAGATAATCCGGCGACGCGCAGGTCACCTCGTCCAGCAGCCCCACCCGCCGGGCGATCATGGCGCTGTCCTTCAGGTCGCCGACCCGCAGCACGCAGTCGACGCCCTCGCGCACCAGGTCGACCAGCCGGTCGCCCTCGCCCAGGTGCAGGCGGATATCGGGATAGCGCGCCAGAAACGCCGGCAGGCCGGGCAGCAGGAAGTGGCGGGCCAGGGTGCCGTGCACGTCGACCCGCAGCATGCCGCGCGGCTTGGCGTCGCTGAACTAGGCCTCGGCGTCTTCCAGCTCGCCCAGGATGGTGACGCAGCGGCGATAGAAGGCCTCGCCGTCCAGGGTGGGGCTGACGTGGCGGGTGGTCCGCTGCAGCAGACGCACGCCCAGCCGCGCTTCCAGCTGCTTGACCCCTTCGGTGGCGGTAGAGGCCGGCAGGTTCAAGTCCAGCGCCGCCTGGCTGAAGCTGCGCCGCTCCACGATGCGGACGAACAGGCGCATGGCGTCGAAGCGGTCCATCGCGTCAGCCTCATTGTTCGAGCTTCTGAATAATGTTGTCGAATATCGGCTGATTATCTCCACCGGTCAAAGGTTCATCTTCCTCTCACAGCCGGCGCGGTGTCGGCCTGGAGAGACGAAATGACCAACCCAAGCCACAAGGTAGCGATCGTCACCGGCGCCTCGGGCGGCATCGGCGGGGCGGTCGCCGAACGTCTGGCCCGCGATGGCTTCACCGTCGTCGTCAACTATGCCGGCAAGGCCCAGCTGGCCGAGGCGCTGGTCCGCCAGATCGAGGCCGCAGGCGGCAAGGCCGTGGCCCATCAGGCCGACATCGCCGACCCAGAGGCGGTCCGCAAGATGTTCGAGGCGGCCCAGACGGCCTTCGGCGGCGTCGACGTGCTGGTCAACAACGCTGGGATCATGAAGCTGGCGACGATCGCCGATAGCGACGACGCCCTGTTCGACAGCCAGATCGCCGTCAACCTGAAGGGCACGTTCAACACCCTGCGCGAAGCGGTCCGACGGCTGCGGGACGGCGGGCGGATCGTCAATGTCTCGTCCAGCGTGGTGGGCCTGCTGCAGCCCACCTACGGCGTCTACGCGGCGACCAAGGCGGCGGTGGAAGCGATGACCAGCGTCCTGACCAAGGAGCTGCGCGGCCGCGACATCACGGTCAACGCCATCGCCCCCGGCCCTACCGCGACCAAGCTGTTCCTCGACGGCAAGCCGCAGGGCGTGATCGACCACCTGGCCAAGCTGGCCCCGCTGGAGCGCCTGGGCCAGCCTGAGGACATCGCCGCCGCCGTCGCCTTCCTGGTCGGCCCGGACGGCGCCTGGATCAACGGCCAGACCCTGCGCGCCAACGGCGGGATCATCTGATGCGCCGCCCGCCCGCCGCCGGCGCCGAGACGCCGCTGATCTTCGGCCAGCTCGGCTCGTTCTACCGCTGGGGAGGGCCGCTGGCCTACGCGGCCCTGCGCGCCGGCTTCGGCTACGCCCTGGTGACCCATGGCTTGCCCAAGCTGCTGGGAACCCCGCACGGCTCCATGGCCGATCCCATGGCCGGATCGACCAACCTGATCGCCAACGTCCTGCACCTGCCCGGCGCGCCTCAGCTGGCCCTGTTCGTGGCGCTGCTGGAGACGGTCGGCGGCGCGATGCTGGCCGTCGGGCTGCTGACCCGGCTGGCGGCGCCCATGGTCGCCGTCCAGATGGCCTTCATCTGCCTGGCGCTGGGACCGACCTGGCCGTGGATCGATCGCGGCATCGAGTACCCGTTCGTCCTGGGCCTGGTGTCCCTGTTCATCGCCCTGCGCGGCGGCGGCGAGATCTCCGTCGATCGCCTGATCGGCCGCGAACTCTGAAGATCGCCCGCGCCTAAAGGTCCTTGTTTCTTAAGCCTTTACGGCCGAGCCGCTCGCTACCCTCTTTACCGTCTCGACGGCGCTCAAGGCCTGCTGTCGAGAGGCGTAGCTGTCATTGGACGTCGCCAGCACTTCGCCGTTCGCGGCGCGCAAGCGCCATCGCCAGGCGCCCGCGCGATCAGCGTAGACTTGAAACGAACCCGATCGCGTTCCGGCGTCGGGAAAGACGTCGACGCCCGGCCGCATGCGCGCCACGTCGAGATCGGTGAGTTCGGGATTGTCCTCATCGTCGATATCGACGTCGGCATAGTCATCGACGTTGGGATAATCGGTCATTGTAGCGCCGAACCTCTCGCCGGTTCCGCAGGCTGATCACGCGGACAATCGTGCCGCGCAAGGTGAAGATCACCACATGGATGCGATCGTCCAATTCAACGTAAGCATACCATCTTTGCTCGGCATAGTCGCGACGGGCGTCCTCGGCCACGAAGTCCGGCGGCCATGTCGCATCACGGATACGGGCCAACGAAAGACCATGCTTGCCCTGGTTCGTGGCGTCCTTTTCCGGATCAAATTCGAAGGTCGGCGGCATCGCCGCCAACCTTCGCAGTTTGATGGCCGACTACAATCGGCGGAAATCCAGGTTTTGGATTTCGTTGAGATCTAGGCCAGAACCTGGATCACCACGCGGCGGTTCTGGGCGCGGCCGTCGGGGTTGTCGTTCGGGGCCACCGGATCGTCCTCGCCGTACGAGATGGTCGCCATGCGGTTCAGCGGCACGCCCTGCTTGCTGAGGAACTTTCGCACGGTCTCGGCCCGCTCGGCGGCCAGGCCCTCGTTGTACTTCTGGTCACCCGTGGCGTCGGTGAAGCCCTGGATTTCCAGATAGACGTTCTTGTTGTCGCCCTTCAGCTTGCTGGCGAAGTCGGCCAGGCGCTGTTCGGCTTCCGGCGACAGCTCATGGCGGTTCAGCGGGAACTTCACCGAGTCGTCGCTCAGCACCACCGAGTACAGGAACTTGCCCTCGGCCAGCTTGCCGGCGTCGGTCGCGCGCTTCAGCGCTTCCTGGCTGGTACGGTCGACCTCGGCGAGCTTGGTATCGGTCGCGTCCACCCGCGTATTCACCGCGCCGACCTGTTCGTTGACGAAACCCTTGGTCGCGCAGCCGCTGACGGACAGCCCGCCGGCCACCAGCGCGCTCACCATCATCATCTTGTAGTTCAGGCTAATCATGCGGAGACCCTTCCACCTTGTTTCAACACCGAGCGCCAAGCTGAACCGTTCGACAGTCCAGCAGCGGCGCTTCGTCAGTCGAAAACCGACATTTGAAAGAGGCGAATTCTGGGCCCGTTCTGGACAGAGTTGGCCATTGTTCAGCAGGTCTTCACGCCGCTTCTAAGTAACGCGCGCGTACGCGGAAACCGGGCGGAGGTTCCCAAGAAATATTTGCGATATATGAGGGGCGAGCGATCATCCTGAACCTGTTTTCAGCTCTCCGCCAGACCCAAAAACGGGCGCGTCCATCGGACGCGCCCGTCTAGGATTCGGCGATCGTCGAGCGACTTACTGCAGTGTCGCCTTGCCGATCGCCAGGCCACCGTCGCCGGCGCCGACCGAGATCACCCCGCCGTCTTCCAACTCGCCGGCCAGCAGCTTCTTGGCGATCGGGTCGATCAGATCCTTCTGGATCACGCGCTTGAGCGGGCGCGCGCCATAGACCGGGTCGTAGCCCTTGTCGGCAAGCCACTGCAGGGCCGCGGCGTCCAGAGCCACGGTCATGCGGCGCTCGGCCAGCATCTTGTCCACCCGCTGCAGCTGGATGCGGACGATGTCGCCCATGTTCGAACGGGACAGGCGCTTGAACAGGATGATCTCGTCGATCCGGTTGAGGAACTCGGGGCGGAAGTGGCCGCGCACCGTGTTCATCACCAGCGGACGCACCTCTTCCACATCCGAGCCGTCCTCCTGGCCCGCCAGATATTCCGAGCCGAGGTTGGAGGTCATGATGATCAGGGTGTTCCTGAAATCGACCGTCCGGCCCTGGCCGTCCGTGAGACGACCGTCGTCCAGCACCTGGAGCAGCACGTTGAAGACGTCGGGGTGGGCCTTCTCGATCTCGTCGAACAGCAGCACCTGGTAGGGACGCCGGCGCACGGCCTCGGTCAGGGCCCCGCCCTCGTCGTAGCCGACATAGCCGGGGGGCGCGCCGATCATCCGGCTGACCGAGTGCTTCTCCATGTATTCGGACATGTCCATCCGGGTGATGGCGGCCTCGTCGGCGAACATGAACTCGGCCAGAGCCTTGGTCAGCTCGGTCTTGCCCACGCCCGTCGGGCCGAGGAACAGAAACGAGCCGATCGGCTTGGACGGATCGTGCAGGCCGGCCCGCGCGCGGCGCACCGCGTCGGACACCGCCTCCAGCGCCTCGTCCTGGCCGACGACGCGGCCGCGCAGGGCGTCCTCCATCTTCAGCAGCTTCTCGCGCTCGCCTTCCAGCATCTTCTCGACCGGCACCCCGGTCCAGCGGCTGACCACGGCGGCGATCTGCTCGGCGTCGACGACTTCCGGCGTCAGGGCCTTTTCGGACCCCGTCCCGCCGCTCTCGCCGGCCTCGGCTTCAGCCAGGCGACGTTCGAGGGCCGGAATCTCGCCGTACTGCAGCTGGCCCGCGCGGGCGAAGTCGCCGGCCCGCTGGGCGGCGGCCAGGTCGGCGCGCAGACGGTCCAGGGCCTCGCGAGCCTGGGCGGCGCCGCCGACCTTGTCCTTCTCGGCCTTCCAGCGCGCGGTCATCTCGTCACTGCGGAACTGCAGGTCGTCGATCTCGACCTCCAGGTTCTCCAGGCGCTGCTTGGAGGCGGCGTCCGTCTCCTTCGAAAGGGCCTCGCGCTCGATCTTCAACTGCACCAGGCGGCGGTCGATCTCGTCCAGCTCTTCCGGCTTGGAGTCGATCGCCATCCGCACCCGGCTGGCGGCTTCGTCCATCAGGTCGATGGCCTTGTCGGGCAGGAAGCGGTCGGCGATGTAGCGGTTGCTCAGGGTGGCGGCGGCGACCAGGGCGCTATCCGAGATCCGCACGCCGTGGTGCACCTCGTACTTCTCCTTCAGGCCGCGCAGGATCGACACGGTGTCTTCCACCGTGGGCTCGCCGACGAACACAGGCTGAAAGCGACGGGCCAGGGCCGCGTCCTTCTCGACGTGCTTGCGGTACTCGTCCAGCGTGGTGGCGCCCACGCAGTGCAGCTCGCCGCGCGCCAGGGCGGGCTTGAGCAGGTTGGAGGCGTCCATGGCCCCGTCGCTCTTCCCGGCGCCCACCAGGGTGTGCATCTCGTCGATGAACAGGATGATCGAACCTTCGGCCGCCGTGACCTCGCCGAGCACGGCCTTCAGCCGCTCCTCGAACTCGCCGCGATACTTCGCGCCGGCGATCAGGCTGCCCATGTCCAGCGACAGCAGCGCCTTGTCCTTCAGGCTTTCGGGCACGTCGCCGTTGACGATGCGCTGGGCCAGGCCCTCGACGATCGCGGTCTTGCCCACGCCGGGCTCGCCGATCAGGACGGGGTTGTTCTTGGTGCGGCGCGACAGGACCTGGATCGTGCGGCGGATCTCCTCGTCGCGGCCGATCACCGGGTCGATCTTGCCGTCGCGGGCGGCGGCGGTCAGGTCGCGGGCGTAGCGCTTCAGCGCGTCATAGCCGTCCTCGCTGGAGGCGCTGTCGGCGGTGCGGCCCTTGCGGATCGCGGCGGCGGCGGTCTCCAGGCCCTGGGCCGTGGCGCCGGCGTCCTTCAGGATCTTGGCCGCGTCGCCGCCTTCCTTGGCGATGGCGATCAGCAGGCGTTCGGTGGTGACGAAGGCGTCGCCGGCCTTCTTGGCGCCGTCCTCCGCTGCAGAGAACACACGGGCGGTGTCGGGCTTCATGTAGAGCTGGCCGCCGGCGCCGTCGACGCGCGGGGTCTTGGCCAGCAGGGCGTCGGTCGCCGCGTCGGCGGCGTCGGGCCGGCCGCCGGCGCTCTGGATCAGGGCGCGGGAAAGGCCGTCCTTCTCCTCGAGCAGCACCTTCAGCAGATGTTCGGGACCCAGCTGCTGGTGCCCCTTGGCCAGGGCCAGGCTCTGGGCCGACTGGACCGCGGACTTGGCGCGGTCGGAATAGAGATCGATTTTCATGATATCCCCAGTTCAGGCGGATTTGACCGGGTCGCCTTGATCAAGCGCAACCCGTTCCAGAGGGATGTAGTGTGGCTGGTTTGCAACACAAGGGCTAGCCGCCGCCACAAGAGGTCTCGGGCGAAATCACCGGCGTGGTCATCAGGTCTTCGAGGAACAGGCTGGCCAGGGCCGAGCGCGAATTGACCTCGGCTTTTTCATAAACGCGCGCCAGCTGCGCGCGGACGGTTCCGGCGGCCGAGCCGCGCAGAACCGCGATCTCGGCCACGTCGAATCCCTTGAGCGCGAAGACCGCCACATCCGCCTCGGCCGGAGTGAGCCGCCAGTCGCGGAACCTCTGGGCGACCACCGCGCTGAGAGCGCCGGCCGCCACCGCCAAGGCGGCCTGCCGCCTCCGGCCTTCCGTCCACATTCGCCGGACCTGCAGCGCGCCGACCACCACCCCGGCCAGCAGGGCCAGGGCGATGACCGCCTCGATCACGATGTGCGGACTGGGTCCGGCGTTGCGGATATCGGCCAGGGCGTCGCCGATGAAGAACACCGCCGCCACCGCCTGCACGGCGACGACAAGGGAGACCGCCGGGGCAAGGCGGTCGCCCAAGGTGGCGCGAGGATGGGCCGCGCGGGATTGAACGGGACGGGATCGGGCCATCAAGGCTCCTTGGTCTTGCCCTTCCCGCCTATCATCGCCAGCACGATCTGACGACCACCGCGGCGCGTCTCGAAGGCGACGCCGACCAGGTGCAGCGCGGCCAGGGCCAGCAGAAGGTTGGCCGCGATCTCATGGACCTCCTCGGCGATTTCGCCACCTTCCTTGCCTTCCCCGCCGGCCTCTCTGGCCTCTCCGGCCTCCTCGTCCATCAGAACCGTCGCCGCAGCCGCCAGCCGGTCGCCATCCTCGGCATGGACCCGGAGCGGAAAGCCGGTCATGGCGATCCCGCTGGCGATGACCACCGCCAGGCTCGCCCACAGCGCATAGACCATCAGGGCGCCCAGAGGATTGTGCGACCGGTGGGAGACGTGGCGGCCAGCCAGGATGTCGCGCACATGGTCGACCGCGCGGCGCGGACTGGGCGGGAAGGACGTAAACCGCGCCTCGACCGGGCCTACGAAGCCCCACCCCAGGCGCACGGCCAGCAGGGCGGCCAGCGCCAGACCAATCCAGACGTGGACCTGCGATCCGCCTTCGGTGAACAGACGGTTGGCCACCACGGCCGCCGCGATCCCCCAGTGCGTGATCCGCACCAGGGGGTCCCAACGCCGCGCTACGGGAACCGCGCCACTCATTCGCGATCTTCCCGTCCCTTGCGGGCCTCGACCTTCAACACCTTGCCGGTCTTGGCCTCGGCGAGGATTTCCAGCCGGGTCTCGCCCTTGACCGCCTTGATCTCCAGCCGCCCGTGCTCGGTTTCAAATTCGGTGAGCCGGTAGCCCTGGGCGGCCAGGCTGGCCTGGGCGCGGACCTTGTCCGGCCCGATCACCTCGCCAAGCCGAGGCTGGGCGAGGGCTGGCTGGGCCAGGGCCAGGGTCAGAAAGGGAATGGCGACGAAAAGACTGCGCATGGGAACCTCCGCCTGTTGCGACGGGGTCAGGAACGGCGCGAGAGGAGGCGTGACCATTGACCGGACGCTTACGGCGCGGCGGATAAGCGCCTGCTTACGTCGCCGATGGTCAAGCCAATACGGCTTGCGAGAGGCCCTGGAGGATCACCAGCCGCGTTGGGCGATATAGGCCTGAAGCGCCGCGATTCGGGCGGCGTCCGACGGGTGGGTCGAGGCGAATTGCGGGGCGCTGGAGCCGGCGTCCTGCGCCTGCATGTGTTCCCACAGCACCACCGCCTCGCGCGGGCGGTAGCCGGCCCGCTGCATGAAATCGACGCCCAGGCGGTCGGCCTCCAGCTCCTGCTTGCGCGAGAATGGCAGCAGGAAGCCGTACTTGGCCGCGCCGCCGCCATAGCTGCTGATCGCCCGGGCGGCGTCGGACGAACCGGCGGCCGCGCCCAGCACGCCCAGCACCAGGCTCGAGGTCAGGGTCTGCGACTGGCGCTCGGCGGCGTGACGGGCGACGACGTGGCCGGCCTCGTGGCCGATCACCGCGGCCAGCTGGTCGTCGTTGTCGACGATCTTCAGCAGGCCCGTGGTGACCCCCACATGGCCGCCGGGCAGGACGAAGGCGTTGGGGGCCGTATCCTCGAACACCGCATAGTCCCAGGGCCGGCCGCCCAGGCCGGCGGCCTCGACCACCCGCTGGCCGACCGCGCGCACCCGGGCGTTGGCCCGCTGGTCGCGGCTGACATTGCTCTTGGCCAGGGCCTGGCTCCACGCCTGCTCGCCGGCCTTGGCCAGGCTGGAATCGTCGACGATGGCGATCTGTTGGCGGCCGAGGTCGGGATTGTAGGCGCAGGCGGAGAGGGCCAGGGCGGCCAAGGCGAGCGGAAGAGTGGGACGCATGTTTCGATCTCCCGGCATCGATCGCTTTTCGCCGTTGCTAAGCCTCTAAAGGCAAAGCTTCAGAAAGTTCAACCTCTACCCCCGAGGGGGTTTTCCCAAGATATCCTCTGACCAGCAAGCCGCGCTCGTTCACTTCGATCGGATAGCGCCCCAATTCTGAGATGATCTCCGCGGCTCGATCGACTTCCTGCATCCTCCGCCCCGAGGCGGTGCGCCGAGGAATCCACAGCCACTCGATTGATCGAAAGGCCAGTGGGCCGAACGTGCTCGAATCGATCCAGGGCCGATTCAGATACATGCCGCCGCTTATGGCTCCGGGAACGGCGTCGTCACGCCCCACGAACTTCCAGACACCGCGCAACGCCAATCCCGAGGCGCCCAACGCGGCGAAGAGCTTGCGCCACTTGGTGTCGGACATGAGCGACGCGCGCGTGTGAAGACGGACCAGTCGCCCTTCGCGCTCAAGTTCTTCAGGGCCGTGAACCGCCACGCCTACTTCCCGTCGGCGTACAGCTTGACCACCTCGTACAGGAACTGGCGGCCCTTCATCAGCGCCTTGACCTGGATGCGCTCGTTCAGGCCGTGGATGTTGTCGCCGTCGGTGCCCGCCATCAGGCCCGACAGGCCGTAGGTCGGGATGCCGGCGGCGTTGGTGAAGCGGCCGTCGGTGGCGCCGGTCAGCATGGCGGGGATGAACGGCACGCCCGGCCAGATCTTGGTCGCGACCTTGGTGGCCGGCCCCATGATCGCCGGCGTCAGCGGCGGCGGCGGGCTGACCGGATCGGGCTCGGCGGCCAGGGTGATCTTGATGGCCGGGTCGGCGACGATCGTCTCCAGCTGGTCGCGGATGACCTCGGGATCGTTGCCCGGCAGGATGCGGCAGTTGACGTTGGCCTTGGCGCGCTGCGGCAGGGCGTTGGGCGCGTGGCCGGCGTCGACCATGGTGGCGACGCAGGTGGTGCGCATCATGCTGTTGCGGGCCGGGTCGCGGGCCAGGATGGCGGCGGCGGCCGCGTCGGCCGGATCCTTGAGGATCGCCCGCATGGCCCCCGCCAGCGCGGCGTCGGGCTCGATCTTGGCGTTCTGCTCGTAATAGCCCTTGGTGGCGTCGTTCAGGGCGATTGGGAAGTCATAGGCGCCCAGCTTCGCCAGGCCATTGGCCAGGTGATAGATCGCGTTGTCCTTGACCGGCCGCGAGGAGTGCCCGCCCGGATTGGTGACCTCCAGAGTGT
>ERZ511473.342-NODE-342-length-86467-cov-68.967172_pt1 | contig 86467 bp, 86 predicted proteins | sample MGYA00374947_ERZ511473 | MGnify/ENA primary metagenome ERZ511473 (study PRJEB26303, sample SAMN06343854) | sediment metagenome | isolation source: hot spring sediment | place: Canada: British Columbia | collected 2012-09-26 ... | reverse complement strand
CTGTTTACATTGGCTATGTCCACTATGGTTCCATCTATTACAAGTTCTATCTTCTTACCATACAAAAGCCTTGCTAAAATCATAAGCCTCAGCTTGTGAAGCTTGTATTCTCTCAATATCCTGTATACTCTCTTGAGTCTGTATCTTCTGAAGATATGCCATGATTGTATGGATGGGTCAATAAGTAATTGGGCTAATGTAAGAACTTTTGTATTGGTTATGTAGGAGAGTATAAAGATGGCTGCTATATGGATGTCTGTGAGTTTAGGTTTTCTGCCCGCTTTAGCTTTTGGCACATTAAGGAATGGCAAGGCATTTTCAAGGTCTTTGAGGATTTGTTGGTAGATGCGTAGGTAAGGTGGTATAATTTCCATGGTAAAAACCTCCGATGGTTTTTAGGGCTACTATTATAGTAGCCCTGCTGTCTTTTTATTGATATGGAAGGTTTAGCTTAAAGGGAATTTCTCACTCGGCGTATGGAAAGGGTCTATGCTAAATTATGAATTAATATTCAATCAAGGAGGTGCCAACTATGGAGACCTTTTGGGAGACCTTTAAGAGGCACGGCGTAAGCCGGAGGGACTTTTTGAGGTTTGCCACAGCCATAACCGGCCTTATGGGCCTTTCACCCTCCATGATACCAGAGGTGGTAAGAGCCTTGGAGACAAAGCCCAGAGTTCCTGTTTTGTGGATACATGGGCTTGAATGCACCTGCTGTTCTGAGTCCTTTATAAGGTCCGCAACCCCCCTTGCCTCCGATGTATTGCTTTCCATGATATCCCTTGAATACGATGATACCCTATCCGCCGCCGCAGGCGATGCCATAGAAAGACATAGAGAGGAAATCATGAAAAAGTATTGGGGGAACTATATCCTCGCCGTTGAGGGAAATCCACCTTTGGGTGAGGATGGAATGTACTGCATAATAGGTGGAAAGCCCTTCTTGGAGAACCTTAAGGAAACGGCAAAGGGAGCCAAGGCTGTAATTGCTTGGGGTTCTTGTGCAAGCTGGGGATGTGTGCAGGCCGCAAAGCCAAACCCAACCACTGCAGTCCCCATACACAAGGTTATAACGGACAAACCCATAATAAAGGTCCCCGGATGCCCACCCATAGCGGAGGTTATGACGGGTGTTATCATGCATCTTGCCCTTTTTGATAGCATACCCCCTCTGGACTCTCAAGGAAGGCCAAAGCAGTTTTATGGAAACAGGATACACGACACATGCTACAGGAGGGCCTTCTTTAATGCGGGTCAGTTTGTGGAAAGGTTTGATGATGATGGAGCCAAAAAGGGCTGGTGTCTGTATAAAGTAGGATGCAGAGGTCCAACAACCTATAACTCCTGCGGCAATATACGCTGGTACAATGGTCTCTCTTATCCCATACAGGCTGGCCATGGTTGCATAGGCTGTGCGGAAGAGAACTTCTGGGACAACGGGCCCTTCTACGAAAGGCTTACCAACATACCAGTGCCAAAGGTGGAAGCAAGCCCAGATAAGGTGGGTGCCACCCTTGCAGCTGCGGCGGCTGCAGGTGCTGTTGCCCATGGCCTTTTGTCCAAAGTAAGAAACAAATAAAAGGAGGTGATAGACGTGGCAAGGGTTGTAGTTGACCCAGTAACAAGGATTGAGGGGCACCTAAGGATTGAGATCATAGTGGATGAGAAGACCGGTAAAGTGGTGGATGCCCTTTCCTCCGGCACCATGTGGAGAGGCATTGAGCTAATATTGAGAGGAAGAGACCCAAGGGATGCTTGGGCTTTTGCCCAAAGGATATGCGGTGTTTGTACCTCTATCCATGCCTTGGCATCGGTAAGGTGCATAGAGGATGCCCTTGATATTCAAATCCCCAAGAATGCCAACTACATAAGGAACATAATGCATGGGTCTTTGCAGGTTCATGACCACCTTGTACACTTTTATCACCTTCATGCCCTTGACTGGGTATCTCCCGTAGAGGCCCTAAAGGCTGACCCAGTTCAGACGGCAGTTTTACAAAACCAGCTCCTTGAAAAATACGGTGCCATTGGAGACCTCTTGCCAGACCCCATAGGGCATAGAGCCTATCCAAAGAAGTTTCCAAAGGCAACGCCCGGCTACTTTAGAGCCTTCCAGGAGAAGATAAAGAAGATAGTGGAAAGTGGACAGCTGGGCATATTTGCAGCCCATTGGTGGGACCATCCAGACTACAAGCTACTACCACCAGAGGTACACCTTATGGCCGTGGCCCATTACCTTAACATGCTTGATGTCCAAAGGGAGCTATTTATACCACAAGTTGTCTTTGGAGGTAAAAACCCACACCCCCACTACCTGGTAGGAGGCATGACATGCTCCATATCTCTTAACGATATGAACGCACCAATAAACACCGAAAGGCTTGCGGTGGTTGAAGACTCCATATATACACAAGTGGAGGCTGTAAACCTATTCTACCTTGTGGACCTCCTTGCCATAGGGCATATATACGTGCAAAAAGGACAAACCTACGGAGGAGGCCTTGCAAAGAAAAGGGTCATTGGTTATGGAGAGTTTCCCGATGAGCCCTACAAGGGAATAAAGACGGGAGATTATCACACCAAGATACTTTACCATTGCAACGGTGTGGTGGAAGACTTTGCGGAGGGTGTGGAAAAGGCCAAATACTATCCTCTTGTAGGCAAGGACTTTGCAGACCCCAACGTAATACAGGAGTTTGTGGCCCACTCTTGGTATAAATACCCAGACGAAAGCAAGGGCCTCCATCCCTGGGATGGTATTACAGAGCCTCATTATACAGGACCAAAGGAAGGAACAAAGACCAATTGGAAGTACCTTGATGAGAAGGGCAAATATTCATGGATAAAGTCTCCAAGGTGGAGAGGAAAGCCCTGCGAAATGGGTCCCTTGGCAAGGTATATAGTGACCTACACTGCCGTAAAGCAAGGACATATAAAGCCCTCTTGGATGGATGAGATGGTGGTAAGACAGATAGACTTTGTTTCTAAGGTGCTGGAGTTGCCACCCCATGTATGGCTTCCTACAACGGTGGGAAGGACTGCCGCAAGGGGCTTGGAGGCCCAGCTTGGAGCTGCGGCAAACCTCTACTTCCTCAAAAAGCTCTACGACAACATAAAGGCTGGAGATACATCTGTTGCCAACATGGAAAAGTGGGACCCTTCCACATGGCTCAAAGAGGCAAAGGGTGTGGGAATTACGGAAGCACCAAGAGGTGCTTTGGGACACTGGGTCATCATAAAAGATGGCAAGATAGCCAACTACCAATGCGTGGTTCCTACCACATGGAACGGCGGTGCAAGGGACCCCATGGGCGGACAGGGAGCCTTTGAAGAGTGTATGAAGGACTCACCCGTTAAGGTTATAGACAAGCCCCTTGAGGCTCTAAGAGGCATACACTCCTTTGACCCGTGCCTTGCGTGCTCTACCCATGTTTATGATACGGAAGGAAGGGAGATAGTGGAGGTAAAGGTTCAAGGAGCTCAAGCTTGCTACTAAGGGAGGTATAAACCATGGAAGTCAAAAGGATTTATGTTTTTAGCCCAGGCCTTAGGCTTTGGCACTGGGTAAACTTCCTTTCCATCCTTACCCTTTTTATAACCGGCCTTTACATAGGCAACCCCTTCTTTTTAGGACCTACGGGCTACGAGGCCACCTATGCCTACGATAAGGGAATAACCATGGACTTTATAAGGAAGGTCCATTTCATAGCAGGCTATGTGTTCCTATCGGGCTTTATCTTCAGGGTCATAATAGCACTCTTTAGCAAAAGGGACAGGATATTCATTCCACCTCTCTGGAGAAGGGATTACTGGATAGGGCTAAAAGAGGTGACGCTAAAGTATGCCCTTATTATGAAGGACAAGGAGGGAAGCGAGTACATAAGGAACGCATGCGCAAGGACTGTATACCCACTTGTCTACCTTCTTTTTCTCTTTATGATAATCACAGGTTTTGCCATGTACGGCATGTCTAAGCCCGATGGCTTTTGGGCTTCTCTCTTTGGATGGGTCATATGGTTCCTTGGTGGTGAGTTCATGGCGCACATGTGGCACCATTGGGTAGCTTGGATCATAATAGTGTTTGCCATACTCCATGTCTACTTTGTCATCAGAGAGGAGATGATAAAGAGAAATGGCGAGCTTACTTCTATGTTTAACGGCTATAAGGTCTTTGAAAAGGATCCTGTGGATGTGGAGGATATAAAGGGATGAAGATAGCCGTCTTGGGTGTGGGAAACGTGCTGTTGTCCGATGAGGGCTTGGGAGTAAGGGTGGTGGAAGAGATAAGGAAGAGGTATAGTCTTCCGGAGGAGGTGCTCTTGATAGACGGTGGCACCTTGGGAATAGACCTACTTTACTTCTTGGAGGGTGTGGAGAGGCTTTTGGTGGTGGATGCTGTGCTGGGGGGCTTGCCCCCGGGCTCTCTTTACAAATTCAAAGGTGAGGAGGTCTTGACCTACTTTAAGAGTAGAAAGCTTTCTGCCCATGATATAGGCATTCAAGAGGTGCTTGCCTTGGCGGATTTAACAGATAGGCTTCCTAAGGAGATAGTGGTCTTGGGCTTGGAGCCAGAGAGCTTTGAGATTTCTTTGGACCTTTCTCCCTCTGTAAAAAATAATTTAGACAGGCTTATTGAGGAGGTCATAAGTCAGCTAAAAGAGTGGAATGTGGAGGTGAGAGATGAGGCGGGTGAGCCTTTTGGAGCTTCAAGCCCTTAAGGAAGAAAAAGGGGATTTCATACTATATGTGAGGTCTGACAGGGCAAGGGAGAGGATAAGGGAGGTCTTTGATACGGATGTGGTGGTGCCAGAGCTGGAAAAGAGCTTTAGGCTAGATTTTTTCTCCATAAATGCGGATGAGGAGCCAGATGTGCTAAAGGAGTTTCCCCTCCCTTCCCTCATACTTTTCAAGGATGGAAAAGTTGTTCATGTGCTAAGGGGTATAAAAAATTGGAACGAGTATGTAAAAGCCATAACAGAGACCTACTTTTAGGAGGATTGGCATGCTTATGAACGCTCCCGCCTTACTCAACGAGATCCTACAGGCCCTAAAGGACCTCTACGAAAAAGGAAAGGAACACATCATATACTCCAACAAGGTGCCCATAACGGAGGAAGACCGGATGGCCATACTGGATGTTTTGGGGGAGGGTCAAATAAAGATAACGCTGAACTCTAAAAGTCAAAAGGTGGAGTGGAGGGAGACAGGTATATATGGAGTGTGGATAGGTGTATTCTACGATAGGGACAACAAGCCCATTCTGGAGACTGTAGAGATAAGCTACTTTCCAAAATTGGCCTCTGCGCAAAGGGAGGATGTGCAAGAGTCTATAAATGTCTTGGAAGAGAGGATAAGGGCGCTTCTTAGCCCTCTTGAGGCTGAAAGAGTGCCTGACCAAGAGAGAGGCCCCCATCGTTAGGTGGCACCCTCTGATGTGTATAGACCTTAAAGCCTTCGGCCTCTAAAAGCTCCTTTATCTTGCTTACAAGGGGATCGTTCTGCATCACACCGCCAGAGAGGCAAACCCTTTCTATGGCCAATTCCTTTGCCACATGCAGGCATACATGGGCCAAAGTGTTTATAAACCTTGATGGAATTTTTCCCCTTTCCTTGTCCTTTATGATCGCCTCAAGCATGGGCCTCCAGTCTATCTGCCTTTTTTCCAAGGCGTAGGGGTAGTGGTCCTTTACAAGGGGGTCGTAGAGGTCCTCAAGCATCATGGCGCCTTGGCCCTCATAAGAGACCACTTGCCTTAGCCCTATCAAAGAGGCCACCGCATCAAAAAGCCTTCCCACAGAGCTGGAATAGGGTGAGTTTATCCCCTTGGACCATGCTATGTATAGGTTTTTTAAATCTTCTTCCCTGAAGGACCTTACAGGCTCTAAGGACATGCCTGTGGCATCCTCTCTGTAGAGTTCAAAGAGTAGGGATAGGGCAACCCTCCTTGGCTCCTTTACAGCCCTCTCACCGCCTATTAGCCTAAAGGGTCTAAAGTAAAAGGCCCTTTCATAGCCTTTGTAATCGCACACTAAAAACTCACCACCCCAAAGGCTTCCATCCTCACCATAGCCCGTCCCATCCCAAGCTATGCCAAGCACCTTTCCTTCTATCCCCCTCTCTCCCATGCAGGAAAGCACATGGGCAAAGTGGTGCTGGACCTGAAGGAGTGGAATGCCTTTCCTCTGAGAAAACTCCTTTGCCCACCTTGTGGTCTCATACCTGGGGTGTAGGTCGCACACCAAAAGCTCTGGCTCAAACTCATACAGGCTCATGAGGTCAAAGACCATATCCTCAAAGCTTTTTAATGTTTCTATGTTCTCTATGTCTCCCACATGTTGGCTTAGTATTACCATGTCTTCAAAGCCTATGGCAAAGGTGTTCTTTAGCATGCCCCCAAGGGCCAAAACCTTCCTTTTTAACTTAAAGGGTAGCCTTATGGGCATAGGTGTATAGCCCCTAGACCTCCTTATGGGTGTGGGCAAACCACCTATGACTTTGACCACAGAGTCGTCGCACCTCCTTTTTATATCCCTGTTGTGGAGAAGCAAAAGGTCTGCCAAGGGACTTAGCCTCTCTATGGCCTCTTGGTTGTCCTTTACTATGGGCTCATCCGAGAGATTGCCAGAGGTGGCCACCACTGGAAAGTCCAAAGAGTGCAAGATTATATGGTGTAGGGGTGAATAGGGCAAAAAGGCTCCTATCCTTTTGAGGCCTGGGGCCACAGAGGGCGCAAGCCCTCCCTTACTCCTTATAAGCACAATGGGCCTCTCTGGAGACAAAAGCAAAGCCTTTTCAAGCTCCGTTGGCTCCGCATAAAGGAGTAGCTGTTCCATATCCCTGAACATGACCGCAAAGGGCTTTTCCTTCCTCCTTTTCCTCTCCCTCAAGGTTCTCACCGGCTCTTCCCTTGTGGCATCACACATAAGATGAAAACCACCTATGCCCTTGACTGCCACAATCTTTCCCTCTTTTAAGGCTTGCAGGGTGGCCTTTATGCTTTCTTCTCCCTCCGCCAAAAGTTCTCCATCCTTTGTAATCAGGCTAAGGCTTGGACCGCAGGAGGGGCATGCAACGGGCTGGGCATGAAATCTCCTGTTCCTTGGGTCCTCATACTCTTTTTTACACTGAGGGCACATGGGGAAGGCCTTCATTGTAGTGTTTGGCCTATCGTAGGGAAGCCTTTCAATGATGGTAAACCTTGGACCGCAGTAGGTGCAGTTTATAAAGGGATACATATACCTTCTGTCCTTTGGGTCAAAAAGCTCTTTGAGACACCACTGGCATGTGGCTATGTCGGGCAGTATGAGAACCTCCTTCTTCCCCTCCTCCTTGCTTTCCCTTATCTCAAAATCCTCATAGCCTACCTCTTCCAAGTATTCTATCTCTTGAGAGTATATGTGGGCCAAGGGAGGCTTCTCTGTTTGAAGCCTAAGTAAGAACTCCTCCAGAAGTTGCACCTTTCCTTCCACCTCTATCTCCACGCCGGAGGAGTTGTTTATAACCCAGCCCCTAAGGCTCAAATCCTGAGCAAGCCTGTAGACAAAGGGCCTAAAGCCCACACCTTGAACGGCTCCCTTAAGCTTTACCCTTAACCTCATCCTCACATTCCAATTCCAAGCTTTTCAGAAATAGGTCCTGTCCACCTTTTATATGGGTGTTTAAAGAGCCGCAGGCTGGGCACAAAAGGTTTAGCTCCTCCTTTTCGTATTCCCTTTTGCAGTCCTCACACCAAAGCCTTAGCCTTTCTATCTCCAAAAGAAGCTCCGCCTTTTCCGCAATGGTCCCTTCCTTAAAGGTGTTAAAGGCAAGCTCCAAAAGATGAGGCTCCACACCGGATAGCACACCCACCAAAAGCTCTACCTTTAACACCCTCTGCGCCTTGTGCCTTTTTGCTTCCTCTTCTATAACCTCCAAAAGGCTTTGGACTATGGAAAACTCATGCATCAGCAGATCCTTGGCAAAAGCTCTCCCATGGGTGGCTCAAGGAACCTTTTTGTCCCATAAGGAGTCTTCAGTATGACCGATGGCCTCCCTTCAGGCCTTATGGCGTAGCCTACGATGTTTGCCTCCTTTCCCTTTGGGTGTTCCTTTAGAACTTTTAGGGCCTTCTCTGCCTCCTCTCCCTTTACTGCAAAGACTATCCTGCCCTCACAGGCAAGGTGGTATGGCTCAAGGCCCAAAAATTCACATATACCAAGCACCTCCTCTCTGATTGGCACCTTCTCCTCCTCCACCAAAAAGGAAACTTGAGAGGCCATCGCCCACTCATGAAGCACGGCCGAAAGGCCTCCCCTGGTTGGGTCCCTCATGGCATGGACTTCCACACCACTCCTTAGCATGTGTTCCACCAGGTCCCAGAGTGGTTCGCAGTCGCTCCCAAAGCCCTCTCCAAAGTAAAAACCTTCCCTTTCTGCCAACACGCAGGCACCATGGTCTCCTATGGGCCCAGATACAATTACGGCATCCCCTTCCCTTATGTTCCTACAGGAGAGGCCCTCATAGACCACCTTCCCTATGCCGGAGGTGGTAATAAAAAGGTCCTCGCCCCTGCCGGATGGTATGACCTTTGTATCACCAGCCACTATGAGAACTCCCGCCTCCCTTGCCGTCCTTGCCATGCTTTCCACTATCTTTTCTAAGTCCTCGTAAGGAAAGCCCTCCTCTATCACAAAGGCCACAGAGAGGTAAAGGGGCCTTGCACCCATTACCGAAAGGTCGTTTATGGTGCCAGCCACCGCCAGCTTCCCTATGTCTCCACCCCTAAAGAACAGGGGCTTTACCGTAAAGGCATCGGTGGTAAAGGCCACCTTTGAACCCACCTCAAGCAAGGCAGAATCCTCAAGGGAAGAGAGTATGGGGTTGTTAAAATGCTTTAGAAAAAGCTCTCTTATAAGCCTCCAGGTCTCTTCTCCACCACCACCTTCAGAAAGTTTTATCCTCTTCATCTTATCACCTCAATGGGTTGTGCATACAGAACACAGGTCAAAGCTTCTTAGTATCATCTGGGCATGAACTTCCTTTTTTAGGCCCAAAAGGGCCCTTTCTGCCACCCCATAAAACCTTTCACACCTTGGCCCAAGGTTCCACTGGGATGGTGTAATTATTAAATAGCTATCTATAATGCCCTTCTTTATCCTTATCCTGTGGATAAGCGTCCCCCTTGCTGCCTCCACAGCGCCATAGCCCAAGCCATTGACCTCTAAGGGAGGCCTTTTTATACTTGAGGACCTATCTTGTAAGACTTCCTTTAACTCTTCCGTCCAATCCTCTATCTTCTTTGCCACAGTCCAAACCTCCAAAAGCCTTGCAAAAACCCTTACCACAAAGGAGTCCTTCAATTCTTTATGCATTGCCTTTATAATGGGTGTGCCCGCCAAGAGCTGTCTGGAGAGGGGTCCAGTCTCAAAGGGTAAGCCCCTGTACCTTACAGGCCTTGCCCTTGTGTATTCTGGTGCTTCCATCTCCTCCACACAGCCAAACTTTAGCCTGCCATGAACCATCCTCTTCATGTAGTATCCAGAAGGGCCATAGAGGCTTGCAAAGCTTATAAACCTATCGTAGGACCTTCCAGCCTCCAAAAGGTCTTCCCTTTCGCAAACCTCAAGAAAAATAGCCATATCACCCTTAACATCCCTCCAGCTACCCTTATAAAGCCACTGGTTAAACTCTCCCTCTTCCATACCCACCACAAACTTGAGGAAAAAGTCCTTGAGGGCCAAAAGGGTCTGTTTTAAGGATACTATGTCCTTGGGTGTGGGCTGTGATGTTATGCCGCCGGGTATGGCGTAAGAAGCATGGGGCCATTGTCCGGAGAAGAGGGCTATGGCCTTGGTTATGCTTGATGCCACCTCTATGGCCTCTTTCCATCTTTTGCCAACAAAGGGCCCATAAAGGTCCCGTAGGCTGTTTTCTATGAGGACAAGGTCTGGCATAAGGAACAGATAGAACCATTTGATATGGTTTTGAAGGACCTCAAGGCTTTGGGTTATGTTCCTAACAAGCTCCGCCTTTTTGGTAGGACCTATACCAAGGGCATCCTCTATGGCCTTTGCAGTGGCTATAAGATGTGCATGTCCGCATATGCCACACACCCTTGGTGTTATAACCAAGGCATCCATATAGGGCCTGCCCACAAGCACCCTCTCTATACCCCTTGTAGAAAGGATGTTTATCCTTGCATCAGCCACTTCTCCATCCTTCCAAAAAAGCTCAAGCCTTGCCTCTCCTTCAACCCTTGGAAGACTTATACCTTCAACCCTCATCCTTTAACCTATCGGGTGCAAACATCTTTGCCACGCCGGAGAGCATTATGTAGCCCCTCTTGGAAACACCTATGGGGAGCTCCGCCGGTATGCCAGCATATTGCCTTGTTTCCCACAGACCTATGCGTGGGAAGTCATACTCGGTGCATCCAAAGCAAGGAGTTCCTGCCCTTGTCTTTGAATTAACACCGTTCCAAAGGGTTTGATTGCAGGAGCTGTAGCTAAGAGGCCCTCTACAGCCAAAGTGATAAAAAAGGCATCCCTTTTTTGACCCAAGCTCTTCAGCCTCCACCTTCCATTCAAAGTATTCGTTCCTTGTGCATCCCCAATGGGTAAGGGAGGAGTAAAAGGCAAGGGGCCTGCCCCATTGGTCAAGCTCTGGTCTTATACCCTCCGCAAGCATAAGCATGGTCGTCGCTATCCATTCTGGGTGGGCCGGACATCCAGAGAGGTTAATAACGGGCAAGCCTCCCTTTGAGAGGAAATCACCGCCCAAAAGGCCACCTCTTTCCTTAAACCTGTAAGAAAGGCCACAGATATTTTGGTCCGAAAGGGCTGGTATGTTGCCATACACGGCACAGTTGCCAACGGCCATAACAAAAAGGGCCCTCTGGCATAGCCTTTTTATCTCCTCATCATCATACCTTACCGCACCTTCAAGCACCAAAAGGTCTATATCTTCTCCCCTCTCAAGAATTCTCTCTATTACCCTATCCTGTGGTTCCAAGGAAAGGGAAGGGTGGTATATAAACTCCACACTCTTTAAAAGGCTTTCCCAGTTTTCATAGTTAAGGAAGGAATGTGTGTTGCCACAGCAAGACAATCTCTGTATCCACAAAACCCTCATACCAAAGCCCTCTTATAAGCCCTTACCTTAAACCTTATATAATCCAGCCAATCTTCCATGCCCTCTCCCGTCTTTGCAGAAAGCCTTATTATGTCCATATGGGGGTTTACCTTTCTTGCCGAGTTTATAGCCCTTTCTATGTTAAAGTCCACAAAGGGAAGGAGGTCTATCTTTGTTATAACCATAAGCTGTGCACCTTTGAACATAACCGGGTATTTTTCTGGCTTGTCATCACCCTCCACCACGGAGAGGAGGACCACGTTCATGTGAGCTCCCACATCGTAGCTTGCTGGGCATACAAGGTTTCCCACATTTTCTATAAAGACAAGGTCAAGCTCCTCAAGGGGAAGGTCATGTATGCCCTTGTGCACCATGAAGGCGTCAAGGTGGCAGGCAGAGCCGGTGCTTATCTGAACCGCTGGCGCACCCTTGGCCCTTATCCTCTGAGCATCCCTGTCCGTTTCCAAGTCCCCCTCTATAACACCTATCCTTAAGTCCTTCATAAGCTCTATGGTCCTCTCTAAAAGGCTTGTTTTCCCGGCACCCGGTGAGGACATGAGGTTTATGGCAAAGACGCCATGCTCTTCAAAGTGCCTTCTGTTTTCCTCCGCCTGATGGTCGTTCTTTTCAAGGACCTTTTTAAAGATGACAACTTCTTTGTGTGTATCCTCCTTATGGTTTATGGAGCATCCGCACTCCTCACACATGGCCACCTCCTGAATAATTATTCACCTAAATTAATATAGGCTTCCCCCTCCTTTTTGCAAGCCACGTGCAAAAAAATATTTGAGACAAAATGGATTGCATGAGAAATACAACTTCTGGAGGAACATGTTTCATGGCATATTGTTGACATGCCTAGTAAGAGATTCCTTTCTGTTGTGGCACCATGTTCCGTGCTCGTAGGGGTCGGCTCTAAACCTGTAAGTTATAAAGGGTCTGGCATGTACTTGGCCCTCCTTACAAAGCTTTTGTAGTTATGCAACTTACAGATGCTAAATTTGGACTAGGGCACACCCTGCCACTACATTTAGAAAATCAACTGGCTGAGAGTCTGATGCTTTAATTTTTTATAGAACGTATTTTTATACTCATTTGAAACAACAGCGTGGGATGATACATAGGCGTGTTAGGAACCCAAGGACAAGTTTAGAACTCGCCCCTACATTGGCTGTTTCATTCATTTTCAGCAAAAATTTGCATAACGCTACTATCCCACATTAATTTCTAGCACGGCGTAGGATTTTTATAATTATTTGTAATTTTGGAAATTTTTACCAAAATTGCACTGGTTGAGCCAATTTATGATCTATATCATTTTTGTGGCCACTTGCAACATGTTAAATTCACACGAAAATAATGTTGCAGTCCACCCTTGAAATCTTTGAAACACAAGCTCTTGAATGGGGTGGGGGTGGTCACAAATTTTGCAAAATTACATTTGCAGAAATTATTGGACACTAAAATTAACATCGCTTTCTGGGAAGCTTGTTTTCCAACACTTTAAAAAGTGTCCCACATAGCCCTTAAACATGTCAAAGAATTTCTGAGGATATGTTTTTGCAACCTTTACAGCTTCTTTCAGACTGTTTAATTTTTCAATAACTGTAGCACCTTTCCACGCTTTAAATATTCTTCACCTATCAGCAGAGCTAACCTCACTTTCTGAGCTACAAGACAGTATCCCTAACCTCAAGATACTCTCTGTAGTCTGCTCTGTTCCTTTTATCTCCCGCATAGACCTTATAACCTCTCACTTTAAGAAGTACTGCAAACTGTCTACTCACAACAAGACCCACACAAGCACCTTGTTCATAGGTAAGCTTTAATAGCCTTTGCTCTCTCAATTACCTCACCTTCAATCCCTCATCTATATACTTGACAAAAGGAAATAGAATCAGCTCAATGACCCTTCTCTTTCCTGTATTTATCTCCGCCAGAACGGTCATGCCAGGCTTAATCTTATAGATCTTTCCATCTTTAGTTTTTAATTCTGAAGAATCAAGCTTTATGTATACCGGGTATCCATCAACGCCTATTTCCCTATCCTCTACACTAAAAGGACTCACTATTTTAACCTTACCTTTAAGTGTGCCATACTTTTGAAAATCGTAAGTATCAACTTTTACAATCACATTATGATCTGGTTTTATAAATCCAATATCTTTATTTAAAACGAATGCTTTTACAACAAGGGGTGTGTTTTCCGGAACTATACTTATTAGTGGCTGGGCTGGTGTTATTATGCCTCCCACGGTTTTTACAGCAATAAGATGTACATATCCATTCACAGGAGAGGTTATAAATCTCTTACTCTTCTTAAATTTTACTGCTGTTATCTCAGAAGTTAAAAGATTCTCCTGCTGAAGTGAGCTCCCTGCCTCCACAAGAAGTTTTTCTGAAAATTCACTTTTTATTGTATCTATCTCGTGCATTACCCTTTCAAGTCTTAGCATATACTCCTCAACTTGGTTTTTCTTCAGACTTATTTCTCTTTCAAGATTAAGCCTCTCTTTAACCTTTTCTCTGTATTTTGCTTCAGCTACAGCTCCAGCTATGACAAGAGCTTTGAGCTTTTCCTCCTCCTCTAAAACAACATTCATGAGATGATTTAGTTTGGATATCTCTTCTTTAAGGGAATAAATAACTTTCTTAATCTCTTCAATTTCCTTTTCCTTTGCCTTGAGGCTTGCTTTTAAGTGTTCTTTCTGTACTCTATAGAGATTTGTTTGTAGCTGAGATTCTGTAGTCACGTCGGATGCTAAAAATTCTTTACCTGAAAGGATGGCCTTTACTCTCCTGTTAGTCAGTTTGTGAAAAAACAGATTTCTTTCCTTACCTTGGATATCTGCCACTTCTACAGTAGGATCTATCTCAACAAGCACTTGCCCTTCTTTTACATAATCACCCTCTTTCACTAAAATTTTGCGAATTACACCTATCTCAAATGGCTGAAGTACCTTTAAATCTCCGTCAGGCACCACTTTTCCTCTTGCAGAGACTACAACATCAACCTTTGCAAAATACATCCATGCAATCACCAACACCATTAAAGTTAAAAGAATCCATAAAAACAATCTTCCTAAGGGGTTTGGTGGTTTGTCCTGAATTTCAGCCAGAATAGGTTTAAACTCATGCTCATTCATTGTAAACACTCCTGTTGTTTGTATAGATGTGCATACAATCCTCCCCTTTTCATAAGGGTCTCATGAGTTCCCATTTCAACAATATCCCCCTTATCTAAAACTATAACCATATCGCATTCTCTCATAAAAGAAAGCCTATGGGAAATAAATATTATTGTCCTTGTTCCTTTTAATCTTCTAATACTGTCAAGGATAATCCTTTCAGATTCATAATCAAGAGCGCTTGTTGCCTCATCAAATATTAAAATTCCTGGGTTCAAAATTAGCGCTCTTGCTATGGCAATTCTCTGTCTTTGTCCTCCGGAAAGTGATCTTCCACCTTCTTCAATCAGTGTGTCATATCCTAAAGGCATTTCCTGAATGAATTCATGAGCACCTGCAAGTATAGCTGCTTTTACTATTTCCTCCATCGAGGCACCCGGTTTTGCTATGGCAATATTTTCCCTAACTGTGCCACTAAAAAGAAAACTTTCCTGAGGTACAACGCCAATTCTACTTCTTAGAAAAGATGGAGAAAGCTGTTTTATATCAACCCCATCTATATAAATACTGCCCTCTGTAGGTAAATAAAGCCTTTGAATAAGTTTTGCAGTAGTGCTTTTTCCTGAACCGCTCCTACCTACTATTCCAATAAGCTGTCCTGGGTAAATCTTAAAGCCTACGTTCTTAAGTACATAGGGACCATCACTGTAGTATCTAAAGCTAACATCTTTAAAGACGATCTCTCCTTTCAAATTCGCAAGTTTTAGACTGGCTCCTTCTACCTCAGAAGGTGTGTTTATAATATCTCCAAGTCTTTCAAGAGAAAGCCTCGCCTGTTGAAAATCCTGCCACATATGAACAAGCCTCAGAATAGGAACGGTAAGCTGGAATGCAAACATCTGAAAAGCTATGAGTTGTCCAATTGTCATTTTATTTTCAAACACCTGAGTTACTCCAAAATATATAACTGCGAGAATCATGAGCTTTTGAAGAGTCTGAGATAAAGTGAAAACTTTATTTGCAAGATTTGAGAGCTTAAAGCTTGAAAAAATATACTCTCCAAGATGATTCTCCCAGTTTTTGATCATTCCACCCTCAACAGCTACCGATTTTACAGTATGAATACCTGTAATTGATTCAACCAAAAAAGCTTGCATCTGTGCGCCTTTCTGAAACTTTTCATCAAGATGTTGCCTTACAATAGGAGTGCTTAGAAAAGATACCAAAGCAAGAATTCCAATAAATATAAGGACTATCAGTGTGAGGGTAACACTGTAAATAAGCATTATCAAGATAAAAATCACAGAGAAGGCCGTATCAAGAAGCACAGTGAGGGATATATTTGTCATAAACTGTCTTAAGTTCTCAAGCTCTCTTATTCTTGCAATAATGTTTCCAACTTTTCTTGTCTCAAAGTATCTGAAAGGAAGGGAAAGAAGATGTCTGTAAACCTTTGCTCCAAGTCCTGCATCTATTCTGTTTGCGGTATGATAAAGCAGATAGTTTCTCATGTAGTTAAAAATTCCATCAAAGACAATAATTATTAAAAAGGCAATTGTAACAACATGAAGCGTTGACATGGCAAAATGTGGCAATACTTTATCAACTATAATCTGAATGAAAAGTGGTGTTATAAGAGCAAAAATTTGAATAAAAACAGAGGAAAGTATAACTTGTGAAAATATGGATTTATATTTGAAAAATTCACTGAAAAGCCATTTAAAATTTAGATGAAGTATAGTTGTTTTAAACTTTGGATAAAGCACAATTGCTTCATTTTTCCATAGATTATTGAATTTTTCAGCCGAAACTTCATATACCTTTTTATCTGCACAATCAAAATAGAGAACTTTTTCATCTTTTAACCCTAACACTACTGCAAAACTGTTATCTTTCAAAATTACTATCCCAGGAAAGGGATATTTCTTAAGTTCTTGCAAAGTTCGGAAATTTTTATGTCCCGTTTTAAACCCGATATCCTTAAGTATCCTTAAAATCTCCTCTGCAGAAAGTTCCTCTGCAATAAAATACTTTCTCTTTAAACTTTCAACATCAATATCAATGGAGTAATACTTGCATACAAGCTCAATACTTACAAGCCCCGTCATAACCGAAATATTTCCTCGCATACTCTAAAACCTCTTCTGTTTCGATCTCGATTTTCTTCTCAAGTGTTGCCAAGGTGTTTTCTGTAATTTTCATATCCCTTTCAATTGCAAGTAAATCTTTTTCCGCTTCGAGAAGCTCAATCATACTTCTTTCACCGAGATCATAGGCTTTCTTCGCTATCTGAACTATTTTTTTGTAGTGTTGCAGTAGATTTTTGTATCGGTTAACATTATTCTGAACTTCTTTGTAGTTTAGATAAAGATTTTCTATCTCCATTCCCTTTTCCTCCTCAGTAGCCCTGAGCCTCTCTTTCTGCCTTTCAAGCTCGTACAGAGCCTTCATTTTTTCCCATTTTATCCTTCCTCCGTCAAAGAGAGGCATTGTAAGGAAAACTCCTGTAGTAAATGCAGTTTTCCGAATATTTTCAAGAGAGTTACCAAGACTTTCAAAACTACTTCCGTAAAGGTCATATCTGGCGTAAAAAATTATGTCAGGAAAAAAACTGACATTTGTAGCCTTAAGCCTTTTTTCAAAAGCTTCAACCTGCTTTATCTGAGCTTTATACTCTGGTGAATTCTTAATATTATCTGAAAGCTGAATTACAGAAATTTTCCCTTTTGCTGGCATTTCAACAAAATTGTGCTCATGGGAGAGCTTTTTCCCCGTTAACCATGAAAGGTTTGAAATATATACATTTAGCTCTCTCTTCATATTTGTTTGCTCCTTGAGAGCTGACTCAATCTCAGCACTGGTTTTTAGCAATTCCTCATAAGAAAGTTCTCCTTTATCATAGGAAAGTTTCTTTAATTCATAAATCTCTTTCAGCTTTCCAAGGATTAGATCACTGTATTTAAGCTTAGTTTTTGCTTCCACAACCTGCGAGTATAAATCAGTTATATCTTCAAGTAATCTTTTCATCTCAGCCTGACAGTCATAAAAGGATGCTTCTTTAAGCAGGTTATAGTAAGAAGTATCAAACCATCTTTTATACCAGTTTGAAATATAATACTCTGCAGTAAGATACACAGCAGTTCTCCATTCGTCGGGCTGTCCACCGATTACCTGTCCACCTGCTGTTATAAAACCTGTGGTTTTTGTTAGGTTTTCAAATTTCTCAACTCTGCTACCAATAGAAATCTGAGGATAAAAGTTAGAAAGAGATTGTTTATATACCGCATGAGCAATGTTTATTTCATAGAACTTTATTTTAACTCTGGGGGAGTGTTCCAGCACCAATTTAACTACTTCCTCGTAGGTTACTGTTTCTGCAAAAAGGAGACAAGGTTTAAAAAACAAGGTAAGAAACGTAAAAACAGATATTTTAAAATAGATAAGTCTCGTTCCTGAACCAAACTTCCACACAAACCCAGCTCTCCCCACAGCTTTAGACCTAAGCTATGCTAAATAAAGAGGTATTATGCCAGCTTCCACTTAGTAAAGCCATATACTGCTGATTATTTATCAGCTCATTATACTTCTGCGTGTAATCCATGCCCTTATCAGAGTTAAAATCAATTATGGCGTTAACAATATTTTCAATATCCCATCTTGTTATATAGTGTCCGTCTTTTACCTGAATTCGCTCAATTCCTTGATAATCTTCTTCCTTAAACTGATTAACAACACGAACAAAGTCATTTTCAGAGTAACCAACAATAAGATCATCTCCATCTTTAAATAGAACAACTCTTTCTTTGTCTGTATTGAAAACTAAAGCATCCTTTCCCTCTTCATCAACTACTGTGTCTTTTCCATCAGCAGGATTAAAGACATATATGTCATCGCCGGCTTTTCCATGTATTATGTCATTACCTTTTTTGCCAATTAGAATATCGTTGTATTCTGTTCCGTAAACAGTATCTTCGCTGTCAGTACCTTTAATAGCAAGCTGATTTATAATATCGTCCACTGTAAATTTTGTACCGTCTGAAAATTCAATTGTAAAGTTTAAAAGTAGAGGATAAAATTCTCCATCTACAGACCACCACTCTCTATCTACATACCACCTATTCACCTGAATAAGTATGCTGTCTTCTGTATTCGCTATTTTTATAAGTAAACCATCGGATTTTCTTTCAAATACTAAATCCTCTTTTTTTATACCATCACCAAATTTTATAGTAACTGAAGAGCCATTATATGGAATCAAGTCCCACGTATCCTGTCCATCTCCTCTGTTAAAGACAAAGGTATTGTTTCCGTAATGGTCTTCAATATAGTCATTACCTTTGCCTCCAATTAATGTGTCATCTCCCAGGTCTCCGTAGATAGTGTCATTCTCGTCAAGCCCGTAAATTGTTTCGTTGAATTCGCCTCCCCTAATGTAGTCATCCTTATCTGTGCCAATGAGAGTAAAAAGTTCTGGTATACTGTTTATCTGTTCCTTTGTAAATATTGTTCCATCTGAAAATTCAAGATTAATGACCCAGTAATAATCAAACCAGTAAAGTATTCTTATACTATCAGAACTGTTTTTCACTAATATAACAAGGTCATACCCATCTCTCTTAAATTCAACATCTTCCTTTGTTATACCGTCGCCAAATTTAACTGTGTTAATTTCATTGCCGTATTCATAAATTGTGTCCTGTCCATCTCCTCTGTTGAAGATATAAATATCCTCTCCATCTCCACCTTCTAGGAAATCGTTTCCCGCACCTCCTATGAGCGTATCATTACCATTGTCTCCATACAAAATGTCATCTCCCGCTCTTCCGTAAATAACATCATTTCCATAGTAACCGCTGAGATTATCGTCTCCGTCAGTTCCAATAACTTTAAATCCCTTCAACTCAATTTCATCTTTTTTTAGTATCGTTCCATCAGATAGAATAATTTCATCTATTTTGTGGTCTACGTATGTAATTCCTCCCAAGCAAATACTTCCATTTTCTGATACAAAATAGTCTTTTACTCTTATGGAATCCTGTGTGTTTTTGATTTTTACTACCAAGTCTTTATCTTCTTTTATGAAATCTAGGTCTTCTTTGTTTATACCCTCTCCAAGGATGACTCTCTTAGCACCCGATTTAGGTACTTTCACATAAAGGTATCCGGTGGGATAAGCATAAAGGTTTCCTATAATCTCGTTTATATATATAGTATCCTGTCCGTCTCCTTTATTAAATATGTAAGTATCATTGCCCAGACCTCCTTCAATGTAATCATTTCCGGGACCACCTACAAGAGTATCATCACCATCCCAACCGTATATATAATCATCGCCATCTAATCCTAGAATGATATCATTGTCTCTCGTTCCGTACAGGATATCGCTTTCCTTGGTCCCTTTTATTGTGTTATAGTCGCTTATTCTATCAATTTCTTCTTTTGTAAGAGTTGTACCGTCGTAGAACTCTATTTTGCCAATTTTTGAACTCTCTGAGTTAAACCAGTCCTCAATCGTTATTCTGTCCTCGGTGCCTTTGATATGTATTACAAGATTGTACCCATTTCTTGTAAATTCAAGGTCTTCTTTTGTAATGCCTTCTCCAAATTTTAGTGTATCCTCGTTATCTGCATATATAGTATCCTGTCCATCTCCTTTGTTAAACACGTATGTGTCTGAGCCAGAACCTCCTTCCATATAATCATCTCCCTTTCCACCCACAAGAACATCATTACCATCTCCGCCCTGAAGGCTGTCATTTCCATCCCCTCCGTAAATTATATCATCTCCTTTATTACCATAAAGCGAGTCATTCCCACCGTAACCGTAAATAGTATCATTTTTATCACTACCGTTAAGATAATTATCCTTTTCATCTCCGTAAACTTTGTATCCAGAATTTTCAACTTCATCTTTTGTGAGCACTGTTCCATCTGCAAATTTAAAAATATCTATTTTGTAATCAACAGGCAGAGGAAAGTATTCGTATTCAACAAACCACTTCTTTATTCTTATTGAATCACTACCGCTTTTTATCTTTACTACAAGATCATTACCATCTTTTACAAAATCAAGCTCATCTTTTGTTATTCTTTCACCAAATACAAGGGTATTAACTTCTTCTTTGTTATATTTCTCATCAAGAATTATATCTTCTCCATCTCCTCTGTTAAATACGTAAGTATCTGAACCAGCTCCACCATACATTACATCATTACCTGGGCCACCTATTAGAGTATCGTTGTCATCACCTCCGTAAAGAGTATCGTCTCCTTCTCCACCAAAGAGAATGTCATCACCTGCGTAACCATAAAGGCGGTCATCACCTTCTTTACCAAGTACTATGTTTTTTGAATAACTTCCGTATAGCCAGTCATTACCATTTGTACCTTCTACAGTGTATCCAGCGCTATCTATATCTGCCTTACTGAGAGTTGTACCATCCGCAAATTTAAATTGGAATCGTGAATAGTTATCAGACCAGAACCAGTAATTTATCCTTAAACTATCGCCTGTATCTTTCAACTTTATTACAAGGTCTGAGCCATCTACTAGAAACTCAACATTATCCTTTAGAAACTCAACATTATCCTTATTAATGCCTTCACCAAAAACAATGGTGTTTACTTCTTCATCAGAGTATGAATAATCGTAAATCGTATCCTTTCCATCTCCCTTATTGAAAATATAGGTATCTTTACCACTATCACCTGATAGATAATCATCACCCGAACCGCCTACAAGAATATCGTCACCATCTTCTCCGTAAAGAGTATCGTTTCCTTCACCGCCTATTAGAATGTCATTGCCACCAAAACCGTAAGTATAATCATCTCCTCCTCTGCCAAGTATTATGTCATCATTTTGACTTCCATAAAGATATTCGTTACTCTCAGTGCCTATTATTGCTTTTACCAGAAAGTCCCTATAAGGATTGTTTATAAATTTTGACAGTGTCGATGTATCCGTATAAAGCTCTTTTATAAGGTTTTCGTCTAGAGCATTAACTTCTTTGAGTACTATAAGGGAAATAATTGCAATTGCTGACTGATTATTATCGTCTGAAGAAAGCATCTGCTTTATTTGGGCATTGAAGGATTGAGCATCAAAGCTTTCGTCAAGAACAATCCTATCTGTGAAGAAATCATAATATACAGGCAATACACCTTCCAAAAGCCCCGCATCAACCACAAACCTCGTAAAAAGCCCCTGAAACATAGTGTTCCACGCTTCAAGAAGAAACTGCCCCGATCTGTGCCTTATACCATCTATGACTTCCTCAGGTGTTGCTCCCACAAACTTCTCTATTGCTCCCACCTGCTCATAGCTAAGGGTTATACCACCGTCAAAGTGTAGAAGTCTATGCTCTCTATCGTTTCCGTTAAGTATTGCCCAGCTTATACCAAGCTCTTCTTCTTTTATTCTCTCAACCCCTGCCCATCTGAAAATGATTTTCTCAAATTTTTCTTTTAGCTTTGTAAGATCAGGCTCTGCTATCGCATCCTTTACCATGTTAAGCAGTGTCTCATCCAAACTCATGGCAATAGGTAAATCTGGCATAAATCCATACCCCCTTACCCATGGAAGACCTACTATCTCTGGATTTAACTTGACTTCACGATTGTAGTAGCTGTAAAGCCTATCAAGCTCAAAATTGACATTGCCTGCCTGTGTTTTTGTTCCATCCTCAAATTCAACACTTCCTACCTCTGTTATCGTGTTCCCTTCCTGATTTATGTTGGTTTGTGTAGTATTAAGATTTATTGATTTTATTCCTACATCACTTAAACTCAAAAGCTCCCCTTCATCTGTCCTCCCATCTCCATTCCTGTCCTGCCAAAGCTTTAAATTTTTAAACACATCATCAAAGGCATCAATCCTGCCGTCTCTGTTTGTGTCATAAAGGGCTAAAGCCTTAAAGCCTGACTGATTAGCATTCCCAAACATCTCAGAGATATCATTTATTCTATTATCATTATTTCTATCCCAAACCAAAAACGCATCCCCACTGCTTATCCAACCAGTCTTATTTGCAAAGCCAGAACCTGTAAGGTCAAACATTACATTTGATTGATTTATGTTAACAAGCTTTATACCATCCCCATCAAGGTCTATAACAAGGGGGTCTATCCTGCGTGTGCCTTCTCTAAGGTTAGAGCGGGTTTTTTCAGGATAGATTCCTCCCAATATTTTCATGAGACTAATTCTCTCTTCATAAGGAGTTAAAGAAAGTATATTCTTCTGTCTTCTTTTTATATCCTTTGGGTGGTTTTTAGCATGTCGCGTGTTAAGAAAATACCTAAGTAAATCGCTATCGTCAAAATCTCCTTCAAAAGCTATAATCTTCCCATCAAGACTTACTTTCCCTGTTTTTAAATAAGCCTCAAGCTTATCATAACTGCCATACTGATTCATATAATCTATAATCGCAAGCTTTGCATAATCGCTATTTCTTATAAAATCTGCAACATCTTTTCTCCCAGCTTGTTCAATCCTGTTGATGAGAGCGTTAAGCTCGCTTATTTTGGCATCTAAATACTCTCCATACCAATTAATTATTTTTTGAACATTTTCAGGCATTTGAAGAGCTCTGTCTATGTCAGATCTGTATTGAGAAATAAAATTAGCTAAATCGTTGTAAGATTTACCTGCTTGATATTCTCCATACTGAGTTATAATTTTATCTATTTTCTCATACAAAACATCATAATTTTTTATTATTTTGTATAAATACTCCCTTGCCTCTCCATTAGTTTTTAAATCCCACTGTGGTGGTCCAAAGCTATAACCACTATCTCCTATTTTTGCATGGCTTATTTTGAATGCTTTATCCCAATCTCCAAGTTCATTTCTGACAAATACCTCATGAAGCTTTTGTTTAAATAGATCACTGAAAGTAGGCTCAGGAAACTTACTCATGGCTTAACCTCCTTCTGAAGTTTTTAAATACTTGGATTTGATGTAGTTATATACCTTGTTAACAACCTGCTGATCATCACCTTCCCCAAGTTTATATTTATCAAACTCTTCCGCATCAATAAAGAATATCTTAGTATTAAAAAACTTACTCTTGCTATTTAGATTTTTGTCAAATCTTATGGCGTATTCTTCACCCCCTATATAAAACAAATTAAAGGTTGTTCCATCATCTAAAATGTATCCGATTCCTACTCTTGGCTCAACACGTGTAATCATGTATTTCCCTTTGTAATCCCAATTCCTTTCACATTTTGTATTTACTTCTTCTTTTTTGGGCTTGTCTAATAGTTGAACAGGAACTACTTCTTTAAGTACCACTTTCTTACCATTTTCGTACTTATAAACCACTAATCTATTATTAAAGATAGGAGCACAATTTCCTAACCATAAACTTTTCCGTTCTATAATAGTCCCATCTTCATATTTTAAAGGGTATACAGGTCCAGGATATGTTGCATATTTTGCAGTTATTTCATCGATTTCTAAATATTTTGGCATATAAATGCAGTAATTAGGGTTTTTGGTTTTTCTGCAAAGAGAGACATTTTTGTATATTTTTTTGCACTCTTCAATCGGCAATTCGCTTCTACCAAACATCGTCACACATCCTACAACTTTTATTTTACTTTGTTTCCCTTTCCCTTCTTCTTGCAGTTTTATAAATACATAATCTCCATCTGGAAGTTTTGCTGGCCTAGTAGTCCATATTCCTTTACTAACTTCTTCTTTCGTCAATACTTTAAAATCCCACACATCAGGGTAGGGAGGATATTTTTTCTCAATTTGCCCTACCTGCTTCTCCTCCCCAGCTCCAGTTCCAACAAAAGCCAAAACCAAGACAAACACTAAAATCAAGCTTTTAAAAGTTCCTTTCATACCCATAACCTCCTTTGGGTAAAATTATATCTCAACCCATAAAGATTGTCATCTCCTTCTTTCCCCACTATCACATCATTTCCGTCAGTTCCATAAAGCCAATCATTTCCTTGAGTGCCACTGATGAGTTTGGGTATTATGAACTGTGCGTAAGGACTGCTTAAAAGCTTAAAAAAGATATTTTCGTCAGCATAAAAATCTACAACAGAATCCAGGGCATTAACTTCTTTCAGCACAAGAAGGGAAAGTGTCGCAAGAACTGACTGGTTTGGGTCATCAGATAAGAACATCTGTTTTATCTGAGTTCTGAATGCTCCTGTATCAAACTCCTCAGCAAGAATGATTCTGTCTGTGAAAAAGTCATAGTAAGCAGGTAAGATATCTTCAAGAAGCCCAGCATCCACAACAAACCTTGTAAACAGTCCTTGAAACATTGTGTTCCATGCTTCTAAAAGAAATCTCCCTGATCTATGTCTTATTCCGTCTCTTACTTCTTCTGGAGTTGCTCCTACAAACTTTATAATAGCACCAACCTGCTCGTAGCTAAGTGTTATTCCTCCGTCAAAATGAAGAAACCTATTTTCTCTATCATTTCCACTAAGGATTGCCCAGCTTATACCAAGTTCTTCCTCTCTTATATTCTCAACACCAGCCCATCTGAAGATTATCTTTTCAAATTTTTCTTTAAGTTTTGCAAGGTCTGTCTCTTCTACCGCATCCTTTACCATCTGAAGAAGCGTCTCATCCATGCTCATGGCAATAGGCAAGTCAGGCATAAAGCCATATCCCTTAACCCAGGGAAGCCCTACTATCTCGGGATTTAGAATAACCTCACGGTTGTAATAGCTGTAAAGCCTATCAAGCTCAAAATTCACATTGCCAGCCTGCGTTTCTGTTCCATCTTCCTTTTCAACACTGCCTATCTCTGTTATCTGATTCCCACCCTGATTTATGTTTGTATGCGTTGTATTGAGATTTATGGCTTTTATTCCAAGCTCGGCAAGGTTTTTAAGCTCTCGTTCGTCTGTCCTTCCATCACCATCTCTGTCCTGCCACACTTTTAAGTTCTTAAACACATCATCAAAGGCATCTATTCTTCCATCTCTATTTGTGTCATAAAGAGAAAGCATTGCAAAACCAGACTGAGTGGCATTTCCAAACATCTCAGAAATATCTTTTATTCTGTTATCGTTGTTTTTATCCAGAACCAAAAATCCATCATCAGAAGAGACCCATCCAACCCTGTTAGCAAAACCAGAACCAGAGAGGTCAAACATGGCAGTGGATTCTTTAATATCCACAAGCTCTATCCCATCTCCGTCTAAATCAATTACAAGTGGGTCAATCCTGCGAGTTCCTTCTCTTAAGTTTCTTCGCACCTTTTCTGCATAACCTGGAATTTTGATTTTCCATCCTACTTGTATGTAATCAGGGTTCTTTATCCGTGGGTTTGCTCTAAGCAGGTCTTCTACGCTTACATTGTATCTCTTTGCTATCTTTGACAGCGTATCTCCAGGCTGGACTGTGTGGGTGTGGGGAGTGGTGCTGGAAAAGGAACTTTCATTTTGAGATAGTAAAGCATAATATTTTTCTACCAAAGGCATAACCTTCTCTTTCGATAGATCCAGCCCACCATGATCATACTTTGGGATAATTGAGCCATCGGGTTTTATACTGCCTTCACCATCGTGATATAATTTGTAAATATACTCATCAGACAATCCATACTTTTCTACTTTATTTTTTAGATCTAAATATAGCTTTATCATTGCATCTATATTAGCATTCGCATCAAATCTATCACCATTACCGTATTTCTTCCATTTACTATCTATTAATTGCCCTATACCAGCTGCACTTGTTGTTTTGGCTGCAGCATCAGGATTAAAACCAGATTCTACATGTGCTATAGCTAAAAGATATGCAGTATCTCTTTCGTCTAAACCATAGTATTTTGCTTTTTCAACAATAATCTCTTTTACTTTTTCTTTTACTTCGGGTGGGGCATCACCCCATTTTCTACTATTACCAGCTAATCGTCCAGGACTTTTATCAATTGGATCATAAAAATAAGTACCCATATTAGTCCTCCTTTATCCAAATTTTATCTTCTTCTTTTAATTTCAATTTCGTAATTTCATCCCTGTATTTTTTAAATATTCTATCTAATTTTATAGCTTCATTTTTGGGTAAAATTCTACCCATTTTATCCTCGATTATTTTTAAATAAATCTTTTCTTTATCACTTGCTATAAGTTTACCGTGTTCGCTATAAAGTTCAAAGTATTCACACTGTACACAACTTCCACCAGTGGTATAATAAAACTCAAAATAATGCCTATTATCTATAGTGCTCTTTAAGCAACTTATTTCTACTAACGGGTAATCTTTATTATTTATTTCCTTTATCTTTCTCATATTAGTTCTATCTGTAAAGATAATTCTCTGTAGTTGAATATCACCTTCATCTGAAACTTGACTTAAAACTGTAATTTCTATATTATTACAAGTAAATTTTTTAATTATATTTTTAAGTTCCCCCGCCAAAACACTTCCAGCTATAAACAAAGCCAAAAAAACTATTAGCATAGCTCTAATCCACCATATCTTTCTCATACCCACACCCTCCTTTGTGCAAAATTATAAACCCACCCCACTTTGTTTGCAAATCCAGAGCCAGTAAGGTCAAACATGGCGTTGGATTCGTTGATATCCGTTAGTTCTATACCATCTCCGTCAAGGTCTATAACTAATGGGTCAATACGCCGTGTGCCTTCACGAAGACTGTTGCGGACTTTTTCAGCATAGCCTGGAATTTTGATTTTCCATCCTACTTGTATGTAATCAGGGTTCTTTATCCATGGGTTTGCTCTAAGCAGGTCTTCTACGCTTACATTGTATCTCTTTGCTATCTTTGACAGCGTATCTCCAGGCTGAACCGTGTGGGAGAAAGATGTAAAGGGATTGGTAAGTGAGTAGGTATTGTTTGGTATATTTTCAGTGTTATTAGACTTTAATTTTCTGTAATTTTGGAAATTTTTACCAAAATTGCACTGGTTGAGCCAATTTATGATCTATATCATTTTTGTGGCCACTTGCAACATGTTAAATTCACACGAAAATAATGTTGCAGTCCACCCTTGAAATCTTTGAAACACAAGCTCTTGAATGGGGTGGGGGTGGTCACAAATTTTGCAAAATTACATTATTTGAAACAACAAAGGCCGGGTAAGAAATTCCTTGATGTAGTTGCGCTCTGTATAGTGCCTCCATAAGTATACATCGGTGTATCCTACAAAGACATTTATTTTTTGTAATGGAGCAACGTGCGGGTGCCAGATTGTGTATAAGGTAAAGCCAAGTACATACACCAAAAAAATCAACAGAGCGGAAACCTAAGGCTTTAATTTCTCAACCTGCATAGTACTTTTACAATTATTTGAAACAACAGTAATATCTTTATTACAAAAAATTTAGAAAAATAAGCAGTTTATTAAAGGCTTATCCGCTAATTGCACAAAACTACTTTTTATCCTCTTCTATTAGCCTTTTTACCTCTTCTACCGCCTTTTCTATATCCACATCCCACCTTTCACCCGTGTGCCTACTTTGAAGCTCCACCTTACCCTCTTTTACCTTCTTGCCTACCACAATGCGGTAAGGGAATCCACAAAGGTCTGCGTCCGCAAACTTAAAGCCTGGACTCTCATCCCTATCATCGTAAATGGTCTCTATACCATGCTCTTGTGCAAGCATATAAAGCCTTTCTGCTACCTCTCTTTGTTCTGGGTCTGAAGGATTTACACATATGATATTCAGCTCAAAGGGCGCCACAGGTGTGGGCCACTTTATACCCTTCTCATCGTGGTATTGCTCCACTATGGCCGATATACACCTTGATATACCAATACCATAACAGCCCATGATTATGGGCCTCTCTTGGCCTTGAGGGTCCTTATAGTATGCCCTCATAGGCTCCGAATACCTTGTACCTAAAAGGAATATATGGCCAAGCTCCAAGCCCCTTCTTACCTTCAAAGAAGACCCACACTTGGGACAAGGGTCTCCTTCTTCCACCTCACACACATCTACAAAATCACCATAAGAAAAGTCCCTTCCGGGGTTTGCGTTTATGTAGTGATAGTCTGGCTTGTTGAAGGCTATAACTGCGTTCTTTATTCCGTAGGTGGAGTTGTCCCAATAAACCCTTATGGAAGGTGGAAGGTTAAAGGGTCCTATAAAGCCTTTCTTTGTCTTCAAAAGGTCCCAAACTTCCTTATCTTCTGCAAGCCTGAAGTTCTCCGTTCCCAAAACTGCCTCCACCTTGTTCTCATCCACATTCCTGTCTCCTCTTATCATAAACATCACAAGGTCCTTACCATTCACCACATAAAGCACAGCCTTTATGATCTTTCTTGCTGGCACTCCAAGGTAAGAAGAAAGCTTTTCTATAGTGTCTGTACCGGGTGTGGCCACCTCTTGCAGGGGTTTTTCTTCCTCTCCTTCCTCTTCTGGCTTTGGAAGTTTTACTATCTCTGCATTTGCCGCATAGCCACAGTTTTCACAATAGGCAACCCTTGCCTCTCCATAATCGGTAAGCACCACAAACTCATGGGAGCTTATACCACCTATGGTACCTACGCTCGCCTCCACCATAAGGGTGTCTATCCTGAGCTTTTTAAAGATCCTGTGGTAGGCAAACTTCATGCTTTCATAGGAGATCATGGCGGACATCTCGTCCGCATCAAAGGAGTAAGCATCCTTCATGATAAACTCCCTTCCCCTTATAAGCCCAAAGCGTGGCCTTTTTTCATCCCTAAACTTTACCTGTATTTGATAAAGAACTACAGGAAGTTGCCTATAGGAGTTTATATAGCTTCTTACAAGATCTGTGACCTCTTCCTCGTGGGTTGGTCCAAGACAATACTCCCTCCCGTTCCTGTCCTTTAGAGTAAAGAGCTCCCTTCCATACAGGTCCCATCTTCCCGTTTCCTTCCAAAGCTCTGCTGGGTTCAAAACAGTAAGTAGGACCTCTTGGGCGCCGCTCCTGTCCATCTCTTTACGCACTATGTTTTCTATCTTCCTGAGGACCCTTACACCGGGGGGAGTGAGCTCATATACACCCGCAGAAACCTGTTTTATAAAGCCGCCTTTTATAAGAAGCTTGTGAGAAGGAGCTTCCGCATCGGCGGGCTCCTCCTTAGATGTATACCAAAAATACTTGCTCCAACGCATTTATTCCATTATATCATTTGAGAAGGTCCATAACCTTCTTAATACTTACCCTCATCCTCTCAAAGGACTCTGCCAACCTACCTATTTCATCATCAGATTTAACCTCAATAGGCTCATCCACATTACCCTTGGCTATTTCCTCCGCCTTTCTTTGCAGTTCTTCCACAGGCTTAAAGACAAGCCTATCAAGGGCTATGAGTATAAAGGCGGTAATTCCTAAAAATATACCGAAGACAGCCAAACCCCTTATAAGGCCATTCAACTGTGCTCTTAGGATTATGGTTTCAAAAGGCACAGAGACCATAACTGCACCCACAAGCTCACCCACCTTCCAGTTAGGGTCGTAGGGTGGGTTGTATTTAGCTATAAGGGTTTTTGGCATGCTTTCACGTTTATAATGACACTGCATACACCCAGCCTCCGCCACCTTACCATAGGCATGAACGAGGTATCTCTGTCCGTTTATTTCTACCACACCACTATATTCCTTTTTATTGGTAGCTTTCATAAAATTTATTATTTTTGCTTCCTCCGGTTTTGGCTCATTCTTTGGGTTTATAGGACGGAAGGCAATCTGCCTTAATTGAAAATCTGGCATCTTTTCGTTAACCATGTTAAAGATGGATGCGGTAAAAAAGCTAGAGGATTGACCTTCAAGTATAAAGTCCTCCTGAATACAGCCTTTTGCTTTGGAAAGGAAATCAAAAAGCACAGGCCTAAGGGTTTTCCTAACATATTCCCTGGCACTGTCGCTAAAGGTTATGGCCGCATTTACCTTTTCCTCTGTTGTATATACAGCCTTATCTATCTCCGTTTTGTAAGTGTATATACCAGTACCAAGGCCTGCCACCATACCAAAGAGCAATATGGGAAGGCTTATCTTCCATCTTATGCTTTTGGGAAGAATTCTTTTCATCTTATCCACCTCCTTGTCTTTTCTATAAATCTATTGGCATGTTTTTCATCTGGTATTTCTTTGGCTAATGTATTTATAAACTCTTCTAATCTATTCTTTGGTAGTTTATCGGCCTCAAAACCTAACCTTTCAAAGACTTTTTTCCATACTACGGCACCTATGGGACCCAATTCCTCTATAAAAGCCTTGTTTATGGCAGAAAGCTCCTCCCTAGGTACATATTCCACCACCTCCTCCTCTAAGGAAGAGAAATTAATCTCTAAGGGTGTAAATTGGCCCCTTATATCAATACCATAAAGCCTTAAAAGGTATTCCCCCTCTGAAGTGGGTAATTGTTTTTCTGTAAGTACTTGGGCACAATCTCTTACCATCTTAAAAACCACAGACCTACCGCTAAGCAACATAAACAAACGCAACCCATAGGAAAGCACAATTTCTAAAAGGGTAAAACCACCCTCCAACTTACCAACTATGTTCTTAATATCGGTAAGCCTTTTAAGTTTTACATCTTCAAGCCTCCTAAGGCTGTCCAAAGAAGTCACGAAGTTTACAAACTCTGGCTCTGTGCGAAAGACTGCCACGTAAGAATCATGGGTATCTACCCAAAGGCTTTCTTTACCAGAATGTTTGAAAATGCCAGACTTATAAAGACATACGGGCTTCCCCCCAGAAAAGGTTATAAGGGGCCCAAAGCTATCCCTTTGAGACATAACCATATAGCCATAGGCTTCAAAAGAAGCCATATCTTCAAGTATGCGGTTAGGGTCTGTATGAGAAAGCTGTATGGGTACTATAAGCTCCTGTCCATAGCCCACAAAAGTGTAAGGTGTAATCCTATCTTGTAAGCTTTCCTTAAAGGCAAATATGTCCAGCGGTGAAGTGGCGTAAAGAGAGAAAACGCCGTTATTGCTGGACGGCTTGTAGTATCTATATTCTACCCTTTCCCTTTTACCATCTGGAAAGCATCTGATACCATCTATGGCCTCACCCCTCAAGTAGTAAAGGTAATCTTCCATATCCCAATAGCTAACCTTTACAAACCCAGTAAAGGACCTAGACTTTATCTCTTCCGCTATACTTTCAAACTTTACCGTAGCAAGGCTTACATCCTTATATACTGGTGTTCCTCGCATATTTTCTAACCAGTATGTTCTTAACTATCTTTTCAAATGTTTCAAGCACGCCTTCCCCCCTAATGGCTACAGCGGGTACATAATCTGTACCCCATGGATTAAATCTAACCTCCATGTCTTCTATGTCCATAGCATCTGGAAGATCCCTTTTGTTGTATTGAACTACCACAGGAAACCTCATAAGGTCCTCACCTTGCTCTTTTAGCACAGCCGCAGTCTCACGCATAACCAAGAAGTTTACCTTCTCCCTCTCCTTTGAGCTATCCACCACAAAGACAAGCCCATCCACACCCTTCATTATTACCTTCCTAAGTGGGTGAAGTCTAAACTGACCTGGTGTAGTTAGAATTTTTAACTCAATATCATAGCCATCAATATTTATAGAGCTTATAAACATTTCTACAAAAAAAGTTCTTTGTTCCTCCGTTTCCATTACAACCATATCACCTTTGGTTAGGTTTTTTGACCTTAGTATCTGATATAGAGTTTTTACATTAGTACTTTTGCCGGCAAGGCTTGAACCAAAATATACGATTTTTAGCTTCATTGATTCCCCCCGAGTATTCTATTGAGCTTTTCTTCAAGCTCCTTAATGCCTATCTTTATTTCCCTAATTGGAACCATCTTGGCCCCTGCCAGTATTTTCTCAAGGGCTTCCCCTGCATCCTTTAAGAAAAGCCGTACAGTACCAAGAGCCACTCCTTCTTCCACTATTACACCAAGGAGAAACCTGGGTGGTATGAATTTTATGACCACATCCATGCTTTTGCTTTCATACTGAAGGACTTCAAGGTCTTCCATTTTAAGGATTTTGCCCATCTCCACAGCAGCGCCGAAAACTCCACTGATAAGCGTTGCGAGAAAATCCCTTTCCGTTTCCTTATAATGTCCGCCCTTTATACTCACTATCCTTCCTGCATCATCCGTAAGCATGACCACACTAGCCGAGGTTTTTGTCAAGAGATTCTGCAAGGCATTTTCCACTTGCTTTTTCACATTCGGATCTATATCATATTCAATAAGGTCAAGTTCCATCTATCTCCCTCCAGTCGTAATAGAGTATATTATAGTCTATGTTGAGGGAAGGGTGGATAATTATCGCCTTTATAGTTATATTAAGCGCCATAATCTTACCTATTCCAGCTCTTCTTTTGGACCTTCTACTGGCTCTTAGCATTACTTTTTCCTTAACTGTGCTTGTGCTTACCACCTTTATAAAGGAACCTCTTGAACTTTCCGTATTTCCAAGCATATTACTTTTGGGAACCCTTTTGAGGCTTTCTCTTAACATTGCAGCAGCTAGAAGGATACTTCTTTACGGACACGAGGGAACGGATGCAGCCGGGCATATAATAGAGGGTTTTGGTACTTTTGTGGTGGGTGGGGATGTGGTAGTTGGTCTTATAGTCTTCCTTATATTCATAGTTATAAACTTCATAGTGATAACAAGGGGTGCGGAAAGGGTTTCAGAAGTGGCAGCACGCTTTACCTTGGATGCAATGCCCGGAAAGCAGATGAGCATAGACGCAGACCTAAACGCTGGCCTTATAACGGAGGAAGAGGCAAAAAGAAGAAGGGCACAGCTTGAGCAAGAGGCAAGCTTTTATGGGGCAATGGACGGTGCCAGCAAGTTCATAAGGGGTGATGCCATCGCAGCCCTTATCATACTCTTTTTGAGCCTTGTGGGCGGCCTTGTGGTTGGCTTAGCCTTCAAGGGCATGGGCTTTCTTGATGCCATAAGGACTTATTCTTTGCTTACAGTGGGAGAGGGGCTTGCCAGCCAGATCCCAGCTTTGATGCTTTCTACCTCCGCCGGTGTGGTTGTGACAAAATCTTCCTCAAAGGATAAGCTGGGAAGCGTTCTTCTGGCAGAGTTTTCAAAGGAACCAAGAGTTTTTCTTTTTTCCTCTGGTCTTCTGCTTTTCATAGGCCTTATACCTGGCTTCCCTAAGATACCTTTCTTTCTCATGGCTGGCATACTTGGGGGCCTTTATTACACACTAAACAAAGCCTTAAAACAAGAAGAACTTAGAAAACTTGAAGAGGTATTGAAGGAACAGAAAAAGCCCGCTTTGGAAAAGAAAGAGGAAGAGTTTTTCACACAGCCTGAAGCTATAGCCCTTGAAATAGGTTATGGTCTTATACCCTACGTGGATGAGTCGCAGGGTGGAGACATTCCAGATAGGATAAAGTCCATAAGGAGACAGCTGGCAAATGATTACGGTGTGATAATACCCCTTGTGCATATTAGGGATAACCTTAGGCTAAAGCCCCACCAGTACAGAATATTGGTAAGAGGCATAGAAGTAGATTCCTTTGAAGTTTTCCCAGGACATTGGCTCGCCATAGACCTTGGCAATGCAAGAGAACCCCTTCAAGGTATAGAAACAAAGGATCCATCCTTTAAGTTAAAAGCCTATTGGATAAGGGAAGAACTAAAAGATAAGGCCCAAAGGCTTGGCTATATGGTGGTGGATATATCTACAGTGATAATTACCCATTTGAGTGAAACCATAAAGAGAAACCTTTATGAAATACTGGGAAGGGCAGAGGTTATGGAACTTGTGGAGAACCTATCTAAAAAATATCCAAAGGCGGTGCAGGGCCTTGTGCCAGATGTAGTACCCATATCCATACTACATAGAGTGCTCCAAAACCTTTTGAGGGAAGGCATACCCATAAACGACCTTCTTACCATACTTGAAACTCTTGCAGATTACATAGAACAGACAAAGGACCCAGACCTGCTTACAGAGTTTGTAAGGCAAAGGCTTTCTAAAAGAATAACAAGGTTGTATAGCACTAACGGAACATTGTACGCCATGATAATATCTCCCAAGCTTGAAGCCAAGCTAACCGCATATGTTCAGGAAGGTAAAGAAGATGAATTTTTGGACCTTTTGGTTAATAAGGTATATCCCAAGCTATCGCAGGAGATTGTTAAGTTTAACCAATACCAAGCTATGCCACTTATCATCACCTCTGGAAGCATAAGGAGGCATGTAAGGAAGGTGCTTGAAAATTACATGCCAAACCTTACTGTGCTGTCTTATAATGAACTTGATAGACAGCTAAACCTAAAGGTTATAGGTGTGGTAGATGAAGATTAAAAAGCTGGTGGTGGATTCCCTTCAGGAGGCAGTGGAGGAGGTAAGGGCTTTATATGGGTCTGAGGCGGTTATTCTGTCCACAAGGGTTGTAAAACAAAAGCTTATACCCTTTTTACCTTTTCCAAAAAGTTCAAAGCTGGAGATAACCGTTGGCATACCAGATAAGGAAGACTTTGCCACAGAGTTAAAAAAAGAAGAGAGTTTATACCAAGAGATAAACAGACTAAAGGAAAACCTAAAGGAGGTTATGGACCTTGTAAAAAAACAAAAGTTGGAAAAGGAAGAGCCAAAAAAGGATGACTTGGAATCGGAATACTCCATAAGAGCTTTGCACCTTATGAACAAACTTATAAACAGGGGGGTTTCAAGGGATGTGGCTCAAAAGATAGTGGAATCCGCCTGTGGTTATGACTTTGAACTAAAAAGGCTTGACCTAAAGGGTGAAAACATAGAGTCTCTTATAGAAGGTTTTAGCAAAAACATAAAGCTTGTGGAGAACTTTCCCGAGGAGGGCTTTAGCGTAATAACGCTCCTTGGCCCCACTGGCGTGGGTAAAACCACCACTATAGCCAAGTTGGCGTACATGCTGAAAAACAAAGGTAAAAGGGTGGGGCTTATAACCATAGATAGCTACAGGGTTGGAGCGGTGGAACAGCTTAGGACCTATGCCAACATAATGGAGCTTCCTTTTAGGATTGCAGATACGCCTTACAGGCTTAGGGAATGTATAGGAGAACTTTCTTCCCTTGATCTTGTGCTAGTGGATACGGGCGGCAGAAGCCAGTATGATGAGATAAGGATAAGGGAGCTTTCTCCCTTTTTTGCCAAGCTTCCAGCCCTAAAAGCCTATATAACCCTTGGAGCCAACGCAGAGGAAAGGGTACAGTATGAAGTTATAGAAAGCTTTAGCTTTGTAGAACCCGCTGGATTAATATTTACAAAACTGGATGAAACCAACTACTTTGGTACCACCATAAACGTGGCCTATAGAACCCAGTTACCTGTGCTTTGTTTTACCACAGGGCAGAGGGTGCCAGAGGACCTTATTATGGCAAGTTATGAGTATTTGGCTAAGATATTCTTAGGGGTAGCGTGATGGAAGCACAGGCTTTGCACCTATTAAAGGCAGAGGGTAAAGAGGAAAGGACGGGCTATATGGCCGTAGCCAGTGGCAAGGGTGGAGTAGGAAAAACACTCATAACCATAAACATAGGAAGAATACTAAGCAAAAAAGGCAAAAAGGTGCTTATAGTAGATGGAGACTTGGGGCTTAGCAATGTGCATATAATGCTTGGCATAACTCCAGCAAAGAACTTGTACCACTTCTTTATGGGAGAAGCGCCCATTGAGGAGGTGGTGGTCCCCATTGAAGAAAACCTTGCCTTCATATCCAGCGGTAGTGGCGTGAGAGAGTTGGTAAACTTACCACCAGCTCAATTAAAAAGCTTAATATACAGGCTTCAGGAATACGCAGAAAAGAACTACCAATGGGTTATCTTTGATACGCCACCAGGCATTCACTTTGATACCACAGCCCTAGTATCTTCCAGCCATATCCCCCTTATAATAACCACACCAGAACCCACATCTATAGCAGACGCCTACGGGCTTATAAAGGTGCTAAACCAAGAGGAAAAGCTAAAAGAATTTTATCTGCTTGTAAATAAGGTGCAAAGCGATGAGGAAGGCATAAAGGTCTTTGAAAGCATAAAGGTGGTATGCGAAAAATTCACTTCTGCAGAAGTAAGGTATTTGGGAAGTATAAGGTTTAACCCAAAGATGATAAGGAACATAATAAACCAAAACCCCTTTGATGAAAGCCTTACAAGGGATCTTACCAACGCCTTATCAAAGCTATCCTTGGATATAAGACCTCAACCCATGAGCTTTTGGCAAAGATTACTATCAAAGCTAAGGAGATAAACATGACTATAGGAGTGATAGGTTACGGCAATATGGGAGAAAGCTTTTCAAAAGCTATAAAGGGGCATGCTGAGATATTAGTTTATGATGTAAGCGATGAGAAAAGACAAAGGGCCCTTTCGGAAGGCTTTGGGGTGGCAAATAGTTTGGAGTTTTTACTGGAGAGTTCAGACTGGCTTTTGCTTGCGGTAAAGCCAAAGGATGTGGAAGGTGTTATAAAAACAATAAGGGAAAAGATAGGCGATAGGCTTTTGATAAGCGTGGTTGCTGGCCTTAGCCTTTCAAAGATGGAGGAGATGAGTAAAACTTCAAAGATAATAAGACTTATGCCCAATATAAACGCCCTTGTGGGTAAGGCTACTATAGCCTGCGCCTTTGGTGGGGGAGTAAAGGAAGAGGAAAAGGAAAGCTTTAGAAGGGTCTTTTCCAAGGCTGGAAGCCTGTATGAGATAGAGGAAAATCTTTTTGACGCCTTTACTGCCCTTGCGGGTTCTGGTCCTGCCTTTGCCTTTAAGTTCGTGCATGCCTTGGCTCTGGCGGGGGTAAGAGAGGGCTTTTCTTATCAGCTTGCCAAGTCCATAGCCATAGATATGCTTTTGGGCTCTTGTGAGCTTTTGAAGGTGATGGGAGGGTATCCGGAGGATTGGATAAGCAAGGTGGCCTCTCCCGGAGGGACCACCATAGAAGGCATAAAGGTGCTTGAAGAACGTGGCTTTGCTGGCATAGTAATGGAGTGTATCCAAAAGACTTCAGAAAAGGCCAAAAGGCTCTTATGATATTTTCTCTGGAAAAAGGCAATGCAAGGCTCATAATCAAAAGGTGGGAAGAGGACAGGAATGTTTTGACCCTTAGACAGGTGCATTCTTCCAAGGTTTATGTTTTGGATAGCTTTACAGATGGCCTTGAAGGCGATGCCCTCATTACACAAAAAAGGGGCTTAAAAATAGGTGTGAGGTCTGCAGACTGCGTGCCTTTGGCCTTCCTTGGGGGGAAAACGGTGGCGGTTGTACACGCAGGTTGGAGAGGTCTAAAGGATGGCATAGTGGAAAAGACTGTGGAAGCACTTTCCAAGTTTGAGCCATTGGATAGCTTTTTAGCCTTTGTGGGCCCCTCTGCAAAGGCTTGCTGTTATGAGGTGGGAGAAGATTTTAAAAATTACTTTTCATGTCTTCACTTTAAGAACAAAAGCTTTTATATGGATACGCAGGAAGAGGCCATTTGGGGGTTAAAAAAGAGCGGAATAAAGCACCTTTTTATATACAAAGTTTGCACCATATGTCATCATAGCCTACCATCCCACAGAAGAAACAGAACACAAGAAAGGCTTTTGACTTATGTGGAGCTAAAGCCCTTTCTATCCACTTTTATCTGATACATCCTTTTGTCTGCAACCTCCAACAGCTTCCTAAAATCCTTCTCATCATCTGGATAACAAGCAAAACCAATGGATACTGATAAGGGGATTTCAAGAGATTGGTTCATCTCCTCTATGTTTCTTTCTATCCTTTCTAGAAGTATTAAACTATCTCCACAAGCCCTTATGGGGGCCACAATTAAAAACTCATCTCCTCCATACCTTATTGCCACATCTTCATGACCCCTGATGGACTGGTTTATAGCTTTTGCAAGATTTTTTATGAGTTCATCTCCCTTTAAATGGCCATAAGTATCGTTAACCTGTTTTAGATTATCAATGTCCAGAAATATGGTTAAGTAATTCAAACCAAGGGTTAATATAGCTTCTATCCTTCTTGGTAAAACCTCCTCAAGATATAACCTATTAAATAGCCCTGTCATAGGATCTAAGTACCTCTTGCCCATTTCTTTTCTTTGAGTTTTTACAAGCTTGTAGCTAAGAAAAAAAGCATATAAAAACATGGCATAAGAAAGGAAATCCATAAGGCTACCATACGCTCCTACATTAACTATGGACCTTAAGTAATAACCCGACACCAACAACAGAAAAGCGGCCGAGTACAAAAGGGCAAGCCTTCTAAAAAACAGATCTTTTACCAAGTATCCAACACCGAACATTAATAAAGCCACAGTAAGAACTACATAAACCTCCCACATAATATATACCTTCAATTAATATAGAATATTATCATGATAACGAAAAAACAAGTGCAAGAAATTTTTTCTGCGGTAAGCAAAAAATACGACTTTTTCCTAAACCTTGTAACTCTAAGAAAAATAGATCAATGGCAGAGAGACCTTCTTGATATGCTTCCCTATGAGGGCAACAGGCTTGATGTGGGAACTGGCACTGGCGAGGTGCTTCTAAAGTCTCAAAACAAGGGCCTAAGGGTAGGCATAGACCTTTCCTTAGAGATGCTAAAGATAGCAAGGTCAAAGTGCAAGGCTTGTAAGTTTTTGGTGGCAGATGCGGAGAATATGCCTTTTAAAGACCGTTCTTTTTCTTCCATAAGCCTTTCCTTAGTTTATAGACATCTACTGAACAGAAAGGCCTTTCTCAAAGAGGCAAAAAGAGTTTTAAAAGATAATGGCCATATGGCCCTTTTGGATATAAACAAGTTCTTTATAACCCCACTTTTGATATTTCTGATGAAATACCCTCTAAAGCCCCTTGGTCTTCTTCTATTTGGTAGCGATAAATGGGCTTTCTTTATACACTCTCTTGAAAACTCCCTTAGCACAGAAGAGGTAAAAAGGGAGCTTGAGGAGGAGGGTTTTTATGTGGTGGAAGTCCAAAAGAGGCTTTTGGGAGTTGTCTATCTTATCCTTGCCAAAAAGGCCTGAAGCATTACAGCTTTTTCTATTTTTTACACTTCTGGTCTTTTCTCTTTGGAAGGTAGAAAGGGAAGAGGCCTTTTTGTACTTTGAAGATGAGGGTCTTTTGGAGGTGCTTGTAGAAGGCCCTGTGGTGGAAGAGGGTGGAAGATTAAGGCTAAGGGCAAAGGTCCTAAGCGGAGACTTTCCAGAGCTGTATGGTAAAAAGATAAGCCTTAGCCTTTATGGTGCAGAGGACGTCCCTTCAAGGGCCTTTTGGCTATACGGTAAGGTGAGGGCAGAAGGAAACAAGGTCTTTGTAAGCGCCAGCTGGAAAGATATAGAAGGGCCATCCTTGAGGCAAAAGAGCCTAAGGGAAAGATATATGGGAAAGGTGGAAGAGAAAATAAAAGACCCACAGGTAAGGGCCTTGACCCTTAGCTATCTCTTTGGAGAGTCTCAAGAGCTTCTACCACAGGATATTTTTTATCACTTTAGGAAGACGGGCTTGATTCATATACTTGTCATATCTGGCTTTCATGTAGCCATGTTCTTTTTCATACTAAAATATGCCCTACCCTATCCTTATGGGGTATTGCTTGCCACCATTGGCACAAGCCTTTATGTGATCTTTTTGACACCACAGGATCCACCAGCTTTGAGGGCTTGGCTTATGTTTTTGCTTTGGGTTTTGGTAAAGCTCTCTCAAGGTGTGCCAAACTCTTTAAACATCCTACTTTTTTCTTGCAGTCTTCTACTACTCTTTGAACCAAGCTTTGTAAGGTCTTACTCTTTTTGGCTTTCTTTCTTTGCCACCCTTTACATACTTTTGGGCTTGAGAATAGTTAGAAGGGAAGAAAACAGCCTAAAGTGGAAGGTTTTAAACTCCTTTCTACTTTCCTTCTTTGCCTTTTTGGGTGTGTCTCCCTTGCTTTGGAGCTTTACCACCAGCAGTGCGGGTAGTATAATCTTTAGCCCTTTGGTTGGCTTTATGTTTTTGCCCTTTACAGTTTATGGTATTTTGGAAATCATCACATTCTTTAGCCTTCCCGCTTTTCCAATGGAAGTGATGGGTAAGTTAATACTTTTTTCTGTTAAAGTCCTTTCCCATTTTGACTTGGATGTGGGGATTCCTTTAGGCTTAAAGCAGGCTATTTTTCTATCAAGCTTTGGAGCCATGATTTTGTATGTGTGGGGAATATACAGGAAAAAAGATAGGTGTGCTTCAAATATTTTTAAAAATTGACAGTAAGCCTTTCAAAGCTTAACATTTTAGTTATGAGAAAGTTTTTATTAGCTATTATACTGCTAAGCTTTCTTGACTTAGCCTTAGCCAAGGAAGTGCCTTTTACACAGGAGGATAGGGACAAACTTAGAAGCATAGAAATAAAGGTTGAAAGGCTTGAGGTAAAAGTGGAAGAAGGACAAAGGTCTTTGCAAAAACAGATTGATGACCTAAGGACTTTGATGCTCTGGGGCTTTGGTGTATTGTTTAGTGGTATGGGAATTTTAATAGGCTTGGTAATGTGGGACAGAAGGACCGCCATATCGCCTGTGGTAAAAAAGACAAGGGAGTTGGAAGATAAAAGCGATAGGGTGGAGAAAGTTTTAAAGGAATTGGCCAAAGAAGACCCAAAGATAGAGCAAGCCTTAAAACGGGCGGGATTGCTTTAAACCTTGAATTGACAATGGACCTTTAAAAGTTTAACATTTAAAGTATGAGAAAGTTTTTATTGGTCTTTGTGTTTTTAAGCTTCCTTGGCCTTGCCTTCTCTAAGGAAGTGCCTTTTACACAAGAGGATAGAGATAGGTTAAGAAGCATAGAAATAAAGGTTGAAAGGCTTGAGGTAAAAGTAGACGCCTTGGAAAAGCGCATGGATCTCCTTCAAAAACAGGTTGATGAGTTGAGGAGCGATTTTAGGAATTATATGAGCATTGTTTTGGGAGCTTTATTTACGGTTATAGTAGGAATAATCGCTCTAATTGGATTTATACTATGGGACAGAAGAACTGCCCTATCTCCCGTAGCCAAGAAGACAAAAGAATTGGAAGACAAAAGCGATAAGATAGAAAAAGTTTTAAAAGATTTAGCAAAAAGAAATCCAGAAATAGAAGAGGCATTAAAAAGGGCAGGACTTTTATAAATTAATTTTTTAATTCTATCTCTACGCCAAACTTATCAATCTCCTCTTTTAAATTTTTGTCCTTTATATCTTTGTAGCTTATCAAATCCACCTTATAGGGTAGGTCAAGGTCCTCTATCTTTGAGCCTATCATTAGTATCTGCCTTAGGTTTATGTTTTCGCCCACAAGGGCTATATCTATATCGGAACTCGCCTTAGAAGTGCCCTTTACCCTTGAGCCAAAGATAATAACCTTTTCTATGTTTCCCTCCTCTTTTAAAACATCCAGTATCTTTTTCAAAATATGCTCTGGTATGTCCATTTATGGGTCCTCTTCCCTTTCAATCTTTTCAAAGGTTTCCTTAAGCTTGTTAAAAAGGTCTGCATATTTTTCCACAATTACCTCAAATATCTCTTCCACCATGCTTTCATCATAAACATGTAATGTAATGTTTCGTGCCTTTATTGTATCCATCCAAGCCTCACCATCCTCAATAAGCCCAACCCTAAAAGCTTCCCTTATGGCATCCCTTGAGCCTTTAATATTTTGATAACCTTGGTATTCTAAATAATCTTTGAGTAGGTTCCATGCAAGCTCATGGGTAAATTCAAAAGCCTGAATTAAACCTTGCTTTTCCAAAAGGGATAATTTCCCTTTCCTTAGAAAGCAATATTGCACTATTTAGCTGATTTAGAGCTTTTTTGTAGGAATTAAACCTATGCTTCCATCTTGGTAAGGCTTGCATCTATAAAGATTGTAATAAAAAACCCCGCACAGGGCGGGGCTGAACTTTTATGAGAGTTTAGAACTGGGCTTGAAGGGCAAGTGTCCAGTCGGTGTAATTCTTCTCGTTTGGAGCTTTATTTTTGAGACTCACAACATCAGCACCAAATTGTATCTTGGCATCTTGGCCCTTTATGTAGTAGTTGAGGAACACACCTACCCTATCAGTATCTAAGTCGCTAGCTGTCCTGTCATCAAGCTTTTCATACCTTATGGCAAGGGCAGGCTTTCCTAAGCCAACCACCTGGTCAAAGAGCAGTTGACCTTGCACATAGTAAGCTCTGTCTTTTACTTTACCAGGAAGTGTTGCCGCAGGCATGTCCTTTCTGTCTTGGTATCCAAGTTGCAAGTTGGGGACTATGTCTCCAAACTTTTGCTCCCACATAGCATCTACGGTCCAAGCCTTTGCGGTTGCAGAGTTACCTGTGCCATCGTCCCATTTCTGGGTGTTGTAGCCAAGACCTATAGACAGAACATTCTGCTTTCCAAGGTAGGTGTCCGCAAGGGTAAAGCCTTTCTCACCCTTAAAGCCCAGCATGGTGGGTGTGAATTGGATCCTTCCAGCAAAGGCAAGGTTGTCTTTGACACCAACACCATTTGGGTTTACATGATCCCATCTTCCATCAAAGACACCAATCTGATACTTTATAAGACCATCCATTATATTGCCCCAAAAGGTAAGACCAGCATCTCTGTAGCCGTTTGCAGATACAGAACCTATGGTGAAGGGTGTAAAGAAGTTACCTCTGGTGCTGTAGCCATAGCCTGTAGGTATCACATAGGTATAGCTGTCTGTAAGGGCTGCCCTTGAGAAGGGAAGCCTGTAAAGACCTGCCATTACTTGGAACTCGTCCATAAGCTTTAGGTTGATGAAGGCGTCATTAACTCTTGATTCTCTGGTTCCCCCATGTTTAGTTCTGCCACTACTTCCTTCATAAAGCGCAAAATCCAGATTGGCACCAAACTGGACGAACTTGTTGACCTGACCGCTGAAGTAGATCCTGGCGTTGTTAATGGAGAAGTCTGTGTAGTCTTTACCACCTGGGGTAGTTTTGCCAAGCCTTTGCGCCCATATTTGGAGCTTTAGGCCTGTGTTGGCAAAGGTGTTCTCGTCCACTTTAATAACGGCTGCCTCTGCGGGCAATATGGCTGCTCCCATAAGGGCTGCTACTGCCAAAAGGCTCTTCCTCATGTTGGTACCCTCCTTAAAAGATTTTGATGGCAATATAATAGCAAAAAAAGAGATGCTTGTCAAGACTTTTTTAAAGTTTGCAAGATTTCCAAAGGCTTTTAAACAGCAAGTTTTATTTTTGCAAAAATTCAAAATCTTCACCAAGGGCATATAATATTTACCATTGGAGTCAAAATACAATGAGAACGGTGGATGTTAGTTCAAAGCCAGAGACCCTTAGGACTGCCAAAGCCTACGGTAGGATAAGATTAAAGCCAGAGACCATAAGGGTCATAAGGGAGGGCAAAGTGCCAAAGGGAGATGTGATCTCTTCCTGTAGGCTTGTGGGCATTATGGCTTCAAAGAAAACTCCCGAGCTTCTGCCCTTTTGCCATCCTGTAAGCCTTGAACATGTGGAGATGGAGGTAAGAGTGGGAGAGGACCATGTGGAGGTCTTTTCCTTTGTAAAGGGCATCCATAGGACTGGTTATGAGATGGAGGCTCTTACGGCCGTTAGCGTTGCTCTTCTTACCATCTACGATATGTGTAAGGGTATGGATGATAGCATGTTTATAGAGGAGATAAGGCTTTTGGAGAAGGCTGGGGGCAAGTCTCAGTGGTCAAAGGGCCTTGAGGGTGTGGCGGTGAGGGTTATATCCGAGTGCGGTATGAAGGAGTATATAGAGGGTAAGCTTTCAAGCCTTGGGGCTATCATTTCCGAAGGGGATGCCCAGCTGGTGGTAAGCACTCAAAGGCTTGACCTTTCTGAGGTTTGGGGTGTGTCTTATGCCATAAACCAAAAGCTCTTTTCCTTGGTCCCAGAGAGGCTAAGGGAGGGTGTAAGGGTGGGTAGGTTTGAGGGCAAGCCTTGCGTAGAAATTCAACCAGACAGGGAAGTTATAGAGGCCTTTTTTGGTAGCTTTGGAAGTCTTTTGGGAACTTGGGTAGATGGAGAGGCTGTATAACTGGCTTCTTTTGAAGGCTATAAGGGGGCTTGGGGAGGTATCCATAAAAAGGCTTTGGTTGGCCTTTGGGTCTGCGGAGGATATACTTTCTGCAAGCTATGAGGACCTAAGGGAGATGTTGGGAGAGGAGAGGGCAAGGGCGATAAAAAGAAGAGAGCTTTCCTTTGAGCCAGAGGAGGTTATAAGGCTTGTGGAAAGGGAGGGCATAGGTTGGGTATGTTTGGAGGATGAGGCCTATCCTACCTCTCTCAAAGAGATAGAAGACCCTCCTCCTGTACTTTTCTATAGGGGAGAGATAAGGCAGGTGCCCATGATAGGCATAGTGGGGACAAGAAAGCCAGATAGCCAAAGCTTGGGCTTTATAAAAAGCTTGGTTAGAGAGGTGGTAAGCAAGGGCTATGGTGTTTGCTCTGGCGGAGCCATAGGTTGTGATTTTTATAGCCACAAGGAGTGTTTAGCCCTTGGGGGCTATACCGTATGCCTTTTGGGCATGGGAATACTAAAAATTCCAGCCTATCTAAGTAAGTTGCAAAATGGGAATATGCTTTTTCTGTCCGAGTTTTTGCCAGAGGCAAGCCCAGAAGAATACACCTTTCCAAGGAGAAACAGGCTTATAAGCGGTCTTTCTAAGGCTTTGGTGGTGGCAGAAGCGGGCCAAAAGAGCGGTTCTTTAATAACGGCCCAATACGCCATAAAACAGAAAAAACCCTTATGGGTATATGTAGGCAACGCCCTAAGTCAAAGGTGGTTGGGCTGTATAAACTTGGTAAACGAGGGCAAAGCCAAGGTGCTGTATAGCCCTACCCTCCTTTTCCAAGAGCTTCCTTCTTCCCACTCCTTAAAGGACCCACTCCTTGACCTTTTGACAACACCCAAGACCTTTGATGAGCTATTGGAGATCACAAGGCTTTCTCACCAAGAGCTTACCATGAGATTAACCCAGCTTGAGCTGGAGGGTAAGGTTTTGAGGAATGGGTCATACTACATGAGCCTTTGAGTGGAGACGAGGGGAGTTGAACCCCCGACCTCCTGCTTGCGATGCAGGCGCTCTCCCACTGAGCTACGTCCCCTTGGAATTTTAAATTATACACTCAAAACACTTCAAGGTCCACGGGCTGGTATTCCCTTAATCTTTTTAAAAGCTCTTTGAGATGTTTTTTATCCACCTTTATAAGAAGCTCCCAAAGTTTTTCAAGCCTTTTGCCTTTTGCCTCCACAGGAAGGTTTTTTAAGTTTGGCTCCGACCTTAACCTTGCCCTTACAAGCCTTTTGAAGGGTGGAAGGTCCTCTTCCTCTCTCCTTTTTAATTCCTCTTGGCAAAAGCCATGCCAGTCCTTGTTTTTGATAAACTCCAATACAGGGTTGTCTTCCAGCGCCGTTTGGATTATTAGCCTTTTTTTGCTAATACAGAGTGCCTGCCACAGGTAAGAAAAATACCTTTCTAAGGAATCAAACCAAGGCACCGAAAGGATATTGTCTGAGTGAAGCACTAAAACATTGTCATAACTCTTCCCGAGCCTTGGCACCGTGTCAAAGTGAAAGTTTTCTCTATTTCCAAAGAGCCTGTGTACCTCTTCTATGGCCTTTTCTATGCCAAAGCCAAGCTCTTTGAGCTGTCTGCCACACTCTGGGCATAGGGCATGGGACTTATACCCGCAAGAGGTGCAAAAGACCCTTTCCTTATCCTTGCTCAAGGTCAAAAAGCCCTTGCACCTTGGACATTCCACCATCCAACCACAAAAACTGCAAAAGGCATAGGCATAACCACTTTTATTTACAAGGAAAAGCCACTCCTCTTGGCTGTTTTTTATAAGCTCTCTTACCGAAGGTGAAAGGATCTCTTGGGCTTTTCTTTTGAAGACAAAAACCTCCGCCTGCGGCGCATGGTAGTGTCTTTCCCAATCTTCTCTTGTGCATAGGCTAAGGGGCATAAAGGTGCTAACAAGCAAAAAGTTTGCACCGTAATACCTGGAAAGGGTATAGAGAAAGTGTCTTATATCAAAGCCTTCCAATGCCTTGGATGTGTTTTCATCAAAGTAGATGAGCAGGTCCATGCTTTTTAGAGGTGCTAAAAGGGCTATTTTGCTTCCCAAAAGCACAATGCCATCGGCGGAGGAAATATAAAACCACTTTTTGATAAAGTCCTTTGGCTTATCTTGGGACCTAAGGAGGATTAGCCTATCTCCCAAAAGGGGATAAAGATGCTCAAACAGAACAGAAAGAAGGGATATACTGGGGCAAAAGATAAAGGTGTTTTTCCCTTCTTTTACAAGCCTTTCAAGATGTGTCGCCACATGGCTTATTATTCCTTCCCAATGGCCAAAGATTACAGACTTTTTTCCCAAGGGTCTTACATATTCCACCCTTGCCTGCCTTATGGTGGGCGCACCCCTTATCTCACGAATTATTTCCTCCCTTTCTCCTATTATGCCCTTCTGGACCAAGGCTTTTATATCATCACCCTTAAAGCCTGCCGATCGTAGCTCTTCCCTGCTTGCTATCCTATTTTCCAAAAGGTAGTATATTAGCCTTATTTTTTCTTCCTTGTTTTTAAACCTCCTTAGCCTTTGTATTGCCTCTTCCAACGGCACAAGCAGGCTGTAGTAGGTGATGGTAAGGTCTGGCATCTTCCACTCTTTTACCCTCTTTAAAAAGCCAAGGTCTAAGAGCTTTTCAATTATATCCCTCCCAAACTTTTCTTTTAGACTCTCCTCCTTTACAGCCCTTCTTGTTTTTACATACTCAAGCACCTTAAGGCTTAGCTTATCAATAAACTTCCAGTCCTTTTCTCCAAGGCGGATGTATTCCTCCTCCCTCCAGTCAAAAACAGAGGGCATAAGGTCAAAGAGAAGCTTCCAAGGTAGCTGGGCAAAGTAATTGGCCGTTTCAAGGATGGACAGGATATGTTTTTCTGTTGTAATGGGCTTTTCATCGGGAAAGGTAAGGTCTATGGCTTCTCCCTCTTTTGCCAATCCCACCACAAGGCCAGTTTTACCCCTTATGAGAACTCGGTAGCCTACTGGACTGCCTGCGTAGGGAAATTCTGCCTTTACTTTAAGGCTTCTCCCACCTGGTAGTGCTATCTTTAAATTCATTCACCGTAATACTCCGCCTTTGAGGTGGCCGTTTCCCAAAGGACCACCTTGACCACCTTTACCTCTCCCAAAAGCCCCACCTGAGATAGCTTTTCCACCAAAAAGTCATAAAAGAACTTGGCCAAGGCTTCCGCAGTGGGACAAAAATCCACTGGAAATATCTTTAAGGCTCCGTACTTTTCCGCCACAGTTTTTAGCTCCTCATACATTGGGTCCTTCACATCTATGATAAAGCTGTGGTCTATGGTGTCTATTAGGTCCTTCAAAGCGTTTTTTACATGGTAAAAGTCCAAAACCATCTCCTGTTCTGATAGCACGTTGGACCCTATGACCACTTCCAACAGGTAGCTATGTCCATGAAGGTTTACGCACTTGTTTACAGGCACTTCCTTTCCAAGGGTAAGCTCCGCACCCCTTCCACAGGTGAGGTTTTGCTTCCAAACCCTATGGCCAGCCTCAAACCTAAAGGTCTTTGTAATCTGCCACTTCATCACCACACCACCACCCTTTCGGCCTTTACTATTAGATCGGCTATCTCTTGGTAGCTCTTTGTAAGGTTTTCTGGTATTTTTATGCCCCTTGCCTGGGCATCTTCTTTACAAGCATACCAACCCTTCCTTGTGGGAAAGCGCAAAACACCATCTTGGATAAGTATAACTATATCATCCTCTTCCACCAAGTCTGAGCTAAAGTCTCCCAACTTTCTAACAAGCCACAAGGTCCTTACCATACCATTACAGCCTCCGCAGATTTTATCATCTCCTTTATTTCCTCAATGCTTTTTACTTCCACTTCACAGACCAAATCCTCTGGCTTTAGGCCTCTCTCTTCTAAGGATGTGTCTTCCACAAAGACCTTTACATTAACATAGGCCATGTTCTCCAAAAGCCTTTCAAAGCCCTCTATACCAAGCTCCTCTGGATGCCACTTTGTAAGGGCATATACGCCATCCTTTATGAAGATAAGGCTTACTTCAGAGTTTATGCCGAGGGCCATGGCCACCCTTAGGGCCTCATGGCACTTCCATGAGAAAGGGTCTCCCTTTACTATAAAGGCTATTCTCATGTTAATTAAAGTTTATCACCCTATCGTAATCCTGTATGAGTCTTGAGAGGTTGTAGGTAGAACTACTCTCAAAGAATTCAAGGGCCTTTTCTATGCCCCTCTGGTGGGCAGAGTGGGCGCAGTACAAAAGCCTTGCTCCCAGCTCTTTTAGTCTTTTTGTCTCTGGCCTTATGATGTAATAGGCACCGTTTCCGGTAAAGAATAGAGCCACTTCGCCTTTTTTTGTAAGCTCTTCTACAAGTCTTACTATGGTGTTGTAGTCCTTAGCAAAGGGGTTGCTGGTTATTATAAAGAGAAATCTCATCTTACCTTTCTTATGAGGATTTCCCAGGTGTTTTCCGAAAGCTGGTTTACGGCCAGAACCTCTTGACCTTCTTCTCTCATGCTTTTTGGAACGCTCTCCGCCGAAGGCTTATAATCCACTATTACCCTTAACACCTGTCCCACTTCCATCTGCTCAAGGGCAAGCTTGCTTTTTACAAAGGTGAAGGGACAGACATCACCCCTTATATCCAACTCCTTATCGCAGTTTATCTTCTCCATAGAACTTTTAATTATAAGAACCTCTTTTTTACTTTGCAAGGACCCTTTCCACCTCCGCCAAGGAGGTTATGCCCTTTCTAACCTTCAACACACCTGTTTCGTAAAGGGTCCTCATACCTTTTTTGCGAGCAAGGTCCCTTATATCTTCTGAAGTAGCACCCTTTATTATCAGTTTTCTCATCTCCTCATCCACCTCCAATATCTCATGCACTGCCGTCCTACCTTTATAGCCAGAGCCGTTGCAATGCTCGCAACCCTTGGGATTTGCCTTATAAATTGTTATGTTTTCATCCGGGCTTTGTAGAACACCCAGCCTGTATAGGGCTTCCCTTGGGGTATCATCCACAAGCTTGCACCTTGGACAAAGCTTCCTTACAAGCCTTTGGGCCACTATAAGGATAACAGAAGAGCCTACAAGGAAAGGTTCTATACCCATATCCACCAGCCTTGTAATGCTGGAAGGTGCGTCGTTGGTGTGCAGGGTGGAAAAGACCAAGTGGCCCGTTAGAGCCGCTCTTATGCCAATCTCGGCCGTCTCTGTGTCCCTTATCTCACCTATGAGTATTATGTCTGGGTCCTGCCTTAGAAAAGCCCTTAGTACATTGGCAAAGGTAACTCCTATCTTCTCGTTTATTTGAACCTGGTTAAGCCCTGGTATGGAGACCTCCACCGGGTCTTCTGCGGTCATTATGTTTACATCTGGACTATTCCTTTCCATAAGGGCAGCATAAAGGGTGGTGGTTTTACCAGAACCCGTTGGTCCTGTAACCAGGATCATGCCCCATGGCGTCCAAATAGCTTTTCTGAACTTTTCAAGGTCATCTGGCTCAAAACCAAGGTCTTCAAGCTTTACATTTAGGTATTTTTCTGCCTCTTGTATTCTCATAACCACCTTTTCTCCATATACAGTTGGGACAGTAGAAACCCTAAGGTCTATCCTTTTACCTTTGAACCTTGTCCTGATCCTTCCATCCTGAGGGCGCCTTTTTTCTGAAATATCAAGGTTTGACATGATTTTATAGCGTGCTGTAAGAGGATCCTTTATCCTTACAGGAAATTCATGATATACCTTTAGCACACCATCAACTCTATACCTAATAACCAGTTTCTTCTCTTGCGGCTCTATGTGAATATCTGAAGCACCAAGATTTACTGCCTCCGCTATAAGAAAGTTTGCCAGTTTTACTATAGGCCCCTCTCCAGCCTCCTCCAACAGGGTTAACAAAGGCACTTCTACCTCTTCATCCTCTATCTCTATCTCTCCCTCCATATTCAAACTTTCCACTATCCTATCCAGAGCAGGGTAAAGCTTATCTAGAATACCTTCTATAAATTTCTTCGTAGCCACATGGGGTACCACAATGTCTATCTTTGTTTTGAACCTCAGCTCGTTTATAGCAGTTTGGTTAAAGGGGTTTATGGTAACTATATGAAGCTTTTGTAGCTTCCCGTCTTCACTCCTTTCGTATTTGACTGGTGCTATATTGTGCTTTCTCAAAAAGCCTTCTGGTAATTTTTTCTTAATATCCTCTGGAAGGTTTATTTCCTCAAGTGTACCCTTCCAAAGCCTTTGAGGCATATATTTCTGGTAAAAGTCTATAAGCTTTGCATCGTCTATGAAGTTAAACCTTAATAAGGCGCTTATTATATCCTCATCTTTTTCCTTTTCCCTCTGAGCCTTTAGAGCGTCTTCCTTTTTTATATATCCAAGCTTTACCAAAAGTTCTAAAAGCTTGGCCTCATCCATAGCTTTCCTCTTGAGAAGGGAATATACCCCTTTCTACTTCCTCCTTAAAAGATATTATAGCCTGTCTAAAAAGTTCAGCCCCTTCCACATACCTTTTTACAAACTTGGGTTTTATTTCCTCCACTAAACCCACCAGGTCATAGAAAACAAGCACCTGCCCGTCACAATAGGGACCAGCGCCTATGCCTATGGTTATAGCCTTTGAGCTCTCTGTTATCTCCTTTGCCAAATCCTTTGGCACACTCTCCAAAACCACCATAAAGGCTCCAGCCTCTTCTAAGGCTTTAAAATCCATTTTTATCCTTTGAGCTTCATCTTCCACCTTCCCCACCACCCTGTAGCCCCCTAAGGCATGCACGCTTTGTGGTGTAAAGCCTATATGCCCAACCACTGGAATACCTATGCTTACCAGCCTATAGACAAGCTCCGCCACCTCTTCACCGCCTTCTATCTTCACCGCATTGGCACCTGTTTCTTTCATAACCCTTCCACAGTTCCTTATGGCCTCCTCAAGGCTAACCTGATAGCTCATAAAGGGCATATCCACTATAACAAAGCTTTCCCTTGCCCCCCTTCTTACAGCCTTTGTGTGGTATATCATCTCCTCAAGGGTAACGGGCAATGTAGAATCCAAGCCTTGAAAGACCATACCCAAAGAATCACCCACCAATATGCAATCTATCCCCACCTGATCGCAAAGCCTTGCAGAAAGATAATCGTAGGTGGATATCATGGTGATCTTTTTACCCTCCCTCTTCTTCTTAAAAAGGGTTCTTATTGTAATACCTTTCATAGCTATCCTTCTTTTTTCTCTGCTGGTGTCTCTTCAAACTCCTTCAAAAGTTCTAGGACCTTACCTATGGTTTCTTGCATAGTTTTTATATCGGACAGGTCCCTCATCTCTTTAACAAGCTTAAGCAAATGTTCAAGCAGCTCTTCCTTATGGGGACCATCACCCACCCTTATCTGGTAAGCAGATGCTGTGATAGGGTTTATTATGGAATTAACTATAATGCGTGCATTTAAACGATCTTGAACTTGCATAAGGCTTTCAAGCTCCTTGTGAACCTTTTTGAGCAAGCTTATGCCAATTTCAAACTCCTTGGTCATACAACTCCTCCAGTAAGAGTTTATGGATTAAAAATTTTACCATCTTTTTAAATAGTCCTCCAGTATCCTGCCATGGTCAAAGCATAGATTCTCTAATGGAAGCTCTTCCAGTTTAAAAACCCTTACCTTCTTTGCATCATCCCCAGCCTTTGGAATACCCTCCGCATCGCATACAAAAACTACAGAAACCACATGAAATCGTGGGTCCCTTTTGGGGTCCGAATATACTCCCAAGAGCCTGTTTATTGTAGCATCTAATCCGGTCTCCTCCTTTACCTCTCTTAGCACCGCAGACTCCACGCTTTCTCCAACTTCCACAAAGCCACCGGGCAAAGCAAGGCCATAAGGTGGATAAAGCCTCTCTATTAAGACCAAACCCTTAAAACTTTTTCCCTCCCAAAGCCTCAAGATGGCATCAACGGCCAAGTAGGGTGTTTTTATCTCCATGCACATATTTTAAAGGTTAAACTTGAAAGCCTAAAAGTATAATAGGCAAAGAGGAAAAAGAGCAAAAGAGAAAAGATTTTTTCTATAAGCGGCTCCATGAGATCACCTACCAAAAGGCCTGTAAGAAGGAAGGGGAAGGCTATCAAAAATCTTTTTGCTAACCTTTCCTCTAAAATCTCCTTTAAAGTAGGAATACTTTCCCTGCCCATCCTTGGTGCATAGAGTTTCCACCAGAGGAGAAAGGGAACTATATGGTAAGAAGCTCCTACTGTTATAAGGCTCAAAAAACCATATAGCATGCCATCCGCATGTGCCTTTAAGAACAAAAAGTTTTTGCTTCCGGCCATGAAGATTCCTAAAAGAATAAAGAACCAGCAAAGGAAAAGCCCGAATATTAAAAACTGTACCGATATGTCAAGACCCTTTAGAGGGCTTTGCCTCTGGCTTAGGGATTTATAAAGGCAGCAAGAAAGTACGCCAAGGGACAAGAGCAAAAGCAATCCAGAATAGGCTATAAATCTAAAATCAAAAAGGTACCAAGAAAGAAGGGAAAAAACAGAACTCAACCCTTGAAGGGCGAAGTTTATCCAGATTAAGGCTTTTTCCTTTATACTTTCAATCTGAAGCATAGGGACAAAGATGTAGTAAGAACCTATAACCACAGACATAAAAAAGCCCACAGTTATAACATGCTTTACAAGTAAGGGATTTTTGCCTAAAAGGTTTAAAAGGCTTGCAAGGACAAAGAAAAAGGTTCCAAGAAGGAAGAAAAGAACAATGGGATCATGGTATCTTCGTAGGTTGGTAAGGATGAGGAAAAGAGAAAGGAAGGAAAAGGAAAGGTAAAAATGGGGCTGGAGGTTACCACTTAATAAAAAGTAGACAATGTTGATAAGCCACAAGAGGAGGTGTATATAAATTAATGGCTTTCCTCTGAAAAGGTGGCCTTGAAAAGTGGGAAGCATTTGAAATAGAACACCAAAGATGAGTCCAGGAAAGGCCAAAAGGACAAGTGTATCTGTGTAATTTTTCCCAAAGAACTTTTGCAGTAAGGAAAGGAGTATAAGAAGGAAGCAAATAAATATATAGAGGGCCGTGCTTTCAAGAAGGGTTGTGGGTCTCATCCTTTAACCTTCTGAGGACTTCAAGCATTTCGTTAAATTTTTCATCGGACATCCTTCTTATCTTCTTTGCCTGGCCTAGGGTAACCGTGTGAGGCAGTATTTTCCTTAAGATAGGGTTCTTGAGGGGCGTAAAGCCATAACTTATTAGCACATCAAGGGCCTTTGGCAACCTTCTTAAAAGCTCTCCAACGTTTGTATTTTCGTCTATCTCAAACTCCTCTTCTTGCGCTTCTTCCTTCACCACCTTACTGCTACGCCATATACTAAGAAGGTATCCTTCTTCCGTTTCCTTTAACTCATAATCGTAGCCCAGCTCCTTTAACCTTGGAAGTAAGTGGGTAAAGGGTCTTGAACCTAAGACTTCCAAAACTTCACCTTCCTTTAAACTTTCAAGTGCTTGGGCTACCTTAACCATAGGTTGAGGTGGCTCTAAGTTCCTAACATCCAGCCTCATGCTTGACCCTCCCAAAGGCTTACATGTGGCTTATAACCTAAGGACTCAACAGCTTCTTCCACAGCCTTTATCAAATATCCGCTTACAGGACAGAAGGGGCTTGTAGGCTTTATAACTATCTTTGCGCTATCTTTATCCACATCTAAGCTTTTAATAAGACCCATGGAAACTATGTCCATACCCGTATGGGGGTCCACTATAAGCCTCAACCTTTCAAATAACTTTTCATGATCCATGTTTGTTAATTTAAACCCTGCATGCTTAGTGGGATATGATAGTAATCATTTACATATCTGTTGTACAAAACTTTTTACTGTTGCAACATTTACTTTTGTAATATGCTGCAATTAACTATTTAAAAAACAGGCTGGGTGAAAAATCTATCTTTGAAAATTTTGGAGGTCTAAGGTTTGTAAATGTAATCCATAGAAGTACCGTAAAGGGTACCGATTGGGAAGGGGCGAACCATACGCTTACATTAAGAAAATTAACAGAAAAAAAAGCTTAAGGTTTCAATTTTTCACCAGTAGCTGTTAATAAACAAACGCTACACAATCAATTTACCACTTATACTTTACCTTTTACGCAACAATACATCTTCAAAAAGAAGATAAAAGATGGGAAGGCTACCCAACAGGGCCCAAAGGCCTGCTAAAAATAGGGTGGAGCCAAAGGCATCCGAAAGGGCATAAAGGCTTTGAAGTTGGTAAAAGAGGGCTTGCGCCTTCTCTTGAAACTGATGGGTAAAGAGGCTGAGCTCTTGAGCCCACCTTTGTATGTGCACCTCAACCCATTGTATATTTTGTATTTCCGTGCTTCTTTGAAAGTTTTCTGTGGCAAACCTCTGAAGGTCGTTGGTGGCCAAGGCTGTGCCAAAGGAGCCCCCCACAAAGCGTATGTAGTGCATAAGGCTAACTCCAAGTGTGGTCCTATCTCCCAAGCTCCTTAGGGCCATCTGGGTTATGGGGGCAAAGAAAAAGCCCATGCCCACACCCATAAGGGTAAGGTATAGTATGGCAGTATCTTTTGGAGTAAAGTAGTTTAGCCTTGGAAGAAGTAGGAAGTTAACAAGAAGATAGCTAAGGGTGGCTATGTAGAGGGCTATTTTGGGGGATTTTTTATCGGAGAGTAAGCCTGCTACAGGAGATAAAAGGCCTATGGCGAGGGCCATGGGGAGTATGGCAAGGCCTGCCTGAAGGGTGGTATAGCCCTTTAGCTTTTCAAAGTAAAGGGGAATTAGGTAAAAGACCTGATACATGGAAAAGCCAAGCACAAAGCAGTAGACCCAAAGAGCTATCAAAAACTCCCTTATCTTAAAGAGGGAGTAATCTATGAGCCTGTTTTTGGAAATAATTTCCCATAAGAAAAAGAGTAAGAGTGAAAAGACAGAAAGGATAGTAAGGTAAAGGATAAAGTCGCTGGAAAACCAACCCTCCTTTTGGCCCCTTGAGAGGATTATAAGAAGGCTGACGGTAAAGCTTGTCAAAAATATATAAGACAGAGGGTTAAGTTTTACCTTGTGCTGTGGCCTGTAGTCCTTTAAAAAGAAAAAGGCCAAAGCAAAGTTAAAAATGCCTATGGGCAGGTTTATGTAAAAGATCCATCGCCAGTCTATATGTTCTGTTATCCATCCGCCCAAGGTAGGTCCAAGGGCTGGCGCAAAACTAACCCCCAAGCCATATATGCCCATGGCAAGGCCCCTTTTCTCTGGCGCATAGGCGGAAAAGAGAAGGGCCTCTGCACTTACCACAATGAGAGATTCTCCAAAGCCTTGCACAGTCCTTGATGCCACCATCCACTCCAAGGATTGGGCTTGACCGCAGAAAAAGGAAGCTGTGGTAAAAAGGAAAAGGCCCAAGAGAAATACCTTCTTTAGGCCCATTATGCCCTCCAGCCACTCTACCAAAAGGATGGCGCTTGCGGCTGAGGTCATGTAAGCTGTTATTACCCATTGCACGCCGTAGAAGTCCGTAGAAAGGGGTGCTATCATCTTTGGCACCACAATATCCACAATGGTTGTGTCCAAAATGGCCATAAAGACGCCAACCATCAAAGAAAAGGTCAATACGATCCTCTCTACTGGGCTTAAAGTCTCGTGAAAGGGCCTCATTCCCTCTTTATCTCCACCCTTCCACCCATGCCCACCCTCAAAAGGCTAAGGTTTCCCTTTTTAATCCTTATCTTCACAGGTATCCTTTGCACCACCTTTGTAAACTCTCCTGCAGATATGTCTCTTGGTACAAGGGCAAAGGTAGCGGCGGAAGCTGGGCTTATCTCCTCCACCACACCTTCAAAAACCACCTTTGGATATGCGTCAAGCCTTATGTAGGCCTTTGAACCTACCTTTACACCCCTTAGCTTGTCCTCCTCCAGCAGAACCTCCACATAGTAGGAATTTTCCTTTATGAGGCTAAAGGCGGGCTGGCCAGCTTTTACCGTATCTCCCACGCTTACAAACCTCTTTGCCACAATACCATCAAAGGGGCTAACCAAAACAGTTCTTTTCAGGTCCAGCCTTGCCTTCTCAAGCCTTACTTTTAAACCTTTTAGCTCTCCCTCCATGGCATCTATCTTTTTGTCAATCTCTATAAGGCTTAGCTCTTCGGCCTTTGCTATGCCATACTCCTTTTCAAGCCTTTGAAGAGAGATGTCCAGCTCCCTTATGTTGGCCTCAAGGGCAGAAAGCCTTGAAAGGAATACCTTATACTGGGTGTCCACCTGCTCAAACCTTTGGCTTGGTACAAGCCCCTTTTCTAAAAGGTTTTTTAACCTTTCCCTGTCCTTGGAAAGTTGGTCAAGCTGTGCTTTCATCTCCTCCCTTTGGCCCAAAAGGGCCCTCTTCTTTTCTTTTAGCTCCTCCACAGAGTCCTTAACTGCACCCACCCTTAGGCCCACCTGCTTGGCAATCCTTTCCCTTTGGACCTTCAAGGCCGATATCTGAGCCTCCAAGGAGCTTATGCTATTTTCCAGACCTTTTACCGCTATTTTGTAGTCCGTGTCTTCAAGCCTTGCCAAAGGCTCACCAGCATTTACCCTGTCCCCCACATCCTTATAAACCTCTACCACCCTACCATCCACCTCAAAGGCCACATTGCTCATGCTGTCCGACCTTACAAAGACCGCATCGCTTATGGCGTAGTCCATCCTATGCTTTATCCATCGGTAGGAAAAAAAGGAAAAGACCAAAAGCAAGATTATAAGGATGGTAATCCCCAGTCTCTTCATAGCTCTCCCGCCTCTCTTAAAAGTTCAAAGTAAGCCTTAAGAAGATCATAGTAGGCTATGACCTTTGCCTTCCTTGCCTGGGTTAGGCTTGCCTCCGCACCTAGCAGGTCCGTACCGCTTATTATTTGGTTTCTGTATTGCTCAAGGGATAGCCTGTAAAACTCTTCCGCAAGCCTTAGGTTTTCCTCGGCCACCCGTAGGTTATCCCTTGCGGTAAGAAGCCTCTCATAGGCAGACTTTATGCCCAAGGCTATCTTTTCTGCAAGGTCCTTTAGCTCCTCCTTGGACTTTTTTTCTTCCTCCACATAGGACAAGGCCCTGTAGTAAGAGCTAAGGGCATTAAAGCTTAGGCTTACACCAGCACTAAGGGTGAAAAAGCCCTTGGGGTATATGTTGGGGTTTTGGTCTGAATAGTTGTATAGAGCTTCCAAAAAGGCCTTTGGATAAAAGGCAGAAAGCTCAAGCCTTCTTTTTAGCCTTGCCACTTCCATGCTCTCCTTTGCCAGCCTTAAGGCTGGCCTTTGGACCATAGCCTTATCTATGAGTTCTTTTAAATTTGGAACCTCCACCTGACTTTTTATAGGCTCTAGCTCCTTTAGTCTCTCTTCCTCTATGCCCGTGAGCCTTGAGAGGTTTGCCAAGGCTATGCGGTAGTTTCCTTCTGCCTGTCTTAGGTCCCTTTCCACCTCTGCCAGTTTTACCTTTGCCTGAAGCACGTCCGTGATGGCCACAAGGCCCTCCTTATAAAAGGCCTCCCTCTGTCTTAGGTCCGCCTCTATGGCCTCCTTTTGCTTTTTTATAACTTCTATTTGGTCCAAGGAAGATAGCACCAAAAGGTAGGCCTTTATTACCTCAAGCCTTAGGTCCAATAAGGCTTCTTTGTACTCTTCTTCTGAGATCTTTAAAAGCCTCTCTGATATGGCCGCCTTGGAAGACCTTTGGCCCCCATCAAAGATCATCTGCCTTATGCCAGCTTGAAAGCTTTGATAGGTATCCTTTGAACTCTCTACCACAAGGGATGGAAGACTTCCAAAGGCTGGTATGCTTATGGACTGCCTCTCCGACTGCCAAGAAAACTTGTAGTTTAATAAAAACTCTGGATAATAAAGGCCTTTGTCCGCCCTTAGCTGTAGCTTGGCCGACTCTATGGCATACCTCTTGGAAAGAAGGCTTGCGTTCTTCTCTTCTGCAGACTTCAAAAGCTCCTCAAGGCTAAGGGAAAAGGAGAGGCTAAAAAGACAAAGCAAAAGTCCTACAACCCACATTTTAAACCTCTAAAGATAACATCAAGCCCCTCTTGTGCTTCTTGAAGTATCTCCTCAAGCCCTGCGTTGTTTAAAAGCAATCTTTCCATATACAAGAGCCTCATATAGCCTACGATGAGATTGACCAAGGTCCTCACACTTCCACATCTAAACTCATCCTCTTTGTAGCCCTTTTCCACCATCTTGGTTAGCAAGGCTACAATATCCTCCATGTGCCTTTTGTGAAGCCTTTTAAACTCCTCCCTGTTGCAAAGGAGTTCAAAGAAAAAGACATAGGCTATGTGCCTATCTTGATAGCATTCTATCAAAAAGTCCCTTATGTGGCCCCTTATCATCTCCTCCGCAGAAAGGCCCTTATTTAGCCACCTTCTCATTATCTCTTTTGTCCTCTCTGCCATGCTGTTTATGAGCTCTTCCATAAGCTGGTCCTTGCTCTTAAAGTAGAAGTAAAAGGCTCCCTTTGAAAGGCCCGCATGTTTCACTATGTCCTCCACAGTGGTGTGGTTATAGCCCTTTTTGGAAAATAGCTCCTTTGCCGACTGGATTATCTTTTCTCTTGTGCTCATCTTGTTAACCTCTCAAGCCTTGCGAGGCTTGTATTGTAAAGGTAAAGGGTATAGTAATAGCTTTCAAGAAGGCTGTTGTAGTTGTTTATAGCATCAAGCACCTCCAGCTGGTTTGCCACACCAAACTTATACCTTTCCGTGGATAGCCTCAAAGATTCTTTTGCAGATTCAAGAGAAAGCTCAAGGGCATTGAGCTGTGCTTTCAAAGACCCAAGGTCAAGGAGTGTCTTCCTTAGCTCTGCCCTCTGGCTTGTCTCAACATCTTTCAAGTTTTCCATCTGTTTTAGCACATCAAGCTTGGCTTGCGCCACATTGGCCTCCCTTGCAAAGCCGTCAAAGATCTTGTAGTTAAACCTCACTCCAAAGGTGTAGCCCTCCACCATTTTGTCGCTACCCCCCAACCTTGCAGTGTTTCCTTGATAGGTGGCAAAGGCAGAAAGGCTTGGATAGTATTGGGATTTTTGCACCTCCACTGCCTTTTCAAGCACTTCAAGGCTCTTTTTTGCAACTTTTATAGTGCTGTTGTTCTCCAAAAGCTTCTCATAGTCCTCTTGCTTGTATTCTATGGCCTTTAGATCTCCCTCTGGCTCTATGTCCTCCCCCTCATACTTGAGGAAGCTTTTAAAATCCTCAAGGCTCTTTTTGTAGTCCGCCATGGCTTTTTCAAAGTCTGCCTTTACCTTTTCAAGCTGTGCCTTTGCCCTCATTAGTTCCACCTTGGGCAAAATGCCCGCCTCAAACTTTGTCTGCGCAAGCCTTAGGTTCTCTTCCCAATAGCGCAAGTTCTCCTGAGCTATTTTTACCACCTCCTTTTTGTAAAGAAGAGCATAAAAGAGCTGTTTTGTTTGAAACTGTACCTCCCTCAAAACATCCTCATAAACAAGCCTTTGTAATTCTTCTTGATTCCTTGCAAGGCTTAAGCCCTCAAAGACAGACTTGTCAAAGATGGCTTGGTCAAGCTCAAAGGTGTAGCTGTGTCTGTTTTTTGGAGTGAAGCCAAAGGCGAGCTCTCCTCCAAGCCTTGTATAGCTGTAAGAAAAGCTAAGCTGTGGCAGTATGCCAGCCCTTGCCTTTTTTATGTTCTCCCTTGCCTTTTCTATGTCCAAAAGTGAAAGCTTGGAGGATGTGTGGTTTTTTATGGCAAGCTCCAAGGCCCTATCAAGGGTCAAAGAAAAGACAAAGGAAAAGCTCATCAAAAGCCAAAGCACAAACCTCATCTTACCTCCACCTTCATACCCTGCTGTAGCACATAGGCATTGTCAAGGGCTATCTTATCTCCCTCTTTTAGACCTCCCTTTACATACACCATACTACCCTGGCCCTGCTTTAGCACCTCCACCTCCACCGCTTGGGCCACACCATTTTCTATGCGCCAAAGGATGTTTTTGTTTCCCTGAAGGACCACAGCCCTCTCTGGCACCGCAAAGGCCCTCTCTGTTTTTATAACCAATCTGGCTTCACCATACATGCCCGGCTTTAGATCGCCCTTTGGGTTGGAAAGCTTTGCCTTTATGGTTATAAGCCTGCTGCTATCCGCCACAGGAGAGACAAAGAAAACCCTTCCTTCCAAATCTCCAAGGGGTTCCACTTTTATTTTTACAGTTGAACCCTCCTTGGCATAGGGAAGGTACTCTTGAGGCACCTGAAAGACAAACCTTATGGGGTCAAGGGCCACAAGGCGGAAAGTCTGGCTCTGAGGTGTTATATAATCCCCTACATTTACAAACCTTTGGGCTATGTACCCAGAAAAGGGTGCCATTAAAGTGGTTCTCTCAAGGTTTAGCCTTGCATTGCTTAGCTGTGCATAGAGGCTTTTTATAAGCTCCTCTTGGGCTTTTAACTGTGTTTTCACATTCTCATACTCTTCCTTTGCTATGAGCTCCTTTTCAAAGAGAAGCCTCCTTCTTTCCACAATGGCCTTTTGGTTTTCATAATTTGCCTTGGCTTGGCTTATCTGGGCTTCTATCTGTCTTACCGTGTTTTCATAATCGGCAGGGTCTATCTTTAAAAGGGGTTGTCCCACCTTTACAAGGCTTCCCTCATCCACAAAGAGGCTAAGGACCCTACCGCTTACTAAGGGTCTAAGCACTATGTCTTTTTCTCCTTCAAAGTATCCCTTTGTGGCATACTCTATAGGAACCTCCTCAGACTTTACGGTGTAAAGGCTAACTACCACCTTTCTTTCTTGGGGCTTTTGCACTTCCTTTTTTTGGCAGGAAAAGACAAAGAGCACCAAAATGCCAAGCCATAAAAACTTCCTCATAATACCTTATATTATAACATACCGACCAGTCGGTCGGTGGTAGAATAGAAGCTTGACAAAATAGTAGGCTCTTCTATTTTATGTTTAAGGGGTATAGGATGATAGGTTTAATACTATCTCTTCTACTTTTTGCTTCCCTATTTGGTTTTTCAGCGGAGAGGGAAGAAGTCTTAAGCAACAAAGAGATATTGGAAAGGTTGGTGAGGCTTGAAGAGGGCCAAAGGGCTATAATACAACGCCTTGACTATATGGAAAAACACTTTGGTGAGCGCTTTGAGGATTTAAACAAACAGCTTGATAGGATAACAGCCATTTTCACAACCCTTGTGGTGGCTGTTATAGGCTTTGCCTACTGGGATAGAAGGACGATTATTAAAAAGGCAAAGGAAGAGGCCATCTCTGAGATAGAAAAGGAAGGAAAGCTTTCCAACCTTATAAACGCCTTAAGGGAGCTTGCAAAGACAGAGCCAAAGGTGGCGGAGGTTTTAAAGAAGTTTAACCTGCTTTAGTATCTTTTTTATCACCTAAAACATACCGACCAGTCGGTCGGTTATAATATACATTACCATGTACAGGTTTTTTATACATAGGCCGGTAACCTCTTGGATGTTCATGATAGCCTTTATCTTGCTTGGCCTATACTCCCTCAGAGTCATACCTATAGACCGCCTTCCCGATGTGGACTTTCCCACAGTTTCCATAGTTACCAACTACCCGGGTGCCAACGCTTATGTGGTGGATGTGAATATAACAAGGGAGATAGAGGACCAAATAGCCACTATAAGCGGTATAGAAAGCATATCCTCTGCCAGCTTTGCTGGCACTTCCCGAATAACCATAACCTTTTCCCTTGAAAAGGACATAGATGTGGCAGCACAGGAGGTAAGGGATGCAGTCCAAAGGGCTTTAAGTAGGCTTCCGGAGGGTGTGGACCCACCCTTGGTAAGGAAGGTGGATACATCTATTGCTCCTGTCTTTGTTGCTTTGCTTCACTCAAAGACGGCGGACTATCAAACTTTGGCCTATTGGGCGGATAAGGTAATAAAGAGGGAGTTTGAAAGGATAAACGGCGTAGGACAGGTGGACCTTGGGGGCTTTAGGGACAATGTGTTGTGGGTTAGGATTGATGCAGAGAAGCTGTACTCAAGAAGCCTTGCCCTTCAGGATGTGGTTGATGCTATAAAGAAGAATCATTTAGAGTCCCCGGCGGGAGCCATCTATGGAAAGGACAGAGAATACATAATAAGGCTTTACGGTAAGGTAAAGGATCCAAAGGAATTGGAAGGAGTCTATATAAGAAACGGTGTAAGGCTAAAGGATGTGGGCTTTGTGGAGTTTACCGAGGATGAGTTTAGAGGTATGGCACGGTATAAGGGAGAGCAGGCTGTAGCCCTTGTGGTCTATAAGCAATCCAAAAGCAACACGGTGGCTGTGGTAGATGCGGTAAAGAAAAGGATGGAAGAGCTAAACAGGGAGCTTCCGCCAGGTATGCGTATGGACTATACCTTTGACTCTTCCATCTTTGTAAAAGACAGCGTAAGAGCGGCCATAGAGGAAATTATCATAGGTAGCCTTCTTACGGCCCTTGTGGTTTATTTCTTCCTTGGCAGTCTAAGGCTTACACTTGTGCCTATCTTTGCCATACCTATAACCCTTTTGGGAACAGTCTTCTTTATATACCAGCTTGGAAACTCTTTAAACACCTTTACCCTCCTTGCCCTTGCGGTGGCTGTAGGCATAGTCATAGACGACGCCATAGTTGTGCTTGAAAGCATATTTAGAAGAAGGTATGAGGAAGGCCTTGATCCTTTGCAGGCGGGAGAGGTTGGAACAAGAATAGTCATCTTCGCCCTTTTGGCCTCCACTGCCTCTTTGGTAATAGTATTTATCCCCATCATCTTTTTAAAGGGTGTGGTAGGCAAGCTCTTTGGTAGCTTTGCCCTCACTCTGGTGATAGCCATAGCCCTTTCTTACCTTGTGGCCGTAAGCTTTACACCTATGGCAGTCTCAAGGCTGGTAAAGGGCAAAGAGCCCTCAAACCCTTTTACAAAGGCTTACCACAGCTTTGAAGCCTTTTTTGATAGGCTTTTGAGATGGTCCCTTGACCACAAGACCATTGTTATAGCCCTCTCGCTCATAAGCGTTTTTATAGGCTTTCAGCTTTTTAAAGCCACTAAAAAAGAATTTTTCCCAATAGTAGATGAAGGTAGGTTTCTCATAAGGTTTGAAACGCCTACCGGCTCTTCCTTTGAATACACAAGGAAAAAGGCGGAGGAGATAGAAAGGATCCTTTTGAAAAACCCCTATGCGGACCGCTTTGGTATGGCTGTGGGTCAAGGTGTGGCAGGAAGGCCCGATGTGAACGGTGGTATAGGCTTTGTGTATTTAAAAGAAGGGAAAAGGCCCCATCAGGCAAAGATAATGGAGATGGTAAGGGAGGAGTTCAAAAAGGTTAAGGATGTAAGAATAAGCGTAGAACCACCGGGCATAGTGGGGCCGGGAGGAGGAAGACAGGTGGACCTTCAGTATGTTATAAAGGGGCCATCTCTTGAGGAGCTTCAAAGTATATCGGAAAGGCTGGTAAAAGAGTTTAGGAATAGGCCCGGCTATAGAGATGTGGATACGGATCTAAGATTAAACGAGCCACAGGTGCAGATAAGAGTAAACAGAGAAAAGCTTGGAGACCTTGGAGTGAGCGTGGAGGACATAGCCCTCACCTTAAACGTCCTCTTTGGAAAGTTTCAGCTTGGCACCTACGAGCTTGGAGCGGAGAGTTACGACCTTTATGTTAAAGCCCTGCCAGACTTTGTGGAAAATAGGGAAAACCTTAAGAAGGTCTTTGTAAGAAATGCAAAGGGAGAACTCATACCTCTTACAGAGCTTGTGGAGATGGAGATTGCCCCAGGCTACAAGTCCATAAACCGATATAACAGGCAATACTCTTTTACCTTTTTTGCCAACCTGTCTCCAGAAAAGCCTTTGGCCAATGCAGTGGATGAGCTAACAAGCTGGCTAAGAAGCAACCTGCCACCGGGCTACACCTTTGAGCCTGTAGGCCAGGCTAAAGAGTTTCAGAGAGCCTTTCAGGGCCTTGGCTTTGCCCTTCTTTTTGCCCTTGTGGGAGTTTACATGGTTTTGGCTTCCCTCTTTGAGAGCTATAGACACCCCTTTACAGTGCTTTTGATGGTTCCTTTGGCTGTGGCAGGAACCTTTGGCCTTCTATTTTTAACCAACACCTCTTTAAGCGTCCCATCTTACTTTGGCGTAATACTTTTGGTAGGCATAATAGTTAGGGATGCAGTGCTCTTTATAGAGAGGATTATACAGCTAAGAAAGGAAGGTATGCCCACACGCCAAGCCATACTCCAAGCGAGGAAGGAAAGGTTAAGACCTATCTTAATGACCACCTTTACCATAGTTTCAGCCCTCACGCCTGTAGCCTTAGGTCTTACTGCAGGTGCAGAACTCAGAAAGCCCTTAGCTATTGCGGTTATAGGTGGTATATTTACCGGTTTACCTCTTAGTCTCTTCCTGCTTCCAGTTATCTATGAACTCTTTGACAAACTTAGTTTAAAGACTTATCATATAAGAAAGGAAAACACTTAGGAGGTGAGAGCCATGCCTATCTATGTCATGTTAACCTCTTTAACAGATGAGGGGATGAAAACACTAAAACACAAGCCAGAAAGGATAAAAGAAGTTGACAAAGAAGTAATGGATCGCTTTGGTATCAAAATCTTGGCCCAGTATGCAGTGATGGGACCTTATGACTTTGTAAACATAATAGAGGCGCCGGACAACGACACAGTGGTAAAGATGGCTATAGAGCTTGGTTCAAGGGGCACCATAAGAACACTTACCATGCCGGCCATAGAAGTAGACCAACTAATAAAAGACCTAAAGGAGCTAGGTTAAGCTGATGGAACATATCCTTAGGGCTTTCTTTGAAATTACCCTAAGGCATACGGACCTAAAATGGGCAAAGAGCAGGGATGATCTTATAAGTAGAACTATAAAGGCTTTGCGTGCTTTGAAGGAGGGTAAAGGCTTACAAGAGCTTAAAGCCACAAAGGAGCTGAGTTTTGAAATAGAAGACAGTTTGGAATTTTTGGAAAGTTTTGTAAAAAGGCATCCGGAGGATGTGGAAAAGCTTATAAACCTTTTGAGCATGTTCATAAAATCCCCAACTCCGTGTAAAATAAAGCTTATAAACTTTGCGGAGGCATTGCTTGAAGATAGGACAGTACCTAAAGGAAGGGAACTTTAGCATATCTTTTGAATTCTTTCCACCTAAAACTCCTGAAGGTGAGGAAGATCTCTTTCAAACCATAAAAAGCCTACGGGCCATAAACCCATCCTTTGTATCCGTTACCTACGGAGCTGGTGGAAGCACAAGGGACAGGACCAGGAGGGTTGTGGAAAGGATACACAAGGAGACAGACCTTACAGTCATGGCCCACCTTACTTGCATAGCACACAGCAGGGAGGAGCTTCTGCAGATAATAGGAGAATACAAGGAAATAGGCATAGAGAACCTTTTGGCCCTAAGGGGGGACAGGCCGGCAAATATGCCAGACTTTAGGCCACCAGAAGATGGCTGTACCCACGCAGACCAGCTTGTAAGACTAATAATGGAAAACTACGGCGATTGGTTTTCCATAGGTGTGGCTTCTTATCCAGAGGGTCATCCTGAGTCTCCCAACATGGAATGGGAGATAAAGTACTTTAAAAAGAAGGTGGAGGCTGGTGCAGACTTTTCCATAACCCAGATGTTCTTTGATAATAGCTACTACTACGAGTTTGTAGACCTTTGCCAAAAGGCTTACATAGATATACCTATCATACCGGGCATAATGCCCATAACCAACTTCAGGCAGGTGCAAAAATTTGCCAGCATGTGCGGTGCCACCATACCCCAAAGGCTCATAGAAAGGTTAGAACCATACGCAGACAGCCCAGAAGAGACATTAAAAATAGGTGTGGAGTTTGCCATAGAGCAGTGCTTGGACCTTTTGGAAAATAATGTTCCAGGCCTTCACTTTTATACTCTAAATAAGTCAAAGGCCACGCTTATGGTGTACGAAGGCATTAAGGAAGCTCTGAAGGTATGAGGGTAAAGGTAAGCTACAGGGGACAGATAAAGGAGCTGGAGTTTGAAAAGGATAAGATAACAGCTCTGGAACTATTAAAGGCCTTGGGCCTCTCAAGGGAATATGCCTTTGTGGTAAAAGGTGAGGAGATATTGGAGGACAAGGACCTTATAGAGGATGAGCAAGAGGTGAGAGTGATAAATGCCATCTCAGGCGGTATTGGTAGGTAATTACTATTGTGAGCTTTCGACAAGAAGTTTCTTTTGGGTGTAGTTTTTTTATCATAGACTCTTCCCAATACTATAAAAACTTAGAAATACTTGCTTCCTGCGTAAAGTATAAAAAAAGTTCTAATTTTTAATTTTCCCACTTGCTCATATAATTATACTTATGGCCTTCAGAAGGCTTCTCTTTATACTTTTTCTATTTCTAAGCGGTACATACGCAAACACTCTACATGAAATTGACGAAAATAAGCTAAAGGAATTCATAAAAAATACCTTTAGCAACTATAGAAGTTCTGAGTTTATAATCAGGAGCGACAACCTTTTTGAAAAGCCTTTCATTGTGGGCAGGTCTAAAAATCTAATCTTGGTTCATTTTGCAAGCATGGGTGCTACAACGGACCTTACAGTTCTTTTAATTTATAAAGACAACAATTTTCAAGTTGCTAAAATTAAAGATGGGGATAAATACAAGGATGCTATATTTTTGGTTTGTGCAGGAGGCGCGGGAAGGTATTCTCACAATGTAAAGCTCGAAGAAAAACTAAAAGTTTATGAATACTCCATATATGGCAAGAAAGAGGATTATTGCAGGGCTAAAGTGTATGATTTTGACGGAAAGTTTTTTGTAATTAACGATCAAGAAAGTACAATTGAAAGTAAAAATTACTGTAGGAAAGTTTGTAAAGAGCTTGACATTAAAAGTAAGGCTTGCATGTTTTAAAGAAGGACCTCCACAAGTCTATCCATTTCCTCCCTTGTCCTCTTTTCTGTAATGGCTATAAGCAAGGTGTTTTTATACCCAAAGTGGTCAAGGGGTACGCCAAAGAGAAAGCCAGAGTTTAAGGCTCTTTGATATAGCTCTTGACTTTTTTCATGCCTTAGTGGAAACTCCCAAAGATGTTTTCCTTTATAAATCTCTTCAAAGCCAAGGTTTAAAAGTTTCTCTTTTAGATAGATGGCTTTTGAAAGGCTTTGGACTGCCACCTCCCTTAGCCCTTCCTTTCCAAGGAGCACCATGTATAAGAGGTTGGCAAGGGCCATGAGATTTTGGTTAGTGCATATGTTGGATGTGGCCCTCTCCCTTCTTATATGCTGTTCTCTGGTTTGTAATACAAGGGTAAAGGCCCTTTTTCCTTCTATGTCCTCCGCCATGCCTACCAGCCTTCCGGGCATCCTTCTCACGTGCTCCATCCTTGTGGCAAAAAAGCCCACATAGGGACCGCCAAAGTTCAAAGGCACTCCCATCTGCTGGCCCTCTCCCACCACAATGTCTACACCAAACTCTCCCGGTGGCTTCAAAATGCTCAATGCTATAGGGTCTGCCACTACCACCAGTGGCACCTCATACCTTTTGGAAAGCTCAGATATCTCCCTTAATGGCTCCACAAAGCCCAAAAAGTTTGGATACTGCACCGCAAGGGCATGGGCCTCTCCATCCTTTAAAAGGTTTTCCAACCTATCAAGGTTTGTATGACCTTTCTCTGTAAGAGTGCAAAGGTCTATTTCATCCCTATAACCCATAAGGTAAGTGCTTACCACCTGTCTATAAAGAGGGTTTATGCCTTCGGAGAGGACAACTCTTTTGCCCTTTCCCCTTATAGCCCTTGCCATCAAAATGGCTTCCGCAAGGGCAGAGGCACTATCATACATGCTAGCATTGGCCACATCCATCTTGGTAAGCTCACATATAAGGCTTTGGTATTCAAAGATGGCCTGAAGGGTCCCTTGAGAAGCCTCCGGTTGGTAAGGTGTGTAGGCTGTTAAAAACTCTCCCCTGTTTAGTATCTGCCATATGGCAGAGGGAATGATCCTATCGTAAGCACCAAAGCCCGCAAAGCACACAAGCTCTGCGTTTTGACCTCCAAGCTCCTTTATGTACCTCCTTATCTCCTCTTCACTTTTTGGTGGAGGCAAAGAAGGTTCAGAAAGCAAGGAAGGGTCTATGTGTGAAAAGAGGTCCTCAAGGCGGGAGAGGCCAAGCGTTTTTAAAATCCTTTCAGTTTCTTCTTCAGAATGGGGTATATACATTTACTTTTCCCTTTCTTCGTAGCCCAGCTCTTCCTCGGGTAGGGCCTCCAAGGATTCTTCTATAACTTCCTCCTCTGGCATTTCAAGCTTTATAGTTTCACCCTTTTCTTCTTTGACTATCTCCACAAGAAGCTGGGCATAATCCTCTGCTGGCATAAGGTCCTCCACTTCCATAGGATCGGAAAGTTCAATCACTGCAATCCATCCATCCTCATAAGGAGATTCGTTTATAAGGTGGGGCTCATCGCTTAAGGTTTCATTGACTTCCACCACTGTGCCAGAAAGTGGAGCATAGATGGGCGATACACTTTTTACAGACTCCACATTGGCTATGGTATCTCCACTCTCATAGGATTCGCCCACCTGTGGCAGGTCTATATAGACCACATCACCCAGTTCCTTTTGAGCATAGTCGGTTATACCAATCCATGCCTTATTACCTTTAACAAGGGCCCACTCATGATCCTTTGTGTAATACCTGTCTGTCTTTACCACATACTTACCCACTATTATGTCTTCCATAATCTTACCTCCTCAAAGCATTTCATATTCTATACCATAATCCTGCCTAACTTTTTTCATAAGAGTGTTCAAGTCTTCTTCTTCTGTTTCAAGAAGCAAAAACTCCAAGGACCTTATAAAGTAATCAAGATCAATCAATCTAAAAAGGGCTATACCTTTCCATTGTTCATTTAAAGAGTGCAGAGCGTTTATTCTTCGTTTGCTTGTAAACTCCTTTATCTTATCAAGGCTGATAATCTGAAAGGGGTCAAGCACCAGCACATCATTACCTCTTAACTTTCTCAAACCCTTATAAAGACCATAAAGAAAGGTACCCTTGTCATTTCTTATAAATACCAAATCTGGAAACCTATCTATAAAGTCCTTCATCTCAGATGTAATGACCGCATAAAGGCTATCTGGGCCTATAAGCCTTTTTAATATGCTAACTTTCTCACCTGCCCTTTGCAAGAGCTCATTTTCATTAAGCAACTTTGAGTAAAAAACTAAAAGAACCTTCATCCTGTTATAATATTATAAGCCTTTGCGGAGGTTGAAATGTCAAAAATAAGAGTGGCAATAGCGGGCGTTGGCAACTGTGCTAGTAGTTTGATTCAAGGTATCTACTACTACGCAAAGTACAGAGAAGGTGTAAGCGGTCTTATGTTTGAGGATGTGGGCGGCTACAAGCCATGGGATATTGAGGTTGTTGCTGCATGGGACATTGATGCACGAAAGGTAGGTAAGGACCTTTCAGAGGCCATTTTTTCGCTACCTAACTGTACAACCACTTTTGAACCAAACATACCAAGGATGGGTGTGGTAGTCAGAAAGGGTAAGGTGCTTGATGGTTATGCTTCCCATATGGCCAACTATCCACCAGAGAGGAGCTTTGTTTTGTCCGATGAAAAGGAGGATGAGCTGGAGGATGTGGTAAGGATATTAAAAGAAACTCAGGCGGACATACTTATAAACTATGTTCCCGTTGGGTCGGAACAGGCTGCACGCTTTTATGCAGAAGCATGTCTTAGGGCTGGCGTTTCCTTCATAAACGGCATGCCCACCTTTATAGTTTCCGACCCAGAGTGGGCAAAGAGATTTGAGAGTGAAGGCATTCCTGTGGTGGGGGATGATATAAAATCTCAGGTGGGTGCCACCATATTGCACAGGACCTTAGTCCAGCTCTTCCTTGACAGGGGTGTAAAGATTGACAGGACTTATCAGCTCAATTTTGGAGGTAATACGGACTTCCTTAACATGTTGGAGAGGGAGAGGCTAAAGACAAAAAAGGTCTCAAAGACGGAGGCTGTATCTTCGCTTATACCTTATGATATGGACTCTATGAACATACATATAGGACCTTCCGATTGGGTGCCTTGGCTAAAGGATAGGAAGATAGCATACATACGTGTGGAAGGTAGGCTTTTTGGCGATGTTCCAATGTATGTGGAAGTTAAACTTGATGTGGAAGATTCACCAAACAGTGCAGGTTCAATGATTGATGCTGTAAGGTGCTGTAAACTTGCAAGGGACAGGGGCATAGGAGGACCCCTTTACTCTATAAGCGCCTACACCATGAAGCATCCGCCCATCCAATACCCCGATTGGCAGGCAAGGAAGATGGTGGAAGAATTTATTCGTGGAGAAAGGGAGAGGTAGCCTCTGGGTTCACACTGCCAGTGTAGGCGAGTTTAACACCATAAGGCCACTTCTTAAAAGGCTTTATCCTAAGTATGAAATAGTCCTTACCTATTTTTCCTTTAGGGCAAAAGAATACCTGAAGGCTCAAGAGGGCAAGGCATACTTTCACAAGCTCTATAGACTTCCCATTGACCTTCCACCTTTTGTAATATCCTTTGAAAGGAAAATCAGACCTGTGGCTATACTTATCATGGAAAGAGAACTCTGGCCCTCCCTTTTGACCTTTACAAAGGCTCCAAAAATATGGCTAAACGCCTACGCCAAGGGCGGGCTTTTAGAAAGATGCTTGTCTAAAAAGTTTTCTCTCATTATCACAAGGGATGAGCTATCCGCAGAAAGGTTTAAAGGCTACGGATGTAAAAAGGTCATTCCCTGTGGAAACCTAAAGTTTGTCCTTGAAGAACCAAAGCCTGCGGAATTAAAAGTGAATGCCTCAAGGCTCATAGTGGCGGGTAGCACCCATCAGGGAGAGGAAGAGATCATAAAAAAAGCCTTTGACCTTTTGAGAAGGGATTTCAAGGACCTTAAGTTAATAGTAGCACCAAGGCATGTAAAAAGGGCCAAAGAGGTGGTGGAGATTTTTAAAGGCTATAAGGTCAGTTTCAGAAGTAGCCAAAAGGAAGATTGGGATGTGCTTGTGGTGGACAGCCTTGGTGAGCTTTTCTCCCTTTATGCCTATGCAGATGTGGCCATTGTGGGTGGTACCTTTGTTCCTATTGGTGGGCATAACCTTTTGGAGCCTGCCTACTTCGGAAAGCCCGTCCTATATGGATCATACACCCATAAGGTAAAGGACCTAAAAGACTTCCTTGAAAAGGTGGGCCTTGGATTTCCAGTAAAAGATGAAAAGGAACTTTACCTAAGGCTTAAAGAGCTACTTTCAAACGGGCTTTCAAAAGCATCTTTTAGCCTTAAAGAGTATTCTCAAAGGGTTTTGGAGTGCTACCTTTCTGCCCTTGGAGATGTGATGGAATGTGGTTAAACAGTAATAACAGGCCAGGCAAAAATTGTGTTGTAGTAGCAGGGACAACCTTGCCTGTATTTTTGCCAAAAATAAATTAGACAATTAAATTAAGGTGCTTTTAAAGGACTGTGCATCATGCTACTACAAAAAAGAAATTCCTCACTTGGCCTTTTGATGTAAAATAATTACCCATACATGAAGGACCTTAGACTAAACCTTATTCTCTTGCTTGTTTTGACCATCATCTCTATTGCAATAGTCCTACTAAAGCCCGTAAACCTTGGCCTTGACCTAAAGGGTGGTATATCTATGGTAATACAGCCGGACATAAACTACAGCCTTGAGCAGGAGTATGAAAGGTATACCAAGGATATAGAGAGGAAGATAAGGGAGAAGGGTGATATAAAGGTGCTTGATGTGTTGCCTCAAAAGGGTGGGATAAAAATTGAACTCCTAGAAGAGGGCGATTATGCTAAGCTTTCTGCCCTTCTGGAGAAGGATTTTCCACGGTTTGAGATAGTTAGACAAAAGGGTGAAGTAATCTTGAAGCTAAAGGAAGCTGAAATAGAACAGCTTAAAAGCGGAGTGCTTACGCAGACTATAGAGGTTTTGAGAAAAAGGATTGATGAGCTTGGTGTGGTACAGCCCGTTATAACTCGCATAGGTTCTGATAGGATATTGGTGGAGCTCCCCGGCGTTTTGGACATAAAAAAGGCCAAATCCATAGTGGGTAAAACTGCCCTCTTGGAGCTTAAGCTGGTGGTGGACTCTGGTCCAAAAGAAGCCTTGCAGGAAAAGTTAACAAAGGACTATGAACTTCTTTCAGACCAAAAGGGTGCTGAGTGGTTTTTGGTGGAAAAGGTACCTGTTATAACTGGAGCGGACCTAAAGACTGCTTATGTTAGCACAGACGAGTTTGGCATGCCTGCAGTGAGCTTTGAGCTTACAGATAAGGGTTCTAAGGCCTTTTCAGAGGCTACGGAAAAGAACATAGGAAGAAGGCTTGCCATAGTGCTTGATAAAAAGGTCATATCTGCACCGGTAATAAGAAGTAAGATAAGCGATAGAGGTCAGATAAGCGGGAACTTTTCCTCAGAGGAGGCTAAGGAGCTTGCCATTGTACTAAGGGCTGGAGCCTTGCCTACAAAGGTAGAATTTCTCCAAGAGACGGTGGTGGGTCCTTCCCTCGGTAGGGACGCCATAGAGCAAGGTATGAAGGCTGGTGTGATAGGCTTTGTCCTTCTTGTGCTTTTACTCATATTTAGGTACAAAACCTCTGGCATAACGGCCACATTTTCCATACTCCTCAATGCTCTCATGCTTTGGGCTGGCTTGGTGCTCCTCGGTGGAACTTTGACACTGCCGGGTATAGCGGGCATAATCCTAAACATGGGCATTGCGGTGGATTCCAACGTGCTCATCTTTGAGAGGGTAAAGGAAGAACTAAGGCTTGGCAACAGCATAAGAAAGGCCATAGAGCTTGGCTACAGAAGGACCCTTAGCGCCGTGTGGGATACCCACATAACCCTGCTGGTTGCAGCCCTCATACTCTTTCAGTTTGGCAGTGGTCCAGTAAAAGGCTTTGCCACTACCCTTACCATAGGCACCATAGCCTCCTTTGTCTCCAACGTGTATTTTGCCAAAGTATTCCTTGAGCTTCTGAGCAAGCTAAAGATCTTTAAAGTTTAAAGATATAGGCTAAAGCTCTTCTTTTCTTCCTTACTAACTTTGTTTCCTTCACTTACAGCGCTTAAAAAGCCCCTTTCTCTATCTTCCCTCTTATTCTGTCTTTGGTCGCTATAGTAGAGCATGCTACCGTTTAGCTTCAAAACCTCAAGGTTAAGACCAAGATTTTGCAGTGATTGCACAAGCCTTTGAACCTCAAACTCTGTAGGCTGTCTGTAGGCCTCTTCTTTAAGGTTTATGGAAAGCCTGAGCTTGTCTCCAAGAAGGTTGAGCTTTAGAAAGGCCTCATCAAGCTTTATGCTTATCTGCTTTGGCTCGTGGTTTATAATGGGCTCATGCCTTCTTACAGATTCTATCTTTGTATCCTCTTGTTTAATAGGTGTTGCTTCTTCTTTACGTACAGGGTTATGAAGCGTTAGGTCATCCATAAACCTCTCTTCCTTATATTCACTTTTTACCTTTTGATGCTCTTCCCATGTAGGTGCGTTTTCTTTAAAGAGTGTTAAGGTATCCTTTTGTGATATATCTTCCAAGATCAGGCTCTGGACAGCATCCTTATGAGAAACCTTCTGTTCTACTGTTTTATTTTCAAGTGGTATATCTTTGCTATCAAGTTGCATTTTTTGAAAAGGTTGTAAAGGTTTTAAAAATTCCTTTGGAGCTGTAGGCTCTGGGTTTTTAAAAGGTTCTAAAAGATATGACTCTTTCGGTCTGATAGCTTGCTCTGGTTCTTTAGTGTTTATAAAAGCCTCATTACCACCTTTTTGATTAAAAGTGCCTTGGTTACTTTTATCTTTTATATATGAACCTTCCACCCCCATAGGATTTAACAGGTGTGCTATTTTTGTGTTATTTGTAATAGGCTTTTTACCTCCCTTATCCAAGCTGGTAGTTTGAATGTTTTCCATTTCCTTTAAACTGGTATTTTCATGTACCAACCTAAACTCTTCCGTGATTACCTTATTACTTTTATCACTTCTAAAGCTAAGGACTTCCTCGGACACTTCAGCCTTTTCAAAGGCTAAAGCATACTCTAGACCATCCTGTTGTACCTCAGGAAGTTTTATAAACTCTCCATTGTCTACAAATAATTTTGTCTCTTTTTGAACCGTAGTTCCTTGAGAGGTGTTTTCTTTAGTATTAATTACAACACCTTGCTGTTTGAACTCTAAAGGAGCATCAACCTTAAAAGGTGGAATGGTATTTGGAACATTCACAAAGGATGTAATAAGAACCTCCTGTTTTTTGTTGTCGCTTATCTTATCACTTCCCTCTTCTTCCATAACTCCAAACAGTATGGATAAAAAGTCCTCCCCTTGGGCCACATTAGAAAAGCAAGGCGTTAATTGTGAGCCACACCCCAAAGGCAATATTAAATTCACACCTTCACCCTTCATTACCCCTCCGCTTGCTTAACAATTTATGACAGTTCTTATAAAAGTCAAGCACTTTCTAAAAGGTATAGGACATCCTCTAGCAAGCTATCCCTGTTTTCTTTGGTTATCTCCAAAAGCACCGCACCCCTCAGCCTCCTTATCTCCGCCACAAGTGGGTCCACATCCCTTATGGGTATGGTGATGACAAGGCTTTTTGTAGGGTCGTAAATGATCCGTCTTATCAGCTCTTTGAAAGGCTTGGAGAAAAGCTCCATCTTACCCACCTCATCCACCACCACTATCTTCTTTTCCGAGAGGGCCTTTTGAAGTATGGGTAGTGCCAAGCTTTCAAACCTTCCCACATTTACACCATAGGACCCCACAAGGTGTTTTGATGTAAAGGTTTTGCTGGCAAAGAGCAGGCTTTTGCCTTCTGTGGTTATTATTTTAAAGCCTGTGCGCTTTTTTGTCTTTGGGTCTCTTACTTCTTCTGTCCAAAAGCCTATGGCTTTGTCTCCCAAGGCCTTTACAAGCCTTTTTATAAGGGTAGTCTTACCCACACCCGGCTCGCCAGTGATGACTATCTTCATAGATCCTGCAAGGCATACACCTTTAGCCTTCCCCCGTTGTTTAAATAGCTTCTTATGGCCAAAAGCATGGCATAACCACCCCTCACGGTGGTGGTGTAAGGAACCCTATACTGGACCGCAGACCTCCTTATATGGTATGCATCACCCCTTTCCTTTCTTCCAGTGGGCGTGTTTATTATTAGGTCTATCTCCTGGTTCTTTATCATATCCACCACGTTGGGCCTTCCCTCGGACACCTTTAGCACATGCTTTACATCAAGGCTACTTTCCTTCAAAAATCTATAAGTGCCGCTTGTGGCATACACCTCAAAGCCCAGCTCCAAAAAACCCTTTACCAAGTCCACTATCTTTGGCTTGTCCCTGTCTGCCACGCTTATGAATACTCTACCTTTTAGGGGTAGCCTACTTCCTGCTGCAAGTTGTGCCTTATAGTAGGCAAGGCCAAAGTCTTCCGCAATACCCATCACCTCACCGGTGCTTTTCATCTCAGGGCCTAGCACTGGGTCTTCTTCGGGAAACCTGTTCCAAGGAAAGACCACTTCTTTTACCGAATATATGTGTTTGTCCGCCGGCATAAAGTCGCTGGCAAAGTGGGCTTTCCCTTGAGATAGCCTTTCAAATACCTCTGGCACAAGGTCCCTTAGCCTTTTGCCTATGCCAATAAGGGCCGATAGCTTGGCAAGTGGGTAGCCAATGGTCTTGCTCACAAAGGGCACAGTCCTTGATGCCCTCGGGTTTACCTCCAGCACATAAACCTCCCCATCCTTTACGGCAAACTGTAAGTTTACAAGGCCTTTTACCTTTAGTGCCTTTGCTATAAGCTTTGACTGCCTTTTTATCTCTTCTACCACATCTTTTGAAAGGGTGTAGGGTGGTATGCTGGCAGCGCTGTCTCCCGAATGGACCCCAGCCTCTTCTATATGCTCCATGACCGCACCTATGAGATAATCCTCACCATCCCCAATGGCATCCACATCCACCTCCACGCTGTCGGATAGATATTTGTCTATGAGTATGGGCCTCTCGTAGCTAACGCTTACAGCCTCCTCAAGGTACTTTAAAAGCTCCTCCTCATCGTAAACGATCCTCATGGCCCTACCACCCAGCACATAAGAGGGCCTCACAAGCACTGGATAGCCAATCTCTTGCGCTATCTTCAAAGCTTCTTCTTTTGTCCTTGCTGTCCCGCTGGGTGGCTGTTTTATCCCAAGGGAGCTTATGAGGTTTCTGAAGAGTTCTCTGTCTTCGGCCATGTCTATGCTTTCTGGTGGTGTGCCAAGGATGTTTATACCAAGGTTTTTAAGAGGCAAGGAAAGTTTTAGAGGCGTTTGGCCTCCAAACTGCAAAAAGACACCGTCGGGCTTCTCCCTGCGTATCACCTCCAAGACGTTTTCAAGCACTATGGGCTCAAAGTAGAGGGCATCGGCCGTATCGTAATCGGTGGAGACCGTCTCCGGATTGCAGTTTAACATTATGGTCCTTATACCCTGCTCCTTTAGCGCAAAGACGGCATGCACGCAGGCATAATCAAACTCAATACCCTGACCTATCCTATTGGGACCACTGCCTAGGATTAGAACCTTTTTCATTAAGGTTTATATTTTAAAACAAACACACGCCTTACATATTCCAGTCGTCATAAGGAGAGAGGATTCCAGAGCACAAAAGGTAGCAAAGACCATCCTTTTGGTATGGCCTGCTAAGAGTAATTATTAGAAAGCCTTCTTCTTTGGCAAACTCAAGCCTGTCGCCTACTTTGAGAGAGTTCCAAAAGTCCCTGCTAAACCAGTGTGTTATTCTCACCTTTATGTTTCCAATTAAAAGCTTTGCTTGTTTTTTATTGCTTTCTGGCCTTTGGTCTACCCAAAGGGTAAATTGTTTTGAGATAGGTAGTAATATAATAGATGGCCCCTTATATGTATCAGGATGTACCTTTTCATATTGAAAAAGTGCGAGAAAAGTGTTTATATCTATGGCATGTTTTTTCAGCATTGGTTTTACTTGGTTGTAGTCCAATATTTTTGTAAATCTCAGCGTATCTAAGGCTATTTTTACATCCTCAGGATGCCAAGGTTCCGGCTTTGGTTCACCCAAAAAAGAACATTCATGCATCAATCTAAAAGTGCCTCTATCAAAGGAAGGCTTTTCTGGATGGACGGGTCTTACAAGACCCCTTTTGTAATCCAACAGCACCACACACTCACCACCTTCACTTGGAGCCACTGTTATTACTATCCCCTTGTACCTTTCCATTTTTAACCCCTCAAAGATGTATTATTTCAAGGTCTTTTATAAAATTTTCCTTTATAAATTCAGCCACGAGCCTTCTATGGCACTTATGCGGTTTATCTTCGGAACATAAGAGGCAGGCATAGTCTATATCCAAGCTCGTAAGTATTTTTTCTATCTTCTGCTTTCTATCCTCCAAAAGTCTTACAAACCTTTTTTCATATTCATCCCATGTGATCTTTTTTTCTCTGTAGCTTTTCAGAATATCCTCTGTTGGTGCAAAATCTTCCACTATCTTATACCCAATTCCAAACCTTTCTAAGAAAAAATTCAGGTCATCGGACTTAGCAAAACCGTTTATCTGAGAGTTGTGATTTAACCGAGTGTCTATAACTGTTTTTACCTTGGCTTTTTCAAGTATGTTAAAAAACTTCCTTGCACCCTTTTTAGAAAAGCCTATGGTAAATAATTTCATTCTTACCCTCCTTTTAGAAAAGTGATTTTTGAACAGGCTGGCTTTTATCTTTTATCTCTTCTTCTTCATACACCTCTCCTAAAAGATGCAATATAAACCTCTCTCTAAGTTCTGGGCTATGCGCCTTGAGCCTTTTAAAGGTATCATGACCACTTTCTAAGCTTCTACCTATTAGGTTAAAAACCTGCACATCCTTTGCTCTCTTCATAAACAGGTAGCCAATAGCCAAAAACCTATGGCATCTTTCTGGCTCCTTTTCTGCACACATTATTAAGCACCTCTTGTGTTCCTTACAGAGTATATAAAGTTCCCTCATGCCCTCTTTGAAAGCACCATCCGAGAGTAGGTCCTCCACATTTTTTATACCCTGCAAAACCATGCCTTTTACCCGCCTGCCCCCCAATCTATCACCCATATATTCATAAGCTTTACCATGGTCCTCAAGGTATTCCTTAAGCTTCTCTCTGTTATAGCTTTCAAAGTGCTTTGAGTATGGACTACTCCTAACATCCACAAGAAGTTTTACTTTATTCCTCTCCATCACCTCCAACAGCTCATCTACACCCTTAAAACTTGTATATCCACAGGTATATAGTTCAAACATGGCACTTATCTTAGTAAAACATATACCAAAGAGCTTAATAAGACAAGCCTTAGGATGTGTTTATATGCTTCATAGAACCAGCCCTTACACTATAACCGCCGTGCCAGTGTAGGTAACTTTTGATACCATCCTATAACCTTTTTGTGAACCTATGTCTATCCAAACTCGTTTTTCATAACTACCAGTTGTCATTTTCAAGTCCACTATAGCATTTGCTCCCAATTCAATTGCCTTTTGCATAATATCAAGTAATGCCTCTTTCTCTGCTAACTTGAATTCAGCATCCGTTGAAGCTTCAGTTTTTGAAACTCCCGTAACAGCTCCAATTACACGTTTAATTTCCTTTCCGGGTACCGTGCTTGATGTAACAACTAATACTCTCTGGCTTAGCTCTTGAATTTGCTTATCAAGCTCTTCTGCTTTGACCCTGGCTGTTTCTTCACGCTTCTTTGGTTTTACAATAGTTAAGTAGAAGATAATTAAGACACATAGAAAAAAGAGAAATAAATAGAAAAATACCGCATCCATTTCAACTACACCTCCCAATTTTCTACGGCTCGTATATTGCCTATCATCATACCAAAAACCTATAACCCTGTCAATAAACGATAACTCCCACCAACCTTTTTATAAAATTCCATCAACCCCCATACATATTGCTAAACGCTCTTTTGAAATCTTTCCTTCAGCCATCCCACTAAAGGGGGAAGCCAGCAAAGATTTGCCACAATCGTTTCTAAGGCCGTATAGACCTGTGTGGTTGGGCTAAAGCCTATAAGGCGGGCTATAAGCAATCCTATTGGAACAATCAAAATAATCAATAGACTGGTGAGCATCACCGGATGACGAATATACTGGCTTATGGCCTTTAACAAAGATCCTTCCTTTCTGTAAAGATAGATAAACCCAGATATGTTGGCTCCTATCTGGTCGCTGAGTGCATAAAAGTATGGAATGTAAAAGCCTTCCACTCCATAAACGTTTATACCAAAGAGACGACTTCCCCAATCAATAAACCATGGGAAGGTCATTCCCAAAAACTTGCCCCATCCGTAGGCCTCTGCCATAGACCCTGCTACGCCACTAAGCCTCTGACGTAAGGCATAAACCCCTTCAAAGATGCTCTCTCCCTCTCCCGAAAGGGTGCGAACTGCCCATTCTCCAACAGGGTTGTGCTGATAGCCTAGAAAATCCAGCAAAGCCCCGAGGGAAAGCCCACCGACATACCCTCCAATGGTATACCTTAGCAACCTGCCAAACTCACCCTTCTCTTCTAAGCCCTCCCTTACCTCCTCTTTCATTTTCCTACCTTCCTTATCTCCATAAGCCTCTCCTTCAAACTTGCCAGCTTCAGGAGGGCTTGAAGGGGTGTGAGGTTGGCTATGTCCAGCTGGGCTAGCTCTTCCAATATCTGTTTTTCTTCTTCCTTTAAGCTTTCCGTATAGACCCTTTCTAGCACAGGCAGGCTCTTTGAAGCCTTGAGGTCCATTAGGAGTTCTTCTGCCCTTCTTATGACCTCTTTAGGCAGTCCTGCCTTTTGGGCCACCTTTATACCAAAGCTACCCTCCGCCCTTCCGGGCTTCAAAAGGTATAGGAAGTTTATCTCCTCTCCCTCCTTGCTTATGGCCATGTGGTAGTTTTTAACACCTTTCCTTTCTATCTCTGTGAGCTCAAGGAAGTGGGTGGCCACAAGGGTCCTGGCCCTTATGTTATCCAATATATACTCTATTATTGCCCTGCTTATGGCTATGCCATCGTAGGTGGATGTGCCCCTCCCCACCTCATCAAGCACTATAAGGCTCCTTGAATCTGCATTGTTAAGGATACTGGAAACTTCCAGCATCTCGTTCATAAAGGTGGAGACACCAAGGGCAAGGATGTCTCCAGAGCCTATGCGGGCATGGATGGACGAAACTAAGCCTGTAGTGGCGGAAGAGCAGGGCAAGAAAGATCCCATGTGGGCTAAGATGGTGAGGATGGCCACCTGCCTTATGTAGCTGGATTTTCCAGCCATGTTGGGCCCTGTAATGATAAGGACAAGGTTCTCCTCGTCCAATTTGGTTGGGTTTGGGCAGTAGGGCCTTACAAACTCCTCAATTACCGGATGCCTCCCCTCCTCTATGTAAAGCACCTTGTCTTCTACAAGCTTTGGCTTTACCCATCCCTTATCAAGGGCTATGGTGGCAAGGCTTTGAAGGTAGTCAAGCAAGCCCAAAAGCCTTGCGTTCTCCGCAAGCTCCTCAAGCCTCTTTAAAACCCTTTCCCTGAGGGCTAAAAAGAGCTCATACTCAAGGTTGTTTATCTTGCTTTGAGAGGAAAGGATCTTATCTTCCAATTCTTGAAGGTAATCGGTGGTGAAGCGCTCCGCATTGGAGAGGGTCTGTCTTCTTCTGAAGTAGTCTGGCACATACTTGAGGTTGGGCTTTGTCACCTCTATGTAGTAGCCCATCACCCTGTTGTAGCCTATCTTTAGACTCTGTATGCCCGTCTCCCTCTTTAGCCTTTCTTCATACTCCTCTATAAGCCTTTGGGCGTTGTCCCTGTAGTATCTTAGCTGGTCAAGCTCTGGGTCCACACCCTCCTTTATAAGGCCTCCCTCTTTGAGGTGAAGGGGTGGGTCATCCACAAGGGTCCTCTCTATGTCCTCCCTCAGCTCCTTTAGCTCAAGCAGGCCTTGGCCTATTTCTTTCAGCATGGATGCCTTCGCAGAAGAGAGGATAGCCTTCAAGTTCTCAATGGCGTATAGGGTTTTCTTGATATGCACAAGGTCCTTTGGCGTGGAAAGTCCTCCGCTTATCCTGCTTATGAGCCTTTCAAGGTCTGGCATGTTCTCAAGGCTCTCTCTTATGGACCTCAGAAGCTCCCTTTTGTCTATTAGGTCCTCCACAGCCTCTTGGACTCTTTCTATTGTCTCTTTGTCTCTGAAGGGGTGCAATATATGAAACCTTAGCCTTCTCCTTCCCATACCCGTCAGGGTCCTGTTTATCACACCAAAGAGGGAATACCTCTCAGATCCATCGTAGGACTCCAAAAGCTCAAGGCCTCTGGCCGTCCTGTAGTCTATACGCACATAGCCCTCACTTCCATAAGGCCTTGGCCTTCTCAAATAGGGCAAAAAGGACTTCTGAGTCCTCTTAAGGTAAAGGTACAAGGCACCAAAGGGCAAAAGGTCCTCTTCCTTTTCAAAGCCAAGGCCCTTAGCGCTGTATATGTTCATTTCCTCCTTTAATGCCCTTAGCCCCTCCTCAAAGAACTCTTCCTCCAGCCTGCTTATAAAGACCTCCATCTCCTTTATTTCAAAGTCAAGGTCCTTTGGAAGCAAAAGCTCCCTTGGTGAAAACTTGAGGATGAACTCTTTGGCACCCCGTAGGTCAAAGCTACCGCCTACAAACTCGCCCGTGGCTGGGTTTAGATAGGCACATAGGTGCTCCTTTCCCCTCTTTACAAGGCCTACAAGCCCGCAGGCCTCTTTTTCAAAGTAGGTGCCGGGTGTGATGACCCTTATCACATCCCTCCTTACAAGGCCCTTGGCTTGGGAGGCATCCTCCAGCTGTTCGCATATGGCAAGCTTGTAGCCCTTTGCCACAAGCCTTGATATGTAAGAGCTGGCAGAGTGGTAGGGCACTCCGCACATGGGAATTCTTTCTTTGCCCTTTCCTGCGGGCCTGGAGGTAAGCACAAGACCAAGCTCCCTTGAACCCACCTCTGCATCTTCATAGAAAAGCTCATAAAAGTCTCCAAGCCTAAAGAGAAGAAGGCAGTCTGGATACTGCTTTTTAAAGTGGTGGTATTGAGAGAGCATTGGTGTTAGGTCTTCGCTCATAACACACCCCAAGGGTATTTTACTGTCTTATAATTTATACCCATGGGATACAGGGTAGCAATAGTAGGTGCCACTGGAGAAGTGGGAAGAGCCTTTCTCAAAGTATTGGAAGAGAGGAACTTCCCCGTGGATGAGCTTTATCTCTTTGCCTCAGAAAGGTCAGAAGGCATTGAACTAACCTTTAAGGGAGAGAGGATAAAGGTTCAAGCTCTAAACAAGGCCAGTAGCTTTTCTGGTATAGATATAGCCCTCTTTTCCGCAGGTTCTTCCATCAGCAAAGAATATGCTCCCAAGTTTGCCTCCGATGGTGCAGTGGTAATAGATAACTCTTCCGCCTGGAGGCTTGACCCAGAGGTGCCCCTTGTGGTACCAGAGGTAAACCCGGAGGATGTAAAAGAACATAAGGGCATAATAGCTAATCCCAACTGCTCCACCATACAGATGCTTGTGGCTCTAAAGCCCATATACGATGCGGTGGGCATATCCCACATAGTAGTTTCCACCTATCAGTCCGTTTCTGGTGCAGGTGCAAAGGCCATAAGGGAACTTGAAGAACAGGTAAAAGCCTGGTGTGAAGGGAAAGAGATGCCGGAGGCCAAAAATCTACCAAAAAGGATAGCCTTTAACGTCATACCACAGATAGATGTTTTCACAGAAAACGGCTACACAAAGGAAGAGATGAAGATGCTAAATGAGACAAGAAAGATGCTTCACGACCCAGAGATAAGGGTCTCTGCCACATGCGTGAGGGTACCAGTTTTTTATGGACATTCGGAGGCCATAAGCGTAAAGCTGAAGGGAGAGTTATCTCCGGAGGAGGCAAGGGAGATTCTAAAGAAGGCAAAGGGTGTGGTTGTGGTAGATGATCCAGAAGAAAGGGCATACCCCATTGCCATAGAGGTGGCAGGAAAGGATGAGGTTTTTGTGGGAAGGATAAGAAGGGACCTTGCCTTTGAACCCGGGCTTTCCATGTGGGTGGTGGCGGACAACATACGCAAGGGCGCAGCCACTAACGCAGTACAGATAGCAGAGCTTCTACATCAATACGCCTTGGTTTAAACATGCTTAGAATAAAAGAATCTGCACTCAGAAAAATAATAGAACAAGCCGAAAGGGATTATCCTTATGAAACCTGCGGGCTACTTTTGGGAAGGGTGGAAGGGCCTCTTAGGACCGTTTTTGGAGCCTTTGAAACACCAAACGCAAACCCAGACAGGAAGCACGACAGGTATGAGATAGCTCCAGAGGACTATTTAAAGGCTGAAAAGAAGGCAAAGGAGTTTTGCCTTGAAATAGTGGGTGTATACCACTCCCATCCAGACCATCCCGATAGGCCTTCCCAGTTTGACCAAGATAGAGCTTTTGAAGGCTGGTCCTACATAATACTTTCTGTAAGCAAGGGTAAGGTGGTATCTTACAGAAGCTGGGAGCTAATTGATGGCAAGTTTGTAGAAGAAGAGATTTTAATATTTGGAAGGTGAAAGACAGCGTAAGGATTTGTATGGAAGAGGCAAAAAAGGCCTTTCAAAAGGGGGAGGTGCCAGTAGGGTGCGTTGTTGTAAAAGAGGGGCAAGTGGTTGCAAAGGCGCACAATAGAGTACAAGAACTAAAGGACCCTACAGCTCATGCGGAGATGCTTGCCATAAGAGAGGCCACGAAAGCTCTTGATAGTAAATACCTCTATGGCTGTGAGGTTTATGTTAGCCTGGAACCATGCCCCATGTGTGCCTACGCCTTGGTGCTTTCAAGGGTAGAGAAAGTAATCTTTTTTGCCCCTGATGAAAAATATGGTGCGGTTATGAGTAGGTTTAACCTATTGAATGAGGAATGCTTTAACCACAGGGTAAGGTGGGAGTATTTGCCGGTGGAAGAGGCGGGACTTTTAATAAAGGAGTTTTTTAAGGGCTTGCGATAGTGTATAATTTTTATTGATTTATGGGTACGCCCCTTATCCTTATTCTTATACTCTTTCATGTAGCTTTGGGAGCGGAAGACTGTCCCAAGGAAGAACTTTTAAAAAACATAAGGTCTTTAATGGAAAGACACTATCTTTGGTGGGACAAAATAAAAGATCTACAGTGGAAGGATGAACAAGATCTAATCCAATACTTAAGAAGGATAGGTGACCGTTGGAGCGCTATAACAAGGCAAGAAGAGGAAAAGCTATGGTACTCCTCTTCCAAAATGCTGGGCTTGGGTATAAGGTGGGATGAGAAAGGCTATGTTATTAGAGTATTCAAAAACTCGCCCGCAGAAAAATATGGTATAAAGGAGGGAGATCTAATTATTTCCATTAATGACGCCACGGACAAAAGCCTTTGGAGAAAGGTCTTAATGGATGTGAAAAAGGGTGAAATAATAAAAGTTGCGGTGGTAAGAGAGGGGCTTTTTAAGGAATTTTATGTGGTAAAGGGAGAGTTTGATGTGCCCGTGGTGGAAGATGTAAAGGTACTAAGATATGGAGAGCTTAGGGTGGGTTATGTAAAGATAAATAACTTTACTCAGCCTGCCCTTGGAGCCTTTGAAAAGGCCTTGGAAGAGTTACAGCAAGAGGGTTTTGATGTATTGCTTTTGGACCTAAGGGATAATGGTGGTGGTTTGATATCCGTAGCAAAGGGTATAGTGGATATGCTGGTTGGTGGAGAGGGTGTGATGTTTTATCTTGAGGGGAGAGGTAAGAACTTTGGTGTATATCAGTTCAAAAACAAGGAAGGCTTAAACAAACCTATAATCCTCTTAGTTGGAAAACAAACCGCATCCGCCGCCGAACTTGTGGCTGTGCTTTTGAAAAGACACGCAAAAGCTATTATAGTTGGAGAAAACACAGTTGGAAAGTATGTGGGAAGCAATCTATACCCTCTTGACCCCTGTGGCCATGTTTTAAGGCTTGTCACTTTTGAGATGAAACTACCAAGTGGAGAAACTATAACCAGCGATAAGGGATTGAGCCCAGATTGTAAGCTGACCAATGGCGATTTTTTAAATAAGTCTATTGAGTGCCTTTCCATCCATAACCTTGGAGTAGCTCCAGCAGGACAGCCCTAAGCTCCTCCTTGGACCTTTGAGTATCTACTGGAATGGCATACGCTGGTGGCACAAACCTCTCCTTTTGTTTTAGATAAACCTCTATGTCCGCATCAGATATATCCTTCCTGCTTTTTAGCCTCCTTATTATCTCCTCCTCTTGGGCAAAGGCCAAAAGAAAAAGAGAATCTTTGAACTCCTCTTTTACCAAGCTCCTTTGCCACTCTTCAAGAAAGGTGGCATCCAAGACCACATCCTTTCCCTCCTCTGCCTTCTCCTTTGCCCTTCTTACCATCTCCTTATAGACCCTTTGAGTCCACTCTTGGGAGTATATGCCCTCCCCGTAGGGTACCTTTACCCTTTGGCTTGCTTCTATACCCGCCAGCTCCTTCCTTACCTGGTCGCTCCTTATCCATTCAAAACCGAACTCTTCGTGTAAAAGGCTTGCCAAAAAGGACTTACCAGAACCAGAAAGGCCCATTACAACCACTATCATTGAATACCAAGCTCTTTAAGAAGGGCTGGGCTATAGCCTTCTATGACCTTGTAGTTTTTAAGGATTATGTTATAGGGTGTGCCTTGTATATTTAACTTTTCTGCTGCCTTTATATGTTCCTGCACAAGGGGGCAGTCCTTTACAAGGGGAGGCTTTCCATCAAACTTTCCAGAGAGGACTTCATCAAGAGCCTTTAGCTTGTCCTTTGAACAAGCTATGTAGTTGGATTTTGCATGGCTTTCTGGAAAAGCTGTAAAGGGCAATAAAAACACGTATATCTTGACCTTGTCTAAATGGGGCCTTAGGGCCTTCCACTCCTTCCTACAGTGTCCACAGTCAGGGTTTATAAAGCTGATGAGCTCTCTTTTGCCCTTCCCTACCACTATGGCCTTGTTTAGGGGTATTTCTTTTACTTGGGATTTTATAAACTCTGTGTAGAGGTCTTGGGGAAAAGCGAAGGTAAGGAAGACTAACAAAAGGGCCAAGTACTTCATAGGAAAAATTATAAAGCTAATTCTTCACCGGTTTCCAAGGAAGATTTTAACAATCTTTGCCTTTCACCAATCCTC